>OHGK01000073.1_pt1 | contig 71070 bp, 41 predicted proteins | sample 1567671 | NCBI WGS metagenome assembly OHGK01 (sample SAMEA3879577, study PRJEB24766) | human gut metagenome | biome: human-associated habitat; feature: feces | place: USA | collected 1985/1987 | reverse complement strand
TACGTCAGTTTGCCATCCGTGGATATGTCATAGATAAAAAGCGGATGGAAAACGGTTCATTTATCGGAGAGGATTATTTTGAGCATCTGCTTGCCGAAATTCGCGAGATACGGCTGAGTGAACGGCGTTTTTACCAGAAACTTACAGACATATATGCCACGGCCATAGATTATAACAAGAGTGCGCCCACGACACGAATGTTTTACAAAAAGGTGCAGAATAAAATGCACTATGCGGTGCATGGACATACTGCTGCGGAATTGATAGTTGACCGTGCGGATGCACAAAAAGAGCACATGGGCTTGACCACCTGGGAGAAGGCACCGGATGGTAAAATTGTAAAGCCGGATGTAAGCGTTGCCAAGAATTATCTCAAAGAAAATGAACTGGAAGCAATGGGACGCATCGTCAACAGCTTTCTTGATATAGCGGAAGATATGGCGAAACGCCATATTCCAATGACAATGGAGGATTGGGCTAAACGTATAGATAAATTCTTAGACGTAACGGACAGGCCGATTCTTTCCGATGCTGGAAAGGTCACGGCTGAATATGCCAAAGAGTTTGCTGAAACAGAATTTGAAAAATACCGTGTCATTCAAGACCGCCTGTTTAAGTCTGACTTCGACAAACTGGATGACAAAGATTTGCCTTCACTTGATTTTATACCTAGGAACTCATAAAGAAAGCGCAATAGTTTTTTGAAGAAACCTTTAGTGATGCTGTTTTAGGTTATCATTTAACATTGATATTTTTATCGTTTTTCTTTCGTTATTTTCAGCGAAAAAACATATTTTTGCGGCATAGAGCTGTGGTTGCTTATGAATGCTTATTTTCGGGTTTGCATGATATTTGCAACACGTTCACGCAAGTCGCTGATAGATATAATGTGTTGATTTTGAGGAAGTAAATCGGTGGTACAATGAGTTCGCCTTTCAATGTGGCGATATCAAAGGAATAATTGAAATGAAAACATCCTGAAATTCTTTCTAATCCAAGAAAATGTGTATATTTGCAGACATAATAATCTCGAATACGTGAAATATTAATCAGACAATAAAGGTGAATAGGTGAATTATGAAAAGAAAGATATATGATAAACTGTTGGAATGGAAAAAAACCATAAGGGTGATACTGCCCTTTTGATAGAAGGAGCCAGGCGTATAGGGAAAAGTTATATCGTGGAAGAATTTGCACGCAAAGAATACGAGTCTTACATTCTGGTGGACTTCAGCAAGGTAAATCCTCAGGTAATGGAGTTTTTCAACCTTTATCTGGATGACCTCGATATGCTTTTCATGAGTCTGGAACTTTACTTCAGGCGGAAACTTACTCCCCGCCAGACGAAAGGCGAGGAAGCCCGTTCCTTGGTCATATTCGACGAAGTACAGTTCTGCCCCCCGTGCCCGTGCAGCCATCAAGCACTTGGTTGCAGACAGGCGTTATGACTATATTGAGACTGGCTCGCTTATTTCCATTAAGAAGAATGTCAAGGACATCATGTTGCCATCCGAAGAACATGCCATTGAAATGTTTCCGATGGACTTTGAGGAATTCCTGTGGGCAATGGGTGATGAAATGCTGATGTCTTACATCCGGATGCGGTTTGACAAACGTCTTCCGATGGAGGCTTTCCACCGCCGGGCAATGGACTATTTCCGGCAATATCTGATTGTCGGAGGAATGCCACAGGCTGTACAGAAATATGTGGAAACGCGGGATTTTGAAAAGGTAGATGAGGTGAAGCGCGATATATTGGCTCTTTACCGCAATGACATCCGCCAATATGCGGACAATCAGGAAACAAAAGTTGCCGCTATCTTTGAGGAGATTCCGGGGCAATTGCAGAAACACGAAAAGAAGTTTGTCTTATCCGCATTGCAGAGTGAAGCCCGTATGCGTGATTATTCACAGGCTTTCTTTTGGCTGAGTGACGCTAAAATAATTAACTGTTGTTATAATTCGACCGAACCGAGTATCGGCTTGAAACTGAATGAAGAACGTACAACGCTGAAATGTTATATGGGTGATACCGGGCTGCTCATCAGCCACGCCTTTGACGAACGTGGAATCGTAAGTGCGGACCTTTACCGTAAACTGATATTTGACAAGCTGGAAGTAAACGAAGGTATGTTGGTGGAGAACATCGTGGCGCAAATGCTTCGGGCGACAGGACACAAACTCTACTTTTTCAGCAACAGTTCCCGGACATCAGCCGAAGACCGTATGGAAATTGATTTCCTGATAGCCAAACCTATAACGACCAACAGGCATAACATTTCACCTATTGAGGTAAAATCCGGACAGCGCTACACACTGAACTCGTTGAGGAAGTGTATCGCCAAATACGGCTCCCAGTTATCCACGCCCTACGTGCTTCACGATAAGGATATGAAAATAGAAGATGGGATTGTGTATATGCCTTTATATATGACACCATTGCTTTGAATGATATGGGAAAGCAGATTACATACCAAGAACTGTTGGCTGCATACAACAAGCTTCTTATGGAGAATGAGTTTCTTCATAAGGAGGTAGATAGGCTACAGGCATTATTAAATAGCAAGGATATTCCTATGACACAGCCCATCATGAAGCAACATTTGTCTTTGGAAGAAAAAGTAAGTGTATTCCGTAATCTGTTCAAGGGACGCGAGGATGTGTTTGCACGGAGATGGTACAGTAGGACAAGTGGAAAATCAGGTTACCAGCCAGTGTGCCGGAATGAATGGGACAGGCAATTGTGTGACAAGAAAAAGTATAAGTGCGCAGAATGTCCCAACAGGTTGTTCAAACCGTTAGTGTATGAGGATATATACCGGCATCTTGAAGGGAAAGACCCAGACGGACAGGATGTAATCGGAGCCTATGCCATTCTTGCCGACAACAACTGCAATTTTCTGTGTGCGGATTTCGATGACAAGTCTTGCGAACATGGATACGAGAAAGATGTGTTGGCGTATGTCGGGGTCTGTAAAGATTGGGATATTCCTTGTTCCATCGAGCGCTCCCGCTCCGGAAACGGTGCACATGTATGGATATTCTTTGAACAGTCATTGCCTGCTTCCAAAGCGCGAAGACTTGGAAATACAATATTGACAGAAGCGATGGAAAGATACGGGCGGATGACTTTCAAATCATACGACCGTTTCTTTCCCAATCAAGACAGATTGCCAGAGGGTGGTTTCGGGAATCTGGTGGCATTGCCATTACAAGGGAAAGCACGCAAAGAAGGAAACAGCGTATTTGTAAACGAGAATTTTACAGTTTACGAGGACCAGTGGGACTATCTACTTCAGATAAAACGGATTTCCGAAACAATGATTGATGCAATATTGGCTAAACATAGGACAGATTCCGATTTGGGTGAATTGTCCACTACCAGTGAATCCAAACCGTGGGAGACTCCGGTACCTCAGAAAATCACTCCTAACGATTTTCCTGCTAATCCTATTCTCATACGCTCCAATATGCTATACATCCCTTTGTCTGGGTTTTCCGCAAGAGCAATCAACCATCTGAAACGGATTGCCTCATTCAAGAATCCGGAGTTTTATGCCAGACGAGGTATGCGCTTGTCTACTTACAACATTCCCTGTATCATTTCCTGTGCCGATATGGAAGAGGATTACATCACCCTGCCCCGTGGATGTGAAGATGCGGTTGTTGCTCTTTTGGAAAGCAACCAAATCACCTACCGGATAGAGGATAAGACCAATCATGGAGAGAACGTAACCGTAAGGTTTAAAGGCGAATTCCGTGAAGAGCAGAAAGCAGCCATAGCCAGTTTGACAGCACATGACAACGGGGTATTGAATGCCACTACCGCATTTGGAAAAACGGTTACGGCTATTGGCCTACTTGCTGAACGGAAAATAAACACGCTGATACTTGTACACACTAAAGCTTTATTGGACCAATGGAAATCCCGTTTGGAAGAATTTTTGGAAATAGACTTTACGGAAGAAGATACTCCAAAGAAACGTGGCCGTAAAAAAGCCTTTTCACCGTTCGGTACATTGGATTCTAAGGGAAATTCACTGCATGGGAAAATAGACATTGCCTTGATGCAATCCTGTTTGGAAGACAACGGGGTGAAATCTTTTGTTCGGAATTACGGAATGCTGATTGTGGACGAATGCCATCATGTATCAGCAGTGAATTTTGAACGGATATTGAAGTATGCCAATGCCAGTTATGTCTATGGACTGACAGCTACCGCAATCCGCAAGGACGGGCACCAGCCTATTATTTTCATGCAATGCGGCCCTATCCGCTATTCGGCAGATGCAAAGGTCCAAATGACCTCCCAAACATTCACGCGCCTGCTTGTTCCCCGTTTCACTGCTTACAGAGAATTGACGGATGATAAGTCCACTTATGCACGAATGATTCAGAAAATGGTCAAAGATGAAAATCGGAACAATCTTATCATAGACGATGTGCGTAAGACATTAACGGAAGGACGTTCTCCCATAGTATTGACAAATCTTACCACCCATGTCGAAACATTGGCAAATGCCTTAGCTCCCTATTGCAAGTATGTTGTTACTCTTATCGGTTCTGAATCGGCAAGAGAAAAACATCAGAAAATGGAATTGCTACAAGGTATTTCTCCTACGGAACCGCTTGTCATAGTAGCGACAGGGAAATATGTGGGTGAAGGTTTCGACTATCCTCGGTTGGACACTCTGTTTTTAGCCCTGCCCGTTTCTTGGAAAGGCATTATTGCACAATATGCAGGGCGTTTGCATCGGGAGTATCCGGGCAAAAAGGAAGTTCGGATTTACGATTATATCGACATTCGCATACCAATGTGTGATGTCATGTACAAGCGGAGGCTACGTGGATATGCATCTGTGGGTTATCAGATAAAATCAAATGAGCCAATGAACATATTCAATGAAAGCCATAGCGTTATTTTTAACGGTCATACATATCTAGGTAAGTTTTTCAATGATTTGTCTCAAGCAAAACGTTCGGTCGTTATTTCCGCAACAAAACTTTGGTTTTCTAAACGTTCATCTGTGCTTGATATGCTGAAAGACTTGTTGGCACGAGGTGTGGAAGTCATTGCCGTAATCAGAAGTGATTTGGAAAAGGAAGAACGGTTAAAAGAAACAGGAGCAAATGTCAGAGTTAATGATTCCTTGGCTATTGATGTTGTAATCATTGACAAATCCTTGATATGGTATGGCAGTGTCAACTATCTTGGTTACAACACTGATGAAAATAATGCCATATGCATTTATGATTTAAAATTGGCAGAGAATATCTTAGAAGTTCTTTACACCTAACACTAATTTTTCTGTTGCTAATAGGATTATTGTGTTGGTGAAGTGTAATTTCTTCATTTTTCGGAGGAATAGTTTTGGCAGTGAGGGAGAAAAACACTACTTTTGCAAATGAGAGAAGCGTTCTTTTGATTGATGCAGAACATTGCAGAATAGAGAAGCCCGCTGGTTTCCAAATCGTTACCTGTCAAGCTGACAACCTTTGTAAGTTTCTTGTTTTCAATGAGTAAGAGAAAGTAATATGTCTTCCGCAATGAAAAGTTACGTGCTTCTTTATGCCTGATGCCTCTATCCATTCTTTCAGCGGATGGGAGATCCAGGATATATCCGTCAGGCCCTCGAATACCAGACGCTCATCGTCATCCGGGCGTTCACCACACAGTTGCAACGCCTGTGCAGTAACGGGCTTACAATCGAGCTTCTTTGTCTTTTGCTGTACAACCACGGCCTGCCACGTTCCTTTGCTTGTCTGCTGAATCTGTTTCCACTTCAACGGCTTTATGTCACTGTGGCGTAAGCCGGTCAGGATTGAGAACAGGAACGCGCGTTTCAGAACATCATCTTTACAAGGCGTGTCAACCAACATCTGTACCTCATTCATAGTAAGAGCAACACGAGGCTTTTCAATCGAACTGATACCTTTCACCTTTGCACTGATGTCAACGGTTAGGTATTCATCAATGAATGCTTGTTTCAGTCCGGCCTTGACGATAGAGAAATAAGTGGATGCCGTATTCTGTGAGATTGTGCCTTTCTTGTTACCTCCCATTGGGGCACGGAGCAGGAACATCTTGATGTCCTCAAGCAATTTTACGGAGATGGATTTGAACGGAATGGGATTCCCTTGCGAATAGATTTTCAGCAACTCGCCCACACGCATCCAATTGACGATAATCGAATTTGAACTGTTGGGATGGCGTTTGCTGATGATGCCGTTGAAGTATTTGATGAAGTCCTGTTCACTACGTTCATTCTGCGCTGCAAGTTCATTCTCCTTATCTGTATAGAGAATGGCACTATCATACTCATGCTGACGCAACTTCCGGACATTATCGGCATAGATACAAGCTTCCTGGTCGATTGTTGAACGGCATTGAATAATTCCGTTCAAATCCCTCTTCGGCTTGTAGTTGAAGCTACCATCCGGCAAGATGCGTGCAATAGATGACTTGTCCCAAATGGGTGTGGATATAGTCCGGTTGATTGACTCTACCACTCGGCTTGCTCTGTTTGAGCCACGTTTGTACACTGGATATGATTCGATAATCAAATACCACTCTTCCTTGTATCTCGACCTTCTGAGCTTGACGGTCACTTTGGTGTTGAGTAATGCTTTCTTCATTCTATCTCTGATTTATAAAGGTTATCTATTTCTTGTTTGGGTACATATACATAGTTCCCGATTTGTCGGGATGGAATGGAGTATTTTCTGACGTGCGCCCATACGGAACTGTCATTGATATGATATTTCTCACAAACCTGAGTAATGGTATAACAGTCCTCCGGCTCCATACTGTAAAGTTTGGGAATAGGTCTCTCTTTTTCAGCAATGCTCTCCGGACGGGTAAGGAAAAGATTCTCCATGTCAGAACGCTTAATGCGTATAAGACGGGTGCCGATATTAACGGCAGGAATACGCCCTGATTTTATCAGTCTGTACAAGGTGTTACGTTCCACACCGAACATAGCCACAGCTTCCTTTACGGAAATATACTCTCTGATGTCGGGTATTTGCCGGGCGATGGCTTCTAACCGTGTGTTTTTATCCTTTGCATCCTTTTTGCGTTTCCAAACCACTTTGCTGCATTTAGGCGAACAATAATGGCTGTCAAGTGTCTTTGCGACAAAGACCTTGCCGCAGACCTTACACTTCCTTTTGATTTCAAATCCGATTGTTGGCATATTTTCTACTTTTAAGTATGTATTAGTTGAGATTAGTAGGATTTTGTCCCACATTATCTACTTTTTTGTCTTGTCGCAAATATGTCGCAAATAAGAGATAAAAAAGGGCGTAAAAAAGGCATAGAAACCAAGAACCCCATAAACGCAAAAAGCGTGCAACTCATTGAGCTGCACGCTTTTGCATGTCGTTTGTTATGTATTTACTTATCGGAATCATTTGACTTCTTCGAAGTCGGCGTCCTGCACGTTGTTGTCGTTGGCTTTGCCGCCGTCCTGCTGCTGACCTGCACCGGCGTTGCCTGTGAAGCCCTGGCCTGCGTTAGGCTGTGCGCCGCCTGCGTTCTGGTACATCTGTGCGCTGGCTGCCTGCATTACGCTGTTGAGGCCGTTGATGGCGTTGTCGATTGCTGTAACGTCGCCGCTCTTGTGGGCGTCCTTCAGCTGGTTGAGTGCGTTCTCGATGTTCGACTTCTGGTCGGCGGGAATCTTGTCGCCGTTGTCCTTCAGGAAGTTCTCGGTGGTGAAAATCATCGAGTCTGCCTGGTTCATCTTGTCTACGCGCTCGCGCTCTTTCTTGTCGTTTTCGGCGTTCTGCTCAGCCTCTGCCTTCATACGGTTGATCTCGTCCTGTGTCAGACCTGACGAAGCCTCGATGCGGATGGCCTGCTCCTTGCCCGTAGCCTTGTCTTTTGCGCTTACGTTAAGGATACCGTTGGCGTCGATGTCGAATGTTACTTCAATCTGTGGAACGCCGCGGCGTGCGGGAGCTATGCCTTCAAGGTTGAACTGACCGATACTCTTGTTCTGTGCGGCCATAGGACGCTCACCCTGGAGTACGTGGATAGTTACAGCTGTCTGATTGTCGACTGCGGTTGAGAATACCTCGCTCTTCTTGCAAGGAATTGTGGTGTTGGCATCAATAAGTTTTGTCATTACACCACCCATTGTCTCGATACCGAGGGTCAACGGAGTTACGTCGAGGAGCACGATGTCGCCGACGCCGCTCTCTTTGTTAAGAATTGCGCCCTGGATGGCAGCACCTACGGCTACGACCTCATCTGGGTTGACACCCTTAGAAGGCTCTTTGCCGAAGTAGTTCTTAACCAACTCCTGTACGGCAGGGATACGGCTTGAACCACCTACGAGGATAACCTCATCGATGTCTGACGTTGTCAGCTTGGCGTCGCGCATTGCGTTCTGGCAAGGAACGAGGCAAGCCTGTATCAGTGAGTGTGCCAACTGCTCGAACTGGGCACGTGTAAGTGTCTTTACAAGGTGCTTGGGCACACCGCCTTCAGCCGTGATGTAAGGCAGGTTGATTTCAGTAGAGCTTGAGCTTGACAACTCAATCTTTGCCTTCTCGGCAGCTTCCTTGAGGCGCTGCATTGCCATCGGGTCTTTCGAGAGGTCGATGCCTTCGTCAGCCTTGAAGCCGTTTACGAGCCAGTCGATGATTACCTGGTCGAAGTCGTCGCCGCCGAGGTGTGTGTCACCGTTGGTTGAAAGCACTTCGAACACGCCGCCGCCGAACTCAAGTATTGAGATATCGAACGTACCACCGCCGAGGTCGAACACAGCTATCTTCATGTCCTTGTTGGCCTTGTCAACTCCGTATGCCAATGCAGCTGCCGTAGGCTCGTTCACGATACGGCGAACGTTGAGTCCGGCTATCTGTCCGGCTTCCTTGGTTGCCTGGCGCTGAGAGTCAGAGAAGTATGCTGGGACGGTGATTACGGCGTCGGTCACTTCCTGTCCGAGATAGTCTTCGGCGGTCTTCTTCATCTTCTGGAGCACCATTGCCGAGATTTCCTGCGGAGTATACTTACGTCCCTCGATGTCTACACGGGGATATCCGCCCTCGTTTACTACCGTGAACGGTACGCGCTCAGCCTCTTTGCGGCTCTGCTCGTAAGTCTCGCCCATGAAACGTTTGATTGAATATATCGTATTCTTCGGGTTTGTGATAGCCTGGCGTTTTGCCGGGTCACCTATCTTGCGCTCGCCGTCTTTAACGAAGCCTACAACCGAAGGAGTAGTGCGCTTGCCTTCGCTGTTAGCTATTACAACAGGTTCGTTGCCCTCGAATACGGCAACGCATGAGTTTGTTGTACCTAAGTCGATTCCAATAATCTTTCCCATAATCTTATATTTTTTGTTATTTTTTTCTGTTTTGATTTATCTTTTGCGGTTTACGCGGTCGGTGTCAGTGTTGCCCGTCGCAGCCTTGCGGCTTGCTGTCATGGCGTCATTTAACCGTCCACTTGACCTTGTTTCGGCATTTATCGCCGCTAATTATTTAACAAAACGTATGCCAATGGCGGAAAATAAATAAAACAAGTGACATTTTGACGCACTTTTTGGCAGAGTTCCTTGCCTTTTTTGTCGGAGTATGACATGTCGTCCGTACTTTTTCTGATAAAAAATCGTGCTTTGCGTCCGTATTTCTTTGTATTTTTAAGGTTGCCGCGCCGGTTGTTGACACGTTAACCGGCACCGCGCCTACCTGTGCTTCTTATTCGTATATTAAGGCTTTGCCGGGTGCCGTTAGCGTGCGTGTGCGGATGCCGGCCGCCACCGAAAGCCGTGTCACGTGCGGCTTACCTGCCGTAAGCCAGTCCGTAAACCTTTCTGGCATTTCTGCCAAAATCCCTTTTCATTGAATAAAACAATCTTTTTACCTTTTTCATAATACCTTGAATTTAATATGTTATCCTCTATGTAGTTCCGCCACCACGGCGGTTGCATTTTAATCTTTATCCGTTGCAAAAATACGTTCCTACTTCCGTTTTGGTTAGCATTGTGTTGAAAATGTGGCCACTTAACCATGCTTTTTTGACATGAATCAATGCCTGTCGCATTGCCGCATGTCCCGTATGCCGGCGTGTCCCGGTCCGGCAGCCGTCGCACCTCCGTTGGCGGAGCCATGCCGGGCGTTTTGCAAAAGGCTGCCTTTCACGTTGTAAAAGACCACCTTTTGCCATGTAAAAGATGGCCTTTTGCAGGCTAAAAGGTAACCTTTTACAACGGCATGTGTAATATGTTGGCTGCCAGTGTGTTACGGTTTTATGCTGTGCCGTTGCTCCGCCGTGACGTCGTGTGCCGCGCAACGCCGCCTTACGTTCGGCCGCCCATGCTGCGTGCATGCCCATGCCAGACAGCCTGTACCCTCGGTTTTAAGTCCCTGTTAAAAGGCATGGCAAAGTATATTGTTATGGTCTTTGTACCTACAAAAGATGAAGATATTACCTCTATTATTTCGCTCTATCGATTTTTTGCATTACCTTTGCAATAATATTCATTTATTAAGGAAAGTGAAAGAAAGAACTTTTAACCTGCTTGATAACATAAACACCCCTGCCGATTTAAGAAAGCTGAAAGTGGAACAGCTGCCGCAACTGTGCAAAGAGCTGCGGGAGGACATCTTGAAGGAACTTTCTGTCAATCCAGGCCATCTGGCTTCGAGCATGGGTGCGGTGGAGCTGACCGTGGCCCTGCATTACGTCTACAGCACGCCTGACGACAGGCTGGTGTGGGACGTAGGGCATCAGGCTTACGGGCACAAGATACTCACGGGGCGTAAGGACCGCTTCAACACCAACCGCAAGCTGCACGGCATTATGCCGTTCCCCTCGCCGTTGGAGAGCGAGTACGACAGCTTCACATGCGGCCATGCCTCCAACTCCATTTCGGTGGCGTTGGGAATGGACGTGGCTGCCAAGAAGACGGGGAACCTGCAACGGCATGTGGTAGCCATAATAGGCGACGGAGCCATGAGCGGAGGTCTGGCCTTCGAGGGGCTTAACAACGTGTCGACGACTCCGAACGACATGCTCATAGTGCTCAACGACAACAACATGAGCATAGACCGCAGCGTGGGCGGACTGAAACAGGCCTTGCTCAAGCTGAACACCAACGAGACCTACAACCGCATGAGGTTCAAGGCCTCGCGCTGGCTTAACGCCAAAGGCTACCTTAACGATGACCGCCGCAAGGGCATAATCAGGCTTAACAATGCGCTGAAGTCGGCCATAAGCCACCAGCAAAACATATTCGAAGGACTTAACATAAGGTATTTCGGACCGTTCGACGGCCACAACGTGGTCGAAATGGTACGCATCCTGAGGCAGCTGAGGAACATGAAAGGCCCCAAGCTGCTGCACCTGCATACGATAAAGGGCCACGGATATGCGCCTGCGGAAAAAGACCCCACGGTGTGGCATGCGCCCGGAAAGTTCGATATTGACGCTGAAGAGCGCATCATATCAGACGAGACGGGCGTGCCGCCGAAGTTCCAGGACGTATTCGGCAAGACCCTGCTCGAGCTTGCCAAGGACAACCCGCGCATCGTGGGAGTGACGCCGGCAATGCCCACGGGCTGCTCGATGAACATCATGATGAAGGCCATGCCCGACAGGGCTTTCGACGTAGGCATAGCCGAGGGGCACGCCGTAACCTTCGCCGCGGGAATGGCCAAGGACGGACTGCAACCCTTCTGCAACATATACAGCTCGTTTGCGCAGCGCTCTTACAACAACATCATACACGACATGGCAATACTCAACCTGCCCGTCGTGCTCTGTCTCGACCGCGCCGGGCTTGTAGGCGAGGACGGAGCCACCCATCACGGCGCTTTCGACATGGCCGCCCTGCGCCCCGTGCCCAATCTGACTATAGCCTCGCCGATGGACGAGCATGAGCTGCGCAACCTGATGTACACCGCCCAGCTTGAAGGCAAAGGCTCGTTTGTGATAAGGTATCCGCGCGGCCGCGGTGTACTGGTAGACTGGCACAACAAGATGGAGGAAATAGAAGTTGGTACCGGCCGTAGGCTGAAGGAAGGCCGCGGCATAGCCGTACTGTCGGTAGGCCCGATTGGCAATAACGCCGTCAAGGCGATAGAGGCTGCCGAGAAGTCATGTACGGGGCTTGACGTGGCACATTATGACATGCGCTTCATAAAACCCATGGACGAGCGTCTGCTTGACGAGGTAGGCCGCAACTTCGACGAGGTTATAACCGTTGAAGACGGCGTCCGCAACGGGGGCTTCGGCTCGGCGGTGCTTGAATGGATGGCCGACCACGGTTTCCGGGCCAGGGTTACACGGCTCGGACTGCCCGACAAGTTCGTCGAGCACGGTACTGTAAGCCAGTTGCAGAGTATTGTAGGCATCGATGCCGGCTCCATAACCGATGCAATATGCAAGGCCGCCGGCAGGCTTGCGTCCGGCCACGGCAGTATTAACGACTAATACCGGTTGAAGATGAAGATCATCATTGCTGGAGCTTACGCCATAGGAACGTATCTTGCCAAACTGTTGTCGCGCAACGACCAGGACATCGTACTCATTGACGAGGACGAGGAGAGGCTGGGCAACGTCAGCAGCGACTACGACCTCATGACCGTGCATGCCTCGCCCACAAGCGTCAAAGCCCTGAAAGACGCCGGCGTGGGTAGTGCAGACCTGTTCATAGGCGTTACGCCCGACGAAAACATGAACATGAACAGTTGCATCATGGCTAAGGCTCTCGGAGCCAAGAAAACCGTTGCCAAGGTGAACAACTACGAGCTTATTGACCCCGAACCTAAGGCTTTTCTCGCCAAGGTCGGCGTAGACTCGCTCATATATCCTGAAAACCTTGCCGCCTACGACATCGTAAACGGACTGAAGATGAGCTGGGTGCGCCAGCGCTGGGACGTGCACAACGGCGCCCTGATAATGCTGGGCATAAAGCTGAGGGAGACGTGCGAGATACTGAACGAACCCCTTAAAGACCTCTGCAAGCCGGAGTCACCATACCATATCGTTGCCGTCAAGCGCGGTGACGATACCATAATACCGCGCGGCGACGACGTGTTGAAGATTTACGACATGGCTTACTTCATGACGACGCGCAACTACATACCTTATATAAGGAAGCTCGTAGGCAAGGAAAATTACGTTGACGTAAAGAACGTGATGGTAATGGGTGGCGGCAATACCGCCATAAGGGCCGTGCAGATGATTCCCGAGTACATGAACACTAAGATTATCGAGGCCGACGAGAAGCGTTGCGAACAGATAAACGAGCTTGTCGACACCGACAAGATAATGGTAATCAACGGCGACGGACGCGACATTCCGCTGCTTGTCGAGGAAGGTGTGAAGAACACCCAGGCCTTTGTCGCCCTTACCGGTAATGCCGAAACCAACATTCTTGCATGCCTTACGGCCAAGCGTCTTGGTGTGCGCAAGACCATAGCCATGGTCGAAAACATGGATTATGTGAAAATGGCCGAAAGCCTCGACATAGGTACCATAATCAACAAGAAGGCCATAGCCGCGAGCCGTATTTACCAGATGATGCTCGACTCTGACGTCAATAATACCCGCTTCCTTATGTCGGCCAACGCAGATGTGGCGGAGTTTACAGCCCAGCAGGATTCAAAAGTGACAAAGAAAAGGGTGTTCGAACTGGGCCTTCCGCATGGAACAACAATCGGAGGCCTTGTCCGCAACGGCGAAGGCATTCTTGTTTCAGGTGGTTCGCAGATAGAGGCGGGCGATATCGTAGTGGTGTTCTGCCACAATGTCAACATGTCGAAGATTGAGAAATTCTTCAATTAAGGGGCTGCGATGATAAACTTCAAACTAGTATATAAGGTCATAGGCTCGCTGCTTTTCATCGAGGCCATGATGATGTTCATTAGCCTTCTCATCTCGGCTTATTACGGTGAAGACGACATCCTGGCGTTCCTCATTGCCATAGCCATAACCGTTCTTTCGGCCATAGGCCTGAAGTTTAAGGGCTACGGGGCTGAGAACAGCATGGGCAGGCGTGAGGCTTACCTGCTGGTTTCGCTTATATGGGTGGTCTTCAGTGCGCTGGGTGCGCTGCCGTTTGTCATAAGCGGCTATCTGACAAGCTATACCGATGCTTTCCTCGAGACGATGTCGGGCTTCACTACTACCGGCGCTACGATAATCGATGACGTCGAGGCGTTGCCCCACGGGTTGCTGTTCTGGCGCTCGCTGACCCACTGGATAGGTGGTTTGGGTATAATGTTCTTTACCATAGCCATATTGCCCTCGCTCGTAGGGGGAAGTGTCAAGGTTTTCTCCGCCGAAGCAACAGGCCCCATAAAGAGCCGTATGCACCCGCGTCTTAGTACCACCGCAAAATGGATATGGGCTATTTACCTTATTCTTACGGTAAGTTGTGCGTTCAGTTTCTTTGTTTTGGGCATGGGGGTCTTCGACAGTTTGAACTATTCGATGTCAATAACGGCGACGGGAGGATTCGCCACCCACAATGCAAGTATCGCCTTCTTTAATTCTCCGGCGATTGATTATGCGGCGATAGTCTTCATGATTTTGTCAGGAATAAACTTCTCCCTGCTTTATGTCTTGATTTTCAAGGGCAAGTTCAGGGACTTGGTAAAGGATACGGAACTGCGTATTTATTTGTCTATAATACTGGCATCCACGCTGTTCATAACTTTTATATTGACGACGCAGGGTGGCATACATGTTGCCGACTCGTTCAGGTATGCCTTGTTCCAGGTGTCATCTTTCATCACCACCACCGGTCTTTTCAATACCGATGCAGGGCTTTGGCCCCACCTTACATGGGTCGTTTTAACCATGTGCATGGTGTGTGGTTCATGCGCCGGAAGCACGAGCGGCGGTGTGAAGTGCATCCGCATAGCCATGCTTTTCAGGATAATACGCAACGAGTTCAAGCATATCCTGCATCCGAGGGCCGTCATTCCGGTAAGACTAAACAACACAAATATACCTTATCAGGCACAGGCTACATTGCTGGTGTTCTTCGCTCTTTATGGAATAACATGTATTGTAGCTTTCTTCTGTTTTAAGCTTATGGGCATCGAAAGCACTAACGCCATTACGATAGCTATAAGCAGTGCGAGCAATGTTGGCCCTACGCTTGGCGCCGAGTTAGGTCCTACGATGTCATGGAGCGGCCTGCCTGACGCAGCCAAGTGGATATGTGCCGTCCTTATGCTTATGGGGCGTCTTGAATTTATCAGCGTAATGGTGCTCTTCACGCGTGCTTTCTGGAAGAAAAACTGATAAGGTAAGGCTGAATTTAATTATGGAATTATAACTAAAAGTTATTTTAAATGGAACCAATCAAGTTCAAAACTATTCTTAAGCAGACGCTATGGGGCGGCGACAAGATAGCCGGCTTCAAGCACATCGGGGATGTTCCTGGCGGCCATGTAGGCGAGAGCTGGGAAATATCCGGGGTTAAAGGCAGCGAGAGTGTTGCTGCAAACGGGCCTTATGCAGGCTGTACACTTAGTGAAATTACCGCAGAGTTGAAAGATAAACTTGTAGGAGAAGATAATTACAAGCGTTTCGGCAACGAGTTTCCGTTGCTTGTCAAGTTCATTGACGCATGCCAGGACCTGTCCATACAGGTGCATCCTGATGATGAGAAGGCAAAAAAACATGGGATGAAGCACGGCAAGAGCGAGATGTGGTTCATAATGGATTCGGACCCGGACGCATACCTGCGTTGCGGACTTAAGAAGGAAATAACGCCCGAACAGTATAAAGCTATGGTTGACGACAGTACAATTTGTGACGCCATAGCTGAGTTCCCTGTCAAGGCGGACGACTGTTTTTATATTCCGGCAGGGCGAATCCACAGTATAGGAAAAGGGTGTTTCCTTGCCGAGATACAGCAGACTTCGGATGTTACATATCGAATTTACGATTTCAACAGGCGTGACAAGGATGGCAACTTGCGTGAATTGCATACGGATAAGGCTGCCGAATGCATCGACTATAACGTGCTGAAGGATTACCGCCTGGATTATGTACCGGTAAAGAACCAAGGCGTTACACTTATAAATTGCAAGCACTTCACTACGGCAGTGTACGACCTTGACGAGCCTATGACGCTCGATTACAGCGAGCTTGACAGTTTTGTTATCCTTGTAGGGATAAAGGGTGAGGCCGTATTTACCGACAACGAGGGCAATAAGATGAGCCTGCGTGCGGGCGAGTCGATGCTTGTGCCCGCCACGACGGAGACGCTTAACATAAGTGGAAACATAAAGTTTCTTGAAACTTACGTGTAGCCAGCCGTGAAAGCGTAATCAAAATGATGTCGGAATACATCTTACAAGGTTTTAAATGATAACGCCGTCATGAAAATAATCCGTACTTTTTAGGAGTATTTTCATGGCGGCGGTTCTGATTCGTGCATTATTCCAAAACGTCATCGGGGGTTACGGTGTTTTCGCCCGTTTGCTTTAGTTCCGCTGTTCTTTCATTTCCAGGATTCAGAAAACGTTCCAAATCATCCTTCAGCAGTTTTAACTGCGGTGACTTAAGATAGCCTGTGTTTTTCTTTAGCATCTGTTCTATGTCCTGCACGCTGTGCGAATAGCACGACAATTCGTTCCGCATCTGCGTCTCGTGTACGGACTGCCGTCGTATTTCAGACTCCTGTTTGCGTATCAGCAGACCGCATACCTTGGTCATTATCGGGACCACGACCTTGTCAAACAAATGGTGTCCCTGTATGTATAGGTATGTAGTCTCGGGTGTTACGCCCAAGTTGATAAGCTCGCGTTTTAATGAGAGGTATGACTCTTTTGCATCAGGATGTTTCTTGCGCAGCCAGTTGGTCTTCTTCCAAACCTTGTTGCGCACGTTGGCTATTGTTGTTTCAGGCGAGTTGATGTTAATGCCTCCGAGCTCGACGACCTTGTTGAATTCGGATATGGTGAACTGTCCGTAGATGTTGCGGCGGTAGTGCCAGATCGACCATACGAACAAGGGGAAGATGGCTTTGCTGTACTGCCGCATGAAGTCGGAAAAGTCGAATACGGGCGTGTCGTTAAGTGTCACCATCACGCAGACGTTGTGCAGCGACGGGCCGTAGCATTGCAAATTCTCTATCGAGTAGGCGTAAGTATGGAAGACGAACGGGTTGCTTATTATGTATTTTGACGTTTCGGTGGCTCCCTGCATAAGGTAGTCGTAGTCGGCGTCAACGCATGCTATCATGTCTTCGCCTACTTTTTCGTACAAAAGGTTCATCAGCACTGACCGCTTGCCGCGTTCGAGCGTCTTGTGCGATGGCAGCAATACTTCGAAGTATCGGCTTTCGTCCTCGAAGTCGCTCAGTATGGTGCGCCAGAACAGCACGTCGTCGTAGCTTTCCACGTATGCCACGATGCGCCGTCTTGCATTCCTCGACTTCAGCCTGTTGGCCGCTCCGAAGTATTCTGATGTTATGTTGTCGCGCAGTCGTTTGTTCATGGTTAGCGTTGTTTTATCGTTATGGGGGGCGTTTCCCTGTCCGGCCGGTCGCTGTTGCGGCGTTCTTGGCCGCTTATTCGTTGTCCGTTATGTCGCTCACCTCGGTTATCTGGTCTATCCAGCCGCTCATTACTACGGCCGGCGAGTGTGTGGTAAGTATTATCTGTACGTTTTCGTTAAGGTCAAGTATCAGGTCTATCAGCCTTTTCTGCCATTCCACGTGCAGGCTTACTTCAGGCTCGTCCATGAACAACACGTAAGGCTGGTTGTCCTCGATGAGCACCGTCAGCAGTATGGCGAGCATCTGTTTCTCGCCGCTCGACAGCTGGTAGGGGTACAGCGTTTCGCCTATTTGCGAGAAGCGGATTTCGTTTTCGGTCCTTATTATTTTCTTACCGGTGTCCGAGAACAGGTCGTCTATCATGTCCTGGAACTTCTTTTTCGGTTCTGATATGGCCTGTGCCTTTGCAGCAGCGTCAGTCGCGCCGCTTTGCAGTACTGATATTATGCGGTTGCCGATGTTCACCTGGTAGTCAAGATACTTGCGCTGCAGTTTGAACAGCTGCCAGTCAAGCTCGGTGACAAGGTTTGCCCCGACCTCGCCAAGTATGTCGGCATTGAGTAACGGGCGGTCGAACGAACGTATTATGTCGTACCGTATGTGTGTGGCGTCTGCCGGGCATACGCTTATGTGTACGCCCTTCACCAGGTGGCTTGCGATGTCGCCACCCGGACCTACACTTTTTGCCACCTTGTTTAGTATGGTGCTCTTGCCCACACCGTTTATGCCGCTAAGTATGTTGACTTTGCGGTCGAGTTCCCAGACGACGTGGCGGCGGCCGCTCCATAAGGAGTCTATCTCAATCTTTTCAATATAATCGGCGTATTTCTGCATAATATCAAATTTATCCTTACTTATCAAAGGCAAATATAACCATTTATTTTTAAAATGTGTACCTTTGCACACGAATTTGTAAAAAAAGCTGTTTTGTGGCTTTTCTACTTGGAAATTAAGGATATCATAAGAGATTTTTTAAACATAATCCATTAGTATGCAGAATGACATTCAGATGAAACAGACTTCCCGTCCTGACGTGAAAAAGGGTGGGGCTTCACGTCCGTTGGTGGCACACTTGTGCTTGTTTTGCGCCTGCGCGTTCTGGGGCTTGATGGCTCCTTTGGGCAAAGACGCCATGACCCATGGCTTTACAGGTATCGACATGGTGACGTTCCGTGTTACGGGCGGTGCCGTGCTGTTCTGGCTTACGTCGCTGTTTACGCCTAAGGAACACGTGCCCAAGAAAGACTTGCTCATGCTGATAGGCGCAGCCGTGTTCGGCCTTGTTACCAACCAGTGCTGCTATACCATCGGGCTTAGCATTACTTCGCCCGTCAACGCCAGCATCGTTACCACGTCGATGCCTATTTTCGCAATGATACTGGCGTTCCTCATACTTAAGGAGCCCATTACGGCGAAGAAGGCGGGAGGCGTAATCATGGGTTGCGCAGGAGCCGTGATACTGATCATAACCAGTGCGGCGGCAGCCAACTCCAAGGTAGGCGACATACGCGGCGACCTGTTCTGCCTCGGCGCGCAGTTCTCGTTCGCGCTCTATCTCGCCCTGTTCAGTCCGCTCGTGCGCCGTTATTCGGTGATTACTGTAAACAAGTGGATGTTCACATACGCCACAATCATGATTCTGCCGTTCACCTTCGGCCACGTGTCGTCAATCGACTATGCCTCAATCCCGACAAGTACATGGCTCGAAACGGGCTTCGTCGTAGTGTTCGGCACATACATCAGTTACATTCTTATGATGATAGGCCAGCACACGCTGCGTCCCACCGTGGTCAGCATATACAACTACGTGCAGCCGATAGTGTCGGTTACGGTCAGCGTTCTTACCGGTCTCGGCGTGTTCAAGCCGGCACAGGGCGTAGCCGTAATACTTGTATGCCTGGGCGTATGGCTTGTTACCAAGTCAAAGTCGCGCAGGGACATCGAGACAGAAAAGAGCGTAGACGCAACCAAGTGAACCGAATAAGTAAGCGTATGTGTAAACGCTTGACATACAGCATATTATAAAAGACCGCCCAAAAGGCGGTCTTTTGCTTTCTAAAAGGTAACCTTTCAGGCGGTAAAAGGTGGCTTATTACAGTGCGAAAGGTAACCTTTTGTTTTTATGGCTTTAAGCTTCTGCGGCTGATTCGTCGCCGCAGAAGCTTAAAGCCGGTTACTAAAGCCTTGTGTTTCGATTATAAGAAGGTGTGTCGGGGCAGTGTCAGGTAGGGGCTTGTAAGTCCGTCCACAATGTAGTGAAGCACCTCCGTGCGTCTAAATCAAGCTGTGACGGCGGAAAACGGGTGCTTCTTGAAAGCATTAAGAAGGGTCGTATCATTACTTAATACAAAGTTCTGATATGACCCTTCTTAATGTTATAGTTGCAGTCTGCAACTTTTGTGTGCAGGCATTTAAGTTCTTTCATCCACTTTATTTCACCTCAAACCGTCCTTGCAGGCGGATATCGTCGCTGCTGTTGCCCACACGGACAGTGAAGAATCCAGGTTCGACGGTCCACTCTCCGGCGCGGTTGAGCAGCACCATGTTGCGGTGACGTATGGTGAACTTTATTTCCTTGGTCTGTCCCGGGTTGATGTTGGTGCGTTTGCATGCCTCCAACTTCGGGCTTTGCAGAGGCACTGTGCTTTGTTCGTCAACAAGATATACCTGCACGACTTCGGCTCCTGCACGTGTTCCTGTATTGGTTACGTTGAAGCGTACGGTAACACTGCCGTCCGTGCCGATGGATGCCGGCTCTATACGCAGGTTTGTAAAGCGGAAGTCAGTATAGCTAAGTCCGTGACCGAAAGCATAGTCGGGGAACGCCACTGCAAGTTTTCCGCCCGGGTTGTAGGTTCCGGCGAGCACGTTGGTGATGGCCTGCATGCCCTGCTGTCCCGGATGCCATGCCTCTATTATGGCAGCTGCCTCGTTGGCTTTGCCAAGTGCTACGGGGCGACTGTTGAGCAGTACAAGCGCAACGGGTTTGCCGGTGAGCAGAAGTTTCTCCATGCGTGCCTGGTCTATGTTGTCGTCCTCGAACACGAGTATCAGGTCGGCAGCCGCAGGTGAGCCTTCGTCTACTTTGCAGGGTAGTCCTGCTTTCAGCACAGGCAACATGTCGGCAACCAGCTGGGCGTCGCCGCATACGGTTATGCGTTTAGCCCATGTAGTGTCCAAAGGCAGAATGTTACCTGCATTCTTCAGCAGTGTGATTGATTCGTGAGCCACCTGCAGGGCTGTCGTCTTGAACTCATCAGACACATTGTTGCCTGTGGCGCCAAACGCGGCTGTGGCTTTCACCTGGGCCGGTGACGCTATGCCGGCGGCATGGGCTTCGTCGCTGACACGCTGCCAGGGACGCACGTATGGCGCGTTTTTCTCTTTAGTGTCAAAAGTCAAATAAGCTTTCAGCTGGTTCTTGTTTTGGAGTCCTTTTACCATTTCCACGCCGGTTTCGGCCGTGAGGTAAGGACTTTGTCCGTAAGTGTTCAGTATGTTTCCTGTTGTGGCAGTAGTTACGACGGTCAGGTCGGGCAGGGCCACTTCTTTCACGCCTTCACGGGCGAGCTGTTCGCCCACCATCTGTCCGGCCTTTTTGGTCAGGCTGCGGTTCCATGTGTGTGCCACCGAAAGGCTGGAGGGGAAGGGCGCACGGAAGGGTGCAGATTCTTGTGCATGCAACCCGGTGTATCCTACCATCAGGGCAAGGATACTCATCTGAATCAGTTTGTGTCTCATACTTAAATATAATGGATAATAAGTGTTCCTGAAACGGCGGATGCCGTTGCAGGCGCTCCGCCGTTTCAGGAAATAAAAGCTCGTAAAATCTTTTGGTTTGATAATTCGCTGTGTGTAAGGTATTGTGGCAAACATTCCTTTTTACGGCACAGCTTAATGCATTATTAATCCCAGTTGTCCGTGCGGAACGAGCTTACGGGCAGTCCGTCGCAGTACAGGTCGCCCTCGACCCAGTCCTTGAATGCGTAGCGCACAGCTACGGGCTTCTTCACAGAGTCGCTCTTCACGTACACCTTGCTGCGCATTATCCACGCCTTTGCGGGGTGGAATACGCGGTCTTCGCCTGCAACCTCGAACAGGTCGCTCTTTAGTCCGTTGCTGCCGTACACCCACATGTCGGCGCGGTTGAAGCGTACCACGGCAGTGTCGTTCTGGAATGTCACGTCGCGGTAGTACGGGCTTTCTGCCGTAATGCCCTTAATGCCGTATGTCTTGTTGAGAGCGAGCAGGGCGAGGCGCATTCCGGCAAGCTGCTTCTTGCGCGGGTGTATGCCGTATTCGAGTCCGGCGTCAAGGAGCACTGCCATGCCGCAGTTCTTGCTCATCAGTTCAGCCTTCGACTGCTGTTCGCGCAGCAGCGCGCTGTTCACAGTGTAATTGATTAACTTGTAGTCGTAAGGTGCAATTTGGCAGAAGTAGAACGGGAAGTCGCCCTGTCCCCATTCGGCGCGCCAGCCGCCTATCATGGCGGTCATCATGTCGGCGTAGGTCTTGTAGCGCGGTACGTTGTCCTCGCCCTGGTACCATATAACGCCGCGCATCGTCATGCCGATCAGCGGGTGCAGCATGCCGTTGTAGAGCACTGTCGGCGTGCGGTTCTTCGACTTTATGTCGTCTTGTGTTGCAGGAATCTTGGCATCGGGGAACGCCTTGAGCCAGTCTGCCTTCATCCAGGCCTCGCAGGCTGAGCCGCCCCACGACGTTACGATGAGCCCTACGGGCACGTCGAGCATGCGGCGCAGTTCGCGTCCGAAGTAGTAGGCCGTGGCGCTGAACTCGCGTACCGACTCTGGCGTGGCCTCGCTCCATTTGCCGCTTACTGTGTCTACGGGGTTCAGCTTGCTGTTGCGCTTTACGGTGAAGAGGCGCAGCTTGCTGTCCGTGCTGTGCAGTATGTCTTCTACTGCGCCTTCAACGGGCTGGTTCTTGAAGCCTTTCATCGGCATTTCCATGTTGCTTTGTCCCGAGCATATCCACAGTTCGCCTATGAGTATGTTGTCGAGAACGGTCTGCTCGCTGTCGGCAAGGGTTATTTTATAAGGTCCGCCGGCCTTGGGTGTCTGCACGGCTGTCTTCCATTTGCCGTCAGCTCCTGCTTTCACCTTATATGTCTTGTTGTCCCACGAGGTGGTTATTTTAACTGTTGCCGATGCATCGGCAGTGCCCCAGAGGTTTGCCTTGGCCTCGCGTTGCATCACCATGCCGTCAGAGAACATCTTGGGCAGTGTTACTTTGGCGCTGACGCACGTGGCCGCAAACAGGGCGGTAAGTAAGAATGTTAGTTTTTTCATTGTTTGTATGATTAAAATTCGTTCGTTATTGTCACTGGTCCCAGCAGTCCTGCGGGCAGCAGCTCCTTGCTTGCGCGGCGGTATTTGCCGTTTGTCCAGATGCCTTCGTATGGCGGAGTGCCAAGGTCGTTGCCTTGCAGTGCGTTTGCCCACGTGTTGACTACTGTTATTTCGAGTGTGTTGTTGCCGCGCTTCACGGCCTTTGTTATGTCGACGGCATACGGGGCTGTCCATGCCGTGCCGCATTTTTGTCCGTTCACGTAGACAGTGGCGGCGTTGGCAACGGTGCCGAGATTAAGCATCACTGTGCCGTTCTTGGGCTTGCGGCCCAAGCGGAAGGTGGTCTTGTAAGTGGCGTGGCCCGAGTAGTATTTCACTTCGTTCTCGGTTGATTTGCTCCAATCAATAAGCTGGCTTGCCGTAATCTTCTTGCCCGTTTCCTCGAAACTTATGTTCCATTTGTTTTTGTCCAAGGCGGTGAGCGTGGTGCTTTGCGTCGGCATTGCAGTCAGTTTGGCAGGTACGGCATCGTCAGACAATATGTAGAAAAGGGAGCCTCCGGCTGGCAGGGTTACGCTTTCGCCTGCGTTGTAGACTTTTCCTGTAACTGCGTCGGCAAGGTAACGGTATGCCCTTTCAGCCCTGAATACGGGTTTGAAAGTCATCTGTTTGCCTGTCTGGTTGCTCATGAAGTATATGTCTGCACCTTCGGCTGTGCGGTGGGTGAAGTCTATTCCCTCGGGTAAGACCGCGTCTTTCTTTATACCGAGGCTTGCAAGGTCGGCTTTTTCCCACGGCTCGCGTATAACGGGAACGCCCCATTTTTCAATCGAGTCGATGGTATTCCAGCAGTTCACGATGCGTCCCGGGTTCATCTTCCTTGCCTGTGGTATTACCAATGCAGAGTATTCCATGCCGCCGGGGGTAACGAGCCTTCCGCCTTTTACCTGCGACTTTCCTAAAACGTCGTGGTTGAACGAGTCGTAGCGGTAGCCGCGCAGCGGATTAACCCAGTGTTCGGCCTTAGTCATGTTGGCCGTGTGGGTTACCTTTACGGGACTAACCTCGAGCGGTTGGCCTACGTTGGCGAGGCGCTTGCGTTCGCGCTCTTTCGTAGCTTCGCTGTAAAGTCCGGGCAAAGATGTTATCAGTCGTTCGGGCAGGATGGAGCGGCGCGGGGTCTCGTCGCCTGTGTAGACTGCAATGTCTACCACGGGTTTGCCGTACTGCAACAGTGCCTGGCAGCGCGAAATGTAGCCCGTGAATGCCGGCATTTCCTTCCACCACGTGTTGTCGCGCTGGAAGAATGTGCCTATTCCGTCGAGCGTCATGCCCGGACGGCGGTCGGTCCACGGGTTGTGGGTGTTCACGTGGAACACTAGGGCGTTGATACCGGTGCAGTAGTTGCGGTCGAGCAGGGGCTTGAGCAGGGCGAAATCCTCGTCCCAAGTGCCGCGCACCTCGGTGAAGCCTTCGGCCTGGATTATGTTCTTGCCGTATATGTGCGCTCCGCTTACGGCATCGAGCATGTCGTTGAGCTTGTCGTGCGTCGGGCTGTTAAGCCAAAACTCGCCCATCGGATAGTCGGCGTATTGGTAGTGGAGCAGGCCGTCGCTGACCATTGTCGGCGCTACGCACTCGGCCGAGAGCTTGCATCCGTACTTCTTGCCGAGCGTCGACACTTCGTCGAAGAATACGTCGTTGATGAGGTCTGCGATGGTCTGGCGTATGTCGCGCAGCACTTTTTCGGATTCTTGCGAAGAGCCGATAGGCACGCCGGCGTAGAGCGGAAGCCACGGCATGAGGTCGTAGCCGCGGCGGCGGCGGAACTCTTCGGCGAAGTTGCCGCTCCAGTTTTGGCTGCCGCACTCCCAGCTGTCAACGTGTATGCGTGTGAGCACTTTCTTCACGATGTCTTGTGGGGCGCGTTTGTAAATTTCGCCGAACCAGTTGTCGAACTGCTTCCTTATGGCTTCGCGCGAGAACTTGTCGCACTCTAATCCGCGGCCGCCGCCGCCCGTGGCGTTGACGTGCCCGGTAGACGTATGCCCGATGCGCAGTATGTGCCAGCGGCCTTTTGGCAGGTTGATTGAGAACGGTTTGTCGAGGAAGTCGGAAGAAAGCAGCTTGCCGGTAAGGTTGATAATCTTGTCCTTAGGTATGCATTCGTCGTCGGCTATGGGGAAATATTCAGACACGCGCCAAACCTTTCCCGACTTGCCTTCATAACCGTCGATTACGGGCTCGGTGCCAAGTACGATGTCGGCGATTTTCAGGTTGGGCTTCCATTTTGCCGCGTCCATGTCTTCCGAACCGGGGTCGCTGCCCTCGGGAGTCCAATGGAACTTGAAGTATCGCGCCGTAGTGGCAGGTATGGCGTAAGTGGCGTATGCGTCGGTGTTCTGCCAACCCTGTCTTGCCGGGCTTATTTCCCTAACGAAGCGGTAGTTAGTGCCGTCGTCAGAGGCGTACACCTTGAACCTGTGTGCCTGGTAGTTGTTACCTCCCGTGACAATTTCGACGCTCCGCAGGGTGTAAGGTTCGTCGTATGACATAATGATGTCGCACGGCTCGGAAGAGCGGAACGGGAATTCGACTGATGCCTTCGGCTTCCTGTCGTCAATGTAATCGGCAGGGTAGGCGAACGTCGTTATGTCTTCATAATAGTTTTCCTTGCATGCAGGGCGTGGCAGGGTTATCTCTTGTTTGCCGCCTTCAACGATGGTATCAGACCAGACTATGCGCTGCATGGACTCTTCGGGGGTAATCCACGGGCCGCCTCCGAGGGCGAAACCGTCGGAGAAATGTATGCCCATTTCGAGACCGAGCTCGTTGGCAGTGTTGTACACCGTGTCGATGCGTTTCCACCATTCCGCAGACAACTGTCTGCTTGTGCCGTTGTATTGCGCCCCGTCGCTGACGTCTTTTATTGGCATTAGGTAGAAGCCTTTGATGCCTGCGTCGCGCATGGCGTTAAGGTCGAGGCGTATGCCTTCGTCCGTAACGCAGCCGTACATCCAGTACCAGAACGTCCAGGGTGCGGCTTTTTCGGATGGTGACATGAAACGCTTATACCATTCAGGAGCATTGTCCTGAATGGTAGTTTGCGCTGTCACAGGCGCCATGGTGGCGCATGTTAATATTACGGAAAGTATTTTTTTCATTGTTATTCAAAGTGTAATGTTACTTCGCCGACGTACGTTCCGCGTGCCCATACAGGCTGGGCCGACGGTCCGTTGAGGTCGGTTGTGTTCACCTTGTTGCGTACGGCAGGTATTACCTGCATCATGCTGATTCCGGTTTCGGGCAAAGTGTAGAGCAGTTGGTCGCGTCCGTCGCGCGGTTGGTACACTCCTACGTATTCTTTATCGGTGCCCGGTTGTATTGTTATGGTGCCGGTCTTGGTGTTGAGCTTCATCCATTGTACTCCGGCAAAGTAGCCCTTGAACTCAGGATATGTGAAACTTTCGCCCGGAATGGGGTCGTTGTAGTCGTTGCTCCATATTCCCAACTGCGGACCGTGTACTCTGTTTTTCCATACGCGGTAAGGTCCGTGGCCGAGCCACTGCTTGCTTTTAACCTCTGATTCTGGCAAATTGAACTTAACGCCCATAAGGTCAACCACGCCGTTGAAGTTGTATGTGTAAACAAGGCGTGCGCCTCCGTCGGAAGCTATGTGCCACTCTGCCTTCTGGAGAGAGCCGAGAGCGTATTCTGCTGTTACGATAAGAGTGTCGTTCTGGCCGTCCTTGCTCGTCAGACTGACGAACTTACCCTGGTCGGCGTACTCAGTGTAAGTGGTCTTTTTCTTCTCTGCTTCAGGGTCGTCGTGGTTGTAGAACTGGTCGAACGACCTGTCTGAGCGGCGGTATGCGAAGAAATTGGGACCTCCGCCGAACTTGTAATCGCCCTTGCGTGTGGTCACGCTTGTGAGCGTTCCGTCAGTGGCAGAGAACTTGTATGTCACGTTTCCTGCCTTCACTTCGTTGTTGCTGAATACAGGACGGTTGCCGCCCGACTTGCCCTTGTAAATGTTTTCAGAATCTTTCAGCTTGAAAACCCATGTGAAGATTTCTTCACCGTACTGGTCTGTAGCCTTAATGCTGAGTGCGTCGGCATCCGCAGGAGCGGCCGGTATTTGTATAGTACCTTTAGAGTCGGGCGCAATGTCGGCTCCGTTTACGGTCCCATTCTTTACCGTCTTTGTGTCAGCGCCGGTGTATTTAACGTATGAATAGTCGAACTTGCACTTGTTCAGGGAGAGGAAATTGTAGCGGTTCTCAACGTTGAGGGTACCGTTGAACTTTTCCGGCATTGATATCTGAACGGGGCTCCATATTTGTTTTACGGTGTAATAGCTGCCTTCCTTCTCGTGGTGCGGACCTACTATGCCGTCGGCTCCGTAGTTGCCTACGTTGTCAATCATGTTGTTAAGGTCTGTGCGTACAACGCCTTCATCGGCATAAGCCCAGATGAATCCGCCTGCGCAGCGCGGCCATGAGCGCATGAGTTCCCAGTAGTCATAGAGTCCGGCGCCGGCTCCGCCGTCGTAAAGGGCGTGCAGGAATTCGGTCGGCATGAATATTTCGGGCTTGCGCATGTATTCCTCGCTCTCGCCGTAAGAGCGGTAGTGCATGGTCTCGTATCCTCCGAAGTTGCCTTGAGGATGAAGTACGGGGCGTTTCTGGATGTCCCATTTGTGGAATTCTCCGTCAAGTTCAGTGTTCCAACCTTTTTCGTTTCCGTTGCTCCACCATATCACACAAGGATGGTTGACGTCGCGTGTAACCATTTCCTTGATGAGCTTTTGTCCGTTGATGGTTTCATGGTGGCCGTGCCAACCGCTAAGCTCGCTCATCACATACAGTCCGAGACTGTCGCAAGCGTCATAGAAATCAGGGTCTGCCGGATAGTGCGACAGGCGCACTGCGTTCATGTTCATGCTCTTGATAAGCTCCACGTCGGCTATGTTGAGTTGTTTGTTGAGCGTGCGTCCTGTCTCCGGCCAGAAGCTGTGACGGTTCACACCGCGGATGTTTACCTTCTTGCCGTTGATGTAGAGGCCGTCTCCGGCGCGCGTTTCGATTGTCCTGAAGCCGAACTTGTCCTTCTCAATGTGTAGCGTTTTGCCGTTTGCGTCGATCAAGGCGAAGGCTACCTGGTAGCGGTTTGGCGTTTCGGCAGTCCACAATTTGGGGTTGTTCACCTTGAAAGACACGTCGGCATGGTCGCTGCCCGTCCTCACATTGGTGGTGTTTTCGGCAATTTTCTTGCCACTCATGTCGCTGATGGTGGTGCGCACCTTTGCTCCTTCTAGCGTATGGTTGAGCAGAACGAACGCGTTGAACGTACCGTCAGCCCTGGCGTCCAAAGCCGTGCGCTCGATGTTTATTGCCGGTTTGCACACAATGAACACAGGGCGGAAGATGCCGCCGAAGTTCCAATAGTCGGCACGGCGCTCGGCAAGGTTGACGCCCTTGTTGGTGCTTTCCTTGCTGACTGTTACCTCGAGCAGGTTTTTCTTGTCGCCGAAGAACACGCGGTCGGTTACGTCATAGGTGAAGCGGTAGAACGCTCCCTGGTGCATAGAGCCGGCCTTGCGCTTGTTGATCATAACCTCGGTGTCGGTCATCGAGCCCTCAAACACGAGGTCGATGTGGTGGTTGGCCCACTCGGCAGGCAGCGTGAACTCATACTTGTACATGCCTTTCTCGTCGGCTATGCCGTCTGGGAACGGCTTGCCGTAAAACTTCATGCCGTACTGGTAAGTGCCGAAGCCCTGAAGTTCCCAGCACGACGGTACGCCGATTTTTGTCCACTTGCCTGAGTTGTTGCCTCCGGTGCAATAGAAATCCCATTGCACCATGTCATCGCTTCCTTGTCCGCTGAGGTACTGGCGCTGCGTGTAGACGCTGCCCTGGGCGTACGCTCCGGTCACGGCAGAAGCGAGAAACAAAGTTGAAATCAATAATTTTCTCATATGTTTATGTATTTATTAGTTCGGTGGATATTGTTTTGCGGTGTGGCGGAACGCCATTCCCGCGTCCGCTTTACTTTCCAATCCTGGTAAATCTTACATGCAGTTCGTACGGCTTCTGCGCTATGCTGTATTTTGTCAGCACGCCGGGGCCGCAGCTGCTGTTGCCGAGTCCCATCACAGCCGCATCGATGTTGAGGTACGTGTTGTCCTCTTTTGCAAGGTCGCAGTCGTGCGCCGTGGTTGACAGTTGTTTTATTGAGTAAGGCAGGGCGGAGAAAGAGAAGGGCTTGCCTCCTTCTGCTGTAACGGTCCAGCCGCGGCCTTTATTGTCCGTGATTGTAACTTCCGCCGTCTGCTCGTGGTTGCCTGAATCCTGCGGACGGGCGTAGTGTACGTACTGTTCGCCCACCGTGCTGTTCCAACGTCCTATCCACGCAGCCTCCAAACGGTCGGGATATGTGTCCTGCATGCCCATGCCGTACCAGCTGAGCTGTTGCATGCCGGCGGGCAGGACGAATGTGTTGCCCATGCACGGAAGCGGCGGCAGCGAGCCTTCGGGGGTGTAGGTGGCGTGGAAGTCTACCGAGCCTTCGGCGTCCATAGTGTACTTATAGTCGGTGCGTATGCTGCCGTTGAGGTATTTGCTGACGGTCGAAACGGTCACTGTTACTGTGCCGTCGGTGTTGGTTACGGCCTCAATCGGTTTTACGACGGATATTTCGGTAGAGTCGAGACGGTTGTTTTTCCAGTCTTTTGCAATCCAGTTGCCGAAGCCTTTGTCGTTGTCCGTAGGTGCGCGGAAGAAGTGCGGACGCACCATGCCGAACCATTCCTTAGCCTCTTCAACATCTGCCTGCTTGCCGGACTTCAGCTTCTTTGCCTTGAATGCAGTGGCGAGGCGGTCGTTGACGGCGAACTGTTCGTTGCAAACCTCGTGTCCGGCGTCAGCCCAACTCAGGTTGTTCTTAAGGTGCACGCTTATGTTAAGGCGCACATCCTTGTCCTCGTCATACTTGAGCGCAGGCAAGGTGAAGTCCTTAAGTTCGCCTTTCTTGGTTACTTTGCCGTTCTCCGTCAAGTTCCATGAGAATGTATAATTGTTCAAGTCAGCATGTTCGTCGCGCATTATTACGTTAACCTTGTTGCCATCGAGCGTAAGTTTAACAGGCGCGTAAACGGCCTTTACCTCGTAATATTTTGGCGTTGGTTCGCATGTCGACGTAACAATGCCCTTTATGCAGAAAGCTCCGAGGTTAGGCGCGTCGCCGAAGTCGCCCCCGTAAGCCACCATGGTCTTGCCGTCTTCACGCTTCTTGAAGATGCCTTCGTCCGCCCATTCCCAGATGAAACCGCCGAGCATGCGCGGGTTGCTGTATATTTCGTCCCAGTATTCCTTGAAGTTCCCGAGGGCGTTGCCCATTGCGTGGGCGTATTCGCTGGTAAGCACGGGACGGTTGTCGTTAGTCTTCTGCGCTATCGAGAGCAACCGTTCCCAGCGTGCGTTCTCTGGGCGCTCCATGTTGTTGTCCTTCACTCCGGGGTTGAGGTATTCCTCTTGTACGCGCGGATAGAAGCGGCTTATCACGTCTACCGTGGCCGGGTCCTTGCTGTCGGGGCCCTGCGCGCCCTCGTAGTGGATGAAGCGTGTTGGGTCATACTCCCTTACCCATGCTCCTGTTGCCGCGAAGTTGGGACCCCAGCCTGACTCGTTGCCGAGCGACCAGAATACCACGCAGGCATGGTTGCGGTCGCGTACCACCAAGCGTTGCGTCCTGTCCATGAAGGCTGCCGCCCACGTCGGGTCGCTCGCCAGCTGGCCGCGCAGTCCGTGTTCCTCGATGTCGGCCTCGTCCATTACGTATATGCCGTACTTGTCGCAGAGTTCGTACCAGCGTGGGTCGTTGGGGTAGTGGCAGGTGCGCACGGCGTTGATGTTGCACTGCTTGAGCAGTCTTATTTCCTTTTCCATGCGCTCGTCGGTCATCACCTTGCCCATAATTGGGTCCATCTCGTGGCGGTTTACTCCGCGGAAGCGTGTGGACACGCCGTTGACAAGGAAGCGTCCGTCCTTGATTTCAAGGCGGCGGAAGCCTATTTTTGTGTCAGCACGCTCGATGACGTTGCCCTTGTCGTCGACCAGGGCCAGCTTGAGCGTGTACAGGTTGGGCGTCTCGGCAGTCCATTTCAGCGGATTCTTGACCCTTGCGCTCAGCCATCCGTAGGGGGCGTAGCCACGCTGCGGGTTGCGCTCGTTCATTATTTTACCCTTGTGGTCGAGGTTCAGCATGGGCACGGCGTCCTGCTTCAGGGTGCTGTCGAGCATGGCATTGCCTGCTGCGTCGTATAGCTGTGCCTCTACGTGGAAGCCTTCGCCGCGCTGTCCTTCGACAACTGACAGTTCGGGATGGATTACGAGTGTGGCGTCACGGTAGTCGTCGTCGAGCAGTGTGCGCACGCCGAAGTCGCGTATGCGTATCTTAGGTGTGGCGTAGAGGTAAATGCTGCGGTGTATTCCGGCAAGGCGCCACATGTCCTGGTCCTCAAGGTAACTGCCGTCCGAATACTTGAAAACTTTCAGCGCTATTGTGTTCACACCGTCCTCAAGGTAGGGCGTAAGGCGGAACTCGGCAGGCTCCATGCTGCCTTCGGAGTAGCCCACCTTGTGGCCGTTGACGTAGACGTAGAACGCACTGGCAACGGAACCGAAGTGGATGTAGACTTCCTTGCCGTTCCATCCGGCGGGCACCGTGAACGTGCGGCGGTAGCAGCCGGTCTATCTTGAACGTGTAGCCCGAACTGCTGTATATGGGTGTGCCGTAGCCGTTTACCTCCCAGTCGCCGGGCACGGGGAAGGTGGTCCAACTGGCGTCGTTGAAGTCTTTCTTGTAAAAGTCGGCAGGTTGTTCGTCGGGCGTTTTCGTCCAGTTGAACTTCCACATGCCGTCGAGCGACATCTGCATGTCGCCAGGTTTTTCGGCATATGGTATGAACGAAGCACGTGCCGGTTCGCGGTTTATCGACAATACATACTGGTTTTCCCAGTCGTTTTGTTGCGCGGAGGCCGTCAGCGCGCATACAGCCATTGCTGCTGTCAATAAAAAGTGTTTCATCAGTATTTGCTTTTTATCATGTTTCAAGTAAGGGTTTCGTTTATGCCGCTTAAGGAGCGGTTTTGCGAAAGGTTATCTTTTGCGTTGCGAAAGACGGTCTTTTATACGCTGAAAGGTGGCCTTTTACATGATAAGAGACCGCCTTTTGCAACGCGTTGAATATCAGAGGGTTACTCAATCGTTAATTTATCGAACAACATCTTGTCGAGTCCTTCGCCGCTAAGCGTTACCACATAGCTGCCCGCATTTATCTGCGAGCCGGTGGTTATGCTGGTATTGCGGCGCTTGGTCTTCTTCTCCGGCGTCTGTACGAAGGTTATGTCGTCTTCCTTGTAGACTACGCCGTTGAGGTCGGTTATCTTCACGTGCAGTGTCCTCGGGGCTTCGGGGTTGTAGTAGCGGAAGCGTATTGCATAGACGCTGGCCACTCCTACGTTGAAGTTCCACGTCATGGCGCCGTCCTTAATCATTCCGTCAACGCTGATGCCGTTGGTGTTGCGTGGCGGCAGCAGGCTGTCGGGCATCTGTACCAGGATGTCCTTGTCGAAGTTGCGCCACAGGCTGTCGTTCTCGATTACGGGATAGTCTGCCGCAGCGTTCGGGTCTTTAGAGGCAATGGCTATTGCCGAGATTATGGCCTGTCCGGCGTTGACTTTGGGGAAGTCTATTTTTATCCTGTCGCCCTGTGTGTGCACGTCGAGCACGCGCTTGTAGGGTTTTGCGTAGCGTGCCTGCGCCCAGATGTCGAGGTCTTTGATGTAGGTGCTGTCGTTGATGGCTACGTCGAACAGGCGCAGTCCTTCGTAGTCGGTGGTCTCGCTTGCACCGGGGCCGTACCACGGCTCGATGAAGTAAAGCTCGACACGGTAGTCGCCCGGACGTACCGGGAACGAGTATGAAAGCTCGTGGCGGCCGAAGCGCGACGTGCGGAACAGCGGTGAAACCGGCAGCAGCGGGTTTGACGTCTGGCTGGCTTGGTAAGGGTTGACTTCTTTGGAGAACCTGTTGCCCCATGAGCGCGACCATTTAGTATTGTCCTGCGTCCACTCAGTGGCGAAGATGTCGGTATAAGTGTCGCCTCCGCAGTTTATGTTGTACAGGTAAAAATATCCGTCTGCAGGTTTCAGTATCTGCTCGTTCCATGTGCGGAACGACGGCATTGCCAATGTGTCGGCAGCCACGGCCTTGCCGTTGTGGTATGCTGTGGCTACGAGCAGGTCGCCCTTCAGTTCGGGATTGCGCCATTTGTAGAGTGTCGTGCCGGCGTCGCTCGTCTTCTGTTCCCTCCACCATCCGCATTGCAGGGCTACCGAGTCGCAGTTGCTGTAAACGCGTATTTCGTCGGAAATGTTGACAAGCGCCGAGTCTACAATGCCGTTGGCCTCATTTTTCTGTTTCTGTATGTATTTCTCGACATCGAAGGGCACGATGTAGACCATAGGCTCCTTGTCTGCCGGTGTGTAGTGCGACTTGTACATGTACAGGGCGTCTGTCGGCTGTTCCCATGCCGTGAAGATGCCCTTGTGGTTGAACGGGCCAACCTTGTCCACACGCCTCAGTCCTTCGTCGGGCTGGCGCCGGCCGGGGTTATCGTGGCTTTGCAGTATCCACTGGAACTGTCCGCACACGCTGTCCCTTACGCTTTCGGCAAGTTGCACCTTGCGTTCGAGTATGTCGCAGAATTTCTCTTCGGTGTAACGTTCGCCCGTATGGTTGCCTACGCTGCGCCACGCACCGTATTCGCCGTTGAGCAGCTGGTCGGGACGTTTCAGCTCGTTGGCATAGTTTTCAAGTTTTCCGCCATACGTGCCGCTCCAGTTCTGCACCACGTTCCAGTCTGTTCCGTCACCGCCGTTGCAAGTTGTCACAAGGCGCATGGTGGCACACATCGGGTCCATTTCCTTTATTATGTCCATGCACTCCTTGGCAAAGTCGGCCGGCAGGGTGCTCTCGTTCTGCAGTCCCCATAGGATGATTGACGGCGAGTTGCGGCGCTCCTTCACCCATTGCCTCAGGTGACGCTTGAAACTCTCGCGGAACTGGGGCGTGTCATACCAGATGTGGGCTGAGAACTGGGGCCACCACAGTATGCCTTCCTTGTCTATCAGGTCCTTGTAGCGCAGGTTGTGCGGCTGGTGGGCGTCGCGGAATGCGTTGAATCCGGCGTCTTTCACCTCCTTGATTCGTGCGTCTATCTGTGCGTCGGAGAAAGCGTGGCTCTGTCCGAACATGTGCTCGTACTCGCAGACTCCGTTGATGAAGACGGGCTTGCCGTTGAGGTAGAAGCGCTGGTCGCCGTCGTTACGGTTGAGCGGCCAGCTCGAAGTGCGCACTCCGAACGGTGTTGCAAGGTCGTCGGTGGCCTTGCCCGAGCGTTTCAGTATTGTGTTGAGCGTGTAGAGGTAAGGGTCTTCGGGGCTCCAAAGGCGTGCGTCCTTGATGGCCGACGATTGTTTTACAATCTTTGTCTCGCCCGGCTTTATCGTTATGTTGTCGGTCAGGCGTATTACCTGCTTGCCGCTCTTGTCGCATATTTTGCTGATTACGCTGATTGTGTCGACGGTCTGTCCGTAGTTCTTGACTTCCGTTTCAACAAACAGGCTGTCGGCTGTTGCGTTGTTCCAGATGTGTGCGCCGTAAGGTTCTATGCGTGTCTTGTCGGTTATTTCGAGTACGACGGGACGGTAGATGCCGAACGGTTGCGACCCTTCGCTGAAGCCCCATTCAGAGCTACAGCCACCGCACACCCACGGCATGTCGGTTATTCCCTTGGGGTGTGATACCCTTACTTCAAGCTCGTTTTCGCCTCCTTTGCGGACGCTGTTGGTTATGTCGACGGTCTTGGTAGTTCGTCCGATGTCGTACCGACCGAGACGCTTGCCGTTAAGGGTGACTTCAGCGTATGTGCCTACGCCTTCGAAGCGGATGAAGTACTGCTTGCCCTCCATGTTGGGAGCGGTGAATTTCTTTTTGAAATCAGCGCGTCCGTGCAGGTTGCCGTGTATTTTCTGCAGGGCGCCGTAGTAGTCGTCGAGGTTGTACGGTATGTCTTTTACGAACGTCTTGCGGTCGTAGGTTATTTCCCAGTTGTCGTTCAGTGATGCTATGAAGCGTTTGCCTGTGGCGTTGGGGCGCGGGAAGTTAACCTCGCTCTTGCCCATTGGTTTGCTTGTCGCTACGGCTATGCCTCGCTGGTCGCTGTTGTTTACAGCGCAATAGAAGTGGTAGACCACTCCGTCATGATAGATAACGCAGCTCTTGTGGGCGAACATCTCGTCGTAAGGCTTCGACGGATAGATAAGGTCTTCGCCTTGCCAGTCGGTCCAATGTATCATGTCGTAACTGGCCGCAAATGTGTTGAATGCGTTGTATTCGCGTGTCGGATTGAATGCGGAGAAGTAGAACATCACGTAAAGGTTGCCCATCTTTACTATTTGCGCATCGCCGGTTATGGTGCCGTCGCTGTCGTGTGCGAAGATAGGATTGTCCTTGTAGCGGCGCCATTTCTTCATGTCGTTTGAAAAAGCAATGCCTATGCGCTCGCCCTTTGGATGCGTTTCGTCTTTTCCTCCGGCGTTATAGAACATCATGAACTGGTAGCCGAACTTCTCTTTGTCCACCATGTAGACGGTGCTTTTGTACTGGGTCAACTGCTCCCACCATTGTGCGTTCTTGTCGTTGTACGACAAGATAGGTTTCTTGTAGGTTTCCCACTGGTGTGCCTGTGTGATGTCCCCGTCTGTTGAAGCAAGGCCGATGCTCAGCGGTGCGTTGACAGCCTCGTAGCCGGTGCCGGCTCCGCCGATGTAGGTCATCCAATAACGGTCCTTGAACTTCTGGATGTTGTAGCTGCCGCCCCATTCGTAATCGATCAGGGCGGGGAAACCGCCACGCTGGTTCATGTCCCAGCCTTCTTTGCCGAAGGCCAGAACACGTCCCAATGTTTCCCAGTGCAAGAGGTCTTGGCTCTTTGCAAGCCAAGTCTCGTAGCCGCGTCCGTTAGTGCCGTTTGAACCGTTGTAGCACACGTATGTCATGTACCACGTGTCGCCTTCACGGAACACTGTGGGGCAGTCAATCTTACGGTCATTGCTCTCGGGGGCTATTACCAGGCCGTATTTGTATGGAGTCCTTGCTTTTTCATATACCCTGCGCATTTCGTTTTGGCTGACGACAGTCTTTACAACTGCCTTTGCTTGCGCGCGGCGGTTGCGCCTGTTTTGCGCCTGTGAGTCAGCAGATACCAGCAGGAGCAGTATGAGTATGATGTTCTTTACCATTTCCTAATATTATTTCATGAACAACCAGTCAACTTCGTTGCTTAGTCCGTTGAGCTTGGCGTCTCTTATTTTCATGTCGGTGTCAGTGAATCCGGCAACCATGATAATGCCCTTAGGCAGGCGGATTGTGTGGTGTCCGGGTTGCAGGTGGTATGCGTGTATGTTCACGATCGGCATGTTCGACATGCTGATGGCATTGCTTATTATAGGCTCTGCCTGTCCGAATTCGTTACCGGTTGCGTCGATTTCGAGTTTCGGAGGACTTGCGAACTTGTTTTGGTCGTCGATGAAGAAGCCCACAAGCATCTTCACCGGTTTGTCGGTCTCAAACTCAACTGTTCCTCCAACGATGCGTGTCGTGTCGCGGTTCATTACCAATGCCTCGAGACCTTCAAGCTCCGGAGCCAGCGAGTCGATGGCTTCGTCACGGTTTTCGAAAAGCTTTGCACCTTTTTCAAGTTTTATCCTTTTGTAGTTGCTGATAAGCTTTACAGGTGCGTTTTCTGCTTTTACAAGAGCTTCCTTGCCGTTTTCTTCAACCTTGGGTGACTCAAGCATCTTTATATTTGCCTTGAGGCTGGCAAGTTCATCCTCATAGACGGGTACCATTTCCTCCCATGTTTTGAACTTGCCATTGTCTCCACCGACAGGTATTCGGCGCTGTGAAGTCTGCATGCTGTTGGCGTAATAATATGTGTTCTTTGTCTTGTCGACAAGCTGCATGTAGTATGAATTACTCTTTTCAAGCAGTGGTACGGCTTTCTTAAGATACTCGATTTCTTTGCTCCATTTGTAGTTCAGTGCCTGCTGGGCAGCCAGCACCTTGTATTTGAAGGAGTATGCGAAGTCCTTATAGCAGTTAATGTCGTTTACGAGACGGTTGAATTCGTCCTTGTTCTTTGTTATCTTATCGCTGAGTCCGCTTATTGCAGCCACTGCCTTGTCGCCATGTGCCACGCATTGGTTAACTATGTCGATAGGGAGTTCGCCTACATGTTTCTGATGTTTCCATTCTTTTTCCATGTATTCGATGAGTTTCTCGCCTTTCGGACCACAGCTCTGGTAGAATTCTTCGTACACCGTGTACTTGTAAGGGTTTACCAGCTGGCTCATCTTCATTCCGAGAAGCAGGGTCTGGCGGTTGCCTTCAGTTATGCCGAAACGCCTTAACAGCTTGGGCGCAATTTCCCCGCTCTCGTCGTATGCTTCGATTATGCGTTTTGCTGTGTTGGTGTCTGTGCCGTAATAGTTAGCCAGGCGTTTCTCCCAATAAGCTAGGTCGTCGCCTCGGTGGCAGTTCCATGAGTAGCGTCCCCATGCTGCGTACCACATCCAGTCGCGGTCAATCTGCAACAGGCGTTCGCCGCTGGGCAGCTTGTCGGCCGTGTATGGCCAGTCCCAGTAATTTGCCTGCGGGTACAGGTGTAGTCCATTAGCGCCGTGTACGCGGTGCATTGCCTGCACGGCTTTTTGTGTAAAGGTCGGTGAACTCCAGCGCCATGGCTCGAGGTTGGCCAGGATGTGCACGTTGCTTATGTGTATCGGAGCCACGCTGCTAAGCTGTTTCTGCGTCTCTCCCCATGGACCTCCAGGCTCATACGTCGTCAATGATTCGCCGTTGTACTTGGTCATGGTGTATATGTTTTTGTAGAGCGGCAGCGACTCTTTAAGAACCCTTGGCCCGTCGGTGTCGTGAGAGCGCAGGATGATAGGCGGCTCGTCGGTGCGTCCCGATGCTTTCAGACCGTCTTTGATGCCCGGTATGATTGTCTTTGTCATCCATTCAACGTCGTCGTCGATTGTTGCCATGGCCTCGCCGAGGCACACGAGGAAGCCGACATTGGGATATTTCTGGATGAAAGCGGCAATGCTCTTGCGCGTATAGTCGCTTATCAGCGGCGTGATTGGGCGGTTACGGTCTTGCGTTACTATTCCGTAGTGGTCGGCGAAGGGCTTAGATACGAGGATGTTGTAGAACATCTGTATTACGCGGATGCCGCGTTTTTGCGCCTCGGTGGTGAGGAATGAGAACATTTCCTGGTTCTTCTCCATTGTGGCGTCGTCGACTTCGGTGGCGAACGGATAGTCTTCGAGCTTGACCAATGACGCGAACGGGTGGCCGTTCCACAAGAAAACGGCGTTCATGTTGTCGGCTGCGAGCATGTCGAGATACTTTATCCACAGTTCCTTGTCATAGAACCACGGGAAGTTTTCCGGCGTATAGGGATACTCGTAAACCTTGTGTCCTGGCAGGTAGACTGTCTTTTGCAGTCCTACGCACGCACCGCGAATCTTCATTTCGGGAGTGTCTACGATTATTTCGGGCGTCTCCAGGTTGCCGTACTGGTTGAAATACTCGAGCAGGCGGTTGGTTCCGTAAATGGCACCTGACGCATCATTGCCGATTATGTCAATCTTTTTTCCTTTTCTTTTTATGGTAAATCCTTCTTGGGCAAGGCCTGAATTTTCGTCAGCCACCTTGATGTTGATTTTATATCCCTTTTGCATTGAGGGAATATAATTGTCCACAAGGGATGCCGCATATTGCGTTTGCGGTATTCCTTTTTCGCTTGTAACCTTTGTTGTCGTACTTCCACAACTTGCCAAGGTTATAGCTATGCCTGAAAGCAGTAGATTTCTTGCTGTTTTCATAAGTTTATAGTAATTTCTTTTCCTGGTTTTATTTCGATATGTTTTTCGTCTTCTCCGATGCCGGCAATCAGTGTTCCTTTGCCGCCGTCGCTTTTCACTGTGACAGTGTTCTTGTCCATTTTCACATAAACAGTGCCGAAAGGAGTGGGCACGTTGCCTTCCATCCAATCAAGTCCGCCGAGGCACGGCCTTACCGTATATTCCTCGTATCCGGGTTTGGTAGGCTGTACGCCGAGGTAATACCTGCCCAAAAGGTATATCGGGCTTGCTCCCCATGCGTGGCAGAGGCTCTTGCCGTAAGGACGTCCGTACATGGCCAGTTTTTCGCGGCCGTGTTCGTCGGGGTTGTATTTCTCCCAGAACGATGTGGCACCTTCCTTGAGCATGCCTCCCCAGTATGCCTTCATCTCCTTCATTACCTGGTCTTGCTCGCCGAGCATGCACAAGGCTTCAAGCTCGTAGAAGCGCATGTAGGGGGTGGTTATCTTTATGACGTCGTCGTTAAGTATTACAGAGTTCTTGACGGTTTCCTGCTTCTCCTTGTCAAGGTAACCATACATTATGGCGAACATGTTGGGGTAACGGAAGATGTCCTGGCTCTGCTTGCCGTCCTTGCGGTTGTGCATCAGCGCCTTTGCGCTGTCGTTCCAGAAGTAGGGCAGGAGCTTTTCGCCTATTGCGTCGGCTAGTTTCTGGTACTTCACTGCACTCTCTGCGTCGTTGACGATGCGTGCCACGGTGGCAATCGACTCAAGTGATTTCCTGAAAAGAATCTGCTCGAACGCCAGCTGTCCCTGCTTGTCCATGGGCTTGTCTGCCCAGTCTACGAACACCCAGTCGCCAGTCATGCCTTCAACCATTCCGTCGTTGTCGGTGCGTCCGAGCACGTAGTCCATGTAGGTCTGCATGGTCGGGTAAATCTGGGTCAGGAAATGGCTGTCGCCGCTGTACAGGTAGTAATCGTAAATGGAGATGAACCAGTAGAAGGTGTAGTCCATTATTGTGTTAATGTGGCTTGTAACCGGAGCCTTGCCTGCAAGCAGCCATGTGGTGCGCTTTACCATGTCGTTGTCGTTGAAGAGGTAAAAGTTCATCAGGTAGCTCTGCGATGCGTCTCCGCTCCACACCCAACGGTCGCGCTTTATGCCGTCGATGAAGAACTCGCGCGAGGTTAGCTGCATCGTGTAAGCGCCTATTTCCCAGATGCGGTTAAGCTCCTCGTCGTTGCACTTGAACGAGCCTTTCTCCTCTTCCGGCATGTATTCGTAGTCCATGCTTATGCTTTCAACCGTGCATCCGGCGGTTTCCACGTAGATGAAACGGAACGCCTTGCTGTTGCCCATGGTGTAGGCGGCTGACAGTTCCTCGGTCTTTCCCGTGGCAAGGTCGGTTATTTTGCCGTCCTCGACAACGAGCTTGTCGAGCGTCTCGCAATGTTCCTTGTCGCGTGCTTCTTCCTCGCTTTCACCGTAATACAGGTCAATCGTGCCGTTGCCCTTTATCCCGTTAAGTATGGCATAGCCGAATGTCTCGCGCCCGAAATCGTACAGTCCGCCGTCGTTCCCAACCGCGTCGAAGTGTTTGCGGCTTAGTTTGAAGCCTGACGGCAGTTCGTCCTGCTTGTCGAAGTTCCAGCATCCGGCCGACATGTAGACTGTTGACGACGTGTCGCTGGCCTTGCCGCTCTCGTCAATCCACTCCTTGTCCTCGAACGTTACGTTCCATGTCGCGTCGGTGAATACGGTCTTGCCGCTTATGTACAGTGCTGGCGGAGTTGCCTGGTTGTGCACCTTGATGTTTATGCGGTGGCTGCCGGCAGACAGTGTGAACTGCTTGGGCATGCCGAACAGCATTTTGCCGTCTATCTTTATGTTGTAGTCGCCCTCCGTGGCTATGGTCAGTGTTTCTTCTTCAGTCAGCTCTACAGCCTTGCTGAATTCGACCGTTACGTAATGGCTGTCCTGTTTCCAGAACGGCGGGAAGTATGCGCCGCGGTCTGTGCGGCGGTTGTTCATCTTATTGCCCAGCCATATTTCGTAGTCGCCCGGATACCAAATCCATGTTGCTTTAGATGTTGTCGCCATATCTTTCTTTTGTTATTTGTTCGAGAGTTTTACCCTGTGTCTTAGGTGTCCATATTGTTCCGATAATAAGGGATACGAGCAGCAGGGCCATCATTATGTATGCGGCGAGTGTGAAGCCCTCACCGTTTTCGCCGTAGATGTAGACGAAGCCCAGGCCCCAGAGTGCCGATACGCCGCGCACGATGAAGAACATTATGCCCTGCGCGGCAGCCCTGTATTTGGCCGGGAACAGTTCAGACGCCCACAGGGCGTAGAACGATTGTACGGAGATACCTGCCTGGATGCCCCATATCAGTGTGAAGAACAACAGGCCGGCTATGCTGTTTACGCCGATGGTTACTATTATTATCCATGCAACTACGCCCATGCCTACGCCGAAGAAGTAGAGCCAGCGCTGGTTTACCTTGTCGACAATCATCGAGAAAATGAAGGTCGTCACGATAATGATGACCCACTGGGCAACGGACAACATGTTGGCGTGCTGGTTTGAAAGGCCGCCTGCCGTCTCGTATATGTGCTGCTGGAAAAAGCCCATTACAGAGCTTACGAGGTTCCAGGTGAGGTAGATTCCGGCGAGGAAGAGTATCGTGCGGATGTTCACCTTGTTGGTGAAGAGCGTGCCGAACGACGAGAATACGCTGCCCTGACTCTTGCCGCCTTGCTTGGCTTTCTCGGCCTTCCATTCCTCCGACTCGTCAAGACGGCGTTGCAGCAGCCATGCTATGAACGCTACGATGAACAGCGAGGCGAAGACTATGCGGCTGCTGAACACGTTGAGGGCTACGCCGTTGGCGCCGTCGCCGAGCACTACGCCGGCAAGTGCCTCTACCACAGGTGCGAACAGCAGGCCTGCGCTGTCGGCTCCGCTCGTAGGCGGTGCCAGCAGTGTTCCGAGTATAAGTATTATGGTAGGACCGATGCCCCATGCCATTTGCGAGATGCCTATGTTGCGGCCGCGGTTGCCTACTTCTGAACTTTCAGATATATATGTCCATGACGCCGGCACGCCTACGCCTACGGATATGCCCGTTACGAGGAAGCCTGCCAGCAGCATCGGGAAGTTGACAGAGAACATTACAAGCGCCACGCCGAGCATGTACACCAGCATGTTGTAGGTGTAAATGGCCTTGCGCCCGTATTTGTCGGCGAGGAACCCGCCCATGATTGCACCGATTGCCGCGCCGAGACAGTTGGCGCTTATGGCGTTGAGCAGGCCGAGATGCCCCTCGGTCAGTCCTAAGTATTGCTGCCAGAGGGTTAGTCCGCTGGCTCCTGCCACGATTGCGCCTGCATCAAGATAGTTGGTAAGCGATACGGCAATCGTGCTTTTCAAGCTGTTCTTTTTCTTTTCCATATATCAGATTTTTCTATGCGTTGATAGTTTTAGGAGATGTTAGTATGTTGTTATTCGTTTATGGTCCTTACTGTTCAGGCTCCGGTCAAGACCGTGATTTTTGATGCGGCCGTAACTGGTTGCTCCACAGTGGTTTACGTTGCGTTGCGTAATATGCCGCATATTGTCTTGCAAAACGCCGTCTTTTATGCGGTAAAAGGTGGTCTTTCACGAGGTGAAAGACCGCCTTTCGCAAGCATGTTTTTTTGCTATGGCTTGTCGGGCAAATGCTTGGCGTTTGCCGTCTTACTTGCTTTCGGGTGTTATTCCGGCAGCAGCCTTTATGCTGTCGGCCACGTTCGGACCGTTGTTTTCCCAAGTGTTGCCCGGACCGTTGGCGTTTTTGAGGTACTTCTCCGCCGGAGTCCAGTTGTTCCTTACGGTTATGTACGACGAGCCTTCGTCCGTATAGAGGTAGAACCAGTGGTTGGGGTCGTGTACGTAGCTCGGCGTGTAGATGTCGCGGACTACGTTGCCCTCGATGAACGAGTGCGGTTGCGACCCCAGGGTGTATATTCCTGCCGTGTCGTACATGTGCTTGGCATAGTGGTGGATATGGTTGCCGCTGACCAGGTTGTTGGACATCGAGCATACCTGTTGGTTCCAGCCCCAGCCTATCGAAATGCCGGTGTATGACACGTCGCTGATTTCGTTGTTGCAGATCTTTATGTCCTTGACGAATCCTGCCCCTATGCCTACGCATCCCCAGTCCTCGTTTGTAACGTCGGTTATGAGGTTGTTGGTTATGTTCAGGCCGGTGCAGATAATGCGTCCGTCAGCCGGGTCGTAGGGCAGGTGGGCTTCATGGCCTTCAGGACCGAAACTGCCTGCCAGTATGCCGTTGCCGCCAATGTCGCTGAATGTGCATCGGTCAACGCTTCCACCTTTTATATATAGGTGGTAGTCGAGTCCTGTCGACGCGTTGTGCTCGAACGTGCATTTACTGAACGATACGTTCTCGGCGCAGTTCAGGCTAACTGCCGCTGCGGGACGGCCTACCCAACCCTGGTTGTCGAGCTTGTGGTCGCCGTTAGGACGGTTCATTTTCGGGCGCAGCTTGTATGCCTCGATCATGTACATTCCTGCCTGCAACGGGGCGTGTCCGCTGACCGACGGGCGCATCCATGTGGCGTGGCTGAACGTGACTCCTTCGAACGTGACATCCTTTACGGGATTGTCGGGAGTGCCTTCAACCTTGAGCAGCGTCTCAACAGCCGGTACGATGACCTCAGCCGACTTCATGTTCTCGCCCTTGCGGGGAATGTAATAGAGTTTTGAAGCCCTTGCGTCTAAGTACCATTCGCCTTCTGTGTCGAGCAGTTCCTTGGCGTTTGTCAGGTAGAACGGCGAGTTGTGGCCGTCAGTCGTAACCATTGGCGACGGCCATGGGTGCATGAAATGCACGTGGCTCTCGGGTTGGTGGAACGTAACGGCGGCGCTGTCGCCCTGTATCTTTATGTCCTTTATGCGCAGGTTGGCCACGCACCACATTTCGTGCAGCACCATTTCGGCGTATTGCGCGTTCATGATTTTCTTCACTGCTTCGGCAGGCACGTATAGGGTTTCTTTGGCCTTGTCGATGTTGCGGATGCGGAACATGTCTTCAAAGTCCTCGACGTCCCTCGCCCTTACGGCCTTCTTGCCGTTGACCCACATCTGCCTGAACTCCAGCGGGCGGCCGTTGAAGTCGGGTACTGATGCCACGTAGTACTTGCCTTCTTTCTTCCAGCCACTTATCTTCACTCCTCCGCTTATTACGGTATTGCCGTCTGCAACGATGCGCGTGCCGTTGTCCTCGGGCCGTATTATTATCGGCTGGTTGAGGTTGTACGTGCCTGCCTCGAGGCGCAGGCAGATGTCCGTGGCCTTGTCGAGGCGTCTTGCCTCGCGTGCCTGCTGCAACGCCTTTTCGATAGTGTATGCCCCGGGCTTCACTACGATGTCCGTTGCGTATGCGTTAAGGCCGGTCAGGGCTGCCGCGGCCAGTGTCAAAAGTGCTTTGCGGGTATTCATTATGGCGCTTTTTGTAATTGTCATAGTTCTACTGGTATCCATACTGTCATCTCGCTCTTACCCCTGTTGCCCCAGGCATAGTAAGGTATGAGGCGTATTTTGACTGTATTCTTGTTCTTGCCGATTTCACGGTAAAGCGTGTTCTGCCATGAACTTTCGCCACGGTTGACTGCTTCCGTCTCCAATGCAATGATTCTGCTGCCTTCGATGGTTGTCTCTATGGGCGTGAACTTGGCGTTGGCCGGTATGGCTATGTTGTCGATGTCGGCTCCGTTAAGGTCGTTGCTCTCAATGCAGTAGATTATCGGACCACGCTGTACGGCCACCTGTCCGCGGCATTCCTCTACCAGTGGGTTGGCTTCCATCAGCTTGGCTTCCATCGGCATGTCAAGGGTTACGGTGTCGCCCTTCTTCCATGTGCGTGTAACGGCTGCATAACTCTCGCTCTTTATGTCGGCGTTGACAGGCTCGCCGTTCACCAATATTCTGGCACCCTGGCACCAGGCAGGTATGCGGAGTTTGAGGGTGAACTCTTTTTTGCCCTTCAGCTTTGCCACTGTCAGTGCCACGTTGCCGTCCCAGGGGTAGTCGGTCTTTTGCTCAAGGGTAATCTCGCCGATGCCGTCGAGCTTCGTTGTGAGCGTGTTCGCGCCGTACATGTTGACGTAAATCTCGCCTTTGCCTACGCTGTAAGCGTAATCCTGGGCTTCGCAAAGGGTGCGGAGCGTGTTGGGAGGACAGCAGAAACAGCTGATGTATTCGACACGTTCCCTGGGCCAGCGCAGCTTGTACGGCAGTTCGTCAGACATGCGCAGGGGGTTGGTGTAGAAGTATTTTTTGCCGTCGAGGCTTATTCCGCAGAGTATGCTGTTGTAGAAACAGTTTTCTACGAGGTCGGTGTACTTTGCGTCAGCTGTAGCCTGGAACATTCTCCAGTTGAGCAGCATGTTGCCTATGTTGGCGCAAGTCTCGTTATGTGCGGTAGAGTGGGGCAGCTGGTAAGGCCGTCCGTAGCTCTGGTGTACCTTCTGTATCAGGTTGGGCTTGTACTCTGTTCCGTCGGGAGAAGTACCGTCGTACAGGGCTCCGCATGCTCCGTTGATGTACATCTTGCGGTAGGCGATGTCGTCCCAGATGGCGTCAAGGTTCTTCTTGAGCTGGGCTTCGCCGTCCTCTACGTACAGGTCGGCTACTCCGGCGTATAGGTAGTTTGCCCTGACGGAGTGTCCCATGGCGTTGTATTGCTGGCGGAACGGTATGCGGTCCTGGTTGTCGTCGGTGCCGTCTTTTACGCTGTCGCGTATGTTGATGAGCTGTTTTGACAGCTCAAGATATTTGGGATTGCCGGTCTCGCGGTAGATTTCGGTTATCGCCATGTAGTGCGACGGGCAGATGACGCCTTTCTCCAGGGCGTCGGCCGACGGATTCATGTAGAAGTCGTAAAGGCAGTCGGCTGCCTTTACTGCGCAGTCGAAGAGTGTGGTCTTGCCCGTTGCGCGCTTGTGTATTATGCCGGCGGTGATGAGGTGGCCTAGGTTGTATGCCTCGAAATTGAGCGGATTGCCGAAGCGGCCGTCCTTGCTCGTGCCGACGGCAGTGCCTATGTTCTCGTTCTCTTTTTCCTCGTCTTGTACGGCTTTCTTGTTTATTTGTGCTATGACGACGGGCGTATGCAGGTAACCGTCAGGCTGTTGCGCCTTGGCTATGAGGCGGATTACATCGTCCATGATCTTATCCAGCTCTGGGTCTTTGTTTACGGCATATGCTGCAGCAACGCCTTCAAGCCATTTGTACATGTCGCCATCGTGGAAGGGAGGTCCGTGGCGCTTGCCCTGCTTTTCGCCTGCCGCGATGAGGAAGTTGTTGTAACTGTGTCCCTTGTCGGACTTCCATGTCTCCCACATGCTTTGCAGCGATGTGCCGCTAAATACACCGAAGCGTTCGCCCCAAAAGCCCCCGGTCCATTTGACGGCGTCAATAGGCGTGGAGTTTACTACGGCGAACTTGCTGTTCCGTGTGTCTGTTATGCCATTTTGCTGTGCAATGGCAGGCAATGATGCAGATGCGGAGATAAATAGGGTAAATAAGACTTTGTTTAAATTGCGATTAGTGTTCGCAGGACTTAGTTTCATAATTCACGATTGATGATTATGGCATACGCCTTTATTAGTTCTTAGGTTTGTAATTCGAGTTCGTTTGCGCCATGTACGCCGCCATCGTGCGGCGGCGCCTGCAAATACATAATCCACGAACGGCCGTAAGGCTTTGCCGCGCACCAGATTAGTCCTTGGTGTGTCATCATACCCCGTTGACCAATCGTGGATTATGCGTCGTGAATCATGAATTACAATGTGCCGCCCCTGGCTTTTACTCTCTTGGCCCATTCCTCGCGCTCTTTTGTGAGGTCGTAGCCACGTTTGCTGAGGTAGTTATTTATGCGTCCCTTGTATTTGCCGAATGCTTCGTGCTTTTTCCTGGAGCTTTCCGCGTCGATGGCAAATTCGCGCGCTTCCTTGAGCCATGCCAGTATCTGGACTTTTTCTTCTTCCTTAAGGGTGGGTATCATGTCGCACTGTGCGTCGTAAGTAACTTTTACCACGTTGTACGTCATGACGTCCTTGACGGTCTCGATGCCGGCTTCGTCGAGGAACAGCGACAGGTTGGCGTCGAATGCGAAGTGTGAGCGGTATAGCTTGCTGTCCTTCTGGCTTTCGGCAAAAGCCTGAGCCTGCTTCTTGGCATCGCCGGTAAGGTTTGAGGCTGCCTTTTTAAGGCTGTCGCGCTCTTCGTAAATGTCGTTCAACTCGAAATATCTGTTGGCTACGATGTTAAGCACCTGGGTACCTTTTTCGGTTCCGGTGATATTCAGGGCATCGGTAACTTTCTTCGACCTCTCGAGTATTGTGTTTACGTAATCTTTATCGCGGCCGTCAGAATTTAATTTGATTGTTTGGGCGTTAGTAGCGCTTAATGTTATTAGCGTTACAAAAATAGTTAAAAAAGTTCTCATTGCAGTATTTCTTTTAGATATTTAACATTTTCCCCGTAGTTGAGTTTGACGTTGCGCACTTGGTTCACGTCCCTGCTGCGTTCAACGAAAAGCCAGCCTGACCAGCCTGTCTCGTCGAGCGCCTTCTTTATCTTTTTCATGTTTATTTCTTTGTCGTTGCGCAGCCATACGCCGTCAGTGTTGCTTGCGTGGATTGCGCAGATGCGGTCTTTGCCGAGTGCCTTGATTTCCTTCGGTATGTTGCGCTTGTATTCTATGGCTGTCTGGAATTTGTAGAATATCTTGATTCCGTCGGAGCCTATTTCGTCAAGCAGTTTGATGTTGCCCTCTGCGTCGAGTGGGGTGTCTATTCCGATGACCATGCCGCGTGCCTTGGCCATATCGCCGGCCTCCTTCAGCCGCCATACGATTTCCTGGCGGAGGGGGAGCGAGTCAGCCCAGTTGTTGCCGCAACCGCCGAGCGGAAGGAAGGCTACGCGTGCGCCCATTTTCTCCATAGTGTTGAGGCAATCTTGTATAAGCCAGCGCCAGCTCTCTTTCTTGGCGAAACTCTGGCCGTAGAAACCAGACATTGCCACGGCTCCGATTTCAATGCCGAAACTGTCGGCCATGTGGCTGAATACGCGTACGGACTCAGGGTCGCGCATCTTGTTGTCGAACGAGCGGCGAGTGCCCAGGCCTCCCATGTCCATCTCTATACCGTCGCAGCCGAGTTCTTTTGCCATCTTGAATTCTCCTAACTTCTGGCGTTTAAGCACCATCCAGTCACACACTCCTATTTTATAGCGCTGTTGCGCCAATACTGATTCGGGAATAATCATTCCTGCCGTCAGTATTAATAATAAGGTAATAAATAAACGTTTCATATTGCCTTATAGACGCAATTCTTGATGTTTTGTACTATATTAAATCGGTGAATATCTGAATTTATCATCCATGGCGTGTGTGGCGACTTGTGGGTAATAGACCTTCAGACTGTGTGAAAATAAGCCTGCATTATATTGGTAAGGACAGTGTAATACACTGTGTACCAGTTTGTTATGTGATGTTGGTGTACGATGGGAAAATGGCTGTCCACGTATTGCGGAGATGTGTGTTTTTAGTGTGTTTGTAAAAGGCCGTCTTTCGGGTTGCAGAAGGTAACCTTTTGCAAACCGAAAGACGGCCTTTTGCAGCCTGAAACGTGATGTATTGGAAAGGCGGTGGCGGCATGTGCCTTGATGGCTTGCCCTAATGCGCCGGCTGTCAGCTTTTGCCCCTTATGTCCCCCTTATGTCGTTCCTGTATTCCTTGGGTGTTTTGTCGTATTTCTTCCTGAAGCATTTGCCGAAATAGCCTACGTCCCTGAATCCCACCGAATAGGCTATTTCTGTGATGCTGTTGTCGGTGGTCTCTATCAGCCGGGCTGCTTTTGTCAGTCGGATTTCACGTACGAGGTCGACGGGTGCGAATCCGGTAAGACTCTTCAGCTTCTTGAAGAAGGCTGAGCGGCTGAGGCCTATGGTCTCGGCTATGGTGTCGATGTTGAAGTCGTTGGAGTTCAGGTTGTTCTCTATTATCTCGTGAATCTTGTGCATGAACTCGATGTCTTTCTTTACAAGATGTTGCTCGTACTCGTCGACAGTGCTTTCGCCGCTTGTGTCTACAGCTGTCTGGACTACCATTTTGCGCTGGAATATGCGTTGCTCCTCAAGCAGCTGGTCAACCCGTGCGATGAGGTAGCTGCTGCTGAACGGCTTTGTGATGAAGGCGTTTGCACCGGCCTTTACCGACATCATCTTGTCTTCTTCCGTGTTTTTGGCGGTCAGGATGATTACCGGAATGTGGCTAATGTTGAAGTCTTGCCTGACACTGCGCAGCAGGTCCAAGCCGCTTATGCCGGGCATCATCAGGTCGGTTATTATTACGTCAGGATGGTACTGGTATATCTTTTTCAAGCCATCGTTGCCGTCGTGCGATGATATGACGTTATAATAAGTTCCAAGTTGCAGTTGCAGCATGCGGCACATGTCAACATTGTCTTCGATCAGCATGATGGTCGGGACGTTGCTGTCTTCGTTGTTCGTACTTGCTTGCCTGTCTTGAGCCGCATCTGCCTTATCTTCCGCCAGTATGTTGCTGCCCGCCGTGCTGTCATCGAAGTATACTTCTATTTCCTTGTCGTTGAAGTGGTCCTTGTCCGTAGGTATTTCTACCGAGAACACTACACCCTTGCCTCCGGATATGTTCTCAGCCCATATCCGTCCGTGGTGCATGTTTACATACTCCTTTGACAGTGACAGCCCTATGCCGGTACCGGCATAGGCGTTGTCGCCTGAGGTCTTGTTGTCAGCCTGCGAGAACCTTTCGAAGATTAGTTCAAGCTGTGACTGCGGTATGCCGACTCCGTCGTCCTCTACCTTTATGGTGCAGGTTTGCCGGTCGTGGTCGTAGTTCAGCGCTATGCATATCTTACCTCCGTCGTCGGTGTATTTGAATGCGTTGCTTATAAGATTGTTCAGCACCACGCCGATTTTCTCTGCGTCGCACCATGCCATTATCCTTTCATCGGGCTTGTCTGCTTCGAAAGCTATGTCGCGCTCTTTTGCCATGACCTTGAACTCGTTCATGAGTATTTCTACTATTCCAGTAATGTCTACGAACGACACATGCAGCTTCATCTTGCCGTTCTGTATCTTGCGGAAGTCGAGTATCTGGTTGACAAGCCTCAGCATCTTTGTGGAGTTGCGCTCAATAAGGTCGAGATATTCCTTACCGGCGTTGCTCAGCTTCTCTGTCGTCTTGAGCTCTTCTACTGGACCTTTAATCAGCGACAGCGGCGTGCGCAGCTCGTGGCTTATGTTTGTGAAGAAGCGTATTTTCAGTTCGGCAAGGCGGTCGTTGATGTAAACCTCGTTGCGCATCCTTATCACGTAAGTTATCGTGCGCAATACGGCGTATAAGGCTAAGGTTATGAGCACGGCGTAAATAACGTAGGCCCACCATGTGGCCCACCATGGTGGCAGCACCACGACCTCGAGGACGCATTCGGGCGAGTTGCCGTCGTTGACCTTTACCCTGAACTTGTAGTGTCCGGGAGGTACGTTGGCGTATGACGCTATGCGGTTGTTGCCGTTGTTGTGCCACTGGCTCTCGTATCCGTCCAGGATATAGGCGTAAGGTACGAGACCGTTGTCGGCATAATATGGTGATGAAAATTCTATGGTGAACGTTGACTGGTTATGTTTCAGTGTGATTCTCTTGGCGAACTTTACAGACCCCTGGTATATAGGTGGGTCGAAATCTTCAAGATCACGGTTGGCGACTTTGAAGTCTATTATGAACGTTTTGTACCTTATATCGTTTTCGTTCATCACCACGGCTGGGTCGAAGGCCAGAAGGCCTTGGTGGCAGCCTACGAGGATACGGCCGTCGTTAAGGCATACGGAAGTATTGTCTTCAACCGTTACATTAGGAGAACCTGTGAAGCGGTCGTAACTCTTCATGAACGACGAGCCTTGCTTCAGGCTTGCTATGCCGTTTTCCGTGCCAATCCAAAGACAGTTGTTCTTGTCTTCGACTATTGAAGTTATGACGTTGCCCCCCTTGTCGTTAACGGTGAAAGACTCAAGTACGGGGCGGCATTTTTTCTTGTCGTAATATTTTATGCGCTTCAGGCCGTTGCCGAATATTCCGAGCCAGATGTTTCCTGCCTTGTCTTTGTACATCGTCGAGATGTCATTGCTCGTTTCGCCTGAACTGTTGCGGTCGCGATAGGTTTCGAACTTGATGTCCGACGCTTTATTGAATTTGCCGTCGAACGACATCAGTCCGTCTGTTGTTCCGACCCACATGCGCCCGTCTCGTCCTTCGGTTATAATCCTGACATCGGTATAAAGCTCGTATCCAGGATAGTTTTTCATACCGTTGCGCTTATGCCTGAACACGACTTTGCCTCCCCTCTCTTCCATAAGGTTGAGTCCGCCGTAGAATGTGCATACCCAAATTCTTCCCCGGCTGTCCTGGTATGTGTAATATACGCGGTTGCTGCTTATCGAGTTAATGTCGCCGTGGCGGTTTACATATCTTGTGAAGCGGAATCCATCGGCGGCCATTGCATCATGAGTAGCTTTAACCAGGCCTGATCCCTTGGTTGAAAACCACAGGTTGCCTTCTTTGTCTTCCATTATGTTGTAAACAACGCCAACGTCGTCTGCGTCAAACTTATGCTTAATTCTTCCGGATTTGGCATCGACACAATAAAGTTCTCCATTACGCGTTCCCAACCACAGGTCTCCTGCGCGTGTTTGATAGATAGCGCGTATTCCTTTCGTTTCGCTTCCTGTACCATTTTGTTTGAACATGTCTGCAAACAGGAATTTGAAACTGTATTTAGGGAAGCAGACTTTGAAAACACCGCTCGTGGTTGACGATAACCACATTATGCCGTTGGAGTCGATGTCTATATCGAAAAAATGTGTGTCGGATACATCATCGTTAAACTCTTTCAGGATATTTATGTTCTGCATCAGTTTCGTGACATGGTCAAAGTGCCACACATCTCCGTTGCGTTGCAATATGAACAACCCGTTCGTGCCTGCGTCAATGAATTTCATTTCAGCGAAAAGACTGTCGGTCGGCAGTGAGAAAGACAGTTGTGAAGAAGTTGCAGGATCATGGCATGTCATTTGTCCGTTGCTCGAACATAACCATAACTTATTGTACTTGTCGACAAATGATTTGTACACTTTGGCGGCCTTGTCGGTAACGAATATAGGACTTGATTTGTCCGATAATGAATATAAGCCCTTGGCTGTAGTGAAATACAGTTTCCCGTTTATGATGTCCACGCTTGAAACTGAACCTCCAGACGTTTGGACTGAATATCGACGTGTGTGACTGCTGTTAATGTTGGTCACGTATATTGTACCTTTACGTGTCCCATAGCATAAGTATTGGCCGGTGTGCTTGAAGCAGGTTACATGATCGCCTCCTGTTATTTTGGGAAGCAACGGCTTCCCGTTTTTTTTAGTTATTATGTCGATGTTGAGATTTGTGGAAAGCCAAAATACGTATTTAGAGTTTTCGCCTATCACGTTGTGCTTAAGCCTCATCGTATTCCCGTCAATGTCGTGCCGGGAATCGTATATTTTTGCAGCTGAAACCTTGCCGTTCTCTACCCATACTTCGAAAAGGTCCTTGTTGCGTGTGAGCACTAACACGTGTCCGTTGTCCATCCTTTGTATCTTTATGACTTGCACATTGTGCGACAACCGTTTCAGCTTGTTGTATGTGTCGTCGTATGCTTCTGTCACCTTGTCGAACATGTACAGATGGTTGTCCGTGTTGCGTATCCAAAGGTATCCGTCCTTGTCCTCAACGATGTTTCTCACTTTCTGTGGAGGTACATCATACAAATGGCTCGGTCTTGTTGTATAAGGGGTGAATTGGGCACCGTCGAATGAACAAAGACCATGCCAGGTGCCGAACCAGATGAATCCGTCCTTGTCTTTTAGTGCGCTGTATACGGTGTTGCTGGGCAGTCCGTCTTCTTTTGTGTAGTGCTCTACAATCATGTCGGGACGGGCTATGGCGGACGTCTGGCATGTTGTTATGAAGAGTATGATAATTAATAGGTTCTTCATCTGGTTAATAGTTTTTATTGTACCGTATCCGGTTACCCTGCAATTGGAGAATGCTTCAGCTGCGCTTTATCCTAAGCCGGCAATGTTCTTGAATGTTATAACACACCTTTTCCCAACTTTATAGGTCTGGGGCCTGGGGCTACGAAGTTCGTCTCAAAAATTCAAAATTCGTTGGAGAATTTGTATTTTAATTATCAACAAAGAGTTTATTTGCCGACAAAGATAATAAAAATACTTAACTTTCCACCTTATATTATATATAAAAATTGTCTAGGGAGTTCGTCTCTTTCACTGCGGGTATTACTTTCTTGCTCTTTTGAATTAGATGGGTTGTTTATGCGCAAAATATTGTTAATACGTTAACTTTGTTTTGAAAAATGTAACAAATTAACAAGTACAATAAACAAGTAACTACGTCGTTAGCATAATAAGACAGAAATTTATAATCAGATAAATACATCATCATGGGTAAATATTTAAGGAACCGATGCCTGCTGGCGTTTCTTGCAATTGCATTGTGTGCCACAAATGTGTTTGCAGGCAAGGTGAAAAAGGAAGTGTATATTCCGATGGATTATTCTACATGCGGTTATCGTGCATCTGAAAAGAACATTCCGGATGTGCATAACGCGGTTTACGTTGAAGCATCAGAAGGCGACTGTCACGATGTAATACAACGTGCGATTGACTATGTTTCTTCCCTGAAGCCGGACAAGAACGGACACCGTGGTGCCGTATTGCTTGGTGAAGGCACGTTCTATATTGACAATCCGCTGCGTATAAGCACGTCGGGAGTTGTAATTAGGGGAACAGACCGTTCAAAGACAACTCTTGTTAAGCGTGGCGTTAGCCGTGGAGCGTTATTATATATAGAAGGTGGAATGAAGATGACAGGTGGAGATACCTTGCAGGTCGTAGGCGACAAGACAATGGCGGGGGCGACTACTCTAAATCTTTCTTCAACTGGAAATATCAAGGTTGGAGACAGGATAAGGGTTGTAAGGCCATCAACACGTGAATGGATAGAGTCGCTTAACTGTTATGATTTTGGTGGAGGACTGGATTACACAGGTTGGAAACCAACGGACATAGACATTACATGGTCGCGTGTTGTGACTGCCGTAAACGGTAATGTCATAACTATTGACGCACCTATTACAACAACGCTTGACTCAAAATACGGCGGTGGTTATGTCGTGACTGGTTATAATAGCGGAGAACTGACAGAATGCGGTGTTGAGAACCTTACGCTTTCTTCTGACCATAATGCCTGGAATCCGAAAGACGAGGACCATTGCTGGGATGCCATTTGGATGGATAATGCCCGCGATTGCTGGGTGAGAATGGTCGATTTTAGGTACTTCGCAGGTAGTGCGGTCAATCTTCAGCTTAATACAAGCCGTATTACGGTACAAGATTGCATTGCAAAAGAACCTGTATCTGAAATTGGTGGATGGCGTCGTGGCGTCTTTATAACGCGCGGTCAGCAAACTCTTGTACAGCGTTGTGTTTCCCGTAACGGTATCCACGATTTTGCAGCAGGATTTTGTGCGGCTGGCCCAAATGCCTTTGTTCAGTGCGAAGGTGAAGAGAGTTTAGGCTTCAGTGGAAGTATTGGCTCATGGGCAGCCGGCTTGTTGTTTGATATTGTGAATATTGACGGTAACGACATTTGTTTTAAGAATTTAGAGCAGTTCCAATTCGGAACTGGCTGGAATACAGCTAATAGCATGATGTGGCAATGCACCGGTTCAACCCTGTATTGTTATTCGCCTGACGCCGACAACCGTAGCAGTGCGCATGGATGTTGGGGAACGTTGACTGGTAATGGTGAATGGACAAGCAGCAATGATCACGTCCAGCCAAGGAGCTTGTTTTATGCACAGTTGGAAAAGCGTTTGGGCGAAGGCAAAGCCATTAACGGATACATATTGCCAAGAAATACGAATGCGTCGAGCAGTCCTGAAATAGCGCAGGCTCAGGAGATGGCACGGATATCTCTTACTCAGCCAAGACTGACGCTTGAAATGTGGATTGATTCTGTTCCATACACTGCTAGCACAAATCCGTCAGGTGTCAAGAATATTAATAATGTGAAGTTTAAGTATGGCGAACGGCGTACTAATGATAGTAAAAATAATACGTTCGCAATAATTAATGGTCATATAACAGTTAATGGACAACTTGTTACAGGCAATCGTTACCAGATTCCATGGTGGTCTGGCCGTATAAAAGACAACTTTGTAAAGAAAAGTGCAAAACCTGCGATTACACGTTTCGTTCCCGGACGCGAAGGTACTGGCTGGACCGACCGTATTGATTCAGTGGTGAATTATCTTGCAAAGAACGGTTATTGCATGCTCGACCATAATTATGGATTGTGGTACGACTTGCGCAGAACCGACCATGAGCGCATCCGCAGGGCCGACGGCGATGTGTGGGCTCCGTTTTACGAGCAGCCTTTCTCTCGTTCGGGACAAGGCACTGCATGGGACGGACTTAGCCGGTATGACCTGACCAAACCCAATAAATGGTATTGGACACGCCTTAAAGAGTTTGCCGAGAAGGGCGGCGAGCAGGGTTTGATGCTGTTCCATGAAAACTATTTCCAGCATAACATACTCGAGGCCGGTGCCCATTGGGTTGACTGCCCGTGGCGTCCTGTTAACAATGTTAACGGCACAAACTTCCCTGAGCCAGTGCCATTTACCGGCGACAAGCGTATTTTCATGGCCGAGCAGTTCTACGATATCGACAATCCGGTGCTTCGTCCGCTGCACAAGCAGTACATACGCCAGTGTCTCGAAAACTTCAAGGATGACGATAATGTTGTCCAACTTATCAGTGAAGAATATACCGGACCGTTGCATTTTACACGTTTTTGGCTTGAGACTATTGCCGAGTGGGAGCGTGAGACAGGCCGTCATCCTATGACTGCATTGAGCTGTCCCAAAGACGCGCAGGACGAGATACTTACAGACCCCGAACTTTCAAAAGTTGTCGACATAATCGATATACGTTACTGGCATTACAATACACAGGGGCTTTGGGCTCCTCCTGCTGGTCATAACATGGCTCCGCGCCAGTTTATGAGGAAGATGAAGGTGGGCAAGACAGGTTATGCCGAGGCGTATAAGGCTGTTAAGGAATACCGCACCAAGTATCCCGACAAAGCCGTAACTTTCTTTGCACAGCAATATCCTCAATATGGATGGGCCATACTTATGGCTGGCGGCTCGTGTCCTAATGTTCCTGTCAAAGATGCAAAATTGCTCGGTGATGTGGTTAAGATGAAGTATGTCAGCGGCGAAGGTGATTCTGCTTGCCAGGTAATAGGAAATTCTGATACGGGCTACCTTGTCTATCTGCACGACGGAGAAGACGCGTCAGTAAACGTTGAGGCAGGTAAATACGCCCTGCATACTGTCGGAATCAAGGACGGAGTAATAGGAACGTTGAAGAAGAAGGTAGAAATCAGTGGAACGTACACGCTCAAGAATAACGGCGGAGATATGATTTACTGGTTGGAAAGATTGTAATATGATTTTTGGATTAACTGATAACAGGTATTGATTTTACCAGTCAATACCTGTTTTTCGTGTTTTTAAATCAATTTTTCCTAATGTCTTAGGCCGTTCTGAACTAATTTTGCAAGCAAAGAACGAAAACCTATGATAAACTTTACCGACCTTTACGACAAAACAATTGACGATCTCTTTGAATTCGGTTCAAAATTTACAACTGACAGGGAGATGATTAAGGATTGTATTCAAGACGTCTTTGTAAAATTATACACTAAAAAAGACGAGTTGGTGTCAGTCTCTAATATTGAATCATATCTGTATGTTTCCTTAAGGAACAGAATCAACGACGAGTTCAGGCGCAACACCCACATTTCTGAAAATGAGATTAACGAGAATAATGTTAAGTCTATATATGAAGACAGTGTGGCGTATGATATGGAAAATCTTGAGGAAAGCCAGAAAAAGACAAACAAATTGAAAGAGTTTGTCGGCTGCCTTTCGCCGCGCCAGCGTCAAATCATACAACTGTATTATATTGAACAGCGCAAGTATGATGATATTTGCCGTATTATGGGAATCAATTACCAGTCGGTCAGGAACCTGATGCACCGCAGTTTGTTGAAATTGCGCTTTATGGCAGCAAGAACAAGTACATATTAAGAGTACAAAATAGCTTGTTTGACGTCATAGTATAAAAATGACGACAAATATGGCAAGCAAGCAAGATATAAAGACAGCTGTAAATAAGCTTATTAAAGGTAAAAAGATGATGATTTCGGCATTGAGCTCCAAGGAAAAAGAGGAACTCAAGGAAAGAATACAGTTTGCTATAAGACAAGTTCAGAGCGGTAAAGTGTAGCAAACGTTTTTATAGGTAAATTGTGGCGGCTTTGGATTGATTATCCAAAGCCGTTGTTTTTGTTTATTGTTACGTCGTCATATTATATTTCGTTTTACGGTTAACCTTAATTATTTGCAATGTGTGCTGGTTGAGGGGAGGGTTGATTCCATGACGCTTTTTATGCAAACAGGAAGGAAATATTATTTAGACAGGGTCACTAAATGGTGAATTTTCATGTTTTTCTTGCATGGGTCGTAAAAATGGAATAATTTAGCGCGGAAGATAAGTTTGGTCTGCTTCCGGCTTTATGCAGTAAGTGGAAAACTTTTTGCCCGTATTGTCGAATTCATACTATTTTTTAAGGATGGGGAGCAATCTTGAACATGCTGACACCGGACAAACGCGCAGCTATTTGTCGAATGGCTTGGTGGCAAGTTTCATCATGCTTTTGATGTTTGTGTTGTATGCCGACGTGTGTGTCGGGGCTGTGCGGAATGCTGGGCCGCGGCTTTGGACCGATATGGAACCGTCCGTCGATGTTCCCGAAATTAAAGCCCGTGACAGGTCTGTTATCAAGGACTGCTGTGCGTGAATTGTCTGCGTATTGGCATGGTGGTGACGTTTTGCTTTCAATTGACAATTCCATGCCCGATAATGATGGTTTCAGGATAGAGTGGGGCGGTTGTGGACGGACAACCGTCGTGAAGGCAAGGCGTAGCTCAGGCTTGCTTTATGGGGCTTACGAAATGCTCCGGGTTCAGCAGACCTTTGGGATTGGAGCCATGACGGAACGTGCCGGCGAGTACGGGTTTGCAGTGCGCAATATGGAAGAAGATAAGCACGAGGGTGGAAGTTGTGTCCGGGTAACCTCGTCATTCCCTGCTTTCAGTTACCGTTTGCTCGAGTATAATGACAGAATTGTTGAAGGTGCTAATGCCGGTTGTCAAGGCAACGGTATGTTGCAGTGGGATGATATCAACGGTGGCAGGGGTACCATGGGCATAGATTTAAAGGAGAGAATTACAGCTTATGCAAGGGCTAACGCTTCAATAGGAATTAACGGTTGCGTGCTCAATGGTGCTGAAGTTGCTACGGATGTTCTGAATTCCCGTTACCTTAATAAGGCAAGAGCCGTTGCAGGTTCGTTGCGTCCTTATGGAATAAGGGCGTATTTGTCTGTCAGTCTGGACTCGCCTGTTGCTGTTGGCGGATTGGCCACTGCCAATCCGCTTGATGTAAGCGTAAAGGATTGGTGGAAGAAGAAGATTAAAGAGATATATGCCAAGATTCCTGATTTCGGCGGTTTCATTATCAATGCAGATTATGCAGGATTGCTCGGTCCTGACGATTATGGGCACAGCTGTGCTGATGGTGTAAACTTGTTGGCAAATCTGTTAGCACAGTATGGCGGAATCGTCGTTTGGCGCGGCTCCTGTTGCAACGGTAACGGTGGTAGCGTGATGCCGGCGGTTACTGATATAACAAGTATTGACGGTCTGTTGGCTTCAAATGTGATTATGCAGTTGAATCCATTTTCACGTGCCTTTCAACCGATTTACACTTGTGTCCGGATGCTGGACGGGATGGAGAAGACACCGGCGATGATAGAGTGCAGGCTGACGGACGGCTTTTCAGTCGGTTGTGACGTACCGGTGTCTTTTGCACAAAAATGGAAAGAATTCTTTTACATTATATGTATAGTCCGTTACGTCAGTCAGGCTTATCTCAGCTCAGTCAGTCCGGATGTTCCTGCCGGTGCGCCGGACATAAGCGGTCTTGCAGGAACATTCTCCATGGACAATCCTGCGAGTTGCATGGATATTAGCCATGTACTTGCCAACTGGTATGCATTCGGACGTCTGGCGTGGAATCCTACACTCAGGTCAGACAGTATTGCCAGAGAATTGCTCCAGCAAACTTCTGAAGCGATACTGTGGGAATAAATCGTATTGCTTTTGGTGGTGCAAACTGACGTGATATGCTTTAAGTAGTCGTACATGACTGCCGGTTCATGGCTTGATTACAGTCATGGCATGTTGACGCATGTACGGCAAATATGGCGGAATATGTTCCTGCCAGATTCCGACACCTTATTTTATGCCTTGCTATGCAAGAACATGATGCTTTTCCCATGTGTTAATCTGATGTCTTTCTATGCCTTTGGTAATCAGGCGGTTAAGCCTTGTTGTAAACACTTTTCAAGAGAGTGCTAGTCCGTCATTTTTTACGTCTATGCAAAAGGTTGCCTTTTACAGGCTAAAAGCTAACCTTTTGCAGCGTAAGAGGCTACCTTTCATCCTGTTAAAGGCCATGTATTGGTTTTGTTTGAAATTTGTATGCTTTTATACCATGTTTGACTTGGCTTCCAGCTATATTGGCGTAACTTTGTATTGCTGGTTTGCAAAGCTTTGTTGTACGCTTGTCTTAAATCTGCAACTGTTAGTTGCGAATAGTTAAGCTGTGTTAATATTTTACTGCCATAGGTTACAATAAAGGTGTAAGTACGTCACTAAATTAAATATAAAAACTTGGGAGATAATCTTCAGCATTGCTTAACCGCATTTTTATACATCATGCCAGGTTCGGTTCTTATGAGAATGCGAATAGATTTTACACCTGCATGTATTTTGTGCGAGTCTGGCGTTTGTGTAAGGAGATGATGCTACACATAGTTTGGAATATTTTATTAACGTAATTATTAATTATAAAACAGTACTATTATGAAAAAAACTTTACTTTTAGTTGCAGTTGTGCTTGGCGCAATGACAGCTAATGCACAGGAGGTTTGGACTGCCGAGAGTCTGATTCCTACTGATGTTGAACCGGCTAATGGCTACAACATTACAAGCCAGGCTACTATCACAGAAGATGAGAACCCCAGCGGTATACTTACTTTCGGAACAGAGAATGTAAGTGTTGAGGCTGTTTCAACTCCTTATCCCGACAAGTTCATGGATGCTCCTCTCGACCAGGGCGGAAGCGAAATAGAGAATCCTACTATTTGGGAAATCTCTGCGAAGGAGAACGAGCAGCTTATCGGCGCTGAGCCTATATTCAAGGCTTATCTGAAAGGCCAGGGTAATCCTACTCTTACACGTACCGGCTATTGGGAGGAGACTGACAACGGTTGGTCATACAGACCGGGTTCTGAAGACGAGTTGTTCGTGCCTGGAACAAGCACAAGCGCTCCTAAGTATGGAACATATTACAAGATGACCTTCAAGAGCGAAGGTACAGTGCGTGTAGGTGTTTTCGTAAACAAGGGTAACCACTCTTTCTATGCACTTGAGACAGAGTCACTCCAACTGATTCCCGTAGCTTCACTTTCAGCTGAAGGCTATACTCAGAACAACACATTCGTTCCGGCAGACGGTCTCGATCCATTCCAGCCGGTTGACATCGACGACAGCTATGTATTCAAGATTCAGGGACAGAACCGTCCGGTAATGTGCTATGTAAACTTCCCCGTTGAGGCTAAGACCTACATGCTGTTCTGCCCGAAGAGCCAGCTTGGTTTCTATGGCTACCAGTTCACTCCGGGTTCAACAGGCATCGACGGCATCACTGTTGACGCTGCTGACGAGAATGCTCCCATCTACAACCTCGCAGGCCAGCGCGTAACAAAGGCTACTAAGGGCATCCTTATCCAGAACGGCAAGAAGTTCATCAACAAATAATACAACTTGCATGACTATTAAATATGGTTGCAAGGCATTCCGGGTGTAGCCCGGTGCCTTGCAATCCATTATCAAAAGATATTTCCGGGAACCGTTATTTGCTGATTTGCCATGCCTATAATCGTGGTGCATAACTTTTAGCGGTTAAACACTGGTGAGGTCCGCGGAAATATAAGAAAAGCACGCTACTTTATAACTAACCTTATTTATATAAAGCGTCAGCCATGTTTTTTGAACGTATTGGCTGTGCGTATTCAACCTACGGCTAAGTAAAAAACTGTTGTCCTGCGTATTGATAAATACGTTGGAGCCCATAATCGATAATTTGCGTGTAGAATGTGCTCGCATATTTAGGCGGAAGCATGGGTAGACATATTAACGGCACTTTAATAACCTAATTAATAATTGAAAAATGGCAAAGCGAAAAACATTATTAAGAACAATCGCTGTTTTGTTGCTTGCATTGGTATCTACGGCAGTGTTAGCCAGTGCAGAAGTCAAGCAGTATCTGCTCGTAACTGAAAACAGCGGAACAGAGACATCGTTTGCTCTGAGTGAATCTCCCGTCATAACTCTTGACGGCGGAATGTTGACCGTAGAGTCTGCCAGTCAGACGCTTTCTGTTGCGATTGCCGACGTAGCAGACTACAAGTTTGTAACTAAAGAAGACATCCCGACAGCTGTTGACAAGCTCGAGGCTAAGGCCGTGTTGAGCCTTGCAGAAGGCAAAGCCTGCGTGACAGGACTTGCTCCTGGGGCAAGTGTCGGTGTGTATACGGCCGATGGTGTCTGCGTAGTTTCGGCAAAAGCCGGTACTGACGGCTCCGTTACAGTCGATCTCCGTGCGCTTGGCAATGGCCGTGTTTACATATTGCGCACACCTTCAGTAACTTACAAAGTGTTTAATAAGTAGAAACCAACATTTAAAATATTACAACCATGAAAAAGAAAATATTTTCAATAGCAGTAGCTCTCGCCTCATTCGTATTTACCGCCAATGCGCAAAGCTACATAATGCAGATACACAAAGTTGATGGAACCGTGACAGAAATAGATGCTGACGAGGTTGACCGAGTAACGTTTGCCGAGAAACCTGAAGCAATTGAGACCGTTCCTTCAGGAACCGACCTTACTACATGGTTCGCCGAAAATGCTGGTGTTTTGGCCGATTCCGCCCTGGCCATTCCGCTTGAGGCAGGAGGACAGTATACAATGTCTGGCGACATCGATTTCGTTTCCGTAAATGCAAATCTTTATACTGTTGACGCTGCCAATCCTGCTACTGTTACGCTTACAGCAGATGCTAGTCTCCGCACGTCAGCACCCCTTACCGTAAGTTCGGTTAACTTCGACTGTTCTGCGTCAAATGCTCCTTTCATAAATTTGTCTGAAAATCCTGCTACAACGTTGATTGGAGCCACAGGAACAGGTGATTACTATAATATTATGGGAACCCTCCAAATCGCCAACTGTAAGATTGACGGTGTGAATGCACAGTTAATATATGATGACAATGTAAAATATTGTCTCGAAACTTGCATTATTGACAACACTGTCGTTAAGCTGACATCTTCTTCCGCAACAGGCGTAAGCAGCAATGCGGTGGTTTATTTCAAGGCTGGATTCATCAATGACCTTACTGTACATAATTCAACATTCTGGCAGGCAAGTGCTGAGAGCGATGCAAAGTACTTTGTACAGTACAACAACTCAGGACGTGCTGACCGCGGCGGTTATGAGATGAACTATGTAAACTTTACAAATAGCACATTCTACAACATCGCAGGTAGCGGCCAGTGGGCTAATTACAGCGGATTCAGCGGTAAGAAGACTTCAACTTTCGTGATGACAGATTGTATCTTTGTTGATTGTGCAGCCGACATTGCACGTCGTTTCATCGGAGGTAGCTTCAGCACTAATCCAGTGATAACTTTTGCAAACAACACGTATCTGAAGGATTCTGCCACCGGAACTTACGACAGCGAGGAGAATTTTGACAAGAGCGGCACAGCCATAAAGAGCGACCCGATGTTTGCCGATCCTGCAAACGGCGACTTCACTGTCGGCGGAGCAGAACAGCAGGCAAGGAAGACCGGCGACCCGCGCTGGCTCGCAGCTGAATGATTTTATGGCTGAAGCCAAAGTATTAAGTATGGCTTGTTGATTTCTGTAACTGTAAACGGCAAAATCCCGAGTTTGTTACCGGGCTAATATGAGTCTGGTTGGTTGACAAACTCGGGTTTTGTGCGTTTTTCTGTCTTAAACAATATTTTATCTAAACATTTTTTTGAAATTTTGATTACATTTATTTACTTTGTACGTCAAAATCAAAAGCATGTCATGCATTAATGTGAATATTAATGTATTACCAATAAAAAAACATAAAGCCCCGAATGGGAATATAGGCAAATCAAATAAAATAATATATGTATAACAAATAATTAAATGAATAAAATTATGAAGAAGAATCATTTTTCACTTTGGAGAAAAGCACGCCTGCTTTCGGTTGCGGCTGTAGGGGCTCTGCTTTTATCTTCGTGCGCGCAAGATGGTTTCGATGATGAAAAGTACGACAACGGTGTGTATAACACACAGTTGGAGGCTCCATCGGCAGATGACATTACGGTCACGGCAAGTCCCGACGGTTCACAGCAGACCATCAGCTGGCCGGTTGTATTTGGAGCCGGCGGCTATCATGTGGTTTTGGAAAACTCATCTTCAGGTGAACTCGTTGTCGACTCAGTCTTCGACGGTACGTCGTTTGCTACAGCCCGCATCGGAGACACAAACTACAAACTTTCATTAAGCGTAGAAGGCAACGAGGATAGGGGTAACATCGGTTCAGAGCCGGTTATTAAGGAGTTCAACACTTTTACCCCTGCGTTTGCTTCCATTCCGGCAGGTCAGGATATTGCAGCATGGTTTGATGCCAACCCAATCCCTTCAGATGCTCCTGAAGGCGAGCTTTGCTATGACCTGGAACCAGGTGGCGAATATACGATGTCAAAGAGTATTGACTTCCTCGGTAACCAGGTTACTTTGCGTACAGCTGATAAGAAGAATCCGGCAACCGTTACAATGACGGCAAATGCAAGTTTCATGACTTATACCGGCATGACACTGAAGTACCTCAACATTGACTGTACAGCTTCAGCCGAACCGCTTATCAAGCTCAGCGCTAATCCTGATGAAAGCATCAAGGGTGTCATAAGTGGCTCAAATGATTATTATGACATACAGTTGCCAATAACAATTGACGGATGTAATGTAGAAAACATGAGGGGCACCTTGTTCTATGACAATAAGCTGAAGTATGGACTTAATATGCTCCTAATAACTAATAGCGTGATTCATCTGGCATTTGACGGTGTAGGTAAGGTTAATGACCAGGCTGTCATAGCTGCTTACAATGGCTATATCAACACCTTCACAATTCAAAATTCTACAGTATGGAATTCAGGAGCTACTGATGCGGCAAAATATTTCGTGCGTTACAACAACAGCGGACGTTGCGACCGTGCTGGCTACTCGGCTTGTTATGTAAACTTCAACAACAACACGCTTTACAACCTGTTCAACTCAGAGGGACAGATGTGTAACTACTCAGCTTTGGCAGGTCGTGCCGATTCTAACTATTCAATAACCAACAACATCTTCGTAGGCTGTGGTGCACAGGTTGCACGTCGTATCGTTGCCGGCCGTCTTGGTTCGGGACCCGCAAAATTCCTTAACAATACTTATATGGACATGGACGGCGCATTCCAGAGTGTTGACGGCTCTTGTGCTGGATACGACGATAGTGGTACTGCCATCGAGGAAGAGCCTGACTTTGCTGATGCGCCAAACGGGAACTTCTCTATTTCTGCAAGCAAACAAGCTCAGCTCGGAACGGGCGACCCACGTTGGCTTCCTGCTAATTAATAATCAGTAACAAAAGAAACACAAGATATGAAAAGAAAATTCATAGCCAGTTTATGCTTCGGTTTCATGGCCTTTGCGGCTGTTCCGGCTCTTGCACAGAACACGGACATCAAGGGAACCGTAGTCGACCAGAACGGCGAACCGATTATCGGTGCGTCTGTCCGAGTTGAAGGACAAAAGGGCGGCGTCATAACCGACCTTGACGGTAATTATGTAATTAAGGCTCCCAAAGGAGCTAAAATAACGGTGTCATATATAGGCTACGTCCCTCAGACTGTAACAGCAGGTGGAAGGGTTCAGCTTAAGGAGGACGCACAAAACCTTGACGAGCTTGTAGTCGTTGGTTACGGTGTCCAGAAGAAAGCCCACTTGACCGGTTCTGTTGCTACGGTACCTATGGACGAGATTCAGGACATGACGTCAGGCGGACTCGCCAGCACACTCGAAGGACTTGTAAATGGTCTTAGCGTTAGTGGCGGCAATACCCGTCCGGGCGAGAATGCTACAATCTACATCCGTGATACCAACTCGCTTGGCGATGTCGGTAGTACTGCACAGCAGCCTCTTTTCGTTATTGACGGATACATTTATCCTAACGACGTAAAGGTTGGCAACGTTATGCAGAACCTCGGTGCCGAGGCTTTCAACAATCTTGACCCCTCTGAGGTTGAGAGCATTTCTGTATTGAAGGATGCGTCTGCCGCTGTTTATGGTGCACGTGCGGCAAACGGTGTAATCCTCGTTACAACTAAGAAGGGAAAGATTGGTGCCCCGCGCATATCTTATAGCGGAACATTCGGTTTTACTGATGCCGTTTCACACCCGAAGATGCTCAGCGCATACGAGTATGGCCGTTTGTACAATGCTGTTGCAGCTGCAGACCCGACTAATACGGACCTCAACCGTCTGACAGACTTGTATCAGGCTGATGAACTTAACGCGATGAAAGCACTCAATTATAATTTGCTTGACAAGTACTGGGATGTTGGTTTCACAATGAAGCACAGCGTTAACTTGAGCGGTGCTACTGAGAAGGCCAGCTATTTCGCAAGTCTCTCTTACTTCGACCAGGACGGTAACCTTGGCAATCTTGACTACGACCGTTGGAACTATCGTGCAGGGGTAGACGTCAAGGTAAGCAAATGGTTGGGAGCTAATTTGAGTGTATCAGGCGACTATGGAAAGAAAAATTCTCCTTATATTAAAGTAGGTGGAACTTCAAACGAGAAGGACTATAATATCCTGCTCACACGTCCTCGCTATATTCCGGAGTATGTAAACGGCCTGCCTATTGCAGCTTATGGTATAAGCAACTCGCAGATAGATGACAACCAGAACTATTCGTTCAGCGAGCTTCGTAATAATGGCGATTATAGCCGTACCATGAACTCTAACCTCAACGTTAATGCAAGCATTAACTATGACTTCGGCTGGAGCAACATCCTCAAGGGTCTTAAGTTGCGTTTCTCTTACTCGAAGAGTATCAATACAGACAAGACTAACCAGTACGGTTCGGAGTATGATGTTTATACGATGATGACTCGTCCTGGTAGCGGTCAGCACTTGTATACTCCAGTGGAAGGACAGGATTATGCTCCGTTCATTGCCGAGAGTAATCTTATCCGTCATACCATAGCCAATGGTGATCCTTCGCAGCTCAACCGCTCGATGACACGTACGGATAACTACCAGATGAACTTCACGGCTTCTTACAACCGCGATTTCGGCCAGCACAGTGTTGGTGCATTGTTCTCAATAGAAAAGTCTGAGGCCGAAAGTGAGTATTTGTACGCAATGGTTTCTGATCCTTACTCGTTCACAACCGGACAGTCAAATTCTGCTGAGGCAAATACCCAGGTGATAACATTCACCCGCAGTGAATCCGGTACACTCTCTTACATTGGCCGTTTGAATTATGCATATGCTGACAAGTATCTTGCAGAATTCCTTATTCGTTCAGACGCTTCAACCAAATTTGCTCCTGAGAATTATTGGGGTGTGTTCCCGTCAGGTAGCTTGGGTTGGGTTATGTCAGAAGAAAACTGGTTCAAGAAAGCTCTGCCTTGGGTTGACTTCTTGAAGGTTCGTGCTTCGTTCGGTCTCACAGGTCGTGATAACATTGCTCCGTGGCAGTGGATGCAGGTTTATGCGCAGGACGCAGACCGTGGCCCGGTATTCGGTACAGGAATGGACAGCGGCAGCTTGCGCCGTATCACCATAAACAAAGATAACTCAGCCGTCAACCGCGACGTACACTGGGATAAGGTTTACAAGGCAAACTTCGGTTTGGATTTCAATGTGTTGAACAGCCGTCTTTCTGTTACATTCGATATGTATCGTGAGTGGAACCGCGAGATGCTTATGAACATAAGCCAGGCAATTGAGGCTACAATAGGTACACAGTCGGCTTCAGTCAACCTCGGTGAGATGGACAGCTGGGGATATGAGCTCGGCATTACTTGGCGTGACAAGATTGGAAAAGATTTCAAGTATAAAATTGGAATCAACACTGGTTATTCTGACAATAAAGTTCTCAACATGGACTGGGAGACCGACTATATCTACCGTCAAATCAGAAAAGGCGGACGTACAGATATAGGTCTTTGGGGCTTGCAGTGTGTTGGTATGTTCCGCAGCTTCCAGGATATCGAGGAGTATTTTGCAGAGAATAACATCACAAGTTATCTTGGTATGAGTAAAGATCAGGTTCGTCCGGGTATGCTTATCTATAAGGACATTCGCGGACCTCAGCAGACAGATGGCAGCTATGCTGGTCCTGATGGTGTCGTTGACGCAGACCTTGACCAGGTTTGTCTCTCTAACCGCTCAAATCCTTATGGAGTGACTATGAACCTCGGTGCCGACTGGAAGGGATTCTCACTTTCTGCACAACTTAATGCTTCATGGGGTGGATACAGCTTTATCGACGGTGCCGCACTCGAGTCAGGTGATGGTGTAGGCGATTTGGAATTCACAAACATGCCTTCATTCTGGAATGTTGACAACATGTACTCATATCAGGACATATATGACGCAGCCGGCAATCTTGTAGTTGCAGAAAACCGTGACGGAAGCCTGCCTAACCTCCAGTATCAGAGCGTCAATGCTCGTACATCTTCGTTCTGGCGTGTAAGCGGCACACGTGTAAAGCTTAACCGTCTGACCCTGGCTTATACTATTCCGTCAAATCTTGTAAAGAAGATTGGTATACAGAGCGCGCGTGTAAATATTACAGGACAGAACCTCCTGAGCTTCTACAATCCGTATCCAGACAACTACATCGACCCGATGTGCAGCTACGGCTCTTACCCTGTATTGAGGCAGTTCACGGTAGGTGTGAACCTGTCATTCTAATTCATTCATGACAATTATCAAACAGAAAGTAAAGATGAATACAAATATTTTAAAACTGTTCGGTTTCGGTCTTGCTTCTTGCCTTGCGTTTACTGCGTGTAGCGACGAATTTTTGGAGGACAAGAAGAATTACGACAACGTAACAGGAGAAATTTACAACGATTACACCGGAGCTCAGCTCCGTGTAAACGATGTTTATAGTTGGTGTCTTCCGACTACTAACTCTGACATCACTTGGCAGTATCCTTCTTCGGGCAGCAATGACAATGCCGGTAAGTCGACTGAGGAGTACAGCGGTTTCAGTGATTTCCTTGATCCGCAGAACCCGTTGAATACCATGACCGGTACGGCGACTCCTGACTACTTTTTTGGAACTCCTAACAATATCCAGGCAAACTCTTTCGGTCGTATCCGTAACATAAACGATGTTATAAAGGGAATTTCTGAAGGAACACTTCCACAGGAACAGAAAGACGAGTTGCTCGGTCAGGTTTACTTCTTCCGTGCATGGTGTTATTACAACCTTGTGAAGTTCTATGGCGGAGTGCCAATCGTAACTGAGGTTCAGGACCCTGTTGAGGGTGTTGTCAATCTCCGTAACACGACCAAGGAGTGTATCGAATTCATGTGTGAAGACCTTGATCGTTCAGCCAAGATGCTTGCTGCTAAAACAATGAATGGCGGATGGGCGACAACCGATTGGGGACGTGTAACAACAGGTACTGCGCTTGCACTCAAGGGACGTGTGCTGCTGTTGTGGGCAAGTCCGTTGTTCAACCGTGCCAATGACGAAAGCCGCTGGCAGAAGGCATACGAGGTTATGACAGCCGAGCTTGACTCAATCAAGGCTTGTGGTTACGGTCTTTACCAGACTACAAACAATGTAAACGGTTCGGACTTTGCAAACCAGTTTAACCAGCGTACAACTGCCAACCCTGAGGCTGTATTCGTTACATTGTTCAACACGATACAGGCTGGTGACCAGCAGAAGAACAACAGCTGGGAGCGTTATATCCGCCCGAGCAATACTTCTGGCTCAGGAAAGAACGCTTCAGCCATGCTTGTCGACATGTTCCCGATGGCCGACGGTAAGCGTCCGGCTACAGCCAACACGTATAAGAAACTTGACGCCTCTTCATACGAGTACGACCGCGAGCATCCGTTCATGAACCGCGACCCGCGTTTCTACCGTACGTTTGCGTTCCCCGGTTTCCGTTGGGCATATAACGGTAACAACACTTTGCAGGAAAAGAATCCTAACAACCCGTCTTACGACAATGGTACCAACTATGTACTTTGGAACTATGTATGGTACACCAGCGCTGAAGACCGTGATAACGACAATAGCAGCAACGAGTATGCTGCTGACAACCTGCTGCAAAGCAACAGCGGCGTGTATGTGCGCAAGCGCTCTGACGATTTGGACATAAACACCAATCCGCTTTACGGCAATTATAACGCAACTGCAAGCAACGGTGGTTTCGCATATTCAGCCCAGCCGTACATCGAACTTCGTTATGCAGAAGTGTTGCTTAACCTTGCTGAGGTTGCTTGTGGTGCAGGCCACATGGACGAGGCTGTAGAATATCTCAAGCAGATACGCATGCGTGCCGGCTATACCGGCGACTGCGGTCTCCAGGCAAGTCTGGCAAGCGACCAAGCAGCATGTATGTCAGCAATACTTTACGAGCGCCAGATTGAGTTCGCATACGAGGGAAAGCGCTTTGACGACTGCCGCCGTTGGCTTCTGTACGACGGAGGAAAGAGCTTCAACTCTATTGACGGTGCGCCTTCTACATGGACGCTTACAGGTTGGGGTGGCAACACTTGTACATGGCTTGGATTCACACAACTCAACGGCCAGCGTCGCGAGAATATGGAGTTCCGTGTTAACAATGACCATAGCGACGGTCTTGGCGGCACTACATTCGACAGCGATCCGCTTAAGGATGTCGAGCGTTGCGTAGGCGTAGACATGCGTAAAGACCTTGCCCCGCAGCTCGAGACTCTGAAGGCTTGGTATGATGCAAACCTTGTGCGCAAGGACAAGAAGGGCGACAGCCGCGACCAGAACCAGGTCAATCTGTATATTAACTTCCTGCCGCGTTATTACTTCCTCGGTCTGCCTCGTGGAGCTCAGAGCAACATGAATTCAGTAGAGCAGACTATCGGTTGGGAAGATTATAACAACGGTGGTGCGAACGGTACATTTGACCCGTTGGCTGAATAAGTTCAGGTGATATGCCTGGGAAGTCTTAAGACATTCTTAATGCTTCCACTATTAAAATAAGGCAAGACGCGCAATATCAGCAGCGCGTCTTGCTTTTTTTATTTTGCCTTGCTTTATTTATTCCTTCCATGTTGGGCGGTTTTTTGAGGCGGTTGTGATGTGTAAATCTCATTCGATATCCGTATGTGCTGATGCCCTGATTCCATGTCTTGCACAATGCTTTTGCCGTTGTTTTGTAAAAGGTCGTGTCTTGGCTCCCAAAAGGCGGCCTTTGACCGTGTAAAAGGTGGCCTTTTGCCGTGCAATATGCGGCCTTTTGCAACAGGGCCGTTTTGCATGCGGCGTTAACCTGAATTAACCTGAATTTCGGCTGCCTGATGTTAAACAATCTGTCTTTTATTTCTGATAATCAGATTTTTGCATTATCTTTGCATATTATTTAGTTCACTGGCAGTAAAGTTAACGGATGACGGGCTGGTATGCAGGGGTATTGAGAACCGTTCCTGCTTGTTTATGTGTATAAGTCCGTTT
>OHGK01000057.1_pt1 | contig 77885 bp, 89 predicted proteins | sample 1567671 | NCBI WGS metagenome assembly OHGK01 (sample SAMEA3879577, study PRJEB24766) | human gut metagenome | biome: human-associated habitat; feature: feces | place: USA | collected 1985/1987 | reverse complement strand
TCGTCAGATGACAGCGGCAGAGACGAAGAATGAATGAAAGAAAAATCCGGCTGATTTCCCTTTGAGGGAAATGGAGCCGGATTTTTCTATGCAGTATCAGTACAGAGAGAAAGGGTTATGTCCAGCCGCCGTCCATGCTGATAATCTGGCCGGTCAGATAGGTGCCCTTGTAGCCCAGATGGTAAACGAAGTCGGCAACCTCCTCGGCCTGGCCCAGCCGTCCGGCCGGAATTTCTTCTACCAGGTGGATCAGCTCGTCCTCCTCCAGCCACTGATTCATTTCCGTGTCAATGGCTCCGCAGGCCACTGCATTGACCTGGATATTGCTGGGAGCCAGTTCCTTGGCAAGAGCCTTGGTGAAGGCATTGATGCCGCCCTTTGTGGCAGAGTAGGCAACCTCGCAGGATGCGCCGACATTGCCCCAGACGGAGGAAATGTTGATGATTTTTCCTTTTTCTGCCGACAGCATCATGGGAATGGCCAGCTTGCAGCAGTTAAATACAGAAGTCAGGTTGGTACGGACAATCCGATCCCAGTCATCGGAGGTCATATCCTGCAGCAGTCCGATATAGGATATGCCTGCATTGTTTACCAGAACATCCAGGGTTCCGAATTGTTTTTTAATCTGCTGAAACATCGCTTCGCAGGTACTCATGTCGCCCATATCGCCTACAAAGGCAAGGCAGGAAACCTGATAGCCTTCAATTTCTTTCTTTGCCTGCATCAGCTCGGCTTCTCTGTGAGCGCAGCTGATCACTACATTATATCCTTTTTTGGCAAATTTAACAGCTATGGCTTTTCCGATTCCACGGGAAGCGCCAGTGACAAGAACAACTTTTTTCGCCATAAAATCACTCTCCTTTACGGGTATTATAGCATAAAAAAAGTTACAATTCATTTACATTTTTAATAAGAGTCTGTATCTTTAAAATAACTTGTGTTATACTTATTTTTACAGCATTCTGAATAGTTATAAATAAATTATAAGAGGTGAGACGGACAGATGGAAAAACAGTATGATTTAGTCATTATCGGATCCGGCCCGGCAGGACTGGCAGCGGCAATCTATGCCCAGAGAGCAAGGTTAAATACGCTGGTTATTGAAAAAGAAATGATGAGCGGAGGACAGGTACTGAGTACCTATGAGGTAGACAATTATCCGGGACTTCCCGGGATCAATGGTTTTGATCTGGGAATGAAGCTGCGTCAGCATGCAGATCAGCTGGAGGCTGTATTCTGTGAGGATGAGGTAGAGGCTGTCGAGCTGGTAAAGGCAGAGGAGCAGGGTGAGGAGCAGCTGCAGGCGGCAGAGCTTCATGAAGCTTCAGATTCCATGATGTCCGCACAGGAGGCAGGGAAAACGGAAAACTCTGCTGTGATGAAAAAAATCATTGGAAAAAAAGATACCTATTATGGAAAAACAGTTATTATTGCTTCAGGGGCCATGCACAGCAAGCTGGGAGTTCCCGGTGAAGAGGAATTCGGAGGAATGGGTGTCAGCTACTGCGCAACCTGTGACGGAGCATTTTTCCGGAAGAAAGTAACTGCTGTTGTAGGCGGCGGAGATGTGGCGATTGAAGATGCGATTTTCCTGGCGCGGATGTGTGAAAAGGTCTATCTGATTCACCGCAGAGATCAGCTGAGAGGGGCAAGATCTCTTCAGGAAAAGCTGTTTGCCCTGGACAATGTGACTGTGCTCTGGGACACTGTGGTAGAAGAGATTCGCGGAGAAGGAAAAGTGAATTTCCTTGCCGTGAAGAATGTAAAAACACAGGAGCAGTCCGAACTTTCTGTGGACGGCGTGTTTGTAGCAGTCGGAATTACTCCGAACAGCCAGCCGTTTTCACAGCTGCTCACCCTGGATCATGGATATATTGCAGCTGATGAAACCTGTGAGACAGGAGTTCCCGGTGTTTTTGCAGCAGGAGATGTGAGAAAGAAGCAGCTGCGCCAGATTGTGACCGCAGTAGCGGACGGTGCAAATGCAGTTACTAGTGCAGAACGATATCTGACAGAACATTAGAGAGGCAGGCAACCAATGAGGACAATTGTAAAAGCACTGGCAGCAGGCTGTATGTGTGTGGCATTTGCAGGGACGATTCCGATGCATGTGTATGCAGATGCGGCAAAGTCTGTCCATCCGGTGACGCTGGTTGCAGCTCCGGCAGATTATGAAAATATCGCGGTTTCCCAGGTGACGGATTATGTGAATATCCGGAAGGAAGCGAATACAGACAGTGACATCGTAGGAAAAATTTATAATAACTGCGCTGCCACGATTCTGGAGACTGTGGAGGGAGAAGGCGGAAAATGGTACCGGATTCAGTCCGGTACCGTTAACGGATTCATCAAAGCCCAGTATTTTATTACCGGAGCGGAGGCGGAGACCCTGGCCCAGTCCATCGGACGGGAATTTGTTACCATCAATACAGAAAGTCTCCGTCTGCGGGAGGAGCCGAATCTGACCAGTAATACGCTGACGCTTTTATCTCAGGGCGCCCGCTATGTGGTAAAGGCAGATGCCGGAGAATTTTTCCAGGTGGAGATTGACTCTGACCTGGTAGGATATGTATCCAAGGATTACTGCAGAGCAGAGGTGGAGTTTGACCAGGCTGTTTCCTTAGAGGAGGAAGCGGCAAAGAAGGAAGAGGAGGCCAGAAGAAAGCAGGAGGCGGATGCGGCGATTGCAGCTTTGCAGCAGGTGATTCTGGTAGAGGCAAAACAGGAAGGCACAGATTCCTCAAATACATCCGGGCAGGCTGCGGCCAGACCGGGAGAGGGCCAGCTGATTATTGAGGCAAATCCGGAGGCGTCCGGAAGTCAGGCTGGTTCCGGTCAGTCAGGAACAGAACAGGATTCCAAACCGGCGGCGGATGTGAAGCCTGGAAGCAGTCAGCCGGAAAGCGGCGCAGGAACGGATTCCGGATCCAATCCGCCTCAGGCGGCAGTGATTCAGGGGGCGGCACCGGGAAGCGGCTCAGGAAGCAGCGCTTCGGGAAGTCAGGCTCCGGGAAGCCAGAATCAGAGCGGTTCAAAGCCTTCAGGATCTTCTCAGGACGGAAAGCAGAGCGCGTCTGTAGTGCTGGCCGGCGGAGGACCGGGATCTGCTGCAGTGACTTCTGCTACAAGAACCGCGATTGTGGCTTATGCAAAGCAGTTTTTGGGCAATCCTTACGTTTATGGCGGCACCAGCCTGACAAATGGAGCAGACTGTTCCGGATTTACGCAGAGTATTTTCAAGAATTTTGGAATTGAGATAGGAAGAAGCTCCAGAGATCAGGCGGCTAACGGAAAAGAGATTCCCATATCAGATGTTCAGCCGGGAGATCTGCTGTTTTACGGCAGCGGAAGCTATATTAATCATGTGGCTCTTTACATAGGAGGAGGACAGGTTATCCACTCCAGCAATGAAAGAACAGGAATTCTGATTGCGCCGGCTAATTACCGAACGCCTTGTAAGGCCGTTACCTTCCTGGATTAGTGGGAGCACGGAATATGGAAAAAAGAAAGATGTATTATGGGCTGGATCTGCTGAAATTTGCTCTGGCAATTTTAGTGGCAGCCCGTCATATGATTCAGGTTTTTTATGCAGGTGACAGCCGGTGGCGCCTTCTCATAGGCAGCTGGCTGTCGAATCTGGCCGTTCCGGTATTTTTTATCATTGCAGGCTTTCTTCTGTTCCGGAAGGTTCCGGAGTGTCAGGCAGGAATCAGAGGAAGCGAAGCGGCAGGCGCGTCTGAACGGCAGAGAAAAAGCAGAAGAAACGGCGGGGCAGCCCGCCGGGATGAGAACAGCAGAGGGCTGGCGGAAAGCGCGGCTGCAGAGGTGCGGGGAAGAAGCCGCAGGATGACAGGCAGCGGAAATGGAACGGTATTTGCTTACTGCCTGCGCATTTTCAAGCTGTATCTGCTCTGGTGTGTGCTGTACTGGCCGATTGATATTTACAACTGGTATCACGGAACAGAAAGTATCAGGGAATTTGTCAGACATTATATCTGGTCCTTCTTCTTTTCCAGCACCATTGCCCAGCTGTGGTATCTTCCGGCACTGATTACGGCAGTGCTGATTGTGTGGGCCATGAAAAAGGCAGGTCTGAAAACCTGGCAGATTCTTACGGCAACGGGAATTTTGTTTCTGATCGGATGCCTGGGAGACAACTGGTACTTTACCCAGAAGATGCCCATGAAATTTCAGGAATGGGTTATGTGGTATGCGCCCCGGTTTATGACAATGCGAAACGGTCTTTTTTACGGGAGCTTTTATCTCGCCCTGGGAATGCATTTTGCAGAAAAAAAGACCCGGATGCCATTTCCGGCGGCAGCCGTTCTCGGGCTTGTTTTTGTGTATCTGATGTACAAGGAGGTAAGCCGGTGCAGCAATACCAACATGGTCTTTACAGCTGCGCCTGCAGCCTATTTTCTGACAGAGGCAGCCATGGGACTTTCCTGTCCCTCCTGGAAGCTGTTTCCAAGAATGCGGAGTATGAGTGAGTGGATTTATTTTTCCCACTTTTATTTCTTCTATCTGTTTTCCTGGACGGCGCCCTACAATCCGGTGCCTTTGACAGAACGGAATATTGCCCTGTTTATTTTTATCCCCATGATTGCTTTTGCATGGGCGGCGGCGGTATTGTCGGAAAAGAAGGGCTTTATGTGGCTGAAAAAGATGATATAAAAAGGGCAGGCAGAAAGCATAAAAAAACGGTTGCCATTCTGATCAGCCTCACCGGCTCCAATCATTCGGTCATCCGTATGGCGCGCTATCTGGGAGAGGCAACGAAAAATCATATTGTGGGGATTGTGGGTCCTCACCATGAAACCATGGGGGAATTGTGCCATGAGCTGGTGGAAATTCCAAACAGGGATTCGCTGCTGAGTCTGGATGTTATTTCTTCTTTTACGGCAGCCACTTATGTGCTGGATATTTTCTTTTCCCTGCTTCTTTCCAAACGATATGAGGAGCATGCCCGGTCATCTCTGGAGATGCTTCATCACGTTCCGCTTTTGTGGGATGAGACTTCCTGAACCGCTGTTACAAAAAACAGCGGTTCTTTTTTTGATCTCTGAAACGTTGAAACAACAGCATCCGGGATTGTTGTTTAAAAACAGGGGAAATGCTATATTCGAGCTATAGAAAACAGGGGACGGCAGACAGGGGGAAGGGGCGAAAGCCCGGCCTTATGCCGGACAGAACCAAGAAGGAGGAGAAGGAAATGGGGAAGTACCATGAGCTGGCAGTAAAAATTGTGGAAAATGTCGGCGGAAAAGAAAATGTGGCAGGTCTGATTTACTGCAGTACAAGACTTCGTTTTACCTTAAAGGACGAGAGTGCGGCAAAGGATCAGGTTCTGAGGGACATGGACGGGGTTGTTACCGTGATGAAGAGCGGGGGTCAGTATCAGGTAGTCATCGGAAACCATGTTCCGGAGGTATATGAGGATGTAATGGAGGTCCTGGGATGGAAAGATGCAGAAGGCTCTGAGAAGCCGGTGCAGCAGGAGAAGAAAAAGGGAAAGCTTCTGGATCAGGCAATTGATGTGGTATCCGGAATTTTTCAGCCGATTCTTGGAATTATGGCTGCCTGCGGAATGCTGAAGGGCTTTAATACGCTTTTTGTAACACTGGGACTTTATACGGCAGAGTGCGGGGGATATCAGATTATCAATGCGGCAGGAGATGCGCTGTTTACGTTTCTTCCCCTGTTTCTGGGATATACGGCAGCAAAGAAATTTCAGTTAAAGCCCATGCTGGGACTGGCGGTGGGAGCAGCCATGTGCTATCCGGGCATTCAGCTGAGTGCTTTGTCCGGGGCAGGAGAGCCGCTGCTTTACCTGCTGGAGGGAACGATGTTCCAGTCTCCGGTGTACATTGACTTTTTTGGAATTCCCATATTTCTGTGGATTATACAGGAACGGTCATTCCGGTCATTCTGGCAGTCTGGTTTGCCTCCAGGTGTGAAAAGCTGTTTAACAGGATTGTGCCGGATCTGGTGAAGTTTTTCTTCGTGCCGATGCTGACGCTTCTGGTAACCCTTCCTGTGGCCTTTCTGTTTTTAGGTCCTGTGGCAACCTTCGGTTCCACGCTGATTTCTGAAGTTACCCTGGGAATCCGCAGCTTCAGTCCGATGCTGGCAGGAGCTGTAGTAGGACTGACCTGGCAGATTCTCGTTATTTTCGGCATGCACTGGGGATTCATTCCTGTGTATATCAACAATGTAATGACTTTGGGCTATGACAATGTGATGATGCCGTTTTTTGCCTGTACCTTTGCAACCTCTGCTGTTGTTGCAGCTCTTTTCATTAAGACAAAGGACAAAAAAATCAAGGAAATGGCTATTCCCAATTTTATTTCCGGTATTTTCGGTGTAACAGAGCCGGCAATCTACGGAATTCTGCTTCCGCTGAAAAAGCCGTTTATTCTCAGCTGTATTGCAGGCGGTATCGGCGGCGCATTTTACGGTCATTTTAATTTCAGAAAATTTATTCTCGGAGGAATGGGAATTTTCGAGCTGCCCAACATGATGAATCCGGACGGTTCCATGGGAAATATTATTGTGGCATTTGCAGGAATTGCCATTTCCATGGCAGCAGGCTTCCTGCTTACTATGATATTTTATCATGAAGAGGAGCCGGAGGATGCTGAGAAAAGTTCCGGAAAAACAGAGAAACCGGCTTCTGCAGAGGAAGATGTTCTCCGTGTGGCAAGTCCTTTAAAGGGAACCGTGATTCCTCTTTCTCAGGTTCAGGATCAGGCATTTTCTTCCGGACTGCTGGGAAAAGGAGCGGCAATTCTTCCGGAGGAAGGGAGTTTGTATGCGCCTGCAGACGGAGAGATTTCCGCAGTCTTTCCTACCGGTCATGCAATTGGAATGAGGACAGAGACAGGACTGGAGCTTTTGTTTCATGTAGGTATGGATACGGTGCAGCTTGCCGGAAAGGGATTTGAACCTCTGGTTCAGGCCGGAGATCGTGTGAAACAGGGACAGGAGCTTCTCCGGTTTGACAGAAAACAGATCGAGGAGGCCGGATATTCTCTGGTAACGCCGGTTCTGGTTGCCAATTCTGCGGAGTTTCATGAGGTAACGGCTTCAGAGGCAGAGCGGGTAAATCAGGGAGAGGCGCTTCTGTATGTGGAAAAAACAGATTCCTCTCATGCTGAGATACAATAAGTTCGGATTAAGAAAGAAGGAGTACAATGCAGAAGGATTTTTTGTGGGGAGGCGCTACGGCGGCCAACCAGTGGGAAGGCGGCTGGCAGAGAGACGGAAGAGGAATGGCACTGGTGGATGTAATTCCTCACGGTGAGAACCGTCTTCCGATAATGGAGGGAAAAATGGATTACCGGACACTGCCGGAGGATTCCTTTTATCCGGGGCGGGAGGCGGTAGACGGCTGCGGCCATTATCGGGAGGATATCCGGCTTCTGGCAGAGCTGGGAGTAAAGTGTTACCGGTTTTCCTTTTCCTGGTCCCGGATTTTTCCGGAAGGGGAAGAGGAGGAGCCGAATGAGGCCGGACTGAGGTTTTATGAGGATTTGATCGGAGAGCTTCGCCGCTTTCAGATTGAGCCTGTGGTTACTCTGTGTCATTTTGACATTCCGCTGGCTCTGGTGGAAAAATACGGCTCCTGGCGGAGCCGCAGGGTCATTGACTGTTATCTGAAATACTGCCGGACTGTATTTGAACGGTTCCGCGGAAAGGTGCGTTACTGGATTACCTTTAACGAGATTAATATGCTGATGCATCTGCCCTTTATGGGAGCAGGAATCCTGTTTTCCCCGGGGGAAAATGAAACACAGGTTAAGTATCAGGCGGCCCACCATGAACTGGTGGCGTCTGCTCTGGCAGTAAAGCTGGCCCATGAAATCGATCCGGAATATCAGGTGGGCTGTATGCTGGCGGCGGGAAGCGTATATCCCTTCAGCTGCAGACCGGAGGATGTCTGGGAAAGTATGAAAAAAGACAGAGAGAATTATTTTTTCATTGATGTTCAGGCAAGAGGAGCTTATCCGGCATATGCACGGAAGTTTTTTGAGCAGGAGAAAATCCATCTGGAAATGGAAGCGGAGGATGAGCAGATTCTGAGGAAATATCCTGTTGATTTTATTTCTCTTTCTTATTATAACAGCCGCTGTGTGAGAGCCGATGGAAGGGGAGAGGCCTCAGGCGGAAATGTATTTGCTTCTGCAAAGAATCCGTATCTTACATGCAGCCAGTGGGGATGGCCGATTGATCCCCTGGGACTGAGAATTACCTTAAACGCGCTGTATGACCGGTATCAGAAACCGCTTTTCCTTGTGGAAAACGGACTGGGCGCTGTGGATCAGCCGGACGGGGACGGGGAGATCCGGGATGATTACCGGATTGAGTATCTGCAGGATCATATCAGAGCCATGATGGATGCCGTGGATGAAGACGGGGTGGAGCTTTTGGGCTATACTGCCTGGGGCTGCGTGGATCTGGTCAGCGCCACAACCGGAGAAATGTCCAAGCGGTACGGTCTGATTTATGTGGATCGGGATGATGAGGGAAAGGGAACCCTCAGCAGAAGAAAAAAGAAATCATATTTCTGGTATCAGAATGTGATTGCGACAAACGGGGAGTGTTTGAAATAGAGTGCCGGAAGCAAGAGGGGGCGGAAGGCAAAAAAAGGGCCGGCTTTTAAGCCGGCCCTGAATTATTGCATTAGAATTCCGGTTCGATCAGTCCGTAGGTATTGCCCTTTCTCTTATAAACGACATTTACCTGTTCGGTATCTGCATTCAGGAATACGTAAAAATTGTGGCCCAGAAGCTCCATCTGTACACAGGCTTCTTCCGGATCCATAGGCTTCATGGCAAAGCGTTTTGCCTTAACAATCTGAATCTCCTCATCAGCAGGAACTTCTTCGTTCAGGAAAAGATCGGAGAAGGCCTGAGCTGACTGCTTTTTGTCGATGAGCTTGTTTTTATATTTTTTCATCTGACGTTCGATAATCTCTTCCACCAGATCGATGGATACATACATATCGCTGCTGGATTCCTCAGCGCGGATAATACTGCCCTTGACAGGGATGGTTACCTCTATTTTCTGTCTGTCTTTCTGAACACTGAGTGTCACAATTACTTCCGTATCCGGATTAAAATAACGATCCAGCTTTCCAATTTTTTCTTCAATGGCGGCCCGAAGACCCGGAGTCACATTCACATTTCTTCCAGTAATCGTATAACGCATTCTCATCAGCTCCTTCTTTTGGGATGATTTCAGTATACCACACATGTTCGTAAAATTCAATCAGAATACCTAAAATGTTCCGACAATTATTTGTAATTTTGTTCAAAAAAGGATAGCTTTTCACTCCTGGATAAATTGCATTTCTATCTGTGGAATTCTGAAAAAGTCAAGAGTTTTGGATGTTTTTTTTTCTGTAAAAATCAAGTTTATAAGAAGTATACAAAATGTAAAAGGAAAAATTCGGATTTGGAAAAACGAAGAATCGTGGATAAAAATTGTGGATAATGTGGATAACTTGGTGTATAAGTCGATTTTGTCCGAAAAACGTTACTTGTGGATAAAAAAAAGATATCCACAGGTTTTGATGTGGACAATGTGGATAAGGTGGATAAGTCAAAAATCGAACATAGTTTTTGTGCAATTTGACAGGTTGACCATAATTTTTGTTTTATGTCATCTTTTTTTATGGAGAGAGGAGGCTATGAGAGGGATTTGGGGAGAATTTGTAAATGGAAAGTTAATTTTTTATGAACAGACAGGGAAAACTTGAATAAATCAAGGGTTGGTGTTACAATATAAAAGATTGACTTGAAAGAGAAGTGCCTGTAAAAGGGACAGACAGAAGGAAGAACACAAAGAAACGATTGAAAACAGGAGAACGGACTATGAATTTCATAGAAAAGCTATTTGGTACTCACAGTGAGCGTGAATTGAAAATGATTTATCCCATTGTGGAAAAGATTGAGGCACTGAGACCAAAGATGATAGAGATGACGGATGAACAGCTGCGGGATAATACCCGTATTTTTAAAGAGCGTTTATCCAATGGGGAAACTCTGGATGATATTCTTCCGGAGGCATTTGCAACTGTCCGGGAGGCAGCCAGAAGAACTCTGAATATGGAGCATTATCCGGTACAGCTGATCGGCGGTATTGTACTGCACCAGGGCCGTATTGCGGAGATGAGAACCGGTGAAGGTAAAACTCTGGTTTCTACTGCTCCGGCATATCTGAATGCTCTGACAGGAAAGGGCGTTCATATTGTTACGGTAAACGACTATCTGGCAAAGCGAGATGCCGAGTGGATGGGACGTGTCCATGAGTTCCTGGGTCTGACAGTAGGCGTGGTTTTGAACCCCATGACTTCTGAGGAGCGTAAGGCGGCATACAACTGTGATATTACCTATGTAACCAACAACGAGCTGGGATTTGACTACCTGCGTGACAATATGGCTATTTATAAGGAACAGATGGTTCTGCGGGATCTGGAATATGCCATTATCGACGAGGTGGACTCTGTACTGATTGATGAGGCAAGAACTCCTCTGATTATTTCCGGTCAGAGCGGCAAATCCACCAAGCTGTACGAGGTTTGTGATGTACTGGCTCACCAGCTGGTGCGCGGTGAGGCTTCCGGTGAATTTACCAAGATGAACGCGATTATGGGCGAGGATATCGAGGAAACCGGTGACTTTGTTGTAAATGAAAAGGATAAGGTTGTAAACCTGACAGAGGACGGTGTCCGCAAGGTTGAGGAATTCTTCCACATTGAGAACCTGGCAGATCCGGAGAATCTGGAGATTCAGCACAATATTATTCTTGCACTTCGTGCCAATAACCTGATGTTCCGTGATAAGGACTATGTGGTAAAGGACGATGAGATTCTGATTGTTGATGAGTTTACCGGACGTATTATGCCGGGCCGCCGCTATTCTGACGGACTGCATCAGGCAATTGAGGCGAAGGAGCATGTCAATGTGCGCCGGGAGAGTAAGACTCTGGCTACGATTACCTTCCAGAACTTCTTTAACAAGTTCCACAAGAAGGCAGGTATGACAGGTACTGCTCTGACTGAGGAGAAGGAGTTCCGTAATACCTACGCAATGGATGCGATTGCGATTCCGACCAACAGACCGATTGCACGTATTGACCATGAGGATGCTGTTTATAAGACCAAACGTGAGAAATTCAATGCAGTGGTAGATGAAGTGGCTGCTGCCCATGAAAAGGGACAGCCGGTTCTGGTTGGTACCATTACAATTGAAACTTCTGAGATGCTCAGCAAGATGTTGAAGAAGCGCGGCATTCCTCATAAGGTTCTGAATGCAAAGTATCACGAGCTGGAGGCTGAGATTGTAGCAGATGCAGGTGTTCACGGAGCAGTTACCATTGCTACCAATATGGCAGGCCGTGGTACGGATATTAAGCTGGATGAGGAGTCCAGAGCTCTGGGCGGCTTAAAGATCATTGGTACAGAGCGTCATGAGTCCAGACGTATTGATAACCAGCTGCGCGGACGTTCCGGCCGTCAGGGAGATCCGGGTGAATCCCGTTTCTATATCTCTCTGGAAGATGATTTGATGCGTCTGTTCGGTTCTGAGCGTCTGATGAAGATGTTTGAGGCTCTGGGTGTTCCGGACGGTGAGCAGATTGAGCATAAGATGCTTTCCAATGCCATTGAGAAGGCACAGATGAAGATTGAGAACAACAACTACGGAATCCGTGAGAACCTGCTGCGGTATGATGAGGTAAATAACGAGCAGCGTGAGATCATCTATGCAGAGCGCCGGAAAGTTCTGGACGGCGATAATATGAGAGACGTTGTTCTGAAGATGATTACGGATATTGTGGAGAATGCAGTTGATCTTTCCCTTTCTGACGAGCAGAATCCGGAAGAGTGGGATCTGAGCGAGTTAAACAGCCTGCTGCTTCCTGTTATCCCGCTGCAGACGATCACGAGAGAAAACCACGAGGTTTCCAAGAAGAACGAGTTAAAGCATATGCTGAAGGAAGAGGCTATCAAGCTGTATGAGGCCAAGGAGGCAGAATTCCCGGATGCAGAGCAGATTCGTGAGATCGAGCGCGTGGTTCTCTTAAAGGTAATTGATAATAAGTGGATGAGCCATATTGATGATATGGATCAGCTTCGTCAGGGTATCGGCCTTCAGGCTTACGGCCAGAGAGATCCGGTTGTTGAGTATAAGATGAGCGCCTTTGAGATGTTTGAGGCTATGACAGCGGCTATTACCGAGGAGACTGTTCGTATTCTGTTCCACATTCGTGTTGAGCAGAAGGTTGAGAGAGAGCCGGCTGCGAAGGTAACTGGTACGAACCGTGATGATTCTGCTCTCCGGGCGCCGAAGAAGCGTGAAGTGCAGAAGATTTACCCTAACGATCCCTGTCCCTGCGGCAGCGGCAAGAAGTATAAACAGTGCTGCGGAAGAAAGAGAGTTTAATCCTTCTGAAGCAGAATGAATAGAAATCAAGACAAGCCCCCCGGGGCAGCTCCTCCAAAAAGGAGCTGCCCTGGGGGGCTTGTTCTGTCAGCGGGAAATGCAGAGATTTACGGGTGGAGGAGCCAGAGGGCCGGAGTGCGGACCGCAAGATTTCTCAGGGCCTCTTCGTCGGTAATTTTTTCAGGAAGACTAAAATAAAAATCAATCAGATCCTGGCGTCCCAGGGCATAGCCGGCAAACAGAAGAAATGAATAACGAATGGGAAAAGCTTCAAAATGCTCTACATCTGGATGAAAAGGCCAAAGTGATTTATCCAGAATATAGGGGGACAGGAAATCCAGGGCCTTTTGAAAGCTTTTGTGATCCGGTGTTTCGTAGTTCCATAGATTTTCTTCTTCTGTAGAAAGAAGCTGGCAGATACTGGTTAAATTATCCAGAAGAAAAGCGGAGTAGTTATAGGGCTTTGTACGGGCAAGCTCCAATGGGAAGGAACCGTCCGTGGCCATTTGACTCAGCAGCCGTGTTTTATACTGCATCCGGCAAAACTGAGCGATCTGCTCATTGTCTGTAAAAAGAGCAAATACAGCAGCCTGCATAATAAAGCAGACGCAGTGATTGTTGGACGTGTTCATTTCTTCAATTCCGTTTCGTGATGTCAGCATCCACCCCAGATATTCTGCAAACCAGTCGATCAGACTGTGATACAGTTGATCTGTCATGGCATCTGAAGTACGAAGGGCTTCAATGGCAAATGGAACATCGGCCAGATGGATGGTGTCTATGATTCCGATTCCCCGGCCGGGACAGATACCGGCAATAGCCTGTGCATAATTTAAATGAGGGTTCATTTTTGTAGATTCATCAACAAAAAATTCTTGAAGAATTTGAACAGCTTTTTGAGCACAGGATGGATCGCCTGTTACTTTCCAGCACAGTGCCAGTGTACTGACCTGATTGCGCATTCGGCGAAGAATCAGTCGATGGCCTGTGAAGTTTTCCGGATTTGTCTGACCGTCCCTTCGAATGTAGGGAAGCCCGTCAGGCATTTGTGGATCGGGCCACCAGTAGTCCCCTTCGGAATAGAAGTCATGAATGGTTCCCGGGCTGCGGGAACAGATTTCATCGGTGATGTGTGGAACAGGTGTGTTTTTATACTGTTCTGCCGTCGCTTTTAGTTCTTCTTTGGAGATAAGACTGGAAAGCTGAGGCTGTATGGTAACGGGATGATTGAGCTGAAGCATAGAGAACCTCCTTTTCATTTTCTGACCTTACTATAGTAAGAATTTTTATGAATTTCAAGAAAAGTGAAAAAAATGAACATGAAAACAACGGTTTTGCTGATTCTAAATAGTACATTTTGTATAAAAATATGATATACTGTGTAGGAATAAAAATTATGCATATGGAAGACGGGGGAAGACTACATGCAGAAGCATTGGGAGAGATATGGAAAAAAACTGGGAATTTACGGAAAGCTTCTGGTGTCATTTTTGATTATTCTGGGGATTCCTATTATCGCATCTACATTTTATTATTCCTATACAATGGATATGGTAAAACGCCAGTCTGAAAGAATGGGACAGAATATCCTTGCAATGACGAAAAATGATATGGATGCACAGCTGGAGGCTGCGCGCAACTTTGAAAGCCGCTGGTTTATGGATGATAATGTCCGGGAAATTGCAGATATTGAAGGAACGCTTTCCCGGGAAAATTCACAGACATTGCTGCGTATTTATCAGGAGCTGGTAAAGCAGAGCACCACACAGAATATGATACGAAAGGCTTTTCTTTATTTTGCAGGTTCGGATAAGATTGTCAGCACAGACGGAAATATGGATCTGGAAATGTACTACAATCTTTATCTGAAGAATGAGGACCTGGACTGTGAGGAGTTTCGGGCTTTATTGAGAGAGCACCACCGGTATCATACACCGATTTTTAATGGTACAGACGGGCGAAAGCTGCCAGTCATGATGCTGAGCCTGAAAAATAGAAGAGGAGAGGCAGATGCGGCTACAATTGGCTTGATTTTAGATGATGAAAAACTTCAGAAGCGCCTTCTTTCTTCTGAGAACAGTGAAAGTGACGTGGAACTTGCGGTTCTCCCGGAGTCAGGAAAAATGCTTGTTCCGGAGCAGGCTTCCTTCTATCTGGAGGATCCGGATTATCATAAATTCCACAGCAGCAGCCGGTACAGACAAAATAGTCAGGGAGAAAATCTGTGGATTACCTCCTCTGCGTCTGAGCAGACTAACTGGAGTTACCTGATGCTGACATCCTCCGGGGCATTTGCAAAGGATATCAGCCGTGTTCAGATGATTTTTATTGCCGGTCTGTTTTTGAGTATCTGTACAGGTTTTGGTCTTTCCTGGTATCTGGCCGGAAAAAACTATAATCCCTTCCGGAAACTGTCAGATATGCTGAGAGCCCAGGTGCAGGAGGAGGCTGCTGAGGACAGTGATGTAGATGAGCTGCAGTGGCTGAGCAGTCAGGTAGAAAAAATTCTTCAGAAAAATGTGGATACACAGAAAATGCTGGATAAGAATAAAAAGCATATGCGTGAATTCTATTTGTGGCAGCTGTTATCGGCAGACTGCGAAGCCGAACAGCTGGAACGTTATGGGATCAGGTTTCCTTATCCGTATTTCCTGACAGCGGTACTTTTGATAAAGCCCGTTTTGCAGAATGAAAAGCAGGATGAAAGAACGGAAGGACTGAGAAGATTTATTGTTCACAACATTTTTGCAGAGATAGCTGCGGAAACCTATACAGCAGAATGTTTTGAATTTGGAGAGCGTGTAGTTACGATTTTTAATCTTCCGGATGACAGGCAGGGAATATCAGAGAAGCTGCATGAAATGATGGAACGACTCCACGAAATGATACATGGTCCTTTTCATTTTGAAATTTGCGGACTGATTGGTGCGGTTCATGAAGGACAGAGCGGAATCAGGACTTCCTATAAAGAGGCGATGGAGCTGTCTGAGTATCTGGTGACTCTGGATGAAAATATTATCAGCGTAGAAGACATTTGCGGAATAGAGCCGAAGTATGAATATCTGGAAGATACGGAGGAACGTCTGGTTCATCTGATCAGTGTAGGTGATCAGGAAAAGGCAGAGATAATGGTTCGGGAGATTTTTGAAAAAAGACTGAAAGGAAAGGTTTCTTTGAACCTGTACCGGAGTCTGGTATATGAAATTATTGGAAGTCTGCTGAAAGGGGCCAGTGCAGCGGGCTATACCAATGCGGCATCAGAGATTGCTCTTCCAAGAGAGTCTGTAATTAAGCGATCCATGAGGGAAACAGAGGAGCAGTTGATTACGGCGCTTCGGGAAATTTGTGCAAAAATTACGGATATGCGTCAGGCAACCGCAGATAATTTTAATCTGAGCCGGGAGATCGAGGCATATATTGATGAAAATTTTGCAGATCCGGATTTGAATATTTCGATTACCAGTCAGCATTTTGATCGTTCACCGGCATATCTGTCGGGAATTTATAAAAAGCAGACCGGGCGAAGTCTGCTGGAATATATCAATATGAAAAGAATTGCCTGTGCAGAGGAGCTGCTGAAGAATGGCGCCAGTGTTGTAGAGGCGGCGGAACAGTCCGGATTTCGGGACAGCGGAGGCTTCATCCGCACCTTTAAGCGATACAGAGGAATTACGCCAGGACAGTTAAAAACAGTAAAAAATCAGGGAAAATAAGATTTTGCATATTGATTTTTAAAATTGCGAATCGCAAATGCAGTTTTTGCACATGGGATTCGCAGTTTTTTTTATATCTTTTTGGAAGAAAACAGGGTATTCTGAAGTCATCAAGCAAACGTGACGGCGTCGGGAAGGACGCCTGGTCGGAGGAAGGAGAGCAATATGAAAAAACAGTGGAAACAGGCAGCTGCAATGATGATGGCAGCTTCCATGGCTGCAGGTCTGGCAGGCTGCGGCGGCGGAAACGAAACAAAAGAAACACAGGCAGAAAAGAGTGAAACTGCTGCTGCAGCAGGGGAGACAACGGCCCAGGCAGAACAGTCAGAATTCAGCTATCCTATGGAAAAAGGAGAAGCACTTGAGTACTGGCTGGAACCTACTACAACAGTAACAGCTAATTTTGCAAATCTGGGAGATACTCCTTTTGCAAAGGGATTGATGGAAAACACGGGAGTCGATGTAGAATTTCTGCAGCCGCCTCAGGGACAGGGAAAAGAACAGTTCAGCCTGATTATCGCAGACGGTGATCTTCCTGACATTATGGAATACAACTGGATATCTGATTATCCGGGCGGACCGGAAAAGGCTATCCGTGATGGCGTGATTATTCCGTTGAATGATGTAATTGATCAGTACTGTCCTAATTTAAAACAGTATCTGGCTGAGAATCCTGAGATTGACCGGGCAGTAAAAACGGATGACGGAAACTATTACTGCTTCCCGTTTGTAAGAGGAGAGGCAGAACTGAGAAATACCATTGGTCTGATGCTTCGGGCTGACTGGCTGAAGGAGCTTAATTTAGAGGTTCCGGAGACGGTGGATGAGTGGCATACTGTTCTGACAGAATTCAAAGAGAAGAAGGGTGCTTCCGCACCATATACCTTTGAGTATACCAATAACCAGTATCTGGGAGCAAATCCCTTTGTAGCAGCATTTGATACCAGCTATTCCTTCTATATTGGAAGCGATGACAAGGTTCATTTCGGAGCAACAGAAGAGGGTTATAAGAAATACCTGGAAACGATGCATCAGTGGTATGAGGAAGGTCTGATTGATGCAGATATTGCAACTATGAAAAACGATCAGGTAGCAGCTAAGATTACCAATGGAGCAGCAGGCGCATCTATGGGACAGGCCGGTTCCAGAATGGGAACCTGGCTGGCTGCAGCGCAGAAAACGAATCCGGAATATGATCTGGTAGCAGCACCTCAGCCATCTACAGAAAAAGGTAAAAAAGCAGAATTTGGTCATGTTGAGGTGGCTTATTCCGGAAGATCCAGTGCATGTATTACCACAAGCTGTGAGGATGTAGAGCGGGCTGCCCGCCTTCTGGACTGGGCTTACAGTGACGAAGGACATATGTACTATAACTTTGGTACAGAGGGCGTCAGCTATACTATGGATGGGGACAAACCGGTTTATACGGATGAAATTTTAAAGAATCCGGAAGGATGGCCGGTATCTCAGGCAATGAGCGCATATATCCGCGGCTGCTACAATGGACCGTTTGTACAGGATTCCCGGTATCTGGAACAGTACTATACCATGGATCAGCAGAAGGAGACCCCGAAGGTATGGGGTGCCGGAAGCAGTAACGGAGCTGCTCATGTAATGCCTCCGATTACTCCTACCTCAGATGAAAGTAAGGAATTTTCCACGATTATCAACCAGATCAATACGTATCGTGATGAAATGACTCTGAAGTTTATATTTGGTGATGCAGACCTGGCTCAGTTTGATGAATATGTCGGCAATATTGAAAAAATGGGACTTGCCCGCGCACTGGAGATTCAGAACGCTGCTTATGACAGATATAAAGCAAGATAGTTTTTGAGTGTATTTAAGAGGCGGGGCTGTGGGAATAGCAGCCCTGCTTCATTTATCTTACAGGAGAATAAAGGTATGAAGGATTTTAAGAAAAAACTCAGAGCGGACTGGGTAAGAAACCGCTCATTATATGTTCTGGTTCTTCCGGTTGTTATATTTTATATTTTATTCAATTACAAGCCGATCTATGGCGCGATTATCGCATTTCAGGACTATGTGCCCAGGCTGGGAATTTCCGGAAGCGAATGGGTAGGGCTGGCTAATTTTAAGAGATTCTTTTCTGATATTTATTTTGGAAGACTGATGAAGAACACGCTGCTTTTGAGTGTTTATGATATTTTGTTCGGTTTTCCGGCACCGATTATTCTGGCTTTGCTTTTAAACGAGATTCACAATAAGTTTTTCAAAAATGTGACTCAGACAATTACCTATCTGCCTCACTTCATTTCCATGATCGTTGTGTGCGGCATGCTGACAGATTTCAGCCTTTCTACAGGACTGTTCAATGATATTATTGAATTTTTCGGCGGGGAACGTCATCCTCTTTTGCAGGATCCGAAACTGTATAGGACTATTTATATTGCGTCCGGTATCTGGCAGCAGGTAGGATGGGGAACCATTATTTATCTTTCTGCTCTGGCAGGAGTGGACAGCCAGCTGTATGAGGCAGCGGAGATTGACGGAGCGACAAAATGGAAACAGACTCTGCATGTAACGCTTCCGGGAATTGCTCCTACTATCATTACCATGTTTATTCTGAAAATCGGCAAGCTGATGAGTATGGGATATGAGAAGACAATTCTGTTATATAATCCGTCAACATTTGAGACAGCAGATATTATTTCTTCATATGTTTACCGAATCGGTCTTCTGGAACAGGACTGGAGTTATTCTACGGCAATCGGTCTGTTTAACTCTGTAATCAATTTTGTTCTGCTGATTCTGGCAAACAAGCTGTCTAAGAAGTTTAGCGAAACAAGTCTTTGGTAATGACGGAAAAGAGGGAAGAGATACTATGGCGAAGACAAAAAAAGCAATGAAGGTAAAGCGTTCGAAAGGGGAACGGATTTTTACAGTTTTTAATTATATCTTTCTGACTTTTGTGATTATTTTATGTATTTATCCGGTATGGTATGTGGCAATGGCCTCTGTATCGGATTCCAATGAGCTGATGCAGCACAGCGGGCTTTTGATTTTGCCCGAGGGATTTAATCTGAGTGCTTATTCGAAGGTTTTTGATAATCCCATGATTCCGAGAGGATATTTGAATACACTGTTTCTGCTGTTTGTGGGGGTACCGATTAATATTATTATGACATCCCTGGGAGCTTATTTCCTCTCCAGAAAACGAGTGATGTTTCAGAAGCCTATTATGATAGCAATTATGTTTACCATGTTTTTCTCAGGAGGAATGATTCCGTTTTATTTGAACTTAAAGGATCTGCATCTGACAAATACTCTGTGGGGCTTGATTATTCCTTTTATGATTAATACCTATAACATGGTAATTATGAAGACCTCCTTTGAGTCTATTCCGGACAGTCTGATTGAAGCAGCGCAGATTGACGGAGCAAGTCACTGGAAAATTCTGGTGTCTATTGTACTTCCTCTTTCTAAGGCCATTATTGCAGTTATGGTTCTGTATTACGGAGTAAGTACCTGGAATTCATGGTTCTGGGCATCTGCAATTTTAAGGGAAAGAGAGCTGTACCCGCTGCAGGTAATCCTCAGGGAAATTCTGCTTCAGAATGACGTATCAGCCATGAGCTCCGGCGCAGCTGCAACAGATGCAGAATCCATTGCCATGTCTATTAAGTATGCAACCATTATGGTGGCTACGGTTCCGATTCTTTGTGTATACCCGTTTGTACAGAAATATTTTACAAAGGGAACTATGGTCGGCGCGGTGAAGGAATAATGGAATTGCAGAGACAGCGGATGAGAGAACAGAAAAGGTGATTGAAAGAAGGAGGGACAGATGAACTGGGAAGAGATTTATGAGAAATTAGAAAAAAAGCTGGAGGCGGAATGCAGGCGGATGGGAAATAAAATCCCCTATATTGTAAAAAACGGAAGTTATCATAACATGGTGGAGGAAGATCCGTTCTGGTGGACCAATGGTTTCTGGGCAGGGATGCTGTGGCAGATGTACCATGCAGGGGAAAATTCTGTATTTCGGGAGTGCGCTGAGCAGTCAGAGGAGGTTATGGCCAGGGCGCTGGAAGGATTTACGGGACTGCATCACGATGTGGGATTTCAGTTTTTATTGACTTCTGCGGCAAATTACAGGATGACAGGAAATGAGAAAGCCAGAATCCAGGCGCTTCATGCGGCTGCATTGCTGGCGGGAAGATTTAATCCGGCGGGAGGCTTTATACGGGCCTGGAACAAAAAGAACGGGAATGATATGACGGGATGGATTATCATTGACTGTCTGATGAATCTGCCTCTTCTGTATTTTGCGGCAGAGGAGCTTTCTGATCCGAGATTCTCTGAGATTGCAAACCGCCATGCAGATATTGCTATGAAGGTGCTTCAGCGGCCGGATGGATCCTGCAATCATATTGCAATTTTAAATCCGATGACCGGAGAAGTGGAAAAGCTTCCGGCAGGCCAGGGATATGCAGAGGGATCATCCTGGTCCAGAGGGCAGGCATGGGCAATCTATGGATTTGCGCTTGCTTTTGCTCATACAGGAAAGACAGAGTACTTAAATGCTGCGAAGCGGACAGCTCATTATTTTATTGCCAATACAACTTTAAGCGGGGACTGCTCCCTGAGCGATTTTCGTGCGCCGGAGGAGCCGGTTTGCTGGGATATGAGTGCAGCAGCCTGTGCGGTCTGTGGTCTGCTGGAAATAGCAGAATGTGTAGCAGAAGGGGAGAAAAAGCTTTATTACCGTCATGCAGAGCGTATGCTGCAGGCCCTGACAGAGCATTGTGATTTTGATCCGGAATCTGATGGAATTCTGCAGATGAGTACGGCTGCATATGGAAGGAAAGAAGATATGCATGCGTCCATTATCTACGGAGATTATTTTTATACGGAGGCAGTACTTCGGCTTTTAAACAAAAGTTTTTTGATCTGGTGAGGAAAAGGAAAATATGGACGAATATATGGTGACAAACAGAGAATGTATGGATCTGCTAAGACAGAGAATGTGCAGCCTGTTCTGGAAAATCGCAGAAGAAAGAGAAGCGGTTACTGTGGACGGTGTGCCGGGATACAACGAAAAAGCTCAGTTTGCAGGCGGTAAGGTAATCAATCTGTGCACCTATGTGGCTCTGAATTTTGCAGGGGATGAGGATGAACGGAATAAGATGCTGGGAGAACTGGCCGGGATTCTGGATATGTGTGCCGGGATGAAAATGGAAACCTGGGGAATCTTAAATGGATTGACAGGTCTGTACCGGATGAAGGAAGCAGGTGTCTACGGCAGCGTCGTAAGCAGACAGACAGATGAAATACTGAAACGAATTATGGACTGGCATACTTTTGTGGATGAGGAGAAGGATTATGCGCTGATTCACAAGCCAACGAATTATTATGGGGTGGCTTTTGGCATTGCACGATTCCGGGAACTTATGGGATGGGATCCGGTTGGAAAAAGCGAGATTCTTCTGGAACACCTTTTAGAACATATTTCCAGATACTCCGGGGAATACGGATTTATGGATGAAACACAGGGAGAGGGAAGGTTTGACCGGTACAGCCTTCTGATTCCGGCAGAAATTACAGAACTGGTTTTAAAGACGGGGTGGAAGGAACCGGAATTGATCCGTAATATGCTGAGAGAGAGTGCGCGGATTATTCTTCAGATGGCGAACCAGAAAGGGTGGGGAATTTCCTATGGAAGAAGTATCGGCGCATATGGAGAGACTGCAGTTCTTCAGATTCTGGGAACAGCAGTTTCTCTGGGCGGAATTTTGAGTCCGGAGGAGGAACATCTGGCTTACAGCTACAGCCTTCGTTGTATTCGCTCTATGATTCTGTTCTGGTATGATGAACAAATGCAGTCAATTAATATGTGGGAAAAGGGCAGAAGAACAGATGGATATCGAAATAAAAACAGAATTCTGGGAGAAAATTTAAGCCTGTCTATGCAGGTGATTGATGTGATTGAACAGTGGAAAGGCCGGGGATATGATGTTTGTCAGGAATTTGAGGAAATGGATTTGGCAGACAGGAAAAGGGATGGTCTTTATTTTACCAGATTTGCAAAAAATGAATATGACAGAGGACTGGTGATTTTCAGAAGCAATGGTCATGTATGGTCTCTGCCTTTCATCAGCGGAGGTACGCCTTATTACAATAAAGATGCATACCTTCCGGTACCCAGAGAAAATGGTGTTTTGGAGGCTGTTCCTGATGTGACTCATGGCGCGCTGGTTCCATGCCTGACATTAGAGGATGGAACGGAGATTATGCCTGTTTGCTTCTATCGTTCTATTGAATTGGAGGAGGAAAATACGGTTCGCGTTTATTTGGATCATTTGTGCCGGATTGGAGAGAACAGTCCGGTACCCTGGGAGGGAATCCGTGCTGTGACGACGTATCGGTTCGGTAAACAGGAAATTGAGAGGGAAGATGTATTTTTGATAGAGGACAGCGCGAAGCGGATAGAGAAAATCAGCCTGTGTTTTGATACGTTTTCGGAAGAACCGTCTGTAAACGGATGCCGGGTAAGCTTTAAAAAAGGTCCTGTATATGAGGCAGAGGCAGAGGGCTATGACTGCTGTGAGGCCTTCCGCGTGGAAACCGGTTCTGGAGCCGGTCAGATGGAGCAGGCAGTTGATCTGAGTCTGGCCGGAATGAAGGATTATCAGAAGCCGGAGGATTCATTTGGAACACCTCACGGTGCAAATAAAAGTCAGGCAAGGTGGACCGGAGTTATGGATGAAGATGGAAGGCAGGAGATTCGGGTAAGCTGGAAAATCCGATTTTAAGAGGAACAGGCGCCGGATTGACGGAAGTCGGAGAAGATGGTATGATAATTGCGTCAAAGCAGTTGAAAATGGCGATTATCATATGAAAGAGGGTGACACAGTGGTAGAATTAGATCAGTTCAAGTATACGTTATCGACCTTTGAAAAACCATTAGTGGAAGTGAGGGATTCACTTTGACCTGGATAACAAGGTCAGACGAATCGATGAATTAGACAAATCCATGGAGGAGCCGGGATTCTGGGACGATGCGGAGAAGTCCACCAAGCTGGTGCAGGAGGCGAAGCATTTGAAGGATACGGTTGAGCTCTATCGTGGTCTGGAGCAGGAGTACGAGGATATCCAGGTGATGATTGAGATGGGATATGAAGAAAATGATCCCTCTCTGATTCCGGAAATTGAGGAAATGCTTCAGGAGTTTGAGAAGAATCTGGAGAAGCTGCGCCTGGAAACGCTGCTGTCCGGAGAATATGACAAGTACAATGCCATTCTCCGCCTGAATGCCGGAGCCGGAGGAACGGAGTCCTGTGACTGGTGCAGTATGCTGTACCGGATGTACTGCCGGTGGGCAGACAAGATGGGCTTTAAAACAGAGGTTCTGGATTATCTGGATGGAGATGAGGCGGGAATCAAATCCGTTACAATTCAGATTAACGGGGAGAATGCCTTTGGCTATCTGAAGTCAGAGCGCGGCGTACACCGTCTGGTCCGGATTTCCCCCTTTAATGCGGCAGGAAAACGGCAGACCTCCTTTGTGTCCTGCGATGTTATGCCGGATATTGAGGAAGATCTGGATGTGGAGATCAATCAGGATGATCTGCGGATTGATACCTATCGTTCCAGCGGAGCCGGCGGTCAGCATATTAACAAGACCTCTTCGGCTATCCGGATTACCCATATTCCTACAGGAATTGTGGTACAGTGCCAGAATGAACGTTCCCAGTTCCAGAACAAGGATAAGGCAATGCAGATGCTGAAAGCAAAGCTGTATATGTTAAAGCAGCAGGAAAATGCAGAGAAGCTTTCTGACATTCGCGGCGATGTAAAGGAAATCGGATGGGGCAACCAGATCCGTTCCTATGTGCTGCAGCCTTATACGATGGTAAAGGATCTTCGTACCGGCGAGGAAACGGGAAATGTGGCCAATGTGCTGGACGGAGGACTGGATCCCTTCATCAGCGCTTATCTGCGGTGGCTGAGTCTGGGATGTCCGGATCGAAAGGCCAGTGCGGAGGACTAGGGCAGACAGCAGAGAATGCGGTAAAGGCAGACTATGAGGTCTGAAAAACGCGTGAAAGCGTGAAAAAGAGAGGAAAACAGGATGCAAACAGAAAAAATGCTTGCATCCTGTTATTTTTTGTGATAATATCTTCGAAGTAAATACAAATGTTTTTGCTGTACGAACATATGCGGTGTTACAGTATAAACAGGAAGTGAAGGACCGGGTATGGCAGAGGAAAAAAGTAAGTATTTTGTGGTGAAAAAGAAAGCGGTTCCGGAGGTGCTTCTGAAGGTAGTGGAAGCAAAAAAGCTGCTGGAGTCAGAGCGGGCTCTGACAGTACAGGACGCAACGGATCGTGTGGGAATCAGCCGCAGTTCTTTTTATAAGTATAAGGACGATATTTTCCCGTTTTATGATAATACCAAGGGAAAAACAGTAACCTTTGTGGTACAGATGGATGATGAACAGGGGCTTTTGTCGGATCTGCTTCATGTGGTGGCAGTGTACAAGGCCAATATCCTGACGATCCACCAGAGTATTCCGGTAAACGGAGTGGCAACCCTGACTCTTTCTGTGGAGGTAAAATCCAATACGGGAAATGTGTCGCGGATGGTAGAGGAAATTGAGGAACATCAGGGAATTCACTATGTGAAGATCCTGGCAAGGGAGTAAGAGGAGTTATAAATAAAGCATAAAGTGAGGGAATGGATATGGTACATGCAGCAGTAATGGGATATGGCACAATCGGTTCCGGCGTAGCCGAGATTCTGGACAGAAACAGTGTCCAGATTACAGAGGCAGCCGGAGAGGAGGTTGTTTTAAAATATGTGCTGGATTTGAGAGATTTTCCGGGAAGTCCTGTGGAGGATAAGATCGTTCACGATTTTTCTGTGATTGAGCAGGATGCGGAGGTTTCCGTGGTAGTAGAGACTATGGGCGGCTTAAATCCGGCCTATCCGTTTGTTAAGGCCTGCCTGATGGCGGGAAAGCATGTAATCACCTCTAATAAGGCTTTGGTAGCGGCTCATGGCACGGAGCTTCTGGCAATTGCCAGAGAGCATCAGGTGAATTTTCTGTTTGAAGCCAGTGTAGGCGGCGGAATTCCCATTATCCGTCCTCTCTATCGCTGCCTGAAGGGAGAGGTCATCGAGGAGATTACCGGTATTTTAAACGGAACCACCAACTATATTCTTACCAGAATGGATCGGGCGGGAGTTTCTTTTGAAGCTGCTTTAAAGGAAGCCCAGGATATGGGCTATGCGGAGCGCAATCCGGAGGCTGATGTTGAGGGGCATGATACCTGCCGCAAGATTGCGATTCTGACAGCAATGGCAACCGGCAGAGAGGTTTGTTACGAGGATATTTATACAGAGGGAATTACAAAAATTACTGATGTGGATTTCCGGTATGCAGAAAAGCTGGGAACCTCGGTTAAGCTGTTTGGTTCCAGCCGGATAGACGGGGATCAGGTACATGCCTGGGTTGCTCCTGTTATGATCGGACGGGAGCATGTGCTTTATTCTGTAAGCGATGTGTTTAACGGAGTTATGGTAAAGGGCAACATGGTGGGCACGACGATGTTTTATGGAAGCGGAGCAGGAAAGCTTCCGACAGCCAGCGCTGTTGTTGCTGATATTATTGCTGCAGTCCGCCATAAGGACAGAAATGTTGCCATTGGCTGGAGCGGGGAGCGTCAGACCATTGCGCCTATGGATACTTTCAGTTATCGTTATTTTGTCCGTGTAGACGGAAACTGCGAGGAAAACCGGAACAAGGCAGAATCAGTCTTTGGAAAGGCGGAGTTTACGGTTCTTGACGATCTGGATGAGTTTGCATTTGTAACGGAGAAGATGACGGAGGCTGCTTTTAAAGAGAAAGCGGCGGAGCTTGATCAGGCATGCCGGGCTTCGGGAAAGAAGGGCATCCTTCAGATGATCCGTGCAGAACTGTAGAAGGAGAATGATATGAGCATAAAGTCTCTGCTTGTCAGTCTGTTTCATATGCCGTGTATCTTTCACCTGCTGACAGGACTCTATTGTCCCGGATGCGGAGGAACGAGAGCGGTGAAATATCTGCTGCAGGGTGATTGGAAAAACAGTCTGATTTATCATCCCTTTGTGCTTTATTGTGTAATTGCAGCGGCCCTGTGGGCCGCTGATGCCATTTATGGGAAAGTGTGTTCCGGGCGAAGAAGGCGCGCTTCGAAAAAGAGAGAGTCTCTGTTTTTGATCATAGGGACAGCAATTATCCTGATTAACTGGATTGTGAAAAATCTGCTGCTTGTATGCTGGGGAATCGATCTTCTGGCGGTTCCTCTTTAGAGAAGATGCCGGAAGAAGGCTGCTGTCCGGGACAGTTATTTCCGGCGAAAGCCAGGTGCTGTCCGGGAAAGCAGTTCCACAGGGGAAATCTGGTTTTCTCCGGTTTACTGGGCAGCAGGCGCCATGCTTTCCAGCATTTCCTGAGTTTGTCTGTAAATTTCTTTGATCAGGCCGGCATTGGCCGGATCCTCCATTACATTCATCGCCCACATATACTGAAAGAAAATAAAAAAGCTGAACAGGATACAGATACTGCCCAGAACAATACCCACAATGGCCTGAGGCTTTAAGGGCTGTTCTTTTTTGGAAAGCCAGGCCAGAATCAGGGCTGTGGAACCGCAGATCAGCTGTAAAGGCGGATTGCAGCAGGATAAAAAGCCCAGAATACCTGCAAGAATACTGAAAAAGGGCAGCCGGTCATAAATGGACCGCTCCTGAGATGGCTGTTGATTCATAAATCATCCTCCGGTGTATATAAAATGTCTGACAGCGGCGCTTTCTGCCGGATGGCAGGGCTTCGCAGAATCAGCGGACTAAAGAAGATAATACCATGAAATTCTGTGAGGGACAAGGAGGAACTTGCCGATAAGGACAATATGAATTATAATGGTAGCATGTCCTGACGGCTGCAGAGAGCCGGCAGAAAAAAACAGACAAGGATGGAGACAGAATGGACATTATTAAGGTTCTGCAGGAGGAACTGCAGATTGGATATAAACAGGCGGAGGCGGCAGTGGGCCTGATTGATGAGGGAAATACCATTCCTTTTATTGCCCGTTACCGGAAAGAGGCCACAGGCTCTCTGAATGATGAGGTACTGCGTAATCTGGATGAACGTCTGAAGTATCTGCGGAATCTGGAGGAGAAAAAGGAACAGGTGATTTCTTCAATCCGGGAGCAGGAAAAGCTGACTCCGGAGCTGGAAAAACAGATTCTGGAGGCTATGACCATGGTGGCGGTAGAGGATCTGTATCGTCCCTACCGGCCGAAACGGCGGACCAGAGCCATGATTGCAAAGGAGAAAGGACTGGAGCCGCTGGCCAATCTGATCTGGCTGCAGCAGATTAAGGAGCCGGCAGAAGAGCTGGCCCGGGCGTATGTTTCGGAGGAAAAACAGGTTCCCTCGGCAGAGGAGGCCGTTGCAGGGGCAAGGGATATTCTTGCAGAGCGGATTTCCGATCAGGCAGATTACCGCAGCTATATCCGGAAGATTACCATGGATCGGGGAATGATAGCCTCGTCTGCAAAGGATGGGGAAGCCCAGTCTGTATATGAGATGTATTACCAGTATGAGGAGCTGATCAAACGGTGTGCAGGACACCGGGTTCTGGCTTTAAACCGGGGAGAAAAGGAGAAGGTTCTGACGGTAAAAATCCAGGCGCCGGAGGAGGATATTATCCGGTATCTGGAAAAACAGGTGATTACCAGGAACAATCCCTTTACTGTTCCGATTCTGCAGGAGACGATCCGGGACAGCTATGACCGTCTTATCGGGCCGGCTATTGAGCGGGAGGTGCGCAGCGCACTGACAGAGAATGCAGAGGCGGGAGCCATTAAGGTTTTCGGAAAGAATCTGCAGCAGCTTCTGATGCAGCCGCCCATTGCCGGTCAGGTGGTGCTTGGATGGGATCCGGCATTCCGGACAGGATGCAAGCTGGCTGTGGTGGATCCTACGGGAAAGGTGCTGGATACGGCAGTGATTTATCCCACGGCTCCCCAAAATAAGGTGGAGGAGTCGAAGCGGGTTTTAAAGCAGATGATCAAAAAATACCATATTTCTCTGATTTCTGTAGGAAACGGAACGGCTTCCAGAGAATCGGAGAGGATTATTGTGGATTTGCTGAAGGAGATTCCGGAGCGTGTGCAGTACGTGATTGTCAATGAGGCAGGGGCATCTGTTTATTCGGCCAGCAAGCTGGCTACAGAGGAATTCCCGGAATTTGATGTGGGACAGAGAAGCGCGGCTTCTATTGCAAGACGTCTTCAGGATCCTCTGGCAGAGCTGGTAAAGATTGATCCCAAATCTATCGGAGTCGGCCAGTATCAGCACGATATGAACCAGAAGAATTTAAGCGAGGCTCTTCAGGGGGTAGTGGAAGACTGTGTGAACCGGGTCGGTGTGGATCTGAATACAGCTTCTGCCTCTCTCCTGGAATACATTGCAGGCATTACGAAAACCATTGCCAGAAATATTGTGGCCTACCGGGAGGAGAACGGAGCATTTACCGACAGAAAACAGCTGCTGAAGGTTGCCAAGCTGGGGCCGAAGGCATTTGAACAGTGCGCCGGTTTTATGAGAATTACAGGGGGAAAGAATCCCCTGGATACTACCTCGGTTCATCCGGAAAGCTACCATGCCGCCCAGGCTCTTCTTTCCAGGCTGGGATACCGTCCGGAGGATATTACAGGAGGCGGACTGCGTGACCTTGGCCGGAAGATTTCAGATTATAAAAAGCTGGCAGAGGAACTGGAGGTTGGTGAACTGACTCTGAGAGATATTGTGAAAGAATTTGAAAAGCCGGCAAGAGATCCCAGAGAGGAAATGCCAAGGCCTGTGCTCAGAACCGATGTGCTGGAGATGAAGGATCTGACGCCGGGGATGATTTTAAAGGGAACGGTCCGCAATGTTATTGATTTCGGAGCATTTGTGGATATTGGCGTTCACCAGGACGGACTGGTGCATATTTCCCAGATGACAGACCGGTACATTAAGCATCCCATGGAAGCGGTCAGCGTGGGCGATATTGTGGAGGTAAAGGTTCTCAGTGTGGACATGGCAAAGAAACGGATTGCTTTGACCATGAAGCTGTAACGGAAACGGAGGAAAATGATGGAAACTGGAACTGCAGATAAGATCAACGAAGAAAAAACAGAAATACCGGAAAAGAAAGAGGAAACCGGGAAAAAGAAACCGGGAGGAAAGCGCATGGAGTTTACTGTGCAGCTTTCCGCCAGAGAGCTGTGGATGTTTTCCCTTTACCATGCAAACGGGGGTTTGTTGGGGATTTTTAATCTTCTGTTCACGGCGGCGGCTCTGTTTCTTCTGATAACAAAATGGGGCAGTGTGACGACCATGTATCGTGTTCTGCTGATTGTATGTGTGCTGCTGTTTACTGTGTGGCAGCCGCTGCTTCTTTATAACAAAGCCAGAAAGCAGGCGAAAAGTCCGTCGGTAAAGAACCCCATGATTCTTTCTTTTGGTGAAGAAGGACTCTGGGTAAGCCAGAATGGACAGGAGGCAGGTTTTCTCTGGGATCAGATGGGACGAATGGATAAGGCCTGGGGACTGACTGTTCTCTATATGGATCGGGTTCATGCATATCTTCTCCCGAATCGTGTGTTAGGGGAAGATGCAGAAGCATTTTATGAAATGGTTCGCAAGCATTTGCCGAAAGAGCGGCGCAGGAGAATCTGATGTGACACTTCAGCCATGCAAGGATCCGGACAGGAAGATGCATGGCTGAAGGGATGCAATCGAGCAATTGGAGGAAAAAGAAAGAATGGAAGTTATAACCAACAGCCCGGAGGAAACACGCGCTCTGGGACTTAGCCTGGGCAGACAGGCATGCCCCGGTCAGGTTTACTGCCTGGATGGGGATCTGGGAACGGGGAAAACCGTTTTTACCCAGGGCTTTGCAGAAGGACTTGGGATTCAGGAGCCGGTAAACAGCCCTACATTTACGATTGTGCAGCAGTATGAAGAGGGACGGCTGCCTTTGTATCATTTTGATGTGTACCGGATTGGCGATATCAGCGAGATGGATGAGATTGGCTATGAGGACTGCTTTTACGGAGAGGGCGTCTGCCTGATTGAGTGGTCGCAGCTGATTCCGGAAATTCTGCCGGAGCATGTAATCCGAATCCGGATTGAGAAGGATTTGGAACAGGGCTTTGATTACAGGAAGATTACAGTGGAGGGACTGGAAAAATGAAAATACTGGCAATAGAAAGCTCTTCTCTGGTGGCGTCGGCAGCGGTCACAGAGGATGACGTAACAGTAGCAGAGTATACGGTGAATTTTAAAAAGACACATTCCCAGACGCTTCTGCCCATGATTGATCAGATTGCAGCCATGACTGAGCTGGACATGGATTCTGTGGATGCGATTGCTGTTTCGGGAGGACCGGGCTCCTTTACCGGACTGAGAATCGGATCGGCAACAGCCAAGGGATTGGGACTGGCTCTGAAAAAGCCTCTGATTCATGTTCCCACGCTGGATGCGATGGCCTGGAATCTTTACGGGGCCTCCGGGCTGATCTGTCCTGTTATGGATGCGCGGAGAAATCAGGTTTATACGGGAATCTACCGGTTTGAAAAGGAGTTTCAGATTGTTATGGAATCCAGTGCCATGGACATTCATGATCTGATTCAGAAGCTGAACGGGATGGGAGAACGGGTGATTTTCCTGGGAGACGGAATGCCGGTGTGCCGGAAGTTTCTGGAAGAAGAAATGACAGTGCCCTGGGACTCTGCGCCGGCCCAGTGCAGCCGCCAGCGGGCAGCCAGCGTAGCGGCTTTGGGAGCCCGCTATCTGGAAGAAGGAAAAGTGGAGAGCGCGGCAGAACACAGACCGGATTATTTGAAAAAGGCCCAGGCAGAGAGAGAGTTAGAGGAAGCAAAGCGTCAGGGCAAGGTAAAGGAGCTGGCAGCGGGACACAGTGTAGGAACCGGTGAGCCGGATACCGCATCGGAAAGCCGGAAGACCGGAAACGGAGCGGATACCGGGAAGGAAGGCCTGCCGGAGGAGGAAAAGCGATGATCCGCAAAATGGAATCCAGGGATTTGGAGCAGGTGGCAGAGCTGGAAAAGGTCTGTTTTTCAGAAGCCTGGTCCTGGAAGCTTCTGGAAGCGGGGATTCACAGTCCTTATGATGTTTATTACGTTTTTGAGCAGGATGAAAAAATTCTCGGCTACTGCAATCTCCGGGTTCTGGCCGGAGAGGGAGAGATTCAGCGGATTGCTGTTCTGCCTTCTTTCCGCCGCCTTGGCGTGGCAAGGAAACTGATGGATGCCATGGCAGATTTTGCAGCGGAAAACAAAGTTTCCGCTGTCAGTCTGGAGGTAAGAGAAAGCAACCGTCCGGCCAGAAATCTGTATGAATCCTACGGTTTTGCGGCAGAGGCAGTCCGGAAGGGGTATTACAGAAATCCTTCTGAGGATGCGGTCATCATGTGGAAGAGGAATCTGTGAGACGGTATATACAGGATTTACCACTTAAAACTTCAACTGTTTCCGATTATAATGTAGGGGTATCCGCCTTGGCGGATGCCTCTTTTTGTTTCACACCCATGAAACAAAAATGCTCTGCGGGGATTGCCACGGGGCGGAAGGGAAAGAGAAAACGGCTGATATAAGAAAGGTAAGGATAAGAATGAGAAAATACAAGAGTGATCAAACGCTGGATCGGGTAATTTGCAATGGCTGCGGCAGAAAACTGGTGGTGGAGGACGGGATTCTCAGGGAGGGGGCCTTTTCAGCAGAGTATTCCTGGGATTATTTTTCTGAAAAGGACGGAGAAATTCACCGCTGGGATCTTTGTGAGGAGTGTTATGACAGGATGACAGGACAGTTCCGGATCCGCCCGGATGTAGAGGAACTGGTTGAATTCATCTGATGGGTGTGTTATAGTTAGCTTACGCTTAAAAGAAGTGAGGAACACACATTTATGTTAGATATTTGTTTACTGGGAACCGGAGGAATGATGCCGCTTCCTTATCGCTGGCTTACGGCTATGATGGCCAGATGTGACGGAAGCAGCCTGCTGATTGACTGCGGAGAAGGAACCCAGGTTGCTTTAAAGGAAAAAGGATGGAGCCCGAAGCCCATTGATGTGATTTGTTTTACGCATTATCATGCGGATCACATCAGCGGCCTTCCGGGGCTTCTTTTAACCATGGGGAATGCGGAACGGACAGAGCCGTTGACTCTGGTCGGCCCTAAGGGCCTGGAGCGGGTGGTGACAGCGCTGAGAACCATTGCGCCGGAGCTTCCCTTTCCCCTGCGGTTTGTGGAGCTTCAGGAGAACCGGCAGCAGCTGAAACTGGGACCGTATGTGATTGATGCCTACCGGGTGAACCACAATGTGGCATGCTATGGATATGCTGTTTCTATTCCCCGGGCGGGAAAGTTTGATCTGGAGCGGGCAAAGGCACAGAACGTACCCATGAAGGCGTGGAGCCGTCTGCAGAAGGGGGAAACGGTGGAGATGGACGGAGCGGTCTACACACCGGATATGGTGCTGGGGCCGGCCAGACGGGGGCTGAAGGTGGCCTACTGTACAGATACCAGACCGGTACCCGTCATTGCCGAGTATGCAGAGGGTGCAGATTTGTTTATCTGTGAAGGAATGTACGGCGAGGATGGAAAAGAGGCAAAGGCCAGAGAGTATAAGCATATGACCATGTATGAGGCGGCAGCTCTGGCGGATAAGGCGCAGCCGGAGGAAATGTGGCTGACCCATTACAGTCCCTCTCTGACCAGACCGGAGGAGTTTATGGATAAGGTTCGGGGTATTTTCCCCCGGGCGAAGGCAGCCAGAGACGGCTGGACCAAGGAATTGGTTTTTGATGAGGATTAGCAGCGATATTCAGATGGATGAGAAAAGAGAACCGGAGAGAAGAAGGATGGAAGTATCAGAAGAAAAGGATGTGTTGATTCTTGCCATTGAGAGCTCCTGTGATGAGACAGCGGCATCGGTGGTAAAAAACGGAAGGGAAGTTTTATCAAATGTGATTTCTTCCCAGATTGCCCTTCACACCCAGTTCGGCGGTGTGGTTCCGGAGATTGCATCACGAAAGCATATTGAAAAGATTAATCAGGTGATAGAGCAGGCTCTTGCAGATGCGGGAGTGACTCTGGAGGATATAACAGCTATCGGTGTCACCTATGGACCGGGGCTGGTAGGAGCGCTTCTGGTAGGCGTGGCAGAGGCAAAGGCCATTGCCTGGGCGGCAAAGAAGCCGCTGGTAGGCGTACATCATATTGAAGGCCATGTTTCGGCAAACTATATTGAACATCCGGATCTGGAGCCGCCTTTTGTGTGTTTGATTGTATCCGGAGGACATACGCATCTGGTGGTGGTGAAGGATTACGGAGAATTTGAAATTCTGGGACGAACCAGAGATGATGCAGCAGGCGAAGCCTTTGACAAGGTGGCCAGAGCTGTGGGACTGGGATATCCCGGCGGCCCGAAGGTAGACAAGGCAGCGAAGGATGGCAATCCCCATGCAGTGGAATTTCCGCGGGCAAAGGTGGAGGGATCTCCCTACGACTTCAGCTTCAGCGGCCTGAAATCAGCGGTGCTGAATTATATTAATAAGGCTCATATGACAGGACAGGAGATTCCGGTTGCAGATTTGGCGGCATCTTTCCAGAATGCGGTGGTAGAAGCTCTGGTAAGCCGGGGAGTAGCGGCGGCAAAGGAGTATGGATATGACAAGCTGGCCATTGCCGGAGGAGTGGCTTCCAACAGCGGACTTCGTACAGCTATGGAAGAGGCCTGCAAAAAAGAGGGAATCCGTTTTTACCGTCCGTCACCTATTTTCTGCACAGACAATGCGGCAATGATAGGCGCGGCAGCGTATTACGAATACAAAAAGGGAGTACGCCACGGATGGGATCTGAATGCGGTTCCCAATCTGAAGCTGGGAGAGCGGTAATCCCGGAAAGGACGGCTGACAGTATGAAAGAGGGGAAAGTCGGAGCTGTGATTCTGGCAGGCGGCCGGGGCAGCCGGATGCAGAGCCGGATACAGAAGCAGTATATGACTCTGGGGGGCAGGCCCTTGATCTGCTATGCCCTGGAAGCATTTGAAAACAGCTGCGCAGATGAAATTGTGCTGGTGACAGGAGCCGGTGAGGAGGAGTATGTCCGCCGGGAGATTCTGGCATCCATGAACCTGAAAAAGCCGGTAACTGTGACAGCGGGAGGAAAAGAACGGTATCATTCCGTGTATGAAGGCTTAAAGGCGCTGAAGGACTGCGCTTATGTGCTGATCCATGACGGCGCCAGACCGTTAGTGACAGAAGCGATGATTGAGCGGGCAGCGGCAGGAGCCCGGGAGTTTTCCGCCTGTGTGGCAGCCATGCCGGTGAAGGACACCATTCGTATGGCGGATGAGGAAGGCTTTGCAGCAGGAACTCCGGATCGTTCCAGACTGTGGCAGGTTCAGACACCGCAGGCATTTTCCTATGAGCTGGTCAGAGCTGCTTACGATCAGCTTATGGAATCAGAGACCCTGCAGCAGGGAGTGACTGATGACGCCATGGTAGTGGAGCGGTGCAGGGGAACACAGATCAAAATGATTTTCGGAAGCTATGAGAATCTCAAGGTAACAACGCCGGAGGATCTGATTCTGGCAGAGGCTCTTTTAGCAGCCCGCAAATGCGGGGAAAAGGAGAAACAGGACGAGAGAAGTCTGTGACGGGGGAGAAGAGATGATACAGTTTAAACACACAATCACGGATCCCAATGGCCTGCATGCCAGAAATGCCCTTTTGCTTTCCAGAGAGATTTCCGGCTATACCAGTGTCGTGGAGGTTCAGTGCGGATCAAAATGGGCCAGCGGAAGGCAGGTAATGGCCCTGATGGGGCTTGGTGCCCGGTGCGGAGAGGAAGTTCAGTTTTTTGTAGACGGGCAGGATGAGGCAACTGCTGCTGCAGGAATCCGCAAATTTATTGAAAAGTACCCGTAGAATCAGAAGACGGGAAAAGGAAGAGCAGCAAAAATAAAAAGACAGCAAAAAAGACACAGGCCCGTTTCCTAACTGTTAGGAAGCGGGCCTGCTGTATCAATGCCAGGCTATACGGTATACTTAACATAAAACAAAACGTGGCAGTCCGGGGCTGTGACTGCAATTTTTGAAAGGAGAAGGAACCTATGGCAAGACTTGGCATTTCGATTTATCCGGAGCAATCGGTGTTGGAGGAGGATCTGTCATATATCCGCATGGCAGGAAAATATGGCTATCAGAGAGTTTTCACCTGTCTTCTCAGCGCGGGAGAAAAGACAAAGGAGGAGCTGACAGAGGAGTTTCGCCTTCGTATTGACGAAGCGCACAGACAGGGAATGGAAGTGATTCTTGACGTAAATCCGGCTGTATTTGCAAAGCTGGGAGCATCTTATGAAAATCTGGAGGCCTTTGCGGAAATGCATGCAGACGGAATCCGGCTGGACGAGGGATTTGACGGCATGAAAACCAGCCGCTTAAGCTACAATCCTCAGGGGTTGAAGGTGGAGCTGAATGCCAGTACGGAGATGGGATATATTGAAGACGTAATGTCTCATTTTCCCGATCGGAAAAAACTGATTACCTGTCACAATTTTTATCCGCAGAAATATACGGGAATCAGCCTGGAGCATTTTACAAAATGCGGAGAGTATATCCATTCCCATGGACTGAATATTGCAGCCTTTATTTCCAGCAATCAGCCGGGGGCTTATGGGCCCTGGCCTGTCAATGAGGGACTTTGCACCCTGGAGATGCACAGAGGACTTCCGGCGGATTTCCAGACCCGCCATCTGTTTGCCACAGGACTGGCGGATGATGTGATTCTGGCAAATGCCTATGGCTCGGAAGAGGAATTAAAGACCTGCGCATCGGTGAATCCTTCTGTTCTTACATTTTCCATGATACCGGAGAAGGAATTGACAGAGACAGAGAGGAAGATCCTTTATTTTGAAGAAGGTCATGTGGTTCGCGGGGACATGAGCGAATACATGCTCCGTTCCACCTGGCCGAGAGTTACATTTGCAGGGGAATCCATTCCGGCGGCAAACACCAGGGATATGGTTCGCGGAGACGTGGTGATTCTCAATGACGGCTATGGAAGATACAAAGGAGAACTTCACATTGTATTAAAGGATATGCCCAATGACGGAAGGAAGAATGTGATTGGACATTTACCGGGGTATGAACAGATACTGCTGCAGTATGCAAAGCCCTGGAAACCGTTTGCATTTCTGTAAGGCAGGAAGAAACGAAGGAGAATTCTATGCTGAATAAGAGACAGGAACAGATCCTGGCTGTTTTATCAGAAAAAAATCAGTGGATTACAGGAAAAAGTCTTTCGGCTATGATGAAGGTATCGGATCGGACGATCCGTTCTGATATAGAAACCATTAACCGGGAAATAGAAGCTTCTCCCATAGAGTCCAATGTGCGTTTGGGATACAGGATTGCAGGGGCGTATCAGGGGAAAACGGCGGAGCCGGGGCCTCAGACAGGAACCGCGATTCCCCAGACTCCAGGCGCAAGGTGTGTTTATATTATTCAGAAGCTTCTGTTTGATGCGAAGGAACTGAATATCGTAGATTTACAGAATCAGATTTATATCAGTGATTATTCTATTCAGAATGATTTAAAGCGGATCCGGAAAATGATCGAGCCCTATGGGGATTTAAAGCTGGTGAAAAACAGGGAGTGCATTTCTCTTCAGGGCAGCGAAATCAGCAAAAGGCGGTTTTACCGGGAGCTTCTGGTGGCAGAGGTTCAGGAAAATTTCCTGAATTTAAACAGAATGGCTCATCTGTATAAAAATTTTGATCTGATTCAGGTAAAGGATATTTTTGTGGATGTACTGGAGGAATATGATTATTCCATTCATGAGGCGTTGTTTTCCATGCTGATTCTCCATGCAGGAACCAGTATTGAATATGTTACCGGGTAAGGCTCTGCCAGAGAAAAATCCGGAAAATATCAGGAAGCGGTTTCCGTGCAGAACGGAAATCGCTTTCCTGCAAATTACGGCAGAATACGGATATAATAAAGCCATAAGAAATGAGGCAGAAAAAGCCTGCAGGAAAAACAAGACAAGGAGGAAACAGAATGGAAGGTTTGGAAATGATATGCTTTCAGATTATTTCCGGTGTGGGAGCAGCCCGCTCCAGCTACATTGAAGCAATCCAGAAAGCAAAGGCCGGAGATTTTGAGGGGGCTGAGGCATGCATGGAGGCAGGCCAGCAGGAATTCTTAAAAGGCCACGAAGCGCATTTTGAGCTGATTCAGAAGGAGGCCCAGGGTGTGCAGGTAGGCGGCTCCCTGATTCTGGTACATGCAGAGGATCAGCTGATGAGCGCAGAGGGCTTTAAGATTATTGCAGAGGAAATGATTGCAGCCTACAAACGGATTGCAGAACTGGAAAAGAAAGTCAACTAAACAGGAGGGTATGAAAATGAAAAAAGTATATTTATTCTGCAGCGCAGGAATGTCTACCAGTATGCTGGCCAGCAAAATGCAGGCAGTTGCCAACAGCCACAATCTGCCGATGGAGGTAGAGGCATTTCCGGACGGAAAAATCGGCCAGATTATTGAGGAGCGTCACCCGGATGTGATTCTCTTAGGGCCGCAGGTAAAATACCGTTATCAGGAAATCGTGGACAAGTTCGGCTCCACAGGAATTCCGATTCAGGTGATTGACCAGTCGGACTACGGAATGATGAATGGTGAAAAGGTATTAAAATCAGCTATTAAGATGATGAAGTCTGCAAAATAGACTTTAAAATAAGAAATACAGGGGGAAAATACGATGTTACACAAGTTGGAAACGGTTTTGATGCCCATGGCTGAAAAAATCGGTAAAAATAAATATCTGATTGCAATCCGTGATGGTTTTCTGTTATCCATGCCGCTGTTGATTGTGGGTTCCTTTTTCCTGCTGATTGCAAACTTCCCGATTCCGGGATGGACGGAGTTCTGGGGAAGATTTTTCGGTGAAAACTGGGCTTCCTATTTTTCAAAACCAACAGACGCAACCTTTTCGATTATGGCGGTATTGGCTGTTATCGGTATCGGCTATTCCTTTGCGGAGCAGATGAAGGTAGACCGGCTCTTTGGCGCAGCCATTTCTCTGGTTTGCTGGTTCTTGATTATGCCTTATGAAATTCTGGCAGGAGACCAGGTCGTATCTGGAATTCCGCTGGGCTGGGTTGGTTCCAAGGGTATTTTCGTAGGTATCATCTGTGCGTTTTTGTCTGTTCATGTGTATGCCTGGGTAGATAAAAAGGGCTGGGTTATCAAAATGCCTGACGGAGTTCCGCCGACAGTTGAGAAATCCTTCGCAGCTTTGATTCCTGCAGGCGTATCTGTTCTGGTGTTCTTTGTAATCAACGTGATTTTTGCAATGACACCATACGGCAATGCATTTAACTTTATTTTCACCATTCTGCAGACTCCTCTGCTGAAGCTGGGAAATACACTTCCTGCTATGGTGATTGCCTATATTTTCCTGCACTTTTTCTGGTTCTTCGGCGTCAATGGCGGTTCTGTAGTAGGCGCTGTATTTAACCCGATTCTGCAGACTCTGTCCGCAGAGAACCTGGCAGCCTTCCAGGCCGGTGAGGCTCTGCCGAATATTATTTCCCAGCAGTTCCAGGATCTGTTTGCCACCTTCGGCGGCGCAGGTTCCACCCTGTCTCTGCTGATTGCCATGCTGCTGTTCTGCCGTTCCAAACGTGTAAGAGAGCTGGGCAAGCTGGCGCTGATTCCCGGTATTTTCGGAATCAATGAGCCGATTATTTTCGGTCTTCCGATTCTGTTAAACCCGCTGATGCTGATTCCCTTCATGCTGGTACCCACAATCAATATTGTGATTTCCTACTTCTGCATGAGCCTGGGTCTGGTACCCTTATGTTCCGGTGTTGCAATTCCCTGGACCATGCCGGTTATTCTGTCCGGTTTCCTGGCGACAGGATGGCAGGGCGCTGTACTTCAGCTGGTGCTTTTGATTCTCGGTGTATTCCTGTATATGCCATTTATTAAGATGATGGATAAGCAGTATCTGGCAGACGAAAGCAAGAAGAACGATGAGACAGAGGATGACGATGATATTTCTCTGGATGACCTGTCCTTTGATGATCTGTAGGAGCTGTCCGGGATAAGAAAAATGGATAAATAAAAGTAAAGTGTCTCTCCCGGAACATTCCGTTCCGGGAGATTTGAGAATATGGCTGGTTTGCTGGGCGAGGACAGCAGATTAAGTATAACAAAAGGAGGAAAAAGCTGTGAAGATTATTATGATTTTTGATCAGATTCAGTCCGGTCTGGGAACTAAGGATGATACAATGGTGCCTTTAACAGGAAAGAAGGAGCCGGTTGGCCCTGCTGTAATGATGCAGCCGTTTTTAAAGGAGGTTGACGGTCATGTGGTGGCCTGCCTGTGCTGCGGAAACGGCACATATCTGGCAGATCCGGATGAGGTCAGCAGAAAGCTCTGCGCTATGGTAAACAAGCTGCAGCCGGATGTGGTTATGTGCGGCCCGGCTTTTAACTATGCAGATTATGCAGGGATGTGCGCGCGTGTGGCCCTGGATATGAATCAGACCACAAAGGCAAAGGCTTTTGCAGCAATGTCTGAAGAAAATGCAGATACCATTGCTGAGTATAAAGATAAAATTGCAATTGTAAAAACTCCGAAAAAGGGCGGAATGGGATTGAATGATTCTCTGAAAAATATGTGCCGGATGGCCAGGGCTCTGGCAGACGGAAGCGATATCGGGTCACTGAAGAAGGAAATCTGTTTCTAGGAGGAGAAAATTATGTGGGGTATGATTGCGACATGGCGTATGGCTGTGGAGGGAATTACAAAGGGATCAGAAATGCTGAAGAACCATGGCAATGCAGGAGATGCTATTGAGACAGCAATTCGTGAGGTTGAGGATTTTCCGTATTACAAATCTGTAGGCTACGGCGGACTGCCCAATGAGGAAATGGAAGTGGAGCTGGACGCGGCTTTTATGGACGGAGATACCCTGGATATCGGCGCGGTAGCTGCAATTCGTGATTTTGCCAATCCGGTTTCCATTGCCAGACGGCTGAGCCATGAGAAGGTAAACAGTCTTCTGGTTGCAGAGGGAGCGGAGAAATTTGCTCATAAAGAAGGCTTTGAACGGAAAAATATGCTTACAGACCGGGCAAAGGCTCATTACCGGAAACGGGTAAAGGAAATGACACAGACCTTAAAGCCGTATTCCGGCCATGATACAGTCGGCATGGTCTGTCTGGACGAACAGGGCAAGATGACGGCAGCGACTTCTACCAGCGGTCTGTTTATGAAGAAAAAGGGCCGTGTAGGCGATTGTAAGTTATCGAATAACCTGCAATAATGGGAACCAACGAACCCTTATAAACCCTTAAAGTCCCTTACACGGTGAGAAATCCCGTGAATAGGGGCTTTTTTAGGCTTATAGATCCTTTTTACCCCTTAAAATTTTAATGGGAACCAGAATTCACATTGAAAAACGAAAAATCATAGAAATGCCTGAAAATGGAGGGAAAAAAGCTCAATAAAAAGCGGGGGTTTAAAGCCTTTTAAAATTTTTAAAATTAAAATGCGGAAACGGGAGAAAGTATTGATAATTCAAGGGTTTTCGGCATTTGAAAGGTTTTAAAAGACCGTTTAAAACAATAAAATTTAAAAGCAATTATAAAAGTGAAAAATGAGAACTTAATGGGAACCAGTTAATGGGAACCAAAAAAGAGCCGGTCAGTTAATTGACGCGGCCCTTTTTTTATTGCTGGTAGGCAGTCCAGCAAGGTGGTAAATGCACTAAGAATATATCATAATATGAAAAAATGGTCAATGATACTCAAATGAGGACTATCAATCCTCGGACAAAGATTTCAGATAAAATTCAGCAGCTTTTCCCAGAACAATATTTTTTTCCACTTCAGAAAGTGAAGAAAAGTATTTCAGGAGTTGCTGAGTAGATGTGTCATTAAGTTCAAGATCTGCCTGATTGCATTCATCTTTCCCGGTAAGCAAAAAGTCAGATGTGATCCCAAAGTATGCTGCGATAGTAGGAATCAGCGATGCTGGCGGATCAGTTTTTCTATTTTTCCAACCGCTGACGGTTTGCTTCGGAATGCCCGTTGCTTCGCAAAAATCTTTCTGGGAAACCTTTTTCTCATCTAATAATTTAAAAAAGCGCTCATTTATAGTCATAGCCCCTCCAATAATCCTCACGTGAATATATAAAATCCTCAATTTTAATTGACAAATCCTCAAATGAGGATTATTATAATAATGTATCAATCATACAAGACCGATTATAGCACAGAATCCGATAACGGAATAGGTTATTTTGTATCGCTGATACAGAATTTTATAACGGAATACGTTAGGAGGGCAGGCAGAATGAAGAACAGAAAAGTGCGAAATTTCGCTGAGTTTGCCTTATGGACAAAAACCAGGATGCTGGAAAGAGGCATCAGCCAGAGAGAACTGGCCGCAGGAATGGGAACACACCAGGCCAGGATCAGCGAGGCTATCACAGGGAAGCCATCAGGAAAGAAGTTTATCATTCCGCTGATCCAGGAACTGGGCGGAAACATGGATGATTTTAAAGACTTTTTAAACACCGTTTAAAAGAGTCGAAACCGGCAGAGGCCGGTCATGCAGGGATAGCCTCCTGCATCTGATGAGGACAGGCTGAAAAGGTGGTGGAAATGTATGGCGCAGATGCTGACAGCGAAACAGGTTGCAGAGGTAAAAGGCTGTAGTCCACGTTATATTAAGAAAATTATACAAGATGGGAAATTAAAGGCGGTAGAGACTGTTAATAGCAAAAACCGGAAAACTTACCTGGTACCGCTGGATGCGTTGGATGAGGAACTGCAGCACAAGTATTATCAACTGATTGCAGAAAACCCTCCGGAAGAGGTAGAACGGCCAGAGCCGGAAGTAGAGAAAGTTGCGATTGATGAGTTTACCGAGGATGAACGAAAGGAAATTGATTTCTGGATCGACCTCACCAAGCGCTGGCAGTCATATAGAAAGATGCCAGGAGTTACTTCCCTGGCTGAAGTAGATAAAAAGTTCGTAACGCTCTGCAGCCTGGAATATCCAGAGCGGAGCATATCAGTAGATACGCTTTACAGAAAATGGAATGCCGTGAAGGCTGATGATATGAAGGCGCTGGTTGATAAGCGGAACAAATGGAAGAAAGGGACAAGCTCCATAGATGAAACGATATGGCAGGCTTTCCTGTATTACTATCTGGACGAAGCCCAGCATCCGGTAACCAAGTGCCTGGAGTACACAAAGATGTGGGCGCAGGAAAAGCGTCCGGATCTGTATACGCAGATCCCGGCCTATCCTTCTTTTTACCGGAGACTGAAAAGTGTTCCGGAGGGAGTAAAGGTTCTGGGCCGTGAAGGTCACAAGGCATTCAATGATCGCTGCGCTCCATACATCAAACGTATTTATGATGAGATGCAGAGCAATGAGTGGTGGATCGCTGATAACCATACCTTCGATGTAATGGTGAGGGATAAGTCAGGCAAGCTGCACAGGCCATATCTGACAGCCTTCCTGGATGCAAGAAGCGGAATCTTTACAGGGTACTACATTACATATAACCCAGGTTCAGAGGCAACGCTGATCGCGCTCCGGAAGGGAATCCTGGAATATGGCATCCCGGATAACATCTACGTGGATAACGGTCGAGAGTTCCTGACCTTCGATATTGGCGGCCTTGGCCACCGGAAGAAGAAGCCAAAGAATGGCGAGGAAACCTTTGAACCGCCGGGCGTATTCAAACGCCTGGGAATCAATATGACAAATGCTATCGTCCGAAATGCGAAGGCGAAGATCATTGAGCGCCGGTTCAATGATGTGAAGAACGGCCTTTCCAGACTGTTCAATACTTACACGGGCGGCAGCGTGGTGGAAAAGCCAGAGCGTTTGAAATATGTCCTGAAGAAAGATGCCATTTACACAGACGATGAGTTCCAGGAGTATGTGGATGCAATTCTGAAGTATTACTTCAACATGATGGAATACGATGGCCCGGTGGCAGAAGACAAAGGAAAGCTCAAAATGGATGTGTTTAATGAGCATCTGATTAAGCGCCGGGTGGCAGCCGCAGAAGAATTGAACCTGATGCTCATGAGAAGCAGCCGTCCACAGGCCGTGGGCCGCCGGGGAGTGCATCTGGATATCAATGGAGGCCGCCTGGAATATTGGAACGATGAACTGTTGATGAGACATTTCGGTGAGAAGGTATACTTCCGGTACAATCCGAATGACCTGAAGGAAGTCCGGATCTACAACCTGGAAGACAAATATCTGATGACGGTTCCGGTAGATAATACGGCGGTTCTTACATATGGCGCAACCAAGGATGATGTGAAGGCCGGAATGGCAGTGACCAGGAAGCTGGAGAAGATCGCGAATGAATATAAAAAGAACGTGGTCATCGCAGAAGCCGACCGGGTTACCGCGCTGGATCTGGTACTTCGCCAGGCACAACGCAACAAAGAAAGCTACACAGGCAAAGCAGACCCGAAGGTACTGGAGGTTCAGCGGGCAGATGAAACACCGGTATATCAGAAAGTGGTCGGCGGAGTCGATCTTGACACAATGATTGAAAATGCAGCCAAAAGGCAGGGAGGTAAATGATGGGAAAACAGTATAATACAGAACTTCAGGCGAAAGTTGAAACGTACATGAAGGAAACGGGAATCAGCCAGGCAAAGCTGGCCCCGATGATGAACCTGAGCGGAGCAGTATTAAGCCAGTACCGCCGCAGCGTTTATGACAAGGGTGATGTAGGTGATGTAGAGCGTAAGATCCGTGAGTTCTTCCAGATCAAGGAGGAGCAGGCTGAAAACGCCAAGAAGACCGAGTCTTTCAATGCGGTACGGGGATATGTGGCAACCTCTATTTCAGAGAGCATTTACAAGATGATCCGTTACTGCCAGCTTGAAAAGGGGATCGTAGTTATTGACGGAGATGCCGGAATCGGGAAGACCAAAGCGGCTACCAAGTTCCTGCGGGACAATCCGGCAACGGCGATCTATATCAGCACCACACCGAGTACCAGCTCTGTAAGAAGCCTTTTAAGGATGATTGCAAGGGCGTTGAAGATTTCGGAAAACCAGAGAACAGAAGACCTTTCCATTTCAATCCGTGAACGGCTGAGAAGTTCTGATAATGTCCTGATTATTGATGAAGCCCAGAACCTGAAGTTCATGGCCCTGGAAGAAATCAGAGGCTGGGTGGATGAAGACCCGATCACCGGGAAGCCTGGCATCGGAATCGCACTGATCGGAAACGATGAGGTCTACAACAAGATGCTTGGAAGACAGGAAGCGATCTTCTCACAGCAGTTTAACCGGACGAAGCTCCACGGGCGGTACCGGGCTACGAATGTAACCAAAGAAGATGTTGAGAAGTTATTCCCTTCCCTGGTGGAGAAAGGAATGACACCGGAGCTGACATACCTCTACAATGTCGGCCACAGCAAGTGGGGAGTGCGCGGCATGGTAAACGTATTCACAGCAGCCGCCAATAACCAGGATGTTTCCCTGGAAGGTCTGCAGAAGGTAACAGGCCCGCTGGGAATCTATTTATAAAATCAATCAAACGGAGGTAAATGCAATGAAGTACATGACAGGAAAAGCAAAAATGATGGTGACAGGGATCGCGCTTGGAACGGTGGCCGCCGGGGGAATGGCGGCGCTGATCGCAGCGGGTAAGGTCGGAGTGGCCGGAAGCCTGGTTGTGGTATTCCTGATGGCTCTGGCGGGAGTTAGCGGCTGGATGATCGGCATTCAGATGCGGGTGAAGATCGAACATGACCGGGCATGGATGAAAGGATATCGTGATGGAAGGGAGAGTTCACTCCCGCCGATCACTGTAACCACCGAGCGTATGCTCATCCGGTACAGGGAAAATCCGGGGCTGTAAAGCCCCACCTTAATGCAGCCATCCGGAAGGATGCCGGTCACAAGCCCGGATAAAGGCAGAGTGAGGTAAAACTGAATAAGGAGGTAAGTGCAGCGTGAAGAACGGAAAGAAGCCGACACTGGCCCAAAAGAAGTTCCTGCAGGGAAAAGGGCTGGTACCGGAGAACTGGCTGATCGTGAAGGATACGCCGGTGGAGCTGGTGGTAGTCAGCCGGGCCGCGCTCCTTAAAAGAACAGGGAAGACAAGAACTTTCAGGAAGGAGCGACTATGAAAGCCATGGAGAAAAAAGCCACTCCAATGCCGGAAGAACTGGAAAGAGAGTGGAACGAAGTGCGAGTTTGCTTCCGGTTGCTTCAGTGCAGGAGAGCCAGAATTGTGACGAAACGGATGCTGGACGGTTCTGTGAAGCGATATACCGAGGTCAGAAAGGCGGGTGGATGAGATGGTACAAAGAGAAGAAATGTACTTTGAACCGCGCTGCGTAGGTTCTGACCTGCGTATTCGCTGGTATGGTGAACAGTATTCAGCGCCGGAGCTGGAACGCCATTATGAGGAGACGGTTTACATCCGGGACAGCGGAAAAGAGCTGATGGTTTACAGCATGGAGGCAGACTGCTGGGATGAGAAGGCGAAGATAAAGGCAACATTTTCCCTGATCTGCCGGATTCAAAAGCACAGCACCGGATTCCGGTACGGTAGAAAAATCCAGTAGGAGGAGAGAAGATGCCAGCCAAGTCAAAACGCCTGACCAATAAAGAGAAAGCACTCAAATCGAAAGTCAAAAAGGAACTTCAGGAACAAGGGCTCCTGCCGCCAGACAAACCGAGATTGAACCGGAGAAAGTTTGCTAAGGAAGCAGCCGAACAATTTGATAAAGAAATCAATCTCATGAATCCGATGGATGTGTTTTGGTTTCATAATGCCCTCACATTAGTTACAGCCGGAACTGATGTGCTTCCAATCACTTCAGAACAGGTGGGAGTCTTTAAGCTTATGAAAATAACTGCGGAGATAAAAAAGCTTCATGAAGAAACCAAGAAGTCTGGGAAGGAAGTAACTGTCCGGGATGTGTGCAAAATATCGGATTCTATTATGAAGCTATAAACGCAAGATATTCCAGGGGCGCTTGCCCCTCTTAATGCAGCCGCCGGTAAGGCGATGGTCGCAAGCCCATGAAATGCAGAGCGGGAGAGGAGGTCTATCATGACTGTAAGCAAGAGAGTAGCCAAGAGTGGCGCGGTTACACTTCCACGTCAGCTCCGTCAGGAGACTGGCATTCTTCCGGGTGTTCCGGTAGATATCGAAGCAGATGAGGACGGGGTACATATCCGTAAGCATGTTCCTACCTGTCACTTCTGCGGAACGGTGGACGATGTTAAAACGGTCTGCGGCATTGAGATCTGCCGCGGATGTGCAGAAAAGATCATGGAGGAGTTTAAAGGATAATGGATGCGGCGGAAGTAAAAAAGAAGGTTGACCGTCTGGCAGAGTTAGACCGCCAGATGGTTGCCGTTAAAGGTGAAATGGAAACAATCAAAGCCTGGTTCGAGAAGCAGGCCACGGATGATCTCCGGGATACGAAGAGCAAAACCGTAGAATATTGGGGAAGCGAAAATTCCAAAGTGGTGGTCGGAAACAGCGAGACCGTGAAACCAATCTCCATGACAATGGTAAAGAAGCTCCTGGGGGATGTCTTCAAGGACTTTGTAAAAGAAGATGTTTCTTATAGTATGTCAGCCCCGGCAAAGCGGCTTTTTTCCATGATGTATATGGGAAATTTCACCGAGGGAAGCCTGGACGCTACGATCAGCGCCATCACAAAGGATGAGAAGATCCAGAGAACACTGAAGAAGAAATTGAAAGGCAAATATGAAAAGGACACAGAAACCCTGATGAAACTGGTGGGCCTTTCAGAACAGGAAGCCAGTGACTGGGCTTACCTGGCATCCGAAGTGATCAACTGGGAATGGATGCTGCAGATATTAAAAGCGGCAGAGTGGGGAGGCACACCGCAGGAAGCGGTGGAAGTGATCCGGGCAGCCATATTCGTGGATGAAGGAATCAAGGTAACTGTAGAGGCGGAAAAATAGCAGGAAGGAGCAACGGTAAATGCGAAAGATAGAATCATTCCAGATGAAGAAAATCTATGCTATAGGTCATGCTTTGGGAATAACCGGAAATGGAAGCGAAGATGAGCTTCATATACTGGTGTCGGGCGTTACAGGTAAGGATTCCATAAAGGAACTTTCCTACCAGGAGGCCATGGCGGTGATTAAAAGGCTGGAGGATCTGCAGGGCGGTACCGCTGCTCCGAAACCATCCAGCAGAAAGCCGAAGGAACATTCACAGAGACCAGGAGGCGTGACCAGCGGCCAGCAGAAGAAAATCTGGGCTTTGATGTACGAACTGAAGAAACGCGATAAGAGTCCGAATGAGGTTCCACTGGGAGACAGACTGTGCGCGGTCATTAAGAAAGAATTGCATGTAGACGCTATTGCGAAGAATCCCTTTGCATGGCTCACCTTCAGCCAGGGAAATACCCTGATTGAAGTTTTAAAAGGGTATTTAAAAAGCCTGGAACGGAAGGAGGAGGCCAGCGATGGGATTGTTAGACCATGTGAAGATAGAAAACCTGGATGAAGATCAGAGAAAGATGGTAGAACTGGTGGGCCTGGACGGGTTTAAAAGTCTTGTCCGGGCTTTTGGCGGCACTACAATCTATATTCCGAAGGCAGAGAGCCTGGAACGGGCGGCACGGGATCAGAAGATCCGGGAAGAATTTGACGGAGGAAATTATAGAGAGCTTGCCGCGAAATATGGACTTACCGAGCGCTGGGTGAGATTTATCCTGTTCGGAAAACTGGATAATCTGGATGATGACATGGAGGGTCAGATGAGCATCTATGATTATCCGGAAGCATTTTAAAAAGTGAAGTAAATTAGTGAAGTGCTTCAAAAGACAGTTCACGGGCCTAAGAGGTACACTTGTGTCAGAAACATGAGTGTATCTTTTTTTATTGGAGGAATTACTGGATGGATGAAGGATGGATCATAACAACCGCCATTACGTTGGGTATTGGCGTAATCTCATATTTTTTAAAAAGAACCATGAACCAGTTGGACTGCACAGTCCAGCAGCTTCAAAAAATAGAACGGGATTCTGTAACAAAAGCAGATCTGAAGGAAACCACAGACGAATTAAAAAAAGACATCAATAAGATCCGTGAGGATTATACACCCAAGGAGACTCACAGCAAGGATTTTGATGGGTGCCAAAAGGAGATTAAGGAGATCCGGCAGAATTACCTGACAAAGGATGATTTCATTCGTGAGATCAATAAGGTGGATCGGAAAGTGGAACAGATGTTAAATATGATGATCGAAATGACAAGAAATGGAGGTTCATAATGAACAGAGAACAGGAAAAGAGAAGACTCCGGGCAGGAGCTTTTATGGTGAATAACGGCAGGGTACTCATGACGATCAACCTGCTCCGGGAAAAGTACAATGCTTTAAGAAGTGTTGAAAAAGGTTTAAAAGCGGAGGGGATTGAGCGTCAGGAGTTCATCGACTCCGTGAATTTTCTCCACGAGGAAGGATACATTTATCTGCGCGATATGGAAAGCAGGGAACCGGCTAATCTGGCTGATGTGGAATATCAGACGCTGGAAGCAAAAGTAACCGGCAAGGGCATCCGGCTCCTTGGCGGCGGCATCACGGATGAAATGGTTGATCTGGACGGCTGATGGAACAGGAGCGTAGAAGACGCAGCACAGGAAAGGTGGACAGACTGCCGCCGGAGCTTAAAGACACCGTGGAGCAGATGCTCCTTACTGGCTGCACTTACAAAGAGATCGTGGCCTTCCTGAAGGTGAATGGCGAGGAGATGAGCCAGATGGCTATCTGCACCTATGCTAGAAAGTATTTGGCCACGGTAGAGATGATCAACGTGGCCCAGAACAATTTCTCTATGTTGATGGATGAAATGAACCGATATCCGGATCTGGATACTTCGGAAGCCCTGATCCGGCTGGCAAGCCACCACGTTTTAAATGCCCTGACCAATGTGGATGAGGAACAGATGAAAGAAGTTCCTATCGAGAAGCTCATCAAGGAAACAAACGGTCTGATCCGCGCTGCTGCTTATAAGAAGCGGATCGAAGTACAGAACAAAGAAAACTATGAGGCGGGACTGGAAGCTGTTCAGAGCATGGTATTTGAGACCATGGCAAAGGACGATCCGGAATTGTACCATCGGGTCAGCGCTTACCTCAATAAGAAAAAAAGCGAAGGAATGGAGGGATAGGCTGTGTGGTATGTGATTCAGGTTAAAACTGGAGAAGAAAGCGGAATTGCAAGGAAACTGAAAAATCAGGCAATCCGAGCCGAGGTTCCCATTGAAAACCGTCCCATCCGGTCTGGTGGGGCATGGACAAAAAAGGAATATATTCTGTTCCCAGGATACGTGTTCCTGGATATGGATTTCACAGCCAGAAACTATTACCGGGTAAAAGAGATTCCGGGAGTGATCCGGTTCCTGGGAGACAGTAAGGCACCATCGACACTGTCCTATCTGGAATCTGAATGGATCAGAATCCTTTCCGGCAGTGGAGAGCCTCTGGAACCGACTCTGGTAAGGGAAGACAGAAGTGGTGGTATCACTGTCATCAGCGGAGTTTTAAAGCAGTTAGAAAACAGAGTTTTAAAGTGGGATAAAAGAAGCCGGAAGGCAACTTTTGAAATTACGATCTGCGGCGAAGCCAGACAGGTGCAGCTTGGGATCGAGGTGGAAGGCGGCGGAGAGCTGCAGGAAGCTGGAAGCGATGCTTCCCAGGATGCGGCACAGCCATTATTACAAGACGCGACTTAAAACATGACCGGTTGATTCGTCCCGGCTGTGTTCGGGATGCAGGCATAAAGAAAAGGAACTGAGCAGAAAAGGACGCTGGTCGGGTGGCGAAGCCCGGCCTTTTGACTTCCTCTGTCCGGTTCCTTTTCTCTTTGCCTGTTATTCCCCTTTTAAAAGCGTTAGGAAGCCGTTTAAAACCGTTTAAAGGTCTGCGGTCGGGGAAATTACCACATAAAGGCAAAATGAGCCGTATGGGGCGAATTTGAACAGGAAAAGAAGCGGGACAGAGGTGAAAGGTCATGCGGAGAGGAAAAGATGCAAGTCTGAAGGCGCTGATCAGCGCAATGGCGGAAGCGGAGAGCAAAAGTTACTACGAAGAACAGGAGAATGCCTTAAACGATCTTTCTGGTCTTTTAAAAATATTTTTAAACAGGGACGATTCGCCAGAACGTGTCCGAATCAGGAAAGATTATGAAGCGGGCGCGGCGCTGACTGGAAAAGGCGGAATCCGGCAGCGGCTTGGTGCTGTTGATATGGAGTTCTTCGGAAGGGCCTACTTTCCACATTATTTTTCCAGACCGTCTCCGGAGTTCCATCGGGAACTGGATGCTATCTGGCAGGATGGAGTCTTAAAAGGACTTACACCAAGCACACCGAAGCTGGTCAAGCAGATCAGCCGGATGAATGGCTGCAAGCGTGTAGTGGCAGCTCCCCGTGGACATGCCAAGTCTACCAGTCTGACGTTTAAAGGAACGATCCACGCTGTTGTATATGGGTATAAGCATTATCCGATCATTATCTCCGATAGTTCGGATCAGGCGGAGGGCTTCCTGGATAACATCCGTGTGGAGTTTGAAGAAAACGAAGCGATCCGGGAAGATTTTGGAGATCTGACCGGAAAAGTCTGGAGGAGCAATGTTCTGGTGACCAGCACCAATATCAAGGTGGAGGCGATTGGCTCCGGCAAGAAGATCCGAGGCAGGAAGCACCGGAACTGGAGACCGGATCTGCTGATTCTGGATGATATTGAGAATGATGAAAATGTCCGGACACCGGAGCAGCGGGCGAAGTTGGATAGCTGGTTTAAAAAAGCAGTTTCCAAGGCCGGTGATGATTATACAGATATTGTCTATATCGGAACCCTGCTCCATTATGACAGCTTACTGGCGAATACTCTTAAAAACCCTGGATACAAGGCAATTAAGTACCGGGCAGTTATATCATTTTCGCCGGAGGCAGACCTGTGGCAGGAGTGGGAAAATATCTTCACTGACCTGTCTGATGAAAACCATGAGGAAAATGCACGAAAGTTCTTTGAAGCGCACCGGGAAAAGATGCTGGCCGGGACAGAAGTTCTCTGGGAGGAAAAACTCTCTTACTATGATCTGATGGTCATGAAGGTGACAGAGGGAGAGGCTTCCTTTAACTCTGAGGAACAGAATGAACCGATCAACCCGGAAGACTGTGTTTTCAACGAGGAATGGTTCGACTACTACAACGAAGCAGAAATGGACTTCAAGGACAAGGATTTTCAGTTCTTTGGCTTTGTCGATCCTTCCCTTGGAAAAACCAAGAAAAGCGACTTTTCTGCGATCATCACACTGGCGAAAAGCAAAGTTACAGGTTACATGTATGTGCTGGATGCGGATATTGAACGGAGGCACCCGGATCGTATCATCACGGATATCCTGGAGAAAGAACGCTGGCTGAAGCGCGATTTTGGACGGGGCTATAAAAAGTTCGGTGCCGAGACTGTACAGTTCCAGTGGTTCTTAAAAGAGGAACTGGCCAAGGCATCCGCCAGGGCCGGTCTTTACCTCCCGATTGAAGAAGTACCGCAGACCAGTGATAAGACCATGAGAATTCAGACCATGCAGCCAGATGTAAAGAACCACTACATCAAATTCAATAAAAAGCATAAACGGCTCCTGGAGCAGATGTTCCACTTCCCGATGGGTGCTCATGATGATGGCCCGGATGCTCTGGAAGGCTGCCGGACAATCGCCAAGAAAAGCAAGCGGTTCCGGATCATGGACAGGAGAGCGGCTGGATTGTAAAGGAGGCGGTATATTATGCCGGTTATTTATATGGACAGGGCTTCTGCAGAAAGCCTGACAGAAAAAGATATTCGGGAGATCATAGATGAAAACCTGATGGATCTGAAATATGGGATGTTGACTGATTACTACGTGGGGCAGCACCGAATTCTTTCAGAGACCAAGGAAGACAGTACAGCACCGAACAACCGTCTGGTTAATAACATGGCGAAGTACATCACGGATACGGCAACCAGTTATTTTGTTGGGCAGCCGGTTGTCTATAACTCCCAGGATGATGCCTATCTGCAGACGGTTCAGGATATTTTTGATTATAACGATGAGCAGGATCATAACATGGAGCTGGCTAAACAGTGCAGCATCTGTGGGAGCTGCTTTGAAATGTTATATCTTGATGAGGACGCGCAGATCCGTTTTGCAAAGGTGGCGCCGTCTGATCTGATCATGATTTATGAGAGTGACAGCGGTCATGCCCAGCCTATGGCGGCGATCAGGAGCGTCCGGTCTGTCGATAAAGATAAGAATGTGATCTTGAAGGTGGAGTTCTGGAATGCGTACCAGGTTCTCCGGTTCCGGTCATTCAATAACGGGTACTTGAACCTGGAGGCGATTGAAGATCATTACTGGCAGGATGTCCCCTTTGTGGAGTACATCAATAATGAGGAGCGCCGGGGAGATTTTGAGGGCGTTATCACGGAGATTGATGCCTACAATAAGGCCCAGAGCAATACGGCGAATTACTTCCAGTACAACGATGATGCTATTTTAAAGATCCTGAAGCTGGGAGATGTGAGCAGTGATGATGTTCGGGACATGAAGGAAAAGGGTGCGATCATTCTGGATGATGGAGGAGATGTCCAGTGGCTGCTGAAGCAGGTGGATGATACCGCAATGGAGAATTTTAAGAACCGGCTGCGGGAGGATATCCATACCATGTCCCATGTTCCACATTTGTGTGATGAGTCGTTTGGCGGGAACCTTTCTGGAGTAGCAATCGCTTATAAGCTCTGGGGCTTGGAACAGTTATGTGCCATGAAAGAGCGGAAGTTCAAAAAGGGGCTGCAGCGCCGGATCGAGCTGATTACCAATATCCTGCATATTAAGGGTGGCCATTATGATTATAAGGACATCACTCCGAAATTCCGCAGGAACAAACCGGAAAACAATCTGGAACTGACACAGATCGCAACGCAGCTCTCCGGACTGCTTTCCACGGAGTCAAGGCTGCAGATGCTGCCATGGGTGGAAAACGTCCATGATGAGATGGAAAAGCTGGAGGAAGAAAAAACCAAGGATGTTGACGAATTCGGCACCTATGAGAATTTTGCCAAAGCATTTGAGAGCCAGCAGAACGGCATGACTGCCGGAAAGGCTGCGGAGGGCGTAGATGAGTCAGAAAGAACGGAATGAATGGATTGAACGGGCCAAGGAAAGGGTTCTGAGAAATGCCAAGGAAACCGACACCTATGCCAGGGATATCATGGATCTTTATGATGAGACGGCCAACCAACTGGAAAATGAGATCAATGCCATGTTCCAGAAGTATGCCCAGGATAACAAACTGGATAACGCGGAAGCGGAAAAGCTCCTGTCCGGCGAGGAATACAGCCGCTGGAGAAAGAGCATGGATAAGTATGTGGCTGAGGCCCAGACGGATTCCAGGGCGCTGCTGGAGTTAAATACGCTGTCTGCCAAGTCCAGGATCAGCAGAAAAGAGCAGCTTCTTTCGCAGATTTATCTGCAGATGATAAACCTGGCCGGGGATACAGAAACAAAGCTGACAGATCTTCTTGGCGATATGTTTAAAACCAATTATTACCGTAGCTGCTATGATATTCAGAGCATCATGGGAGTAGGCTTTACGGTGGCGAAGGTTGATGAGAAGATGCTGAAGCGTATTCTGGAGTTTCCGTGGTCAGGCAAAAATTATTCCCAGGCGCTGTGGGAGGATACGGATAAGCTGGCGGCTCTTGCCAGAAGGGAACTGACCATGGGCTTCATGTCCGGGGCCAGCGTCCAGAAAATGGCAAAATCCATAGATGATGTGATGCACCGGGGGCGTAAAAATGCGGAGCGCCTGGTGAGAACAGAAAGCAGTTACTTTTCTAATCAAGGCCAGATGCAGTCCTATCAGGAGCTTGGAATTGAGGAATACATTTTCTTGGGAGGTGGCTGTGAGATATGCCAGGCTTTAAATGGTCAGGCATTTAAGTTATCTGAGGCCGAGGCGGGAGTCAATCTGCCACCGATTCACCCGAACTGTAAATGTACTACCAGAGCAAAGCCACGGATTGATATGTTTGCACTGAAGGACGGCGCTAACCAATTGAAAGACAATCCAAAGTTTGAAGAATGGAAAAAACGCTATGTAAAAGAAAAGGCAAAAGAGCCTGCGGAACCGTTGACAGACGCGGAGCAACATGCTATGAATAGTTACATAAGCAGTTCTTCTTACGTTTGGAATGACAAGCTCCGCAGGGGAGAAAAACTGACGAAGCAGGAAGAACAGTCCATAAAGGCAATGGATTCCGCACTTCAGAAGATGCCGAAGTATGAGGGAACGGTAAAACGGTCGCTTTCAGATTTCGGAATTCTGGATGTGGATGAGTTTGTTGAATCTTATGTTCCGGGAGAACTGAAGATCTTTAATGAGTATTTATCATCTTCAACCGAGGTATATGATGATAGTTTCCAAATACAGTATGTAATTCAGTCAAAGAATGGTCGAGATATACGAAAGTACAATTCGACAGAGAAGGAAATTCTTTTTGAGCGTGGCTCATCATTTATTGTTACCAGAGTTGATGGACATACAATCTACATGGAGGAGTTGTAATGGAAAAGAAACCATATTCTGATAGACGGTGGTGGGAAGCACCAAAGGCATTTGACAGCGCCTGTAACTCATGCACCAGATATCATGGCTATGCAAAATGTGATACATATCCGGATGGGATACCGGGAGCGGTTATAAGGCAATCGGCTCTGGGAACAAACAACTACAAAGAGGATTTTTGCAGAGCTATGCAGAAAAAGAAAGCATGATGGGCACCCGAAGGGGTGCCTATTAAATTACAAAAAATTACATTTAAATGGAGCTTAAACACCTTTTAACCAGCGTTAGAGGGTGTTTTTGTTATACAAAAATTCAAGGAGGACATGAAAATGGATGGAGAAATGACCACCAGCACTCAGACAACTGAAACCGCAGCAACTACATCGGCAGGAACATCTACGGGAGCGGCGGGACAGGCCGCAGGTGCGGAAACCGGAAACCAGGAGAAAGCATCTGCCTTTAAGGAATTTCTTGACGGTCTTTTCGGTGCCAAGCAGGAGAAAAAGGAACCTGGAGCAGAAGAAAAGGCTGCTGAAAAAGGAACAGAGCCGCCTGCAGGTAAAACGGAGGAGAAATCCTTCAGCCAGGCAGATATGGATGCAGCCATTGAAAAAGCAAAGCAGGACTGGGAAGCTCAGGCAGAAGAAGCAAAGAGACAGGCCAAGTTAAGCCCGGAGGAAAAGGCTGCCGAGGAACAGAAAAAGAAAGACGAGCAGATCGCAGAACTGCAGGCGAAGCTCTTAAAGAGTGATCTGCAGAAAAAGGCAACGGCATCCCTGGAAAAAGATGGTTATCCGGTCGGCCTGGCTGAACTGCTGGATTATACCAGTGAGGAGGCCATGGAAAAGAGTCTGTCAAAATTAACAGATACCTTCAAGGGAAGCCTTCAGGCAGCGGTGGAATCCAGACTTCGCGGAAAGACTCCGGCGGGCCTTGGCAATGCGGCAAGCGCAGAAAATATGTTAAGAGATCAGATTGCAAGAAACATCAGAGGATTATAAGGAGGATATGAGACATGAGCGTAAATACAATTCAGACAGCAGCGGTCATTCAGAGTGAACTGGATAAGGCCGCAGTAGAGCAGGCTACTTCCGGATGGATGGAAGTCAATTCCAGCCTGGTGAAATATAACGGAGGATCAGAGGTCAAGATCCCGGAGCTTTCCATGGACGGCCTGGCTGATTATGATCGACAGAACGGTTTTGTAGCCGGTGGAGTAAACTTCAAGTACCAGACCAAAACAATGACCCAGGACAGAGGACGTTCCTTCAGCTTTGATGAGAATGCCGTAGATGAGACCAACTTTGCACTGACTGCGGCTACTGTAATGGGAGAATTCCAGAGAACCAAAGTGATCCCGGAGATTGATGCTTACCGTTACAGCACGATCGCGGCGGCCTGCATCAAGGCAAAGACAGCATCTGGCGGATATGTACCGGCGGAGGATACCATTCTGCAGAAACTTTACTACGACATTGCAACGGTTCAGGAAATCGTTGGAGATAATACTCCGCTGGTAATTACCATCAGCCGCATGGTGGCAGCGATCCTCTCCATGAGTGATAAGCTGTCCAAAAAACTGGATGTAACAGATTTTAAGCAGGGAGATGTAAGCTTTAAGGTTAGGAGCCTGGATGGACAGCATCCACTGATTTCGGTTGGTTCAGAGAGAATGAAGACTGAATATCTGTTCAAAGATGGAAAAACCAGCGGACAGGAAGATGGTGGATTTGCAGCAACGGCATCTAGCAAGAACATTAACTGGATCATCACACCGAGAAAAGCCCCTGTTGCGGTGTCTAAGACAGATAAGATGAGAATCTTTGATCCGGAGACAAACCAGAAGGCAAGAGCTTACGCGATGGATTACCGCAAGTACCATGATATCTGGATTCCGGATCAGCAGATCAAGACCTGCTTTACCAACGTAAAGGAAGAACTGTCATAGGAGGAGATACGGGATGATTACTTTAAGACGTGACAATGTAGTAAAACAGACAGAGTCTGAAGTTGTAGCGCTGGCATTGGAAAGCCAGGGATTTGTCAGAGAAGGGGCCGCAAAGAAAGCGACTCTGGAAAACGAAGCACCTGCAGCGGAAAAGGAACTGAAGGAGGAACTGGCGGCGGCCAGAAGCCAGAACGCTGCGCTGAAACAGGAACTGGACGGTGCGAAAGACCAGCTTGAGGTGGCCCTGAAAGAAAATGCCACTCTGAAACAGGAACTGGACGGCACGAAAGATCAGCTTGAAGTGGCCCTGAAACAGAACCAGGAAACTGCTGAGAAAAGCCAGACAGCAAGGAAAAAGTAGGAGGGACTGCATGGCAAGTGAACAGGAAAACAGGATTGTAGCCGAAGTCATGGATAACATGAAAATGGCAGAAACGGAAGAAAGCTCCGCAAGGAGATATGTGCGCCGGGCGGTAGATAAGATCCTGATTTACTGCTGCAGAGAAGATCTTCCGGAACGCCTGGAAGGAACTGCAGCCCAGATTGCCGAGGATATGTTAAAGGCAGATCTGCTGGTCTCCACAGGAAAAGAAACATCATCCGTCACCCGTGGAGACACAACGATTTCTTACCGCGATCCAAGCGCTTCCAGGAGCGCCACGGTGGACTTCATGAAGAATTATGAGACATCCTTAAACCACTATAAGAAAATGCGCTTGCCAAAGGATAACCATGCAGGAAGCTGATATTCTGGCAGAGACCTACTGGGATACAGTGACCGTTTACCGACCTTTTAAAGATACTTTACCATCTGGTGAAAGTGTTTTTAAAAGCGGTACGGAAGGGAAGATGATGTATCAGGATGTTCCATGTGCGCTATCTTCCCACAGCGGCGGAGCGTTGGCCCAGAGCAGCTCCACGGCATCTGTAGATACTTCCTACAGCCTTTTTGTAAGGCCGGAGATCGACATCCTGGAAAATGATTTCCTGGTAATTTCCCGGCTTGGAAAAGTTATAGAAGCTCTGGCTGGAGCTGCTGAACGGCAGCCGTCCCACAATAATGTTCCAGTTCGTCTGGATGATCCGGTGGTCTGATGAGTACCGAATATACCTTTGACGGATTGGATGAGTGGGAAAAGAACCTGGCCCAGGTTATAGATCAGCAATATCCGGAAGAATTTAAGCAAATGGTCATTGACATTGCGGAGCGGACACTTGGAAGAGCAAAAGAACTGACTCCGGTTCAGACTGGACATTTGCGGAATGCCTGGAACTTGGGAACTATCGAAAAACGGGGAGACACTTACTATATTGAGATTTACAACAATGTGGAATATGCGGAGCCTGTGGAGTATGGGCATCGCATGAAGGGCGGCGGCTTTAAAAAAGGCGCTCATATGTTGGAGGTGTCTCTGCAGGAAATGGATCGGAAGCTTCCAGATTACCTGCGGGCCTGGTTGACTGATTTTTTAAATACGCATGATTTGGTTTAAGGAGAAATGATGGAAAATCCAGTATTGCAGATAAAAGACGCGCTGATCTGGGCCTTAAAGAAGATAGATCCGGACACAGATGTCTTTTTTGAAGAGATCAAAAGTACAGACCCGGCCCATGGAGTGGAACAGCCTAAAACCTGGTATTTTGTGGATTTGAAGCCAGGAAGTCCTGTAACTGTGGATGGAATTTACACGGACATGAGCGTCATGGTGGATGTTACCTATCATGAGAAGGGCGAAAGCAATAATGCTTATCTCATTAAAGCTGCTGAAATTGACGCAGCCATTCGTCCGGTGCTTTCGTTTGGTGATAGGAAGATCACCATCGGGAATGCGGACATCAATGTAGTGGATCACGTTCTCCACTACATTTTTACTATCAATTTCCGGCACTCCGAAGAACAGAAGGTTGCAAATGACCGGATGGAGGAGCTGGGAGTATCACTGAAAAAGGAGAGTGAGTAAACATGGGCCTGGGATTACCGAATTTTAACTTTATCTTCCAGTCCAAGGGTATCAGTGCCATTGAGCGCAGTGCCAGAGGAATTGTGGCGGTTATTTTGAACGATGACACGGAAGGTGAAGAACAGAATGTTTACAACAAAGTGGATGATGTGGATTTCACTCAGTGGACGGAGGATAACTACAATTATCTGAAGCTGATCTATGAGGGGGCACCTTCAAAAGTGATCGCCATGAGAGTGGCCACCAATGTAGAAAGCTACAACGCGGTTCTGAAGAAGTTAAAGGACTTAAAATGGAATTATCTGTGCATCCCTGGAATTAAGGCGGCAGATACCACGATGATCGGAGCCTGGATCAAGCAGTACCGCAATGATGAAAAGAAGACCTTCAAGGTGATTCTTCCCCATTATGCGGGAGATCATGAGGGAATTATCAACTTTACCACAGAGAACATTACTTCGTCTGTTACCGGGAAAAAGCATACTGCAGCGGAATACTGTGCGCGGATCGCAGGAATCCTTGCTGGACTGTCTCTTTCCAGAAGCAGTACCTTTTATGTTCTGAACGATGTTTCTTCGGCAGAAGTGCCGGATGATCCGAATGAGCGGATCGATGCAGGCGAACTGATCCTTACCTTTGATGGCAGCCAGTATAAGATTGGGCGCGGTGTGAACAGCCTGACTTCCTTTACTGCCACCAAAACGGAAGATTTTCGGAAGATCAAGATCGTGGAGGGCATGGATCTCTACATGGATGATATCCGGGATACATTTGAAAAGTATTATGTGGGCAAAGTCATCAATGACTATGACAACAAGCAGATGTTTGTGGCAGCCATCAGCTCTTACCATAAGGAGCTTCTTGGGGATGTCCTGGATCGCAGTTATGACAATACCGTATCTGTAGATGTAGATGCCCAGAGAAATTATCTGGAAGGACGGGGCACCGACACATCAGAAATGGATGATACGGCGGTGGCTGAAGCAAATACAGGAAGTAAGGTCTTTGTGACCAGTAACGTGAAATTTGTGGATGCCATGGAAGATCTGAAAATGACAGTAAACATGTAAGGAGGGAATGACAATGGCAGAGAGTATCAGAGGCAACAAAACTCTTTCCGGTACCTGGGGAGAGCTTTGGATTGATGGAGAGAAAATCTTTGAATTTTCTAAGATCGAGTTAAAGGTAACAGCCAATCGTGAAGATGTCCAGATCGGTATTGATGTGGACTCTAAGATTACCGGGTTAAAGGGCGAAGGCTCCTATACCGTAAAAAAAGTTTATACCAGGGCAAAAGCAATCCTGGAAAGCTGGAAGAAAGGCAAGGATGTGCGCTGCCAGATTATTGCAAAGCTGAAAGATCCAGATGCCGTGAATGGGCAGACAGAGCGCTGGTCAGCTAACAATGTATGGCACAATGAACTTCCGGTGGTCAACTGGGAAAAAGGCGGAATTGTCGAGGAAGAAACCAGCATCGGCTTCACACCGTCTGATCTGCAGAATCTGGATCAGATTGCAGCATAAGAGGAGGAAACAGTCATGGATAAAGATAAGAGCGAGGTATTTAAGAGTTTTACTAACAAGGCGATCAAGCGCTTTCAGGAGAAAAAGGTCAGAAAATACCGCACATTACATATTCCGAGCCTGGATGAAAATATTAAAATCCGCAACCTGGATTATCCGGAAATCGTAGAGTGTACGGAAATCGAAGATGAAAACGATCCGAATGCGGCAGATAAATATACGATTTATCTGGCCGTTGTGGAACCGAACTTAAAAGAAGTCGCACAGGAGATGATGAATCAGGGGCTGATCCAGACATATCCGGAAGTGGTGAATATCTTTGAAATGAGCGAGATAACAGAAATCGCTACAGAGATCATGAAGCTTTCCGGTGTACTCGGAAATAAGAAGGTCACTGTGGTTGAAGAATTAAAAAACTCATAAGCCGAGACGGAGAAACCTATTTCCTGCACTTTTATCTGCAGAAGGGAATCACACCTGAATATATCCTGAATCTGAGCCTGGAGGAAAGGCTCTTTTATTTTGCTTCCATGGAGACGGCCATAGAGGAAAGAAGAAAGCTGTTTGCTTTTGAAGGGAACGGGGGTGCAAGTGACAAATGAGTGTGATAGGAAGTATCAGCATTAAGGATAATGTCACGGCAACTCTCCGGATCATAAAGAAAGAACAAACTTCTTTCCGGGAGGATGTTAAGAAAACCCGTGAGGAGATGGAGAAAACCTGGAAGGAAAAGTACCAGGCAAAGCTGGATGCAACTCCGGCAACCAAGGCACTGAATAGCTTGAAGTCCAAAATGGAACCGCTCCGGAAAAAAGTAGTGACGGCCATGGCTGTAAAGGACATGGCCACAACGAAAGTTAAAGCGGTAGAAAGCCGTGTAAAAGATCTTGGGAAAAAGGTTGCCGAGCCGGTAGTGAAGATCAAGGATGCTACCGGCAAAGGAATTTCTGCTATCAGCGGAAAAATGAAAGAACTGGGAACCAAGGTTGTTATACCGGTTGCAATCGCAGCGGCCACGGCCACTACTGCAGTGGTGGGAGCATCAGTAAGCGAAGGTGCGAAGCTGGAGCAGAGCCGTGGCGGTGTCGAGACCTTATTCAAGGATGATGCGGATACAGTCAAAGCGAATGCGGACAAAGCCTTTGAAACAGCGGGATTATCAGCAAATGATTATATGGAGCAGGTCACCAGCTTTTCAGCTTCGCTGCTGAACAGTTTAAAGGGTGATACGGCAAAAGCGGCCACAGTGGCGGATCAGGCCATGGTGGATATGGCAGATAACGCGAATAAATTCGGTACCGACATAGGCTCTATCCAGAACGCTTATCAGGGCTTTGCCAAGCAGAACTACACCATGCTGGATAACCTGAAACTTGGTTACGGTGGTACGAAGTCGGAAATGGAGCGTCTGTTAAAGGATGCTGGGAAAATTTCTGGAGTTAAGTATAACCTGGATAATCTGGCGGATGTGTATAACGCGATCCATGTGATCCAGGAAAAACTGGATGTTACAGGAACCACAGCGAGAGAAGCATCGACCACATTCAGCGGATCTTTCGGAGCCATGAAGTCCGCAGTTAAAAATCTGCTTGGCTTTATGGCGAGTGGCGGTGATGTAGAAGGCGCTATGGGCTCTGTAGTGGAGACGGCCAGCACGTTCCTGTTCAAGAATGCGGTTCCGATGGTTGGACGAGTCGTAAAAGCGCTTCCTGGAGCTGTGAAAACAGGTATAAAGGCGGCTGCTCCGAAGATTAAAGAATCTGGTGGAGAAATCGTCAAGGGCCTGAAAGACGGAATTGTGAGCGCACTGCCATCTTCTATGAGCGGCGCAGTCAACCAGGCGTTTGATGGTATCGGAAACCTGGGTTCCAAGTTTTCAGCGGCTATACCGGAACTTGTATCTTTCGGAAAGAGCATAACAAATTCCCTTGGTCAGGCTGCAGTAGCCAGTGCCCCAGCAATTGGAAGCATTGTGAACACTGTTTCAACTATGCTTCCAGTAATACTCCCGGTGATTTCAAGCGTGGTTTCTGGTATCAGTGGCCTGATCTCTCAGGCATCGCCAGTTATCGCAGGGCTGGTGTCGGCTATCGGTGTGGCTGTTGTGGCGCTTGCCCCTGTTTTCAGTACGATATTCGATGGCATTGGTGAGAAAGTAAGTTCTGTGATCGGCTTTATCGGAGAGCGGATGGGCTTCATCCAGGAGGTTATCGCGGTAGCTGGCCCGGCAATCGGTTCTGTATTGACCACAGCCTGGAGCGTGATCTCGCCTATTATGGATTTGTGCATTAGTGTATTCGAGCTTGTTTTCAGCGTGGTTCAGCGCGTGTTCCCAGGAATTCAGAGTATCCTGGAGAGCGTCTGGAGCGTGGTTCAGCCTATTGTGGAAGGAATTGGTTCGGCTATCGGTAAGGTAGCGGACTGGATCAGCAACACAGGAGCCAAGATTGCAGGTTCTGGAGGCAGTGGATCGGGAAGCGTTGGAAAGAATGCGGCTGGAGACAACAACTGGCGTGGTGGACTTACCTGGGTAGGTGAGGAAGGCCCAGAGCTTGTAAATCTGCCGCGAGGTTCCAGGATACTTCCAAACAAGGAAAGTGTGTCTCTGACCAGCAATGCATTCGGTGGCGTAGTACAGGGAAGTATGGCAGCATCCTCCGGAAACGGTGGAGGAATGTCCTCTGTCATCGGCGTTTTAACAAATATTGACCAGCATCTTTCAGCTCTGATCGACCGGATCAGGGAGAGCAGGAGCAGCATGGAGGTACCGGGCAGCACTTCGTCTGGTGGAGCAAGAGGATTCCTCGGAAGCATTACAGTCCAGATTGCCAAACTTGCAGATACCATCAATGTCCGGTCAGAAGATGATATTGATGAGATGGCTGATAAAGTAGCAAAGAAATTTGTAGAAGTAATTGTAAATATGGGATAGGAGGGAGCTTATGGAAGAGAGAATCATTGAATTAAGTGTGGATAATCGGAGCGAAGTCATTAAGCTCCCGATTAACCCTAAAACGGTGGAGATTACATCAAAACAGTTAAATCAGACGATAACTTTGCTGGAAATGGGAGAAGTCAATCTTCCGGGAGACTGTGGATTAAAACGCACAAAGTTTTCCAGCTTCTTCCCATCAGAAAATTCTCCTTTCAGCAGCAGAGCAGAAGATACACCGAAAGGTTATATCACCATGCTGGATGAGTGGAAAACATCAAAAAAGGTGGTTCGTGTTATTGTAACGGACATGGACATCAATCTGGCAATGCTGATGGATGAACTGAATTATTCTGGAAATGAAGGAGACGAGGATATTTATTATACCATGTCTTTTTCGGAGTATGTTACTTTGAATGTTCCCACGGTAAATATCACACCAAAGGTCAGGGACAATGGTCTTACAGATCGGCCCAATACCAGCGCCGGTGGAAGTCATACGGTGGTTAGCGGGGATACTTTGTGGGGGATCGCAAAGAAATATTATGGGAATGGGGCACAGTATACGAAGATATATGGTGCAAATAGCGGAACGATTGAAGCGGCAGCCAAGAGCCATGGAAAAAGCAGTTCCGGGAACGGGCATTGGATTTATCCGGGTACTGTGCTTTCGATTCCTGCATAAAGGCGGTGGAAGGAATGAAATTACTGACAGGAGGAAAGGATATCAGCCAGCTAATTGAAAAGATCACTTGGTCTGGTGATACTTCCCAGGTGTCCAGAAAAATCAATTTCACTATCGCACAGAACAAAAAAGATACTCTATTCCCGAATGTGTCCATTGACATTGGGGATGAAATTATCATGCAGGATAATGAAGGAAATAATATTTTCGGCGGGATTATATTTGATGCGGATAAAAAAGGCAGCTCTAAAACGGTAAGTTATCTGGCATATGATCTTTTGTTTTACGTGAACCAGTCTGATGTGAATATGGTCTTTTCTGGGACACCAGAAAGTATTGTCACACAGATCTGCCAGAAACTGGATATTCCCTGCGGAGAACTGGCTCCGACCAATGGAGTTGTAGTGAAATCACCGTGTTTTGGAAAAAAGGCATATAAGGCAATCATGATGGCCTATACAGTAGCAGCCAGAAAGAATGGTACAAAATACATTCCTCTGATTAAAAATATCAATCAGCTTTGTGTGATTGAAAAGGGGACGTTGTGTGGAGCTGTGATGACCGGAGATTACAACCTAATTGATACAGAGTATAAAAGCACTCTGCAGAACCTGGTAAACCGTGTAATTATCACCAACAGTAAAGGAAATCAGATCAAGGTGATAGAGGATGCAGAGTCCATTCAAAAATATGGCCTGGTTCAGAAAGTTATGAAACAGAGCGATAAAGAAGATATTTCAGCAGAAGCACAAAAAGCACTGGTTTCTGTAGAAAATTCTGGATCTGTATCTGGAGTACCGAATGATTTCAGGGCGGTCTCTGGCTATTCCATTATTGTCCAGGATGAAGTTTCTGGACTGTATGGACAGTTTTACATAGAAAGCGATACTCATACCTTTACCAATGGAAAAGCGCAAATGGATCTTACCCTGGCTTTTGAAAATCTGATGGATGAGGAGGAAATCGAGAAGGACACAAACAATAAGAAAAGTAAGTAGGAGGGACTGACATGACAGATCATAACATCGTGCGAATGGTTCACGCAATTGAAGAACGTATATCCGGTGGCGGAGCTGCGGATATAAACTCCGGTGGCGGGGTTCAGGCAAGCGTAGATGGAACATTCCTGGCTGATGTGATCAGTGTGAAGCCTTTGTCTATTCAACTGCAGGGGCAGACAGTATCTGCTGGCATTTACATCAATCCGGCCTTGACGGTAGCGGCATCGGATGGCGGTGATGAGATTTTAAAGCCCTTTGAAACACCGTTTGAACCGGCTGCAGCATATGAATTTTTGAAAGAATTCCATGAAAAATATGTAATCAAGAAAGGTGATACGGTGGTGGTTGTCATGACAGGAAGCGGCTTTTATATAGCTGGAAGGGCGGTGGCAGGATGAGCATTTTTCCATTTATTGATGCGTCTGGGGTTACAGATACGAAAAAAGTAACTGATTTACCATTACTGAAAGAATATGCGTATGATTATGCGAGAAATGAACTGCTTCTGGATGAAAATGGCTGCACTTATCTGGTGGAAGGAAATGCTGCACTCCGGATCTGGATATTTAAGGCACTTACAACAGCCCGGTTCCGACACGTAGCTTATTCTCCGGCCTTCGGAGAAGAATATGAGGATCAGCTCATTGGACACTCCATGAACGGAGAAATAGTAAAGTCAGAAATGAAGCGTTATATTACCGAAGCGTTAATGGTAAATCCATATATCAAGAAACTGGAAAATTTTAATTTTGAGACCAGTAGCTGGGGGATGAAAGTAACATTTGACTGTACCAGCATTTATGGGAAAGAAACGGTACCGATCCGAATGGAAGGGGTGAATGTATAAATGGATTTTACGGCAGATGGAATTCTGGCCAGGATGAAAGGAAGCCTCAAAAATGAAGATTCCAGGATAGAGGGAAGCTTTACAATGGATAACCTGCAGGCGGTATCTGAAGAACTGGCCCGATTTAATGCGATGCTCATTGCTCCCCTGCAGGATGAACTGGCTGCTCAAGGAAGTGACATGGGAACCAGTGGAAATGAAAAACATTATGTGAAATGGGCCAAGGAAGCAACCAATGCCCAGGGCAAAAGGGTGGCGGGAAATGCAAAAGTTTCCAGTCCAAGAGACGGAACAGGAAACGTATATATCGCCATTGTTTCCACAACGGCCCAGGCACCTACGGAAGAAGAAATCCGGATTGTGCAGGAGTATATCAATACGAAGCGGCCTGTGGGGGCTAACCCGGTGGTATCTGCAGCGGAGAGTATTGATGTAACCATTGTATGCGAGATTCACAAAACAGCCGGATACACGGAGGAAACGGTTAAAAGCCAGATTCAGACAGATGTTCAGGCACATTTTCTGGAAATTGCTTTCCAGAGCGGAGTGATCTCCCTGAACTTCTTTAAAGTCAGCAATATCATCAGCGCGGTGAGTGGTGTCTCCGAGGTGGTGGACTTAACAATAAATGGAAAAAAGGATTCTATCACGGCAGATTATAACAAATTCTTTTCTCTGAAGGGAGTGATTATCAGTGTCACTGAATAGTGAACAGATGCTTCCGGCCAGAGTGCGAAAGATGAGGCAAATGGAAGACCTTCTGAATGTGGAAGATATAATCCTGGCTGAGATAGAAAGAATTATTGATGAAATGTATGGGGCGGCGGCGCTACTCCATGAGGAGCTGGTCAATGAGGCTTGGTTGAAGGAAAAACTGGATGCCCGAACAGGAGCTGATACAACAGTAGAGGCAGATGCGGACAAGCTCCTGGCAACGATAACGCTGGATGTAAGCAAAATTGTGGGTGTTGATATGAAAGACATCCGGGTATTTTTGGACAAATGGCTGCCAGCACATTTAAGATATCGTGTGATTTTACTGATAGAGAGTGGCTATATTAGCCCGGAAAAATATACCGTGACAGGAATGGCACTGGGTTATGAAGCGCAGTTTTGGCCGGTTCGGACATTGAATGGAGCCTGGTTGCTGGACGGTACATACAATCTTGATGCAGTCCGTAAGGCAGATGAATACGGCTTAACCTATGAAATTGGAGAAATAGAACTTCATGAGGATTTCACGGAGGCAGCCAGATTTATGACAGCAATCTGCCAAGATGAGAACACTGTCGGCATGGTATCCATGGGCTTTGAATCCCAGTTCTGGCAAGTTCCAACACTAAACGGTGCGTGGAAATTAGATGGTTCTGTTCTTCTTGAAATTCTGAGACACCCACATGAGTACGGACAACACTTTGATTTTGGAAAGATAGAAAACAAAGAGGAAAATGACTATCGTGTTCGACTGGATAAGGATTTATGGTTTCTGGATGGCAGCCAAAATTTGAACGGAAAGAGAATATTGGACGCTGAGAGGCGTGAGGAGGAATTGACATGACACAGAATCAGATCATCACAGTGACAGCAAGAAAAAATATGGTTAGAGCCAGGGCCGGAGAGATCCAGCTCCCGAAAATCGTGGGTTTTGTTTTCGGTGATGGCGGTGTGGATGAAAGCGGGAACATTATTCCTCTTTCGGAAACAGACAGCACCCTCGGAAATGAACTTCTCAGAAAGAAGTATGACGGCTATACAATGGTCAGCGATACAGAATGCAAGTATGAATGTACGCTGACCGAAGAGGAGCTGGCGGGCAAAGAGATCAGCGAGATCGGCTTGTATGATGCTAATGGTGATATCGTTAATATTAAGCGGTTTTCAGCTAAAGGCAAGGATGCGGATCTTGCGATGACCTTCTGGATTAAGGACACGTTTTAAGGGAGGAACACAATGGCTAACTTACCAATCAAGAACAATCCTACATTGAACCTCCAGATGGAGGCTCTTACAACATCAACTCCTGCACATGCAGACCGGTTTAACGAACGCTATCAGCAGTTACTTGAAAATGACAAGGCACTGCAGGTGGATGCCAAAATTTATGAGGATGACAAAAACGGAGCGAAGATCCGTCTGGGGATGGAAAATGGTCATCTTTATTATGTTCAGCTTCCTTCGGAAGAAGCTGATGGCACTGGAGAATAACGGATTCCGTTATATGATAACGGGATACGTTATAAAATAACAAAATAAGCAAAAATATGACGCATCGTGTTATATTATGCTGGAAATGAGGGAAAAAATGACGGAAAATAAGGTTTTTATTGCGGAGCAGGAAACCCTTTTGGAAGTGAAGGAGCAGACAGAGAAGCTGATCCGGAACCTGATCCCGACTGACGCACCGATCTATGGAATGGTTATTCACGAAGCATCAGATCTGAATCCAGCTACCCGTGTAGAATACTTGGGCGCTAACAAGGACTTTAAGCCTATGTCCATGAATATGGCTACTCATGCCATGGATTATGGCTCCTGGGCGGATTGGAGCTGGTTAAAAGCGAATGTGCCGGTTATGTGTGGGTGGGATGGAGAAATCAAATATTATCTGAATCCGGATGATTATACGAAGAAAGCAGACGGAACAGCTTCAGATGCATCAAATGCAAATTTTGCAGGAAATGCAATGGCGGTCATTAAGAAGATCTACAAAAAGGAATATAAGGTCGGTTCAGATCGTTATGTATACTTCTGCGAGCGGCAGGTTGATCCGGATTTCCAGCCGGTTGGTTTTAATGTCAAAGGAAAAGTTAGGGACTACATGCTCATTCCCATGTTCTATGGCTCTATTGATGGAAACGGAAGGATGAGAAGCATTGCAGGTCAGTGGAGCTGCCTGACTGCTTCAGGAAGCTCTTCTGATAATTCATCAGGAACCGCAATAGGCACTACAGAGCAGAACACAGCGATTTTGAAAACGAGTGCAAGCGGGTTATTCTTCGGCGGCCCGCTTACAAATACGTTAGCAGATATTTGTGTAATGCTTACGCGAAGCACAGATTCACAAAGTTCTTTTGGAAGCGGAATGTGCTCCAGCTATGTAGAGGATAAAGCCCAGCATTATGGAACTCAGATCAACAAGGTAGTTGGAGGCGGCCGGTTTTATGGATCAGATGATAATAAGTCTTTCAATAAGATTTTTCATAGCGCTGTTCTGGGCAGTTATATGCTTTGGCAGCGTGATCCGTATATGGTCGCGGTCAATGGAAGAATTAAGGTATCTACAGATTATACCTACAATCTGAGTGGAGACGGGTATCTGGATACAGGCTGCAACGTGACAGCAAACCATTACAATGCGACCATGCACGTAGTCAAAGGTTTTGGAGCGATTCCGTCAGAGGAAATTGAGGGAACTTCGGCAACTGGCTATTGTGATCATACTTGGGTAAACGCCACAATCACGGCGGTTTCGCTACGGTTCGGCAATTGCAATGACGGTCTTAATGACGGCCTCTGGGCCCGCACACTGAACAATGTGGCTGCTAACGCCTGGTGGAACTACGGCGCGTCCTTTTTCTATCAATTTTAGAACGACAACCAAAATGTTCCCGGTAATCCTACACCGCAGACGATTGAAACATCGTTATATCCGCCCTTATGGGTTTTGGTGAGTGGAAATAGTTCCGGTCAGGAGCTGCAAGTAGCAGGAAATGTCCGAAAGCGGCGAGGAGATAGAAGATCATGCGTATATTGAAATACGATATTGAAAAGGTGACCGGGATTCCCTGGAAGAAAAAGAAAAGTTATAGATACCTGTATCGGCTGGCCTGCCGGGAAGATGTGATTAAAAAGGCTTTTAAACGTATGAGAAAAGGGAAAACCAAGAGAAAAGACTTTCAAATGGCGGAGGAAAATCTGGATGCCTGGGTTAAGAAAATCCAGGAAATTATCCTGAATACGAAACCGGATGGATGGCAGACTGATCCCCAAAAACGATTTAAGCCAGTAAAGCATAACCCGGTAATTATTAAAGAGTTTGGAAAGACGAGGGTTGTTTATGTACCGACTATGGTGGAACTCTGGATTCAGCATGTTATTGTAATGATCCTGGAGCCGATCATAGCGGGAAGCAGTTATCCGATGAGCTTCTCATCGTTTCCCGGAAGGGGTTCCCTGAAGGGGCAGCGAGCTATCAGACGTTGGATCGAAAGTGGAAAGGGAATCAGGAACTTTGCACAGGCAGATATCCGACATTTTTATAGCCATATTCAGTATAAAATTGTTCGGAAAAAATTAGAGCGTAGAGTTAAAGATAACTTTTTCCTACATCTGATTGATGTCTGCATGACATATTTTCCTAAAGAAATGCCTTTAGGTTTCTATCTTTCTCAATGGCTTGCGAATTTCATGCTCCAGGAACTGGATTATGACATTAAATGTAAGCTGAAAATAGCACATCATGTCCGGTATATGGATAATTATACGCTGGCTGATGATAACAAAAAGAAGCTGCACCAGGCACTGCTTTACATTCGGCAGGTGCTTGGAAAGATGAGACTACGCATGAAGAGTGACTGGCAGGTGTTCCGATTTGAATACACCAAGAAAAATGGGAAGAAAACGGGGCGCTGCGTGTCGGCCATGGGCTGGCTGTTTTACCGGTCAAAAGTGTTGATCCGGAAGCGCATATTACTTCATGTAGAGCGCATAGCCCGAAAATTGCATAAAAAGGAAGAAAACGGCCAGCGGTTTCCACTGGGGCTTTGCCGTGGTTTTGTATCGTTGCTGGGGTGGATCACACATTCAGAAACGTATGACTGGTATTTGATACATATTAAGGAATTGGTAAACGTCCGTAAAATCAAACGGATTATTTCAAAGATGACAAGGGAGGTAAATCGTCATGCAGGAATGGAAAAAAGAACTCTGCAGAGAGCAGCCTGAAACCCTTCAGGAGCTTGGAAAAGGTACTTACATTCAGAGACGCAATATCACTCCGTATGAAAGAAAAGACGGGAACGGAGAAGCTGATAAGGGTTATTCATGTGAGTACAGGATTCTTACAAAAGAAGAATATTTTGCAGCCCTGGAGCAGGAAAACAGCAATAAAAATATGCTGACTTCCATGGCCGCTCAGGCAGATATCTATGAGAAACTTATTGAGACAGAAAAAAATCAGTTAGTCATCATGCAGGCAATTGCAGATCTGTATGAAAAAGAGAATGGAGGCGTGTAATATGTTAGAACTTTATGTGACCTTAGTTAAAGCTGAAATCAGAACCCTTGACAGCGTACCGGCGGCCTTCCGGGAAAAGGTGAAAGCGGCTATTGAAGCGGAAAAACAGGAATGATAGGAAGGGAGAAGAAACATGACTCTGCTTCATATTATAGACACGCTTTGCGATGTGACAACCAAGCAGGCAGATCTCCTCCGGGAGCTGGTGACAGATCTGGAACATATGAACCAGGTTTCCGAAGAAGTAAAGAATTATTATCGGGAGAAGCTGGATTCTATTGATCAAGAAATGAACGTAGCTGAATACGGCTGCAGAGAACTTCCTTATATGGACGAAGCTCACAGAGAAATAATAAGGTAAAAGCAGGTGCATCGGATGTTTCCGATGTGCCTTTTTAATTGGAGGAAGATCATGCAAAGAGAAAAGTGGAAGACCATGGATGTGATCCTTGTAATCTTGGCGATATTTTTACTTGTTTTTGTGATTGCAATGATTGCTATTTACATAAAAACAGGGGGAATCCCAGATACCTTATGTACCTGCGTGTTTAGCGTATGTGGCGGAGAATGCGGAGTAATGGGCTGGATCAAGACAACGAAAGATAGACATCTTTCCAGACAATATGAACTGGAGGACAGGGAGACAGACAAAAAAATAATGGAGGAGACGGAGAATGAGTGATATTTGTTTTGAATGTTTAAAGATTTTGGTGATGGTAGCGGTGCTGGTATTAACCAGATATGTGCTTCCTTGGGTAAAAAGCAAGGTTGATTCTGAGAAGCTGAACCTGGTAGCCCAGTGGGCATATAAAGCGGTTTTAATGGCCCAGCAGACCATGAAAGCCACTGGTGGAAAAGAGAAAAAAGCCATCGTTACGCAGTTTTTAAAAGAGATTCTTCAGGAGAAGAACATCGCACTTTCGGACAAACAGATTGAGATCCTGATTGAAGCTGCAGTAAAGCAGATGAAGATTCAGGAAAATTCGGGAATTGTGATTGAAGCAACGGATGATGTGGAGGTGTAGTTGAAATGGGAGTAAGAGTTGGAAGTGCAAGAAGCAATGAAAATGGCGGAGTAAATGGTGGCAAGGCAGGCGATCAGACTGGCAGAGAGGTCTCAACGCAGCCCTGGTATTTGCATTCAAAGGGTTGGATTGTTATTAGAGCAAAGTCACCTGCAGTCCGGGAGGCAATCGCTAAAAATATGGAAGCCGCCTGCCAGAATAACAATATCGGTTATTGCCAGGGACACAGAGGAACGGCAACGGCGGCAGCGAAGCCATATACTTACGATCTTTCCAAGGTGAATACAGTCGTGGAAACAGACTGCTCTGAATTGGTACGTTGCTGTGTGCTTTATGCAGGCATTCATGTGAATGGTTTTAGCACAGCGAATGAGGTGGACGAACTGAAACAGACTGGCCAGTTTTATATCCTGGAAGAAAATAAGTATTGCAAAGCTGCTGACTATTTGTTACGAGGGGATATCCTGGTCACAAAGACGAAAGGACACACTGTGGTTGTTCTGGACAATGGTTCCAAGAGCAGCCAGAATAAAAAAGTTGAAGCAGCTCAGAAAAAGGATGTATCTATCAGCGGAACCTATAAAACCACGGTAGATCTGAATTTGAGAGCGGGAGCCGGTACAACAAAAGATATTCTGGTTACGATCCCGAAGGGGACAGCGGTCTCCTGTTATGGATATTACAGTCCGTATAAAGGAAAGCCTTGGTATTATGTAAAGACTACTGTGAAGGGAGTAGCTTACACGGGCTTCTGTAGCAGTGCGTATTTAAAACGTTAAATAAATGAAGGCTCTGGGAGTGCGAACTCCTGGAGAATCCTGATTTCATGCCCCTTAAAATTGAAATCAGGAGGACATAATGAATAGTTTTATTGCATGGATCGGTGGAAAGAAATTACTGAGAAAAGAGATCGTAAAAAGGTTTCCAGAAGAAGGATTTACACGGTATGTAGAGGTTTTTGGCGGAGCTGGCTGGGTTCTTTTTGAAAAGGAGCAGGGAAAAGAACTGGAGGTGTTCAACGACCGTGACAGCAACTTGATTAACCTGTATAGGTGCATCAAGTATCATTGCGGAGAACTGCAGAGAGAACTGGAATGGTTGACTATATCGCGGGAACAGTTCTTTGACAGCAAGAGCCAGCTTGACAGTCAGGGGCTTACGGATATCCAGAGAGCGGCGCGGTTCTTTCATATTATTAAGGTGAGCTTCGGGTCGGACCGCAGAACCTTCGGAACGAATAAAAAGAACCTTGCCAATGCTATTGAGTACCTTCCCCTTATTCAAAAGAGGCTTCAGGGTGTTGTAATCGAGAACAAGGACTTTGAAAACCTGATTCGGGTTTATGATAGACCAGGGGCACTCTTTTATCTTGATCCGCCTTATCATGGGACGGAAAAATATTATGAGGGAAGCTTCACCGAAGCGGATCATGAGCGTTTAAAAGCCGTTTTAAGCAGTATCAAAGGCCGTTTTATCTTATCTTATAATGATGATACTTACGTCAGAGAACTGTATAAGGGTTACAATATCGAAGAAATAAGCCGGAATAACAGCCTGGCGGGTAAGACGAAAACTTCGCAATTCAAGGAATTGATAATCAGGAATTACGAAAAATAACGTATTTCGTTATAATATAACAAAATGACTTTTAAAGAGTGCCCTCGTGCTAGAATAACCAGCAAAGGGGCATGGATATCATGATTAAAATTCATTTATCACGGCTTCTTGGAGAAAAAAGGTGGACGCAGAAAGATCTTGCAGAAGCCACTGGAATCCGGCCAAGTACAATCAACGAATGGTATCACGAATTCGTAACCCGTATAAACCTGGATCACGTTGACAAGATTTGTGAAGTATTAGAGTGCGATATTTCAGATCTAATTGAATATGTACTGAATCAGCACAAAATCACGGGAAAAGATCTGATTGTTGAAGAGCATGGAAACCGAAAGCCGAAGAAAAAGCAGTAGAAAAAGGACGTTTTGGAGGGTATTTTACAGCCCTTTAAAACGTCCTTTTTCTGTTTTTAAAATAGGTTTTTGCAAATGACGCGAAAACATTTTGCATTTTGCGCGAAAAGCTACAGCGATTCTCCTATTGCAGGCTCCGGATTTTATGCGGACAGCAAAATCGGCGGCGCCAGCGCTACCGGACTGGGCGAGGATCTGATGAAAGGCTGTATTTCTTATGAGATTGTACGTCTGATGGGAGAAGGACTTCATCCCCAGGAAGCCTGTGAGCAGGCTGTAAACCGTCTGGAACGGGAACTGAGAGAACGCCGGGGAGAGGCCGGAGATCTTTCTCTGATTGCCATGAATAACCAGGGCCAGTGGGGCGTTGCAACTAATATTGAGGGATTTTCTTTTGCAGTAGCTACAGAGAATCAGGAGCCGACGGTGTATCTGGTAAATCGCCAGCCGGACGGACACTGCACCTTTGAGGTGGCATCCCAGGAGTGGATGGATAATTACATGAAAACCAGAATGGCGCCGATTGAAGAATAAGAAAAAGGGCAGCAGGGGAGTTGGAAATACAGATGGATATGACAATGGAGCAGAAAATTATCAGCCAGGTAAATGAAATTGGCGGGGAAATGCTTCAGGGAATCCTGGAGATGGTGAAAATCAACAGCACAGAGAGTGAGGCAGAGCCGGAAGCTCCTTATGGAGCAGGGGTTAAGGCGGCGCTTGAAAAAGCACTGGAGCTTGGAAAAGGGCTGGGATTTTCAACAGTGAATCTTGATAACCAGATCGGATATGCGTCCTACGGAACAGGGGAGAGCTATGTGTGCGCCATTGGCCATGTAGATGTGGTTCCGGCGGGAGATGGCTGGAAGCAGCCTCCCTTTTCTGGTTATATGGAAAATGGAACGATCTACAGTCGGGGAATTCTGGACAACAAGGGGCCGGTCATGGCCTGTCTGTACGGCCTTTATGCCCTGAAAAAGCTGGGATATGAGCCAAAGCATCAGATTCGCATTATTTTTGGCTGTGATGAAGAAAGCGGATTTGAGGATTTGAAATATTATCTGGAGAGGGAGAAGCCTCCGGTATACGGGTTTACGCCGGACTGTAAATATCCGGTGGTTTATGCCGAGCGGGGGCGGGCTGTGATTCGGATATCCGGAAGGAAGGATGAGCTGGAACCGTTTTTTGCTTTTGTAACGCAGTATTTTATCAGTGCGAAAAATAACGGAGACAGACTGGGAATTGATTATTCTCATCCTGAGTACGGAATGATGGAAATGCGCAATTACCGGCTGATGATGGATGGGGAGATTCCCTGCTTTGAGGCTTCTTTCAGTTATCCGGCCGGAATCAGTGTGGATGAAATTGTGAAACGGATCAGGGAAAAGGCAGGGGAGCTTGAGGTCAGCCTGATTCACAATTATAATCCTGTGGTATTTGAGAAGGACAGCCCGATGGTAAAAGCTCTGCAGAAGGCGTATGAGACAGTGACAGGATTGGACGGAAGACCGGTAACCACTACCGGCGGAACCTATGCCAAGGCAATGCCCGGGATCGTACCGTTTGGTCCCAGCTTTCCGGGGCAGAAGGGAATCGGACACAATCCCAATGAGTGGATGACGGTGGAGGATTTGATGGCAAACGCCAGAATATACGCACTGGCTCTTTATTACCTGGGAATGCTATAATAAGAAGGGGCTGTCGGAAATCACTGCAGATGAGACGGCTCAGAATGGCAGAAAGAGAGGAACAACGTATGAAACCCATAGTAGAGATTTGCTGCGGAAGCTATTATGATGCAAAACAGGCGGCTCTTGGAGGGGCAGAGCGGATTGAATTAAACAGTGCGCTGATGCTTGGGGGGCTGACGCCGACAACGGCAACCCTGCGAATGGTTAAAAGAGATTTTCCGAAGCTGAAGGTAATTGCCATGGTGCGTCCCAGAGGGGCTGGATTCTGTTATTCTTCTGAGGATTTTCAGGTAATGGAGGCGGAGTGCAGGGAGCTTCTGGAAAACGGCGCGGACGGAATTGCCTTTGGCTGTCTGAGAGAAGATGCATCTCTGGATCAGGAAAAGATGAAGAGAATGACAGATTTGATTAAATCCATGGACAGGGAGGCTGTGTTTCACAGAGCTTTTGACTGCAGCGCGGATCCGTTTGCAGCGGCAGAACAGCTGATTTCCATGGGAATAGACAGGATTCTGACCAGTGGTTTAAAACCAAAGGCTGTTGAGGGAGCGGAGCTGCTGAAGAAACTGCAGCAGGAGTTTGGCGGCAGAATTCAGTTTCTGGCAGGAAGCGGCGTCAATGCCTCAAATGCAAGAAAACTGATGGATCAGACAGGTCTGAGTCAGGTGCACAGCTCCTGCAAGGACTGGCTGGAGGATCCGACAACAGAAAAAAACGGAGTATCCTACAGCATTGCTCCGGGTGACCAGGCTCTTTGCTATGATGTTGTATCAGCAGAGCTGGTAAGAAAAATAATAGAAAGTGTGGAAGCGGGCCGGTAGGCCCGCTGATGTGTGGGGGAATATAAGAGGAGTAAAGAAATGATAGAGAAATTAAAGCATAATGTAATGGTAAGACGGCTGATTACCATTGCGGCGGTAACGGCATCAGCCCTTCTGCAGGTATTTGTAATTCAGACCTTTATGCGTCCCAGCAATCTGCTTTCCAGCGGATTTACGGGAGTGGCTATCCTGATTGATAAAGTGGCGTCTCTGTATGGGGGAAGTTTTTCTACCTCCCTGGGTATGCTGGCATTAAATATTCCGGTGGCTATTCTCTGCAGCCGCAGCATCAGCATGCGTTTCACCTTTTATTCCATGCTGCAGGTATTTCTGGCCAGCTTCTTTTTGAAGGTGTGTGATTTTCAGCCCCTGTTTGGCGATGTGATGCTGAATGTGATTTTCGGCGGCTTTCTTTACGGATTGTGTATTGCCATTGCATTAAGGGGAAATGCATCAACCGGCGGAACGGATTTTATAGCTCTTTATGTTTCTAATAAAACCGGCAGATCGATCTGGGAGTATGTATTTGCGGGAAATGTGGTTATTCTCTGTATTTTTGGATATATGTTCGGATGGCTGTATGCAGGATATTCTATTTTATTCCAGTTTATTTCCACCAAGACAATTTCCAGCTTCCATCACCGCTATGAGCGGGTGACTCTGCAGATTACCACGGCTCATGCAGAAGGAATTATGAAGGCGTATATTGGCAGCTATCGCCATGGGATTTCCTGTGTGGATGCCATTGGAGGCTACAGTCATCAGAAAATGAACCTGCTTCACACGGTGGTATCCTCCTACGAGGTTTCTGATATTGTCCAGCTGATGCGGCAGCAGGATCCTCATGTAATTATTAACATGGTGAAGACGGAGAATTTCTTCGGGGGATTTTATCAGGCGCCGATTGAGTAATGGAGCGGGGAAAAAGTCTGCAGACCGGCAGAGGCGTATCACGGGAGAAGGATGAGGAAGCTCATGCGGGAACTCGCGGGTGAAGCTTCTGGCAGAAATTCGTGGGGGAAGCTCATGGCAGGAATTCGTGGGGGAAGCTCAAGCAGGAACTCGCTCATGGCAGGCATTCCCGGGTGAAATTTCTGGCAGAAATTTATGGTTGGAAAAAGTTGCAGAAACAGGCTTGACAGAATAAGGAACAAGTGGTAAACTTTTAAAGTCGCATGTCACTGAAGAACTGAAAAACAGTTTCGACAGAAAAAACGACAAAAATTGAAAAAACCGCTTGACAAACGAAAAACTTTTTGGTATTATTGAAAAGCACGTTTGAGGAGAGGTATCGAAGTGGTCATAACGAGGCGGTCTTGAAAACCGTTTGTCCGCAAGGGCG
>OHGK01000055.1_pt1 | contig 78606 bp, 82 predicted proteins | sample 1567671 | NCBI WGS metagenome assembly OHGK01 (sample SAMEA3879577, study PRJEB24766) | human gut metagenome | biome: human-associated habitat; feature: feces | place: USA | collected 1985/1987 | reverse complement strand
AACATAGCAGCCATTTGTATTAGACTGCAAAGTTGCAAAATCAAGTCCGTTTCATTTCAAAAAACCGTGTAATTGACTATATTTCAATAATTTCAAAGAACTATTTATCCACTTTTACGGGACAGTAATGTGAATATATATAAAATTGGACAAGACTTTGATAATTATAAGTTCTTCGTATTTAAGGAAAATGATGAACTAAATAAAGATATATGGGATTTTAAAGGTCAATCACTCATCAAAGGATGGAAAGGTCTTAGCTTAGAACTATTTAGAGATAAAAGAAAAAAGAAAGACAAGCGAAATGAGAACTTTGATGCTTCTTGTTTTTTTTCAGGTCATCTGATAGTAAATAAAAGAACCTCTTTATTACTCACCCAAAAGCTAAAAGAGCAAATAGAGGTTTTACCTGTCAATGTGGTTGGAAACACTTCAGATTATTATTTTATAAATGTACTAAATACAATAAAATCTTTAAATACAGAATCTAAAAGCAATGAAGAAATCTTGATGATGGTGAGAGAAAATAACTGTGTCTTTAATAAAAAAAATATCGAACCATATATCATATTTCGAGATAGTATATTTAATGGTAGTTATTATTGTACAGATGAATTTATAGATTTTGTGAAACAAAATTCAATTACTGGATTAAAATTTACCTGTGCAGGTATTGCTGAATAAATCACTGATAACAAGCCAAGTTAGTTGCTAAACGCAGCTTCTTGTCAAAACATTACCGATAACGACTAAAGTTATAGATATGAAGCGTCTACAATTCATAACAATGGTGTGCATACTTTATGTAACCGCAAGTTGTACAACGCAAAAGCCTGTATATAGAGAACGGCTTGAAGAAGCAAAAGGATATGCCCTTTATGCTTGTATCGCACACATGAACAAGTTTGTTGATAGTACGTCAGTTATCAACAAAGATTATTCCGGCGAATATTTTGTTCAATTAAGCAGCTTATCGCCGGAAGAAATCATTACAATTAAGAATTATGTAGATAAAGAATGTATGAATTACTGGAGTGTATCTCAAAATCCAGAAGGTAATATGATTGCATATTCATCATGGAAATTCTATAAGTCCAAAGAATTAGATAACTTTATTCGTAAGACATTAAGAAAAAATACCGGTAACAACGAAAGATAGCATCTGACGATGCTCCTTTCTAACCATTAACAACCATAAAAATGAAAAAGATATGACAACAAAAAAATATGCAGATTTTATTCAGAAACAAACACGAAGTATAATTAATGTCTCTTGTGAACCAATCTTTGGAGAGTATATACTCCAAATAAATGGAAAGAAAATAGGTGTTTTGTATCAAAATCAATGTTATCTTTTTCTTACCGACAAGGCAAAAGAGTTGTTGCCTGATGCAAAAGTCTGTCGTCCATATAAAAACCCATCCGGAGAAGCGGATTTTATATTGGTAGAAGACATTACTAATCAAGAATTGCTTTGTTCTTTATTTAAGGCCACTTATGATAAGTTCTATGCCTGGCAGGATTTATTTTATGATTTTTCCTGTATATTTTCTTTCAATAAAGGTTTTATGAACGATATAGAAAGGGCATATGATGATTTTGTTGTCTTATTATCTTCTTCTTGGGAGAATGGTTTTCTAAAAGAGCGTCCAATAGACACAAAAGGTAGAATCATAAAGTTCGAATTTATCCGAAAAGATTTAACTCCAGAAGGCGAAAAATACTTTTTTCCGTTCAGTCAGAAGTTCATTTTATATACAGATAGGACGCTAAAGACACCTTCTGAAAAATTGATAAAAAAATGGTTAGATGAGGTAAGAAATAAATAAAGGTTGGTTGTTAACAAGCGGCTTAACCTCCCCTTAAAGGTCGGTTAGCCACCAAACATTACCAACAAATAGCGCACATATATGAATAATACAACAAAAGTAAGAATTGTATATAAAAATAAATTCATTGGAAACAAAGGAAGATAACCCCTGAACGGGTGTTTTCCACCAAACCATTAATCAGTAAAATGAATATGAAACATTTGAAGAAACTTAGTCTATATTTTGTTATCGTTCTTGCCATCGTTTTGGTATGCGGCTTTACAGGACTTGTCATCAAGGAAGCAGATAAGGGCACATTTTATGACTTGGCCACCCCGGAAGCATTATCCCTTTGCCTGCAACTGGGGCTGGTGGCATGTACAGCCCTCATCCCATACAGTCTGAGCGTCGCGGCTTTCCTGAGCTTCTGGGCAATGAGCGACGAAAAATGGACGGGCTTTTTCCGCAATACGGCCATCGGTCTGGTTCTTGTCTTGCCCTTATCGGCCATGACCTATTACTACGATTGGTTTGTACGCTCCGAAACCAAGGCCGCATACGCCGTGAAAGCAGTCGAGATAAAGCAGACCTATCCCCAAGAGCTGGCAGACACGTTCCGCATCGACCCAGAAAAAATACTGTACGATATGCCCATGGTGATGCCCAAAGCGAAACTTATCGCCCGGATAGATTCCCTCAAGGCATCTTTTGAGGCCGATGTGGACACGTGCGGACTGTTGCTCTCCATGCTGCCGGACACCTTGGCATCGGCAGCCTACGACAGCTACCAGTTGGAAACGATGGGAGTAGCCTATCAATATGCCGCCCATCCCGCCGTCGGCGAGGACAGCCTGATGTTCATCGCACATATGGAACTGTACCGCCACGCTATCACCGCATGGGAAACCTCCTCCGCACTGCAACGCCATCAGGAAGAATATTCCAGCAGAACCGTCAATACCCTCAGCATATACATCGTGTATATCCTGTTCGCCCTTCTGGGCTATCTGCTGCGCTACAAACCGATGAAGAAGATACTGATGGTAATCGCGGTAGGGATAGCCGCCATCTGGGTTTATCATGAGATAGGCGCCATCGTCCAGAAACATGCGAAGGAGGCAAGCAGGGTGTCCCGACAGTTCGTGGACGATACTTATAAGGAGATAGAAGGAATAAGAGAAAAGGAAAGAAATATGGATGAGGATTAACTGAATTGTTTTCATGGTAATTAGCTAATACTCATTATCAATTGCTTTACGATGAAAGCCCGATTAAAATACCCGATATTCCAGTTTTCCCCAAAAGGCAACATGGTATATACCTTTTGGAAAGAAAGCAATATAACAACCATTCGGCAGCTGGAAAAGGAGAAAGGTTGGAAAGGCGACATCATAGTGGATGCCACCGGGACAAAATTCGTTATCCGTCGGTCATACATGACCCGTTGGAAAGGCATCCGAAGATTTACCTTCGGACATACAGGCATGATATATTATGAACGGGAGTATGAGGACAACCCCGAACCGTTCCCGCTGCAAAAGCTGCAAGAACTGATAGCGGAACGATACCCCAAGACACGGTGGTTCAAGGAAGAATGCTGGGAATGCGTGGACGAGTTCCGGCAGGCGATTTTCGCCTGCAAGACCTTTGAAGAAGTTGCGGACATACTGATGCCACGACCGCAGACAGCAGGCGAACGCATCAAGAAATGGTTCCATCCCACCCGGAAAGAACTCAAATTCAGAATAGGATTTATCGTGTTTCTCATTCTGTACCTGCTGGCGTGTTACTGGATATTTGGCTGGGAATCGTAAAACGAGGTAGAAAAAGGATGCATCATGATTTTTTCATACCTTTGCGAAAAGACATAAAAAAACCCGGATTCATCACCAGTAACTGAAAGCTGGGAGAGGAACGCCCGGGACTGCATTGCAAAAGTACATAAAACATGGAATATAACAAAGAATTTTTTGAGAAAGTTTTTTCCACCAAACGTATGGAACGGTATTTCAGTCTTTATCCCGGCAACGAAAACCGTGCCATGTTGCACTATCGCTGTAACCTTCAACTGGCAGAGGCTTTCTATGTCAGCCTATCCGTATTGGAAGTAACGCTCCGCAACGCCTTGTGCCGTGAGCTGGAAACGATGACCGGACGCGAGGACTGGTATGCGGTTTTCCCCACCACGCCGGGACTTGCCAAACTGAACCGTTACATCACGCAGGCAAGCAAACAGATAGCCGGACGGCATGAAAGTATCACACCTTCAAAAGTTGTGGCTGAACTGACATTGGGATTTTGGGTATCGCTGCTGAACAGCGAGTACGAGCGTCTGTTATGGAAAGACCTTCGCCGGGCGTTCCCCTTCATGCCCAAACATGAGCGGAAGCGCAAGAATGTGTCTGCTCCCTTAAACCAGTTCCGGACACTGCGCAACAGGGTGTTTCACAATGAATCCATTTGCTGGAACCTGTGTCGTGTAGAAGAGATACACCGGGAAATGGTTACAATGATGGGATGGATAAACAAGGATGTTCCCAGCTGGCTGGAGCAGACGGACAGATTTCATGAAGTATGCCGACAAATTCGGGAAACGATGAATTGGGAACATCCTGTACTGTAAAGTTCAATCCATTTCTTTGCATATTGCCCGACCCGTTTCCGTGAGTCGGCAACTTGAAATCGTGAGTTGGGCAACTCAGCTCGGTGAGTCGGGCAACTCACGGAAACGAGTTGGGCAACTCGGAAAAGTGAGTTGGCGGGGCGGGATTAGAAAATACGGCAGTATGGTATCAGATACCGAAAGATATTATTATTCAATCTAATAAATATAGTAGATTATGTACGAGAATGTAAGCGAGAAACGCAAACAGGAATTGAATCTCTTGAAGATATGGGCAGAATGCGCCGGAGATACTTATTACTTTTCAATGCCTCAAGCCAAATTCGACAAGAATATGGAAGGTTGTGAGGATGAAGAATTTTTCAAAGCCTATTCTCGGCAACGGGAAATCGGATTGGAAGAATTTGAAAAAGAAATATCCGGTCGAATAGCATCAATAAATAGCGCGGAGGAAATACATTATTTACTGGATGGTTACAATTATGATAATGGAAGTTGGACAATCCTGCAATGCCTGAATAATCCATGTTGTGATATACGCACAGCACGAATGGTTTATTGGCTTATGTGTCCAGACTATTATTATGACCGATATACAGACCTTGAACATGTCCCAGATACGGACATTAATAGCAAAAATTCCAAAGTATTAAAGTTCATCGAAGAAAGGGTACTGTCCCAAGGATTCGTGCATATCCTAACATCTGAATATGAAGATGGAGAAGTGCCAAGTCCCAATGAATACGCAGGAAGAATTCCTGATTCTTTATTTGCAGGCAAAGATTGATAACAAGGACAGGAAAGGCGGGGCGGACTGACGGAAATGGATTTCCGCTATCCCGGCAGGCTTTTCACGCCCGCAGGCTTCATCTTCTTCATGGCGGCGCCGGGCATCGTGCCGCTGCGGTTCGGGAGAGGGCGAAATATTGACAATAACCAAGATATACAAATGAAAGCATTCTTATCAACATCCATTTATAAATCCATTATAATCCTTATGTTGCTGAATTTGGAATCCTGTTCAAAACCGCACGGTAAATATGTATTCAAGGCTCTGTTTGATTATGAAGATGTGTGGAAAGACCGTGAAGTAACGGGCATTTATCTGATGGATGAAAATACAGGCATATTGCTCTGCAAGGATAACCGCAATATGGATTCCCCATCCCGACAAGGCGTTGAAACCTTCATACTTCGCAGTGAAGATAACGGAAAAACATTTGTACGCTCTTCCTTTGGCGAAGCGCACCGCTTGTCGAAACTTTGCATGGCTGCAGATAAAAGCTTGTACTGCATTATCCAAAGGAAAGCTTCTGACGGCAAAGATGGATTGTGGATGTCGGAAGACGAAGGCAGGTCTTGGAAAAAAGTGTTTTCCACACAAGAGCGCGTGAATGAAGTCGTGTTTTACGACCACAAAGTCGGTTACATGCAGACGCAAGACCATGAACGGACAAGACTGTACAAAACATCAGACGGAGGAAAGACGTGGTTGCCTCTTCCACAAGTGAAGATGGACGATAAACGCATTTGCGCCGCGACCAAATCCGGTGTCTTGTGGGGCATATATTTGGACAGAAACCTTGCTTGGAAAATGGAGGTGCATACAGACAAGATGGAAGATGTGCCGATTGCGCTTCCCGAAGGATATTGCATCGACAGTCCGATACAAACAGATGCTGCCGGAGAAGCCTTGTATATGACGTGCAGGGAAAAGCGATGGAGCGATACCTGCAAGTTCTTGTTGTACAACTTAGGTACGGGAAATATCCTAAAAGTGGAATTTCCGATAAGTGAGTTCGCCGTATGTGGCGATTATATAGGAGTGGTTGGTTGGGAACGCTCCAATGAATTTAAGAGCCGTTATTATTACAGCAAGGATGGAGGAAAGACTTGGCACAAGGAATGTCCCAGCAGCTCCTTGTTGTCGCAATATGCTGTATATGGGGAAGGACGCTTTTGGAGCATTGCCGAAGAAGGCGATGGCTTAATGTGGCCTTTGATGATAAGAGTTTCTGAGGGAGGTAATGAAAGCATCATTAGAATAAAGGCATTGTGTGTTAAGATAAAACCATTGAATACATGATGAAATTATTGGAGAAATATTACAATATTCTATACTATTGCGAATATAACTTGTTGTTTCTTATTTTTAAAAGGATTTTGAATCCTTTCTATTGGCTAAGCCTCCCGAAATGGAACAACAAGTATATGAAATGTATTGTATCAAGAATAGAAAAGCAAGAAGTTAGTGAAATTCATGGGGGAGTAAATGTATTCATTTCTTCATGGGCTACATTTGCCATAAGTTGCACCAGTTTTTGGTTACTCTGTATAACATTGATTGTAGGCGGCAAAGTCTTAAAGATGTTAGGCATAGGCGTTCCAATTGCCATTTTTGAGTACAAGTTCATTCTTTTATTATTGCTTATATCCTTGATTTTCTATCTATGCTATATAAATGAATTATTTGTATTCAAGAAGGATAAATACAGGAAGTATTTCGCCGAGTTCGATAAAAAGAAAAAGTATCTGCTCTATTACAGCATCTATGTCGTTTCCCTCGTTGTCCAGTTGGCGACTTTCTATCTGTTGCTTATGGAAATAGTGAAATAATATTTGCCGTAAACACAATTGTCCCTACCGTGCGGCATTTCCGGCGGAAATCGGAACAACCGGGCACGTGCGACCGGTTATCTTTGTGGATTCATCGAACTATAAAAAACATGCCGCTTATGAAAACAGACTTCATCGAACAGTTGTCCGCCACCGTCCCGGCAGGCTTGGAACAGACCACCGCCGCCCTGTGCGGAGAAGTGAGAGGGCTGCTGAAAGCCCGTACCCCAAAGCGTTACCTTGTATTGGAACCCTATGCGCAAGACACAAACTTATGCCACCACCTCCTTGACCTGCTGACGGAACAGCCCGCGCTGCCCGAAGCATCCGACACAGGATGCCGCCCGCTGCTGATGCTGCTCGCCCTGTCGGAAGACACGGAGGTGCAGAACCGGCTGCTGCACGGACTGGTGGAGCCTTGGCGGAAAGCCTGCCGCACGCCGGAGATGCTCTACCTGTGCGACGTGCTGTACCAGACCCGCATCCCCCGTCCCCTGTACAATCTGTGCAACGAGGTGTGCGACTACTTTTTCGTGGAGCGGCGCAAGCAGGTGAGCCACCAGCCCACACCGCTCACCGAAGCGGAGCTGCAATATGCCGAGAAACGGCTGAAGCCCCTGTATGCCGCCGTGTTCCGGCTGAAGGTGAACCGCTACAGCTACCGCACGAACAGCGTGGAGGAACTGGCGGGGATGCTCTGCATGAGCGCATCGACCTTCCGCGAGAAATTCAGCAAGATATACCGCCAGTCCGCCAACAAATGGTTGCGGGAGCAACGCATCGGACAGATACGGCGGGACTTGAAATACCACTACGACCGCCCGCTCAGGGAGATAGCCGAGAAGAACGGTTTCGAGTCCGCCAACCGTTTCTGGGAATTCTGCACGGGACAGATGAAGCAAAGCCCCAGCGAGCTGCACAAGGAGCTGTACGACGAGCTGTGCGCGGAACGGCGGAAGTTCTATTTGGGGGAATGACGGCATTTCCGGCGAAAAACGGAACTGCCACATCCATGTACACCGCTATTTTTGCCGTTCATAACCGATAAAATAGTTTCAAATGGATGTATTTTACCTGTGCCCCTACCTGCTTTTACTGGAACAAGGGGATTGCGATACCGAAAGGCTGAACGAGGCAAGTGACGATTTCATACGCCACCTCAGCCATCTGCATGAGGAACACGGCAACCACACCTGCGTGTTCCTCCATCTCCAATACACGAAGTTCCGGCTGACCGTCCTGCGGGAACGCTACCACAACAACGGGCAGAGCCATCTGGTGTGCTACTGCCATGTGGTGGGAGCTATCATGTATGTGGAAAACACGATGGAACGGATGGAAAAAAGACGGACGGGTTCCGGAAACGGAGAAGCCCGTCCGCCCGGCGACGGGCCTCCCGTGCTGTGGACTGACGATGCCATCCATCTTATTGAACTGCTTTATGCCTGCCATGAACTGAAGCTGTTCAATGACGGCGAGGTCACGCTCAAGCAAGTGGTGGAATATGTGTGCAGCGCACTGGGTGTGGATGTGAAGAACGCATCGAGCTACTATGCCCGGATGCGGAGGAGGAAAGGCGACGACCGCACCTATTTCATCGACCGGCTGCGCGAAGCCCTGCTGCGGAAAATGGATACGGACGACGAAAGGCAATACCGGCGGAACAAGTAGCCTATGCCTGCTTGTTCAACTCCAGCAGATGCTTCAGGTTCGGGTCGCTCCCGATGCGCTCCAGCTCATCGGCGACAATCTGCCGGGCTTCCTCCTTGATGCGGTTGTAGTTTTCCTGTACCATTTCCTTCATGCGGTCGATGCCGTCGGCATCCCTGAAGTCGGTGATGACCGGTATCTTCCGGTAGGTCTTTTCCTCTTCGGCAATTTTCTTTGCATCCACCACAATCTCGCAATGGAAAATCTTCTGCTCGATTTTCTCTCCGAAGTTGTCCGCCACCGAACCGACGAACATGCCCTGCGTCAGCGAGGAAATCTTGCTCGGCGGAATCAGGCTGTCCATCTGGGTGGAGATGGAGGTGGACACGTCGTTGCGGTTGATGGAGATGGACTGCCGTTTCTGGAGAATCTTGCCGAAGCGCTCGGAGAGCGTCTTGGCGGTCTCGCCCACCACCTGCCCGGAGAAGATGTTGCCGACGGTGTTGATGATGACCTTCGCCTCCTTGTCGGTATAGTCGCGGATGAGCTGCGAGAAGTCCTGAAAGCCCAGCAGCACGGCCACCTTGTTGCTACGCGCGGTAGCGATAAGGTTATCCAGCCCCTTGATGAACACGGTGGGCAGCTCGTCGATGATGATGGAGCTTTTCAGCCTGCCCTTCTTGTTCACCAGTTTGACGATGCGCGAGTTGTACAGTCCGAGCGCCGCCCCGTAGATGGCCTGCCGGTCGGGGTTGTTGCCGATGCAGAGTACCTTCGGCTCGTCGGGATTGTTGATGTCGAGGGAGAACTCGTCGGCGGACATCACCCAATAGAGTGCCGGGGAAATCATGCGCGAGAGCGGTATCTTGGCCGAAGCAATCTGCCCCATGAGCTGGTCGGCAGCCCCGGCGAGCCATGCGTCGAGGAAAGGGCTGAGGTAGTTCTCCAGTTCGGGATAGGAGGACATGATGGGGAAAATCTGCTCGTAGGGCTTGTTCAGGAACTCGACCGCATGGGGGAAGGTGCAATACTTGCCGTCCTTGTAGATGCGGAGGAACCAGATAATAGCCGCGAACAGGATGGTGGGCGACTCGACGAAGAAGTCGCCCTGCTTGGCCGCCCAAGTGCGGTTGAGGTTGAGCATGATGTTGTAGGAACTCTCGTAGGCATCGGAGATGTCGGTCATGAACTTCGGGTTGAGCGGGTTGCAGCGGTGGCTGCGCGAGGGGTCGTCGAAGTTGATGACATAGAACTTCGGCCTGACCTTGTAGCCGTCCAGATGGCGGAGCAGGTGGTTGTAGGCGATGGTGCTCAAGTCCGGAAACTTGAAGTCGTAAATATAGGTGGCATAGCCCTTCTCAATCTGCTGTTTGATATAGGAATTGACCACGGCAAAGGATTTGCCGCTGCCCGGCGTGCCCAAGACAATGGAAGCACGGAAAGGGTTCACCACGTTTATCCAGCCGTGCCACATCTTTTTCCTGTACCAGAAGCGGGTGGGCAGATTGACGGAATACTCGTTCTCGATGAGCCGGGTTTCCTGCATAAACGATTCGTTCTCGTTGTTGAACACATCCTCCATCAAGTTCTGCCGGAGCAGGCGGGACATCCATACCCCGGCGGCCAAGAGGCAGCCGTAGCCTGCGGACAAGGTGAGCAGATAGAAGCCGGTACGCGCTGAAAGAGGCAGCGGCAGGGCAAGCAGCCACCCGTTGAAGAAAAACAGCACGATGCCGGCGGCAAGCGCCGCCCAGATATGCGGCCACTTGATTTTTTCCTCCTTCACGCCTTTCGTCCCCAAGCAGGAGAGCGCGAGGAACACAAGGGCGAACAGCTTTGTCCAAAGAATGGACGAGAACAGCCCGGTCGTCCGCTGGAAATTGAGCAGTATCCTGTCCACCACCCCGATGTCGATGTTCCATTCCTTCATCGAGGGGTAGCAGAACCAATATACATTGACTATGACGAACAATACGCTGAGGGCACGCATGAAGTCCATGACCTTGGCCAGCCCTCTCAAATCATCTTCCTGTGACATAAGTTATACTTGTTTTAACGGTGATTGAAATTCGGTTGAATGTTATCCGGACTGCATTCAGTCCTGCCGCCCGTACCTGCGGCGGCGTTTCTTCTTGTCAGGCTTGTGCAGGCGCGGATAGCGCGGAACGGCACCGGTTTCCGGCTCAATGACGGACAACAGCCCTCCCAGTACCTTACCGTCCGTACCGGTTTCCGGCTCAGGCGTTGCCACGTGAGGCTGTACTTTGCAGACCGGTTCGGATTGCGGGTTGAAACGCGCTTCCAAAGCATTGGCGGAGAAGTCCTTGCCCAGCCGTGAGCCATTGAGCACGGTGCGGCTCGTGTGGTCGATGAAGGTTACCCCGTAAATCCTGCCGGAATCGCTGCGGCGTAGCACCAAGTCCATGTTCATGACAGCCAGACGGCGGCGGAAATCCACTTCATCCCCGGCCTTGCGCAACGCATCGGCCAACGGAGGGCGCAGCCGCTCGCGGCAACCGTCCGCCCTGATGCGCGAGGCTGACCACTCCATGCGCCGTTGCAAGCCCTCCGCACCCGCCATCCTGCCCAGCCTTGCCGACTTGATGGGGGTCGCCACCTTGTTCCCGTCCGCATCCAATGCCGTATAGACAATGCCGTGATAGGCGCGTCCGCCCGCTTCGCCCCTGACTTCCTCCATGCCTATGTTATATAAGGAGAGCAATGCCCGGAACTCGCCCATCGACTGGAAGCGGTAGAGCTTGAGCAACGGCTTGACGGTATCAGCTATCTGCCGGCGTATGTCGCCCTTCGCCGCATCCACCGGGCGGAGCTTCCATTCCTCCGCCTTCTTCTGTCCCTCTGCCGGATGCAGCCTGTACTTCTGTTCCAACTGCTCGGTTATTTCCTTGCTCCGGCGGTGCTCGAAGCGGTCGGAAATCTTCCTGCCCCCGCTGTCCACGCGCAGGGACACGATGTGGATGTGGTGGCGGTCGATGTCCTCGTGCTTAAAAATTAAAAATGGCTGGTTGCCATAGCCTAACTTCTCCATATACTCCCTGCCAATGGCGGCAAGCTGCCCGTCGGTCAATACATCATCGGGATGCGGGTTGAGCGAGATGTGGATGACCGGCTTCTCGGTGCGGAAGTGCGAGGGAAGCCATGCCGTGAAAGCCTTCATCGTTTCGCCCATGCGGAAACGCCCGTCCTCCGGGTACGGGAGCAGGTTGGCATCCAATATCTTCGCGTGCCCGTTCTCCACCTTCGTCTGGTTGTAGGCCAACGCGCCGTACAAGTCCTTACCCGTGCTGATTTTCGCCACCATGCCGCCTGAGTTCTTCGGAAAGTCCGACAATGCGGCGGCTGAGCGCCACCAGTTCGAGTGTCAGCTTCTCCAACCTGTAGAGCAATGCCAACGCCTTTTTCTCGGTAAAATGCACGTGCAGTTCCTTGACCGCCTGGTTGTAGTTCACGCCGACGGCGCGGTACTGCTGGTACAAGGCGGTGAGCTTGGCCACATATTCCATCGTGCCCCGGTCGGTGCGTATGACCCGGAAGCCGTCGCCGAAGATACGCGCGGCGATGAACTTCGACTTGGACGAAAGGCCGGACTGCTCGTAAAGGGTGAGGAACCGGGCGTGCTGCGCGGCGTCGAGATTGACGGTCTCGCGGTGGAAGGCGGGCGCGGACTTGGGTGTCCGTCCGCCTTTCCTTCTTTTCGGGTGTTGCTGTTGTTCATTCATGCTTGCTGTCATTAAAAGGTGAAACCTGCCCGTCCGTGGCCGTGCCGCCGTTATGCCCCATCCCTACAATTTGCGACTTCGGAGCCAAATTGCGCCCCCTGCAAGGGCAAGCGTTTTTTGCGGCAGAAGCGGATGCGTGCTGCAAAAAACACAGCTTGCTATGTTCTGGCGAACATACGTTTTCCCCACCGGTGGGGAAAAGCGCTTTCGGGGAAAGCGGACGATAACCTGACGGAAAGCCTCCGGCCACGCCAACGGATTCATGCCGCAAAGGTAGGAAGCGGAGCCGGTTGCCGCACAACAACCCGACCGGCCACATTATGCCATCGGACAGCCACTTTGCCCGGAGGATGATTCCGACGGTAGCCAGCACCTTCGTTGCAACGTTGGGACAGCCAACCGGACAATCAGACCGACAACCAAACATACCGACAACCGGGCGGTTGCAGAACCGGACAACCCGTCAAGCGGCTAATGGAACAAACAACCATTCAGCCATACAAGCCACCGAAACATCAGCCATTCCACCCGGCAATCATACAGATGTCCAACGGGCTATCCGAATAATTATATGTATGACCAACCAGCCACTCCACGCCAAAGACGTGCCACTCGTACCCCGAAACGTAAAATCCCTTTCCACCGTTCCCGTTTCTCTTTTCCTTTGCCGCATCATTTGAAACGGAAGATTATGCCTACGGAAAAAGAAACACTTTACATCGCTTTCTCCACCCAGAAGGGAGGGGCGGGCAAGACGACCCTGACGGTGCTGGCGGCCAGCTACCTGCACTACGTGAAAGGGCTGAACGTGGCGGTGGTGGACTGCGACTACCCGCAGCACAGCATCGCCGAAATGCGCAAGCGCGACTTGAAAACGGTCATGGAGGACGAACACTACAAGGCGATGGCCTACCGCCAACTGCAACGCATCGGCAAGAAGGCCTACCCGGTCATCGAGGGCACGGCGGAGGATGCCGTGGAAAAGGCGGAAGGACTATTAGAGAAGCTGCCCGGCATAGATATCGTGTTCTTCGACCTGCCCGGCACGGTGAACAGCGGCGGCGTGCTGCGGACGCTGGCGAACATGGACTACATCTTCTCGCCCATCGCGGCAGACCGGGTGGTGATGGAAAGCACCCTGCGCTTCGCGGCCAAGCTGAAGGACACGCTGATAGACCCGGGCAAGACGAACATCAAGGGGCTGTACCTGCTGTGGAACATGGTGGACGGGCGCGAGAAGTCGGAACTCTACGGGGTATATGAGGAAATCATCCGGGAGCTGGGATTGCAGGTGCTACAAACCTTCCTGCCCGACAGCAAGCGGTTCCGGCGCGAACTGACGGGGGAACACAAGGCGGTGTTCCGCTCGACGCTGTTCCCGGCGGACGGCACGCTCGCCAAGGGGAGCCACATCCGGGAGATAACGGAAGAGATACTCACCATTATCGGGAGGTAGCCATGGGGGAACGGAAGAAAATCAGCCTGACGGAACTGGACGAAAGCTCCATCGTCGCCTCGTTCAAGGAAGAACAGCCTGCTCAGGCCGTCCCTCCTACGGTGGAGCCGGAAACGCCCGCACCCCGCCAGACGGAACAGCCGGACATCAAGCCAGCCCATGAGAGCGAGTACCTCCGCCTGTTCATCCACGAGTCGCCCGTATGCGCGCGGCTGGGCAAGACCATCTACCTGCGCAAGGAGTTCCACGAGCGGATACAGCGCATCGTGCAGACCATCGGCGACAACCGGGTATCGCTGTTCAGCTACGTGGACAACGTGTTAGAGAAGCATTTTGCCGACTGGCAGGGGGACATCGAGCGCGAATATGAGCAACGGAATACGGGAATCTTTTAGAAAACAATCCATCTATGACAACCTTTATCACGTTATGCGTCGTGGGCTACCTGCTCTGGACAGCCGCCTATCTCCTGTATGAGCGGCATGAACGCCGGAAAAGGCAACGCGAAAGCGAGGAAACACTGCCCCGAAAAGTAGCCGACGCGGAAGATATTTTAGGCAAAAGCACATTTTCCCTGTGCCACTCCACGCCACAAGTACCCGAGAAAACAGAAACCGTGAAACCGGAAAGCGAAGCGGGTACTTTTGCAACGGAATCGGAACGATACCCCAAGGTGGTGTCCGCCGACGAGCTGGACGCGCTCTTTGCCGAAGGCGGGTTGGAACCTGTGGAGGGGCAGGACGAACCGATGGAATACCGGGAAACGGATGCCGGTGAGCCTCCAATAGACGAAGATGAAATGCTGGAAGGCCATGCGCCCAAAGCTACAGGCCTCCGTTTCGAGGACATGGGGTTGGCAGTGCGCATGGCGATGGATGACAGCACCGCCACCGAAGCGGAACGGCAGCAGGCCGGACGTGCACTTGCCGAACTCAAGGGCACGCCGATGTTCGACCAGCTCACCGCCGGGGATGCGGAACGGGAACGGCGCATCGCCTCGCTCATCGAGCTGCATCTGGCGGACTACCGCCGGATACGGCAACCAGAGCCTCCCGCCGAGAGTATCGTACCCGGTGATTTTTCCATTGACGACATTGTTTAACAGCGGTCTATCCGCATAAAACCAACTTTTTATGAACACAACAAAGAGAATCTTTTTCATGGCGGCCTGCCTGATGGCAGCCGGTGCGCTCTATGCGCAAGGTAACGGACAAGCGGGCATCACGGAAGCCACGCAGATGGTCACCTCGTACTTCGACCCGGGAACGAAACTCGTCTATGCCATCGGTGCGGTGGTCGGCCTGATAGGAGGCATCAAGGTATATAACAAGTTCAGTTCGGGTGACCCGGATACGAGCAAGACCGCCGCCTCGTGGTTCGGGGCGTGCATCTTCCTGATAGTCGCCGCCACCATCCTGCGCTCGTTCTTCCTCTAATCCCTATACATAAATAATATATAGAATAGGATTATGGAATATGAACTGAACAAGGGCATCGGGCAGAGCGCGGAGTTCAAGGGGCTGAAGGCACAATACCTGTTCATCTTCGCCGGAGGACTGCTTGCCGTGTTCGTGGTGTTCATCGTGATGTACATGGCAGGAACAGGCCAATGGGTGTGCATCGCCTTTGGCGCGGTATCCGCATCGATACTGGTATGGCTCACATTCCGCCTGAACGCCAAGTACGGCGAGCACGGGCTGATGAAACGGCTCGCCAAACGGCAGCACCCGCGATACCTGATTAACCGGATCAGCGTCCGGAAGTTATTCACCCCAAAGAGAAGCCTATGAGAAATATATTGAAAGCCGCCACGTTGGAAAGCAAGTTCCCGCTGCTGGCCGTCGAGTCGGATTGCATCGTCTCGAAAGACGCGGACATCACCGTGGCCTTCGAAGTGGAGCTTCCCGAACTGTTCACGGTAACCTCTGCCGAATATGCCGCCATCCATGCGGCATGGTGCAAAGCGGTTAAGGTGCTGCCCGACTACACGGTGGTACACAAGCAGGACTGGTTCGTGAAGGAACACTACCGCAGCCGGACGGAGGGCGAAAAGCTCGGCTTCCTCTCGCGGAGCTATGAACTGCACTTCAACGAACGGCCTTTCCTGAACCACTGCTGCTACTTGTATCTGACCAAGACGACCAAGGAGCGGATGCGGATGCAGAGCAGCTTCTCGTCACTGTGCCGGGGCTTTATCATCCCAAAGGAAGTGAACCGGGACACGGCGGCACGTTTTTTAGATGCCGCCGGGCAGTTCGCCCGCATTGTAAACGACACGGGACTGGTCAGACTGCGCCGTCTGTCGGGCGACGAGGTAACCGGCACGGAGGAACAGTCCGGCCTGCTGGAGAAATACCTCTGCCTGTCGCTGGAGGACACCGGCACGCTGGAGGACATCGAACTGGGCGACGAGGGGGTGCGCATCGGCGACAAACGGCTGTCGGTCTATACGCTCTCGGAACTGGATGCACTGCCGGGCCGGGTCGGTACGGACAGCCGCTATGAACGGCTCTCCACAGACCGGTCGGACTGCCGCCTCTCCTTCGCCAGCCCGGTGGGGCTGCTGCTCCCATGCAACCACATCTACAACCAGTACCTTTTCATCGACGACAGCGCGGAGAACCTGCAACGCTTCGAGAAGACGGCACGCAACATGCAGTCGCTCTCCCGTTACTCGCGGAGCAACCAAATCAACAAGGAATGGATAGACCTGTACCTGAACGACGCGCATTCCTACGGGCTGACCTCGGTGCGCTGCCATTGCAATGTCATCGCGTGGACGGACAACCCGGACGAGGTGAAGGGCATCCGCAACGATACGGGCAGCCAGATTGCCGCGATGGAGTGCAAGCCGCGCCACGACACGGTGGATGCCGCCACGCTCTATTGGGCGGGGATGCCGGGCAACGCCGCCGACTTCCCGGCGGAGGAATCGTTCTATACCTTCATCGAACAGGCCGTCTGCTTCTGGACGGAGGAAACGAACTACCGCAGTTCGCTTTCCCCTTTCGGACTGAAGATGTCAGACCGCATCAGCGGCAAACCGCTGCACGTGGACATCTCCGACCTGCCGATGAAACGGGGCATCACCACCAACCGCAACAAGTTCGTGCTGGGCGGTTCGGGCAGCGGCAAGTCATTCTTCATGAACCACTTGGTACGGCAATACTACGAACAAGGAACGCACATCGTATTGGTGGACACCGGAAACTCGTATGAGGGGCTTTGCTCGCTGATACACCAGAAAACCGGGGGCGAGGACGGCATCTACTTCACCTACACCGACGAGCACCCGATAGCCTTCAACCCGTTCTACACCGACGACCGGGTGTTCGACATCGAGAAGCGGGAGAGCATCAAGACGCTGCTGCTCACCCTGTGGAAGAAGGACAACGAACCGGCCACGCGCTCGGAGGAGGTGGCGCTGTCCAACGCCGTGTCGCTCTACATCGAGCGCATCAAGGCGGGGGAAGTGGAAGAACCCTCGTTCAACACCTTCTACGAGTTTGTGAAGTCGGAGTACCGACGGATACTGGAGGAAAAGCAGGTACGGGAGAAGGATTTCGACCTGGCGGGCTTCCTAAACGTGCTGGAACCCTATTATCGGGGCGGCGAGTATGACTTCCTGCTCAACTCGGACAAGCAGCTTGACCTGCTGACGAAACGCTTCATCGTCTTCGAAATCGACCAGATAAAGGACCATCCCATCCTGTTCCCCGTTACGACCATCATCATCATGGAGCTGTTCATCAACAAGATGCGCCGTCTGAAAGGCATCCGCAAGATGGTAGTCATCGAGGAAGCGTGGAAGGCCATCGCCTCGGCGAACATGGCGGACTACATCCGCTACCTCTACAAGACCGTCCGCAAGTTCTACGGGGAGGCGGTGGTGGTCACGCAGGAAGTGGAGGACATCATCTCCTCGCCGATTGTGAAGGAGAGCATCATCAACAACTCGGACTGCAAGATTCTCCTTGACCAGCGGAAATACCTGAACAAGTTCGACCAGATACAGACGCTGCTCGGGCTGACGGACAAGGAGAAGGGGCAGATTCTTTCGGTGAACATGTCCAACGACCCGACGCGAAAGTACAAGGAGGTGTGGTTCGGGCTGGGCGGCGTGCAGTCGGCGGTGTATGCGACGGAAACCTCATTGGAGGAATACCTCTGTTACACCACCGAAGAGAGCGAGAAAGTGGAGGTGCAGCGCATGGCGGAGAAGCTCGGCGGCAACATCGAGCTGGCCATCAAGCGGCTGGCGGAGGAGAAACGGAACGCAAGGGAGGGATGAGCCTATGGAATATGCCACGTTGTTCCCGCTCGACCGCATCTGCGGACGGTGGAAAAGCCGGGGCAAGTCGCCCCCGGTCAGAGTGTACCGCGAAGGGCGCACGTACCGCATCGCCCTCGCCTACCGCTGGGGAGCCGTGCTGACCGCCACGCTCTACCGGAACGGACAGGGAACGTGGGCGGAACTGCCCGAAAGGGTGCAGGTCGCCTATGACGAAGATAACGAGCGGCTCGTGCTCGCCTCGGAAGGGGTGTATGTACGGGACTGCAAGGAATACGAATATTGACAAGGACATTTTAATCATCAACGGACATGAAAAGAATACCAATAGCAATTTGCCTTACGGCCTTGCTCTGCACCGCCACGACGGTCCGGGCGCAATGGGTGACCTTTGACCCGTCGAACCTCGCGCAGAGCATCGTGAACACCACGCGGAACGTGATACAGACCACCACGACCGCCGAGAACATGGTGAAGAACTTTCAGGAAACGGTCAAGATTTACGAGCAGGGAAAGAAGTACTACGACGCGCTCAAGTCGGTGCATAACTTGGTGAAGGACGCCCGCAAGGTGCAACAGACCGTGCTGCTCGTGGGGGAAATATCGGACATCTACGTGAACTCGTTCCAGAAGATGCTTGCCGACGAGAACTACACGACGGACGAACTGGCCGCCATCGCCTCGGGCTACACGAAGATGCTGGAGGAAAGCAGCGGGATGCTCGACGAGCTGAAGACGGTCGTCACGCAGACCGGCCTTTCAATGACGGACAAGGAGCGCATGGACCTGATAGACCGCATCTACCGCGATGTGAAGAACCACCGCAATCTGGTGCGCTACTACACGAACCGCAACATCGGCGTGTCGTACCTCCGGGCAAAGGAGAAGAACGACACGCGGCGCGTGCTCGACCTGTACGGAACCGATAACCAAAGATACTGGTAGCCATGACGGGAGAAAGTACATTCGGCAACCTGCATGAAGTGCTGCGCAGCCTTTATGACGAGATGATGCCGCTCTGCTCGGACATCACGGGCGTGGCTACCGGGGTGGCGGCATTGGGCGCATTGTTCTACGTGGCCTCGCGGGTGTGGCAGGCGAGCCGATAGACGTGTATCCGCTGTTCCGCCCGTTCTGCATCGGGGCGTGCATCATGTTCTTCCCCACCTTCGTGTTGGGAACCATCAACGGCATCATGAGTCCCATCGTCACCGGCTGCCACGGCATCCTGCAAGGGCAGACGCTTGACATGGAGGAGTACGCCGAGAAACGGGAGAAACTGGAATACGAGGCATTGGTGCGGAACCCGGAAACGGCCTATCTGGTCAGCGACGAGGAATACGAGCGGCAGATTGAGGACTTGGGCTGGACGCCGTCGGAACTGAAGACGATGGCTGGAATGGCCATCGAGCGCGGCAAGTATGAAATCAAGCAGACCATCAGCAACGCCTTCCGCAGTTTTCTGGAGCTGCTCTTTCAGACGGTGGGGCTGATACTGGACACGCTGAGGACGTTCTTCCTTATCGTGCTTTCCATCCTGGGGCCGCTGGCATTCGCCATCTCGGTGTATGACGGCTTCCACAGCACGATGGTGCATTGGATATGCCAGTATATCAGCATCTACCTGTGGCTGCCCATCTCCGATTTGTTCAGTTCGGTGCTGGCACGCATCCAGACGCTGATGATCGAGAAGGACATCGCGGCATTGACCGACCCGAACTTCGTGCCGGACACGAACAACTCGGCCTACATCATCTTCATGCTCATCGCCATCGTGGGGTATTTCACCATCCTGACGGTATCGACATGGGTGATTCAGGCGGCCGGAGCGGGCAACTACGGCAAGCAGGTGAACAACTCCGCCGTCAAGACCGGCAAGGTGGCGGCAGCGGCTACCGGTGCCGGAGCAGGGCACATTGCGGGCAAGCTGCGGGGCAAGTAAGCTCAAACGGCGTATGAGATACCCTCAGACGGCGTGTGAGCCTGCCTCATACGCCGTCTGAACAGAAAGCATCAATAACAAGAATAAAAGAAAATGGAATTCAAATCATTAAAGAACATCGAAACGAGCTTCCGGCAGATACGCACGATGGCAATAGCCTTCGTCGTGCTGTGCGCGTTGGTCACGGGCTACGCGCTGTGGAGTTCGTACAGCTTTGCCGAGAAGCAGCGGGAGAAAATCTACGTGCTGGACAACGGCAAGTCGCTCATCCTCGCGCTCTCGCAAGACCTCTCCCAGAACCGTCCGGTCGAGGCGCGGGAACACGTAAGGCGGTTTCACGAACTGTTCTTCACGCTCTCGCCCGACAAGGCGGCCATTGAGAGTAACATCCGCCGGGCGTTGTACCTGTGCGACGAGAGTGCCTTCCGCTACTACAAGGACTGGGAGGAGAAGGGGTATTACAACCGCATCATCTCGGCGAACATCAACCAGACCGTGCGGGTGGACAGCGTGGCGTGCGACTTCGAGCGTTACCCATACATCGTGACGACCTATGCCCGCCAGTCGCTCGTCAGGAGCAGCAACATCACCGAGCGCAGTCTTGTAACCCGCTGCCGCCTGCTGAACTCGGTGCGGTCGGACAACAATCCTCACGGTTTCACGATGGAGCAGTTCACCATTCTGGAGAACCGCGATTTACGGACCATAGAAAGGTAAAGGCGTATGGGAAAGACAAGAAAGTGGCTCCATTACATCCCTGACCGGATAAGCGACGGGATGCGCTGCGTGTGCGGGCGGATGTCGCCCGATGTGCGGCTCATCGTGGTGGTGGCGATGCTCGTGGGATTCAGCGCCCTCTCCATCTACATCACCGTGTCGTCGATATACAACATCGGCAAACGCCGGGGAGAGCAGATGAGAATAGAACGGATGCGGCAGTTGGAACTGCATCCGGACATAAGCAAAGACAGTATCCATTTTAATCATGACAGGAAACATGAAAGAGAACAAAACGGAAAAACAGCCGGAAACGGCAAAGAAGAATGAACGCGGGCGGAAGGAGTCCCAACCGCTGACTCCCGAAGAAATCCGGAAACGGAGGAAGATGCTGGTCTATCCGCTGTTGTTCCTTGTCTTCGGCGTGGCGATGTGGCTGATATTCGCACCGTCGGACGAAGGGGAGAGCCTGCCCGACGGCTTCAACGTGGAAGTGCCCATGCCGGAGGAGAAGAACCTGCCTTCGGACAAGCGTGCCGCCTACGAGCAGCAGGACTTCGAGCGCAAGCAGCGGGAGAAGATGAGCACCCTGCAGGACTTGGCGGTGGCGGAGGATGATACGGACAGGGAGGCCGTGGAAGATGTGTTCCAGACCGAAGAAACTGCATCATCGGGCGGGTCGTCCATCCGCACCTCGGCGGATGCCTACCGGGACATCAACCGGCAGATTGGCAGCTTCTACGAGCAGCCGGAGCCGGAGGACGACCAGAAAACGCTGGAACTGGAATGGCGCATACAAGAGCTGGAACGCCGGGCGGAAGAGGAACGCAAGGCAAAGGAAACCGTCGACGAGCAGCTTCGCCTGATGGAGAAATCCTACGAGATGGCCTCGCGCTACCTGCCACAAGAGGGTGGCGGAGCGAAGTCCGTACCCGTAACGGAAACGAAGGGAAGGACGGTCAGCCCGGTCACGCAGGTGGCGGAACAGGTCGTGTCGATGCTGGCACAACCGATGTCCGATGCCGAGTTCATGGAGCGGTACAGCCGTCCCCACAACATGGGGTTCCACACGGTAACAGACCAAGCGCACACGGCAGGCAGGAACAGCATCCGTGCCTGCATCCGGCGCACGGTTACAGTAAGCGACGGCAAGGAGGCGGAAATCCGCCTGCTGGAACCGATTGACGTCGGGGGCATGTATATACCGGCCAACACCGTGCTGACCGCTACGGCACGCATCAACGGGGAGCGCATGGAGCTGACCGTCAGCTCCATCGTCTATAAGGGGACGGTCGTGCCGGTGGAACTGGAGGTATATGACATGGGCGGCATGAAAGGCATCTCGGTGCCGGGGTCGCAGGAACTGACCGCACTCAAGGAGATGGCGGCCAACATGGGTTCCACGATGGGCAGCAGCATCAACATCTCCACCGATGCCGGGGCGCAACTGGCCTCGGACTTGGGACGCGGTGCGATACAGGGGCTGTCGCAATACCTCGCCACGAAGTTCCGCACCGTCAAGGTAACGCTCAAGGCGAACCACGCGGTACTGCTCGTGGCCAAGAAATAATCTTATGTATCACTATTATTCACAAGGAAGAATGAAGAAAATTATGCTTATGGCGGCTCTCATGGCCGCAATGACCCATGCCCAAGCGCAGAAGGTCGTGGAAGAAACCGACTTGAAAGAAACGGAAGAAACAGTAGGACAAACTGAAACGGGCGATGATGGGGTAAAACAAAGCCCGTCCACCGGTGATTTGTTCGACGGGCTGACACGCCCGATAACCTTCGACCGGATGATACCCCCGTATGCGCTGGAGGTTACGTTTTACAAGACCGTGCATATCATCTTCCCCGCCACTATCAAATACGTGGACTTGGGTTCCGCCGACATCATCGCGGGCAAGGCGGACGGCTCGGAAAACGTGCTCCGAGTGAAGGCCGCCTTGCGCAACTTCTCCCGCGAAACCAATCTGGCGGTGATTACCGAGGATGGAAGCTACTATACCTTCAACGTGAAGTATGCCGATGAGCCAACCAAGCTGAACATCGAGATGAAGGACTTCCTGCACGACGGGGAGGCGGTGAACCGCCCGAACAACTCGCAGGAAGTGTACCTGAAGGAGTTGGGCAGCGAGTCGCCGTTATTGGTGCGGCTCATCATGAAGTCCATCCACAAGGACGACAAGCGGCTGGTGAAGCATATCGGCTGCAAACGCTTCGGCATCCAGTACATCCTGAAGGGCATCTACACGCACAACGGGCTGCTTTATTTCCATACGGAACTGAAGAACTCCTCCAACGTGCCGTTCACGGTGGATTTCGTGTCGTTCAAGGTGGTGGACAGGAAAGTGGCGAAGCGCACCGCCATCCAAGAGCAAGTGATTGTACCGCTGCGTGCCTACAACTACGTGACGGAGGTCGGCGGCAAGAGCCGGGAGCGCACGGTGTTCACCCTGCCCAAGTTCACCCTGCCGGACGACAAGCAACTGGTGGTGGAGATAAACGAGCAGAACGGCGGGCGGCATCAGCAGTTCACGGTTACCAATGCCGAACTGGTGCGTGCCCGTGTCATCAACGAACTGAAGGTGAAGTAGGATGAAACGGACGGTGTTTATTCTAATCGGCATGGCGCTGTGCCTTGTCCTTGCAGACAAGGTGCAGGCGCAACGCTGTCTGCCGGGCATGAAAGGGCTGCGGCTGACGGCGGGCATGGCGGACGGCTTCCATTCGGCAAGCCGGCGCAATGAGTTGGGCTACCACTTCGGGCTGTCAATGGACTCGTACACGAAAGGGTGCAGCAGGTGGGTGTTCGGTGCGGAGTACCTGCAAAAGTACCACCCGTACAAGGACACGCGCCTGCCGATGTCGCAGTTCACGGCGGAAGGGGGATACTACTACAACTTCCTCTCGGACGCGAACAAAGTGTTCCTCTGCTACGTGGGCGGCTCGGCGATGGCGGGTTATGAAACGGTGAATTGGGGCGAGAGCCTGCTTTATGACGGGGCACGCATCACGGACGGCGACGCTTTCGTCTATGGCGGTGCGGTATCGCTGGAGATAGAAACCTACCTTACCAACCGGACGGTATTGCTGCTCCATGCGCGTGAACGCTGCCTGTGGGGTGGCGGTACGGGAAACTTCCACTTCCAGTTCGGGGTGGGGTTGAAATTCATATTGAACTAATAAATTATCAAGAAAATGAAAAGAATGACTGAACTGATTTTTACCGCCGGTTTCGCATTGGTAGCCGCCGTGCTACTTTGCGCCTGTTCCGACAAGCTGGACATCCAGCAGGTGTATGAGTTTGATTTGGCAACCCTGCCGGTGCAGACCACCATCGTGGAAGGCGGGGAAGCCGAGATACGCTGCCAGTTGGTACGCAGCGGGCGGTACGAGGAAACGGAGTATTTCATCCGTTATTTCCAGCCTACGGGCAAAGGGGAACTTCGTCTGGAGGACGGCACGGTGCTGCTGCCCAATGACCTCTACCCGTTGCCGGGCGAAACCTTCCGGCTCTATTACAAGTCGCTCTGCACAGACCAGCAGACGATTGACATCTACATTGTGGATTCGTTTAACCAGACGGTAACCAAGAGCTTTTCGTTCAACAACGAGACGGAAGAAGGAGTAGAGAACCCGGAACAGCCTGCTCCATAATACTGACGGCTATGCTTTGTTTTGCCATTGCTTACTTGACGCTTCTTGCCGTAACCGGCTGTTGCATCTGGCGTGCCATACGCCATGCCCCGACTGATACGGAGCTTTGGGGCGAGGAAACGGACTGACATGCCTGTGGTGTGAAACGGTTGCAGCCCGTCGGATTGGTTCCGGCGGGCTGCTTCTGCAAGCGCATCATCCCTCTACAATTCCTTCATTTCCGCTATGGGCATGTAATGTTCCAACCATTCCCTTACGGGCTTCATGTTGTATTCGGATGTGATGACTGCCGTATAGCCGTTTATCGGGGTGAAGCGTGTGGTCTCGTAATCGTCCACCCACTTCTTCAGGCTGTCCACGCCCCATGTGTCGATGTCCTCAAACCTACCGTCCAAAACCTCGATGGGTTCGCTAAATGTGATTATCAGCGTTTCGTAACCGTCATTCATTGCCGGCCTCCTTTCTTTCCTTTTCCGATAACCATGCATCGCGCCTGCGGCGGCATTCCTCCAAAGTCGGAGCCACACAGGAGAACAATTCCCCATCGGATGCCCTGTAATCGTACTGCACAAGCGTGCGTTTTCTTCTCCCAAAACCAGTCTGGAATTTCTCGAATTGTTCCGTTCCTGCTGCCCGGCAGGTCGAAACGCCGTTTTCTGTCATTCTTGTAACCATCATACAATTCCTTAAAATTCGACAATCAATAAGCGGTTCTCCATGCACTTGTCCGGGTCAGATGCCATCCTTTGTTTGAGCCAAAAGTGGCTGCTCCCGTATCCGAAAGCGAAGAAGCGGTTGAACTCCTTGCTTTGTGCAAATACTTTCACCAGTTCGCGAAGCTCCTGTTCGTCCTTTGTCAGCGTCACGGAATTGATGAACTTTACCAACACTTCGGGTATCCGCTCGTCCCACCCGAAAATCATGCTTTCAATCTTTACGTCCATACATTATATATTTATAGGTGAATAATCAAAAAAGGCTCAACTGCTGCGGGGCGGTATAGCGTAACTTCAGTTCCCGCAATCCGGCTTTCAACTTGCGGATATACTTCGGGTTGTAATTTCCCTTGTCTGTCAGGGAGTGACGTTCCGCATAAGTGTAATGCCCTTCCAGCCGATGTATTCCCGTGCGTACCGCTTCCTTGTAGTCGGAAATGGGTTCATCCCATACCGATGGGTGGCTACCGCCTCCTGCCGTGCCGGTACACCAGCTCACCGTAACGGCATACGTGCCATTCACGGACTGGCCGATGTGTATCACGTTGGATGTGTCCAACCGTATTTCCTCCACGATGGGCAACATGCCATTTATCCATCCATATTCGTTGAACTGCTTGTCCACATAGCCGAAAACAAGCCTGCGCTCGTAGGTATTCACGTTCAGCACAATTTGATGCACGCTTTCGCCGAAGCTCTCGAAATAGGCGGTCTGTTCCGCATCTTCCCGGCGGAGTGCCTGGATATAGCGGAGAATGATGTGCCGCTCACGCTTGCAGGCATGGTAGTCCGCCAAAGCCTGCAATTTTTCTTCTTTCGTCATTTGGGATATTATCTTGCCCATACCGTAATTCTTTAGATGGTTGCTTTCAGTATTTCCACGTGGTATTGGGGATTGACTTCCCACAACAGGTATTCGATGAACAGCCTGCGTGCGTCCTTCTCCAGTTCCTTGAACAGCCGGGTAAAGGTGCTGTGGTTGCCGTTGATGTAGGTTTCCACCATGTACTCGAAAATGTCCTCCACTTCATAATACTTGCACTGCTGTGCAATAGTCTTGCTGTACCGTTTCATAAGCGTTCTTATTTATAAAGGTTTATAATTATTCTGTTCAGCATCTGCGCCTTTCCTATGGTATAGTATGTGCCGCCATAGGGCAGTCCGTCCCAATAAGCGAGCATGATTGCCGCATGTTCCACCAGAAAGTCGTTGCGCCGGTGGAAACAGCCCTTGTGATAGCTTTCTGAAAGGATAACCGTCTTGTCCGCTTCTTCCAACAGACTGATGTAAAGCCTCTTGTTCGTGTCGGAATAGCGTGCGGACTGCTTCCGGAAAGGGATGGCAGCTACCAACCGTATATCGGTTAATTCGTTTCTTACCGTCAAGACTGCCTTTGCAAAAATCAAATCGCTGCCTTCCGCCATGCCTGAGAGAAAGTTACGGTAGCCCAAAGCATACAGTCTTTTGATTTCCGTCACCATGCCTGTAAAAAGAGTAAGCATGGGTTGGCTTATCCTGCCGGAGCGGTGTCCGGTAAACGAAACGTTCTTTGAAATGTTTGTTGTATCCATGATGATGTGAGTTTAGAGTGTTAATACCCAGACTATGAAAGCGACAACCGAAACAAACGCAAAAAGGAACACAAGGCTGACCCACAGGAAACGGACTACACCCACAAGGAAGTTCCACGCCAGCCACAGCCCGACGAACCACACCAGAAGGGAGCCACCGTACAGGGATGTGCCGAGTGCCGCAAGGGAGAACCTCACCGCCACGCCCACGAATTTATGCAGAGGCAGATTGGGAAGCGACTTATTTCCATTTGTTTCTCTTGTTGCTTTCATAATCACGACATTTTTTTATGCATTGACGAGTTGGGTGAGCTGACTTATTTCGTGAGCGGGGCAAAACCCGAAATTACCTTTGCGCACGTAATAAGTCAGCTCCCCCAACCTTTCAATAGCACATTGTGGAGTGATGGGGAATGAAAGCGGCAAGGGAAACATACCGTAGGGACATTGATTTCTCTCCGCAATGGATTTTTCCGAAGGAGGTTTTTAAGGATGGCAATGGATTATTGGCGTTATTTTCTTACCTTTGTGCCAGCGGTGCAAATAGCATCGTGGTAATGTTGTTCATTTACCGGCATCCAGAAATCGCCAATTTCAAAATACAGAGGTAAATGGACCGGGTAGGTTATACCTTGACGTAACCTGCCGGTTCACTCTGTATTAAGCGTTTGGCGATGCTTTGGGTGCGGTGGCCGGCAGCGTTACGTCATTTGTTAATACCCGAAAGATATGGAATTACAAGCTACCGCCCTGAAGGGCATCGTCCGTTCTTCCGATGAAGGACTTTTCTACCTGTTTCCCATTCAAGATGTGTCCACCTTGCAGCAGGCAAAGGCGCATCTGACCTGCGCCATTGATGTATTGAGCCATCCGGAGGAATGTTCGCCGGAACAACGGCTGGATGCCGTGCGCACGTTGAACAGCCTCGTGGCGGCATTGAGCGTGCATGACGACGACCATTATAGTGCCTTCGACTCCGCCCTCGAAGGCGGCAACGGGCAATAACGGGCGGGTCGGGCAAGCGTAAAAGCCTACCTTGCGGCAAAATCGGTCAAAGAAAGGTGGCGTATGGGATATGGTGTGATGATTTGGTTCATCACGCTTGACCATGCGGCATGTTTCTACGGTTTTGCGTAGGCGGCAAGGGTATTTCCATTCCCGACGGGAACGGGGATATGCTTGCCGACGGAAATGACGGGCTTTTACATTCCGCTGCATGGGTCGGGGATTGGAATATTGTATTCTTTGGCATTTATCCCAAGCCTGCAAGTCGCCCAACCCGTTTCCGTGAGTTGCCCAACTCGTTTCCGTGAGTTGCCCAACTCAGCACTTTGGGTTGCCCGACTTGCGGAAATGTCGAAACCAAGGGTGTGTCTTTTTATTCTTTCCCCATTTTCACCGTCCGTCCCAAGAATAATCCGGTAACGGAATTGGCTCCAAGCTGCATCAGCCTGCGCTTCATCTGCGTGAAGTTCTCGCCGGTGGACACGATGTCGTCCACAAGAAAGACATCGCGTCCTTGAAAATAGACGGGGTGGAAAATGAGGTTGGAGAGCTTATCAAGACCATGAGTGCCTTTCATCTGCTCACGGTCTTCCCTTATCCATGTGGCACGGAAGCCGTCGGTGATTTTCAGGCGACGCGAAAGGAGGCTGCAAAACCGGGCGAAACGGGCGGCGTTGCGCTCACGGGTAGCCGCCGGGATGGGGATAAGTACGGCATTGGCCGCCTTTTCCTTGTAGAAAGGCATACGGGCGATGCAAAGGGAGAAGATTTTGGCGACGAGAGCTGCCTGCTGTCCTTCCTTGAAGCGGAAAACCAAGTTGCTGGTTTTACGGTCTTCCACAGCGATGCCCTTGCAGCGCGTGGGGTAATAATCGTGGATGTAGAAGCACAATACGCCGTCGATGCGCATCTTGCCCTTGAAACGGGTGTTGTAGGGGAAGAACCGGCGCACGAAATCGCTGTCGAAGGTGAAGCGGAGGATGTCGCGCCAAAGGGAGAGCGTGGCCTCATCCTGCACGCGATAGACCTCGCCGTCGATGCTCTCCTTGTCGGCCAGACCGATGCCGATGCTCAGGCGGTCGTTGAAAGCGTCCTTCGATACGATGTACCAGTCGAAGGACTCGCATATCCGCACGATGTCGCACTCCCGGCTGCATAGGAAATAGAACGTGTTGTCGGGTTTTTGGATTATCAGGAACTCGCCGGGCATCTCGGAAAGGATGAAGTAATTGCCCACTTGGGCTTCGGGTACTTCACTAAGAGGGACGGATATGTGGAGGTCTTCTATCATCTTTGGGGCTTTTTCTGCCCAAAGATAAGGGTTTGGAGGATACAAAACGAGCCTTGCCCGGTTTATTTCACGGACAAGCCCCGTTTTTGTGGGATTTCAGTTTTCAGGTTTCGTTACTCTCCTTCAATCGGCAGCGTTCCTCCTTCGCCTTTTTCTTTGCTTCCTTCTTCGCCTCCAGTTCGTTCAGGATTTGCTTCAAAGGCTTCACTGCATCGGGACGTTCTTTCTTGAAGTGTTTGAAATAGATGTCCTCGATGAATTGGGGTAAAGGGGCTTTCCATGTTTCCTGCCGATGGTTGTCTATCTTGCCTAACTTATCGGGATTGAGACCGAGTTCACGCGCCATCTGTACGTGGGTGTCGGACAGCCGATGTTTTTTCTGCGCCGTTATCCACTTTTCTATCTGCGATTTGTTTGTAGCCATATTTCCTGTTACTTAATTGTATGAAATGAATGTCTGGTTGTCCGAAGCGTTGAACACGACAAGGACTTCGGGCTGCTTCTCCTTCAGCCGCTTGTACTCGCACAGGGAGTTCAGCACCCATTCGCGGAACAGCTTCGTACAATAGGTGTTGATGCGGAAGCTGAGGAAAATGACGGCCTCCAGATTATAGTAGGTAACGTATCGCTTATCCTGCTTCTCCGTGATGGTTGCCTCGCTCTCGTTCAGGATGCGCGACTTGAAGATGGAGCGCATATTGGCGTCTATCGTCTGGATGAACACTCCGAACAGGCGGGCAAGCTCGTGCTTAGTAAGCCATACGTTGCCGTTCTCCAACTTGACGCTGACTGTGGGGTGACGGTTGATGTCCTCCAGCCCGGTGATGGTGATATTTCCTCTGTGTAGCATAGGGGTATCGTTTTTATTTGGTGGGACAATATACGGATTTATTGGTTGTCATGATGTATTGCGCCGCAATTTTTTCAAACGGGGTGCAGTTACGCGCCACTCTGTCCATTTCGCGCTTGATGATGCGGTCGGTAACATAAGCATGGCGGCCGCGCAGGTCGAACCGCCCTAACATGCGGCATACCGTACCGGTGGATATGCCGTTTTTTGTCGTTATCGTATCCTTGAACGTATGGTAAGCCAGATACATGGTCATGTTCTTTTCGATGCCGCAGAGTTCCGCAATCTCTTTCAGATAGACATTCAGCCGTTGGTTGCTGGGGACGGGCAACAGTTCATCCGTTCCGGCAAACCGGACTTTGTACTTCTCCAATATCATTTGTGGGACAGGCAGCAGGGGAATGTGGATGAAAGCGTCAGTCTGCTCCCTTACCATGAAAATCCACTTCTGCCCGTACTTGTTGTGGAAATTCTCTTTACGGAGGGATTTCAGGTTCTGGTAATGCAGGCCTGTAAAGCTCGAAAAGATGAAAAGGTCACGCACCTGTTCCAAACGCGGTGTGTCAAACGTGGCTTTCATCAGTCTGCTCAATTCCTTTTCGTTCAGACTCACCGCCGTTTGTCTGGCTCTAAGCTGTCTTTCTATCGTTCTCATATTTGTCCTCCTTTCTATAATGCGTTCATGGATACATGCAGCCTGTCGGAAAGGGCTTCCATCTCACTGCCGCTTTTCTGGTTGATTACCTTCGCGTAGATTTGCGTAGTGCGAATATTAGTATGTCCCAACATTTTTGATACGGATTCTATTGATACTCCGTTAGTTAGCGTAACGGTTGTGGCGAACGTGTGTCTTGCGAGGTGATAGGTCAGATTCTTCCTAATTCCGCAAATATCAGCGAGTTCCTTCAGATATGCGTTCATCTTCTGATTGCTCGGCATGGGCAGGGCACGGTGGTCGGGCTGTTTACCCTTGTACTTTTGCAGGATGCGCAGGGGAATGTTCAACAGGCGCACGTTGATGGGCACACCGGTCTTATGGCGCTTGGAGATAATCCAATAGTTGCCGTCCAGATACTTCTGGATATGTTCGTCTTTGAGCAGATATACGTCTATGTACGCCAACCCCGTCCAACAGGAAAATACAAAGACGTCGCGCACCCGTTGCAGGCGTTCCACTTCAATCTCCTTGTCCATAATGCTCTGGAGTTCGTCCATCGTCAGAAAGCCTTTGTCCACCTGAACGAAGGTGATGGGCTGCGTGAATGGGTTGAACTGGATAAGACCGGCGTTCCTTGCGCGGGTAACGGCTTTCTTGAACAGTTGCATCATCTTCGAGGTGGCGTTGTGGCCGACCTTCTTGTCCACACGCAGGAAGTTGCGGAAGCCGTTGATAAATTCCTCGTTGATTTCCGTCAATGGAATGTCTTTATACTTTTCTTTCCTGAACCTGAACTGAATGTATTCTTCCATACGGCGGTATGTCAGGTCGTATTTCTTGTAGGTGTTCTGTGAGAGCGACGTGCCCACTTCCTTCCGCTTTTCCTCGTTCATCTTCTTGAACACGGTCAGCAACGTGTTGGCTTTCGTTTCAATGCCCAGATAGATGTTCTTCAGCTTCAGCGGTGAAGGGTAGCGGTTGTTTTCGATTTCCTTTTCGTAGATGCGGGTAATGTCGGTCTTGATTTTCTCTATCTGCGTGCGCAAATACACCGCCGTCGCACTACGACCGACTACGCCACCGTCCTTCCACATCTTCTTATCCACCATTAACTGTGAGTTGAACTGTACCTGTTCGCTGTCAATGGTGATGCGAACCATGATAGGATATTGCTTGTCCTTTCCTTGTTCCCTTTTCCTTGCGTAACAAAGTACGCTGAATGTGTTCCGTTTCATGCGCTTTTAAGTTTTTTGTTGCAAAAATACTGTTTGACAATCACTTGACGCAATCCACAGGCGGACACTTGGCGGCTATGAAACAGACATTTGAGGGTCATTGTCGTGTATCCTCATGAAATGAATCGTAAACGTGCCGGTTGTTTCCTTTTTCTGCTCAGGATTTTAGGTTACGGCGTGTCGATAAAATTGAACGTAAACAACGACAAATCAACGACATATCTACGAAGTCGTAACCAAAATTCCCGTTTTTTTTCTTGGTTACGATTTGGTTACTCGATTTGTCCAATTTTCGACTTCCAACGGGGTATTCATCTGTCGTGGTATAACAAAAAAATATCCCCAAAGTTACTGACTTTGAGGATATTGTCTTCGACTTTCTTATTTCAGTCTTTTTTCGTAAGCGGTGCGTACGGGACTCGAACCCGTGACCTCCTGCGTGACAGGCAGGCATTCTAACCAGGCTGAACTAACGCACCTTGATAGGTCTCTGTCTTAATTGCGGTTGCAAAGGTATGAATATTTTTTCATACGACCAAATTTTATTCGAACTTTTTATAATAAAAGTTGCATTAAAAGTGCTTTATGATATTTTTTTCCGTCAAATAACCAATCGTTTAACTCATTTGTGCAGATAAAACCGCAGCGTTCAAACAGATTCAATGATTGCACGTTCTCTTTGTCAATACACGCGTAAAGTTGGTGCAAGTGTAATATGTTAAGTGAATATTCCTTTATTTTGTTTATTGCTGATTGCGCATAACCAAGGTTTCTGAAATCACGCTTTATGACTATTCCTATTTCGGCACGCAGGTGTTTGGGGTCGAAGTTTATAAGGTCAACGATGCCAACTACCTCGCACTTGTTGTTTTCAATCATCATGCGTACCTGGCGGTCTGTGTAAATATCGTTTCTTGTATTGGCAATATAGTCGTAAAGCATATAGCGAGAGTAGGGCACGCTTGTTATGCTGTCATTCCATAGGCTCATGTCGTTTTCTATGCCATAAAGAATGTCGAGGTCTTCAGGCTCGATGGCCCGCAGTTTGACCAACGGTAGTTTTTCGCACATCAGCTTATAATTTCGTTATCAGTTATTATAATATTGTATTTTGGATGGTATGTTCCAATAAAAATATTGTTTTTAACATTTTTAGAGAATATATTCAGAATCGTTTCATATTTGTACGAGCTTACGTCGTAGACGGCATAGACAATATTGTTGCCGGCATTCTCGATGAATCTTGCATGCCCATCGTTGTTCGATGTTTCGTCTGATTCGTAGAATTCCGCATCTAGTCCGTTTCTGGCTGCAATCTCCCGGCATGCCTTAATTGATTTTGCTGAACCGATGAATATGTAGCGTGGACTTTTGTTCCCGTGCTTATTTGTAAAGCCCAAGGTCTTGTTTACTTTCTCGGTCAACATTTTCATTAGTGCGAATGTGGCTTTGATATAGATGGCCATTTTAATGGGGATGCACAGCCAGAAGCTGAGATGCCCGTAATGTTTTCGGAAGAATATTAGCATTGCCACGTAAAACACATGCACGTACCTGAACGACGATTTCTGTGTGCTTTCACCTTTATAGTGCAGTATTTTCACAGGCAGGTACCAGTTGGAATACCCTTTTTTCAACAGTCGGTATGACAGGTCGATATCTTCTCCGTACATGAAAAAGTCTTCGTCCAAGAGTCCTATTTTGTCTAATGCAGACCTTCTTGCCATGAAGAAAGCTCCGCTTATGATCTCAATCCTGCCAGGTTCGTCCCACGACATGTCGCACATGTAGTATTTACCGAAACGCTTGTTTGTGGGATATTTGGCGCATAGGCCGCACATCTTGTAAAATGATGTCATCGGAGTAGGGAGACCGCGGCGGCTTTCAAGTGCTTTGCTGCCGTCGCTTTTCAACATCTGCACGCCAAGTCCGCCCGCGTCAGCATGGGCGTCCATGAATTCAAGGCAGTCTTTAATTGCATTTTCGCCAACGAACGTGTCTGGGTTCAACAGCAGCACGTAGTCTCCCGAAGTCTGTCTTATTGCAATGTTGTTTGCTTTTGCAAACCCGTTGTTATGGGGGCTTGCTATTATTTTTATGTTTTTGCCGTGGCTTTTAAGAGAGTCAACTGTTCCATCCTTTGAATGGTTGTCAATTACGCAGATTTCGGCATCAATATCCTTGACCGCTTTTAGCAGGCTGTCAATACATTGGTGCAGGTAGTGCTTTACGTTGTAGCTTACTATTATTATCGACAGCTTCATTTCTTGTTCGTTTCAGTTTCGCATCTTGACATGCTGGGATAGATGAAAATAAGGCAAACAAGGCATATTATGCCCATGTAGCCGAATGCCACATTAAATCCGAAGATATAATACAACAGGGTGTTGGCAATGAGTGGGATGCATAGCATGGCCATTCTCAGGCTGCCCAGTCTTAGCAGCCCGTATTCCTGAGTATTCTGAAGGATTGTGCTTATTTTCTTGAATTTAAACAATCTGAGCGCCAGCGGTATCATGCAGATTGTCATGATTTCCATTATCGAGACTGTTAGGAACTCGGTATTTGTGTCGCATTCGAGTGTACCAGGTGATAATATTTCCGTTTCGTAAAGAGTTACTATTGCCAGCGATATTATTATGCTGGCGAGCATTTCGGTCATTAATATGTTTCTTGTTCTTTTCATATTTCCTGAGTTGTTATAGTGTATTAACCATGTTCCGAAACATGGCGTGAGCAGGATTATTGCCTTTCTTCAAACGGTATCCTGTTTTTTATAGACCTTCCAAGTGTGACTTCGTCGGTGTATTCTAGTTCGTCGCCAACAGAGATTCCCCTGGCAATGACGCTTAGCTTAACTCCCGATTTTGCCAATTTCCTGTATATGTAAAAATTAGTGGTGTCTCCTTCCATTGTCGAGCTGAGTGCTAGTATTACTTCTTTTATGCCGCCTTCATTCACACGCTCTACCAGCGAGTCAATCTCGATGTCGTTTGGCCCTATGCCGTCCATTGGAGAGATGACACCACCCAATACATGGTACAAGCCGTTGAATTGTTGGGTGTTTTCTACAGCAATAATGTCTTGTACGTTTTCAACCACGCATACCGTTTCTTTGTCACGGTGCGTGTTTGAGCATATCGGGCAGATTTCAGTGTCACTTATGTTGTGGCATATCTTACAGTGCCTTATTTCTTTGCGCATGGCGCTTATTGTGTTGACAAAACGCTCAACCTTGTCCTCGTCTTGCTTTAGTATGAATAGGGCAAGCCTCAAAGCTGTTTTTTGTCCAATACCGGGCAGTCCGGAAAGTTCGCTGACGGCCTTGCTGAATAGTTGTGACGGATATTGTTGTATCATGTTTCTTTGATTTCGTCGGCAAAGTTAATTCAATAAGCGGGAATTTCCAAGACAATTCAGACAAATGACGTAACAGCGGTGGAAAAAACTTCTGTACAGTCTTTGAAACTGTATGTCGGATGTGTATCTTATCTGGTAAGGTTATATTAGTGTATTTCTCTGTTTAAGAAGCCTTGTTTATTATATTTCCAAAAGGTAGCCTTTGGGCGTGTAAAAGGTTACATCTTACATGATAAAAGGCATCCTTTCTCAGCGTAAAAGGATGCCTTTGGGTTTCCATTTGTTTTTTTGCTAATTCCCACTTAGCCTGCACAGCAGGCTAAGTGGCTTCCTGTCAGGCCGTTATACATCTCCGTGCTAGTTGGCGCGTACTAGTGGTTGAACTTTTTTCCGACAAGTACAGGTCCTGTCCGTTCCTGTCGTCATAATATCAGCATGCCTGTTTGGTAGACGCAGGCTGATACGATCCATGCCAATAGCGTTGTGTATCCGGCTGCGAAGACCGCCCATTTCCAACTGCCTGTTTCGCCTTTTATGGCTGCTATGGTGGCTATGCAAGGGAAGTAGATAAGTACGAACAACAGGTAAGAGAATGCTATGAGGGGGGACATTCCGTCTGCCTCCATCTTTTGGCGTAATACTCCATATTTGCCGGAGTTGTCTTCCGTATCGTCAGCAACGGTTTCGTCGTCGGCATAAAGTACGCCCATGGTTGAGGCTACAATTTCTTTTGCGCCGATGCCAGCAACGAGGCTTACGTCAAGCTTCCAATCGAAGCCTTGTGGACGGAATACCGGTTCTATGGCTTTGCCTATGCGCCCGATGTAGCTCTGCTCTTTTTGCGCCTGGTTGCTCAAGCTTTCGTCATGCGGGAAATATCCTAATGCCCACACAATTACACTGGCAACAAGGATTATTCCACCCATTTTCTTGAGGTATTGCTTGCCTTTTTCCCATGTGTGCCTGGCTATGGCTTTAGCGGTGGGGAAGCGGTAGGGCGGTAGCTCCATTACGAATGGGGTATCGTCGCCTTTTATCATCCATTTGCTGAAAATACGGCTCATCAGTACGGCAAGGATTATGCCGATTGCATAGAGTGAAATCATGATGACCGACTGGTACTCGACGGCGAAAAACGTGCCAATTATCATTATGTATATTGGTAGTCTTGCACTGCAACTCATCAACGGCAGTACAAGTATTGTAATTAGCCTGTTCCTGCGGTTTTCTATTGTGCGTGTGGCCATTACAGCTGGAACGTTGCAACCGAATCCCATGATGAGTGGTATGAAAGATTTGCCGTGAAGGCCCATCTTGTGCATCAGTTTGTCCATGATGAACGCGGCTCTTGCCATGTAGCCGGAATCTTCCATGAACGAAATGAAGAAATAAAGGATGAGTATCTGTGGAAGGAACACTATCACAGCACCGACTCCGGCTATGGCCCCATCTGCAATCATGTCTTTCAACGGTCCGTCAGGCATCGTCGATTTTACTAAACCGCCCAATGCGTTCACTCCGGCTTCAATCCAGTCCATGGGGTATTGTCCTAACGTGAACGTGACCTCGAACATGATATAAAGAAACAGGAAGAATATCGGGAAACCGACGTACTTGTTGGTAATTAAGGAGTCTAGTACGTGGGTAAGCTGGTATGTATCGGTGCGTGTACCTTCCTCGCATCCGGCTTCGTGCAGAGCGCCATGTATAATTCCATATTTCGCGTTCATTATGGCAGTCTCGCTGTCTTCCTTGGTCTCGGTCATTATATATTCGGCGGCTTTGTCACGCGTGGCAATTATTTCTTCCCCGTTTGGCAATGACTTTACGAAATTTTCTATGTTGGAGTCTTTTTCCAACAATTTAATCGACAAGAAGCGTGTGGAATATTTATATCTTATTTGTTCATCCTTCTGTATCTCCTTCTTTATTTCGTCTATGGCCTGCTCGATATATTTGCCATGGTTCAGGTGTACGTGTCGTTGGCGGTTCTTACCTTTCAGGCTTTCTCCTTCGTATACGCTGATTACGGTATTGAAAAGTTCATCCACACCTCTTCCGTTTCTGAATACCGTTGGGACGAGCGGAATGCCGAATAGTTCTCCAAGCTTGTCGTAATCCAGTTTGTCGCCGCGCGATTCGAATTCGTCGAACATGTTAAGCGCCCCGACAATCTTGAGGTTCATGTCGACCAGTTGTGTGGTAAGGTAAAGGTTGCGTTCAAGGTTGCTCGCATCAATGACGTTTATTATTACGTCTGGAGTTTTGTCGATAATCTGCTTGCGTACGTAAAGCTCTTCTGGGCTGTAGGCTGAAAGTGAATAAGTTCCGGGCAGGTCGACAAGATTGAATTGGTAACCGGCATATTCAGCACGACCCTCTTTGGCGTCAACGGTTACGCCGGAATAGTTGCCTACACGTTCGTGTGCGCCGGAAGCGAAGTTAAATAGTGACGTCTTGCCACAGTTTGGATTGCCAACAAGGGCTATGTTGATTATGTGGCTCTTTTTTAGTGCAGCCTTGTGTAACCGCTCGTCGGTAAAACGGTCATCATCGTCGTTTGTGTTGTCTGATATTTCTGCCAGTCCAAGTTTCTGTGCTTCCTCTTCTTCCAATTGACGGGCTTCTTCGGTAGAAATGATTTCAATCATCTCAGCCTCGGAGTGGCGAAGTGAGATTTCGTATCCCATTATTTTGTATTTTACAGGATCTTGAAGTGGAGCGTTTAATAAAACTGTTACCATCTTTCCTCTTATAAAGCCCATCTCTACGATGCGCTTGCGGAAGCCTCCATGTCCTAAAACTTTTACAATTACTCCTTTTTCGCCTGTATTTAATTCGGATAGTCTCATCTTCTTTCTTTTTTAAGTGTTGCAAAAATAACAAAAAAATATGGATATGTGTTTCATCTTGCTTCAAAATACTTAATAATGATGATTACTCGTTGGAATAATTAAGAGAAATGCGTGCTGAATAATTGGGTAGCATAATATTCATAGTAAGAATTGCTTTACAGATTGTGACTGTAGGGGAATAACCAAAGCACATAAAATTCGTTAAACAGCTGGAAAACCAGGAAAAAACAATGTTGCAGATACATAAATTCGATATAAATTCCTATCTTTGCATAAGGTATAATCAGCAGGCATTATTGTTCCGGAAAGCGACCTTGACTGAATTTCGCAATATGCCTGGTATATTTTGGAACTAAGGACAAAAGAGATTTTATCAATATGCTTAAAACAAGAATTGTATCATTGTTGTTGATATTGCTGTCGACAAGTGTTTTGTCGATGTCGCAAGTAAGGAAGAATGTGGTAGTAAACAAGTCGAACAAAGGAAAAGCCGAATTGCCTGGTAAGTCGGACGAATTGTTTGAAAGTATGTTGCCGACAACGGCCCAGATATTAGTTATTGACAGTTTTATCGCCACTAAGACGGATTTTATAGACAAGATTCCGTTGGAGAAGGATTTTGGGCAGATAAGTACTTACGATAGATTGAATCATACTACAGGCCAACAGTTTGCATATACTTATGTAAATGGGTTCGGTAATAGGATGTTTTTTGCCAAGAAAGGTAAAGACGGGCATTACAAGATGTTTTCAGCGGACAGGCTGGATAATGAATGGACCAACGTAAAACAGATCAATGACTTTGGTGATTATTTTGAGGACATAAATTATCCGTTTATGCTTGCAGACGGAACAACGCTTTATTTCGCAGCAAAAAGTAAAGGTGGATTAGGAGGGTACGATATTTATGTTACTAGATACGACATAAGTTCGGAAAAGTTTTATAAGCCGGAGAATATGGGTCTACCTTATAATTCTAAGGATAATGACTTTTACTGTATTATCGATGAATTTAATGGTTTGGGATGGTTGGTGACAGACCGCAGGCAAGATGGAGGTAATGTATGTGTGTACGTATTTGTTCCTCAGAAAGAGCGTAAAATATACGATTCCGAGGAGGTTGACGATGACGAATTATATAATTATGCTGAACTGTATAGTATAAAAGATACGTGGACGGATAAGACGGAACTTGAAGCCGGACGTGAGAGACTTAGTAAGCTATTGGAAAAGCGTGACAATGTGAAGAGAAGTTCAATATACTTTATTGTAAATGATCATACGATTTATAAGTCTTTGAAGGATTTTAAGTCACCTGCAAACAGGAAACGTTTTATGAAACTCAATGAGCTGAATGAGTCTGCCGATGATTTGTCTAAAAGGCTTGACTCTTTCAGGCAAAGTTATTCTAAAAGCTCACAGGCAGTAAGGAGAAAATTGGGGGCTGATATATTGAAAGCGGAGAAACAGCTTGAGGACCTTCGTGGGTATATAAAAACATTAGAGAAGGAAATAAGAAATACGGAGAATATGATTGAGCGGTAATTATGACTTTATGCCGCAAATCTATTTAACATATATACAACTTAAATTTATAATATATGGAAAAACGATATTTTGCTGAATCAGAATTAATTATAAATGAAGATGGAAGTGTATTTCACCTGCATTTGAAACCGTGTCAGTTAGCTGATAAAGTTATACTCGTAGGCGATCCTGGACGTGTAACTTTGGTTGCATCACATTTTGATTCAATCGAATGTGAAGTCGAGAGTCGTGAGTTTCATAGTATAACAGGTCTTTATAGTGGTAAACGCATCACAGTAACTTCTACTGGAATAGGTTGCGACAATATTGATATTGTACTTAATGAAATGGATGCTTTGGCAAACATCGATTTTTGTACACGTATGGAGAAAGATGAATTTAGGCAACTAGAGTTCGTTAGAATTGGAACATGTGGTGGTTTACAGACATATACGCCTGAGGGCTCTTTTATCTGTTCGGTTAAGTCAATTGGTTTTGATGGATTGCTTAATTTCTATGCCGGTCGCAATGCTGTGTGCGATTTGGCCATGGAGCGTGCTTTGATTAATCATTTGGGATGGAGTGGTAATATATGCGCACCAGCACCATATGTTATTGACGCAGATAATGAACTTATTGAACGGATTGCCCAAGATGACATGGTTCGTGGTGTTACTGTCGCATGTGGTGGTTTCTTTGGACCTCAGGGACGTCAACTCCGTATCCCTTTGGCAGATCCTAACCAGAATAAGAAAATTGAAAGTTTTGAATATGATGGCTTGAAAATAACTAATTTCGAGATGGAAAGTTCTGCGCTTGCAGGCTTGTCACGCCTTATGGGACATAAGGCTACAACATGTTGTATGGTTATAGCGAACCGGCTTACTAAGAAAAGCGATACTGGATATAAGACACATATAGACGATTTGATACGTTTGGTGTTAGACAGAATCTGATATTGATATAATTATTGTTTGTTTTTATAATGTTTCACAATGTTCATTTGAATGATGTCATACCAATAACCGAATCAGCATTGACAAAGAGAATCTATTGTTTTCATTATATGAATAAAATGCTTAGGTCGTGCAGACGCTCGTTCTTGTCATTATTCCTAATACTGTTTGCTTCACAATGCGTTCATGCGCAATATGATTTTCTACGTCCGGTGAAAGATTCAATACCAGGAGGATATAACTTTTGGGTTTATACGCCTACGGATTATTATTATTCATTGGAGAACACCCCGGTAATAATCTTTTTGCACGGTCAAAGCCTGTGCGGGCGTAACTTGAATAAAGTGAAACGGTATGGACCGCTTGATGCAATAGTTAAAGGGAGACAGATTGAAGCTTTGGTGCTAGTGCCACAGAATCCAGGTGGGGCATGGGATCCTGATAAAATTTCTTCAATGTTGGATTGGACGAAAAAACATTACGCAATGGATTCCACTCGTGTTTATGTCATTGGCATGAGTCTCGGTGGATATGGCACTCTTGATTTTGCCGGGACTTATCCGGAAAAGGTTGCTGCTGCAATGGCTTTGTGTGGTGGCTGTACTCTGAAAGATATGAATGGACTGGGAAAGGTTCCTCTTTGGATTATGCATGGTACGGCGGATAGGGCTGTACCGGTAAAACAGTCAAAAATTGTTGTGGAAAAATTACAGGAAAATGATGAAGACCAGCGTCTACGTTATGATTGGTTGCAAGGGGCTTCCCACGGAGCTTTAGCACGTGTTTTGTATATGACAAAAACGTATGAATGGCTTTTCTCTCATTCTTTGCTTGACGATGGCAGGCTTGTTAATAGGGAAATAGATATTGATAAGTCTGATTTGTCTAAAGCGTATAATGATATGATTTCAGGCACTCCTGATCCGGAAGTTGTTTATGATAAGACAATTTATTAGATTTGGTGTGATTATTTTTACACAGAAACATAAATTGTCATTAATAGTTCTGCTGGTATCAATCATAGTAAAATCAACGGGCATCTAGAATTCTAGATGCCCGTTGATTTTACTTATAATCTTTATGTCCTATTAGAAGAACATATATCGATTATCTTTTACATCAGCCTTGAAGTATAATTCCTGCATGAAGTTGCCTGCGTATTGCATTATTCTTTGACGCTGGCGCTGCTCGTACTCCTTCTCGTTATATTTTACTGAACGAGTTTTTTTGTCTGTTACCTGGAACAGGTATACACCACCGAAGCCTTTTACTGCTTGTGAACAGAACTTGCCTTTGGCTGTTGCAGAAACAGCTCCACTAAGTGCCGGTTCGCTCATGCCCGTCGTCTGTACGAATACAGGAGCAGCAAATGTAACTTGGTTTACGGTTGAAATCTTGCCACCTTTAGCTTTTGCCCCAGCCATGTCTTTTACGCCGTTGACTTGTGCCATGAGCATTTCAGCCTTCTTGTCGCGTAAAACTTCACTGCGGATATAGCTCTTTACGTTTTCGTCGTCAAGAGAACGATAGCCGATCTTATTGATTTTTGTCAATACTACAACAAGTAAGCGGTCATTCTCTCCGCATTCGTACAAGGGCGATATTTCATTCTCCTTAGCTTCGAACAGCCATTTCATGGCTTCACGGGTATCTTTGATATTTGCTACATAGTGTTCAGAATTACGCATGTCATCACGTTCCCTTACAGTGAATCCGTATTTTGACGCATTCTTCTGCATGGCCTCAAGTGTCTGATTTTCACTTACGAAGCGGCTGAACTTATTATATGCTTCTGAATAGGTTTCTTTAGAGAACTCAATGGGTTTCTTTATCACTGCAGCAACATATTTGGTTGTCATAGCCTTTCTGTCGGTTATCTGAAGAATGATGTTGCCTTGGGTCATTTTGAGATTCTTTGTCTCGTTGAGTCCCATTGTGTTAAGTGCCTGGATGTATGACTTAGTGTCGTTATCCATTGACGGAGCGTTCTGATATTGGGCAGAGGTTATCCATGTCTTCTCTCCTGTCTGTCCGTATTTCTTTGCGACTGCTTCGAAATCAGCTCCACCTTGAAGTGCTGTGTAAATACTGTCAGCTCTTTTCGTAGCTTCGTTTGCGGTCGCACCGCTGACCTGAATTGCACGGAACTGTATTGAATCAGGCATTTCTGATTTTGATATCAGGCGTATTATGTTGATGGTATTGTCGATCTTGTTCTCAACTGGCGATGTCGTCGTTCCAACTGCAATAGAGTCTAGGCGAGCGGCTATGTCTGATGGGAATGCTGATTTTGTCTGCGGTATTCCCAAGTAAGAGATAGTAGAACCACTCTTTCTTACTATGCCTGAAGGATCTGCCGTATCCTTAAGTACTGCCATGTATTCATTAACAGTCTTGTCAAGGGCTTTACGGTCAGCAGCAGACGGAATGACCTGGTAATCAACATATTTTATTGAGCGAGTCTCTTCATATTGCTTGAAACGCGGTTTGAGTTCGTCATATTTAGCCTGAAGGTCGCTGTCTGTTATTTTTACCTTGTTGTCATTGATTGATGAATATGCAAATGATGCAAGCTGGATATTACTTTCCTGGTTCTCGCCATCATATGCCATTTTTGCTGATACTGGGTTAGACAACAGGCATCCTGCGAACAGAGTCTGGTATTTCTGTGCAAGAAGTTGCTGGCGTAAAGACTTCTCAATGAATGTCCAAAATTCATAGAGACTTGCATACTGATCTGCAAGTTGAGGATTTGTTCCCTGAGCTTGTTTGTATTCAGCAAGGAACTGTTTGAGCATGTTAGCATCGAAACGTCCAGTCTGCTGGTTCACAAACGGAGTCTGGAGCAGCATCGGATTGGTTCCTGCATTGAGAACATTCTGCAACTCCTGGTCGGTAACCTTCAGTCCGAGCTTTTCGGCTTCATTGTTGATGATTTCATTCTGTACGTAAGTGTTCCATACGACGTCTTTAACCTGATTAAGTTCTTCGTCTGAAAGGTTGTCGCGTCCTTGTGTCATTTTGATGACGTTAGTGTATTCGTCAACAAGTTTCTGGAAGTCTTGTACGTTTACTTTGTTACCTAAAACTTCACCTACTTGTGCTCTCCTTTCATTACTTACTGCATCGCAAGAACGGAAGAACTCTTCGGCGATAAATGCAAAAAGGGCGAATCCTATGACACCAATCAGGATTACGCCTTTGCTTCTGATTTTTCCTAACACTGCCATTATTACAATTATTTATTTTTTAATTATTTTCTTGATATGGATATTTATGTTATTTAGCGCACAAAATTACAAAAAAGAAAATAAAAACAATTATTTTTCTGTTAAAAACTTTCTTCGTTGTTGACTTTAAGCACTTTATATTATTGTTCTCATTGGGTTTTCTTTGCTGATGGTGTTGTTGGAAGACGCTTTTTCGCTTTGATAGTATCGGGGGCTGCCAGGATACTGTCTCCTTCGGTATTACCCATACCTCCTCTTACGAACGAACCTTTGGAGTTTGTAATAGTGTAATGGGTCATACGCTCATCGCTTAGGAAATATGTGCCTTCCATTTCCCTGTCGGGAGTTATAAGTCTTGAATATTTGTTGCTGTAAAGCTCATGCTTATTTTGGTCCCAATACAATTCCTCACTAGAGAATCTTAATCCGTCGATAGTTCTGATCTTCACCCGGCCTCTTAATTCCCATAGTTTCTTTTGGTCAAAATAATATGCGGTATCGCACTGTATGTATGCTTCTACATGGAATTTTTCGTCGAACTGTTCGAGAAAAAGTCCTTTCTCGAATATCCATCTTGATGGATTCCTGACTTGGTTTACTTCCCAACATTCAGTGACAATACGGTATTTCATCATACCGGAGTCAGATACTAGGGTGTTGACTCCGTAAGATACCATCATCGAGGCTGAATCCCTAGGGTTTACAGCAGGTGCCGTATGCTCATGTCCTTCCTGGCATGATGCAAGGACAAGTACAATAATGAATATGTTGAATATCAGTTTCAAAATACCGGAAAGTTATGTCGCATTACTCGACTTTCCACTTCATGAACCAACGTTCGTTGAATGTTATGCCGATGTTTATTCTGAATGTGTTTTCTTTAAGCATGCCTGGGGCTTCCGAACGTACCCATTGGCCTGATATGTTCAGTATTGAACGGTTGTTGTATGCATTTACAATAGGTATGCCGAAACCTACGCTTACGCTTATTTCGTCAGGTCCGTCCTGTCCGTTTACTTTGTAGTATGATGATGCGTATGATGCACCGGCACGGAAGCGTATTCGGTCTATAAAATTACGGCTTGTTTCGTTATTGCAGAATTCACCGCCTATGGTAAGCTTGTATCGGTCTGAATAATACTCGTCAGACAGGCTGTATGACGGTACATCATTTATTACTTTGTAAACCGGGAACTTTGTGTCACCCCATTTTTGATATGTGAAATCTGCTCCTAGTTTCAATTTGTTATTGTTATTCCATGTTAGTCCGGCGCCAAATGATGTCGGTATCTCAAGTCCGTTGTTGACGGTGAACGATGTCGTATCTGCTACGGCGGTTGTCGTATTGGTTGAAATCACCATGCATGACGGGTCTGAATTCAACTTGTGTCCAAGGCCGTATGTGAGACCTAAGGTCAACGAATTCTTCTTGTTCAGCGGCAAAGTGTATTGCAATCCAAAGTCAATCCTATAATTGCTTATTGTTGCCGTATAATATTTTGAGAGCGTGTTTATATAGCCGTCGCTGTAACTGTTTACGACAGAACGGTCTATGTCTCCCCAAATATAAGATACGTTGGTACCGATTGAAAGCCCTTTGACGAATTCCCAACCTGCACCAAGGTAAATTTGGTGCATGCCGCCACTACCATTATAAGTGTTTGTGAAAGTGGTGCTCTTGTCGCCGTTAAGGTAGCCGCTTATTGAGTAATTATAGCCTATGTTTGTAAATGGAATTATACCGAAGCTTACGCCTAGATGTTTGCTTGCACGGAATGCTGCTACTGCATATTCGAAGTCGGCGTTGTTTGCATTCTTTTTTTGTCCGTTCTCACTGAAATTGGTAACTTGTCCGGAAAGACCGGCATCGAATATGAAAGTCAATGAGTCGATGGATGAATATGATGCAGGGTTGATGTAATTAACTTGGTTGTGTTCCCTGAAACCTAATCCTAGACCGTTCATTCCACGGTTGAATCCGCTTGTCTGCTCGCTTAATTGTCCTAATCCGTACTGACTGTAAGGCGAATTTGTGCCGCTTTGGGCTATGGCTGGCGCTACGTAGAGCGATGCCAATAGAACCGTGCCGATTATTTTTTTATGTAAAATCATCTTTATTTTTTCTATGCAGTTAAAGTCCCATCGGACAAAAAACGTTTGCAAAGGTGGGCATTTTTTCTGAAAAATCCAAATCCGTACACGATATATGGTCGTTAAATAAATAAAAAGTAGCTATTTTCGTCGTGGTCAGTATGTGTAGATAACTGTAGTTGCACATTCTTTTATTTTTAGGCAGCGTCGGCGGAATTCTGATAATGGAACTTTTGTGAATAATAGAAACCCTATGAGTCGTATTTGAGGATGGCAGGCGATAGGCCTGCTCGGCCGTTTTTGCAGCCATTATTTCTAGTACTTAACCGACGTTATAAAATGTAGCCTTTTGACTCTCCAAAGCTAACCTTTTGTCTTTTAAAAGGTGGTCTTTTGCAAGGTAAAATGCAGCATTTTGAAAACAGTATCTAAAGTCCTTGCTAAATAAACACTTGTGTGCCTTGAGTAGGACAGGGGGGAGTCTGTGGATTGTTTGTGCGCTGTATGTGCCGTGATGTCATTCTATTGACATTTTCTTTTCAGCACACAAAATTATTGTTTTTTTTGAAATAATAGTGCGCCAAATGAGAAATATGAGCTATTTTTGCATCGTGAAACTCAAAGGATATATCATAAAGCTGTTGACGATGTGCTTGATCTCGCTGAATATCAGTGGGATACGTGCTGCTAATAATGCAGGCACAGCTTCTTCGGAACATGATTCAATAAGAATAAGTTTGCTGACATGCTCGCCAGGAAGTGAAGTTTACAGTCTTTACGGTCATACGGCTATAAGATATACAGACTATGGTAAAGGTATAGATGCAGTTGTAAACTACGGCGTATTCTCGTTCAATAAGCCTTTTTTTATATTAAGGTTCATTTTTGGAATAACGGATTACGAGATGGGGATTGTGCCTTATGAGTATTTCAAATTGGAATATGGTGAGGAGGGTAGGTCTGTTGTCCAACAGGAACTGAATCTGTCCGCCGAAGAAAAGGCAGCCATCCGTGATGCCATAGAATTAAATTACCAGCCACAAAACAGGACTTACCGGTACAATTATTTTTATGATAATTGTACTACTCGCGCGTGCGACATATTAATAAATAATATGCAGCGCGTCGTCTCATTCCCTGGCAAGGAGAAACGATATCCGTCTTACCGTGAATTGATCCATTCGTTCAACGAAGATTATCCATGGGCACGTTTTGGAAATGATATTCTGTTAGGTTTCAATGCAGACAGAAGTACTTCGGTTAGCGAGCACCAGTTTTTGCCGTTCCTTTTGAAGGAAGATTTCGACAGTGCTGTCATAACGAACTCTGACGGGACCACGCAGCCGTTGGTCGTACAGTCATCTGTTATAGTTGATTGCCCGTCTGTGGGCGCAGACGGAGGCTTCCCGTTGCGGCCGTTGCAATGTGCGTGGATGATATTTTTCGTGGTAGCAATAATTACACTTATAGAGGCTTTAAAGAGAAAAAAGCTATGGCTGTTTGACACAATTATGATGGTATTTGTCGGCTGTTTGGGCATTGTTGTTTTCATGATGCTTTTTTCTGAACATCCAGCTACGAGTACAAACCTTCAGGTGTTGCTGCTCAATCCGCTGCCGTTGTTTTTTGTTTACCGCGTGGCTAAAAATGCATGCAGGCATAAGGCTGACAAGTTTTGGAATTGGAGTATGCTGCCAATAGCATTATTTTTTATTGGTGGCTTTTTTCAACAATATGCAGAGGGAATGTACGTTTTGGCATTATCTTTGCTGGTAAGAAGTGTGTGGAATATTATTTATCAAAAGAAATATCTATCTGCCTGAAATGATAAACAAATATATAACAGCCACGATTATGGCCGTTGTCGCGGGTGGTGTTGTAAACGCACAAGTGTCGAGGCCTGTCCCTAGGCTTGTCGTCAATATTGCCATTGACCAGTTACGTTCCGATTATGTAGAGGCTTTCATGCCCTCTTATGGGAGCGACGGCTTCAAGAAACTATTGCAACAAGGCGTCGTGTACTGCAACGCCCAATACACGTTTGCCCCTATCGACCGTGCGTCGTCGATAGCGTCGATAGTGACGGGAACTTCACCTTCCAACAACGGAATAACCGGATTCAGATGGCTTGACAAAGGCTCGTTAGTACAGGTGGATTGTGTTGATGACAATGACAGTGAAGGAATATTTACAGACGAACGGACTTCACCGAAGAATATTGCAACAACAACCATAAACGACGAGTTGAAGATTGCCACAGACGGTGCGGCTATTGTATACAGTATTGCTTATGACCGCGATGCGGCCGTGATAGGCGGAGGGCATGCCGCCGACGGCGCAATGTGGTTTAATGACGGTGCAAAATGCTGGTGCTCGTCAAAATATTATTTCAAGCGTGCGCCCAAATGGTTGGAGTCTTATAACCTGACCAATATAAACACTCTTGCCGAAGGCAACATTAATGAGAATATAACCGACCTTGCCTTGAAATGTGTTGAAGTCAACGGCATGGGATCTGATTATATTACTGACATGTTGTCAATTACTTATGACGCTAAAGTGCCGATTAAGGATGACAAGCTCGACAAGGAAAAACTGTTGGACAAATATGTCAGGATAGACAAGGAGCTCGACAGGCTTACGTCCATGATCGAGAGCCGGATAGGCAAAAGTAATGTACTCTTTATAATAACAAGTACTGGATATTGTACGGAAGCGGAGGTCGATTATAAGAAATTCCGCATACCGTATGGAACGTTCCGTATGGACCGTAACGCCAATTTGCTGAACATGTATCTTGGTGCCGTATACGGACAGGACAAGTATGTTGAGAGTTGTTTCTATAACCAACTTTTCTTGAATATAAAGGAAATTGAGCAAAAACGTATTAATACAAGCGAATTGCTGAGCCGTGCTCAAACGTTCCTTATGCAACTATCCGGAGTTGCCAATGTTTTTACCAGTAAGAACCTTCTTTTGTCAGGGGATAAGAACAGCTCAAAACTCCGTAATTGGTATTATCCAAACAACTGTGGTGATATTGTAATTGAATTATTGCCGGGATGGAAGTTGCTTAATGAGGAGAAGTTCCAGCATTATACGTCTAAGGAGAGCCTGATGCCGTTCCCTTTGATATTGTATGGGGCAAACTTTACAGCAGAAGAAATATCTACGCCTGTCACTATTGACAGAATAGCCCCGACAATTGCAAAGGCGATAAGAATAAGGGCGCCAAACGCATGTTCGGCCTCACCGTTGTATTAAACTTAGGCGTTTTAACGTACAAAAACATAAATAAAAAAGCAAAAGTGGTGAAACTAATCTTATTTAACGGATAAATTAATTACTTTTGCATAAGAATAACATTAATAAATTTAAGAAGAATATAAATATAATATGGGTTTAAATAGTTTCTTGAAGTCTCTTTTCGGTGATAAATCAACAAGGGACATGAAGTTGATACAGCCAATAGTTGAGAAAGTAAAGGCTGCATATCCTGAAATAAAGGCGCTTGACAATGACGCTTTGCGTGCAAAGACTAAGGAGATACAAAGATATGTCCAGGATTCGGCAGCCGAGCAGAAGAAACAAATTGAGGAGTTAAAGGCAACAATAGAAGACACTCCGATAGACGAGCGTGAGACCATATTCAATCAGATAGATAAACTTGACAAGGAAGTACTTGACATATATGAGAAATCATTGACGGAAGTGCTGCCCGTGGCTTTCAGCATAATGAAAGACACAGCCCGCCGTTTTGCTGAAAATGACGAGGTCGTTGTTACAGCTAATGATTTTGACCGCGAGTTGGCTATAACAAAGGATTTTGTCAGGATTGAAGGCGACAAGGCCATTTATAGCAACCATTGGATGGCTGGTGGCAACGACATGAAGTGGGACATGGTGCATTATGATGTCCAGCTCTTCGGCGGTGTCGTTCTACATCAAGGTAAAATTGCAGAAATGGCGACAGGTGAGGGTAAGACTCTTGTGGCAACTTTGCCTGTATTCCTTAATGCTCTTACCGGCAACGGTGTACATGTCGTAACAGTGAACGACTATTTGGCTAAGCGTGACTCGGAATGGATGGGTCCGCTGTATGAGTTTAATGGACTTTCTGTAGATTGTATTGACAAGCATCGTCCTAACACCCCACAAAGACGAAAAGCGTATCAGGCAGACATTACTTTCGGAACAAATAACGAGTTCGGATTTGATTACCTGCGAGATAACATGGCCATATCGCCCGATGATTTGGTTCAACGAAGGCATAATTATGCAATTGTCGATGAGGTTGACTCCGTGTTGATTGACGATGCCCGTACACCTCTTATTATATCTGGACCTGTGCCCAATGGTGATGATCAGATGTTTGAGGAATATCAGCCTTTGGTTGAGCGTCTTGTTGATGTCCAGCGCAAACTGGCTACCCAATATCTTGCAGATGCAAAACAAAAGATAGTTGAAGGACGTGAGAAGAACGACCAAAAGCTGCAGGATGAAGGTTTCTTGAGTCTCTATCGTTCGCATAAGGCCCTGCCAAAGAACAAGCCTCTTATCAAATATCTTTCAGAAGAGGGAATTAAGGCGGGCATGCTCAAGACTGAAGAGTATTACATGGAAAATAATAACCGCCGTATGCCTGAGGCGGTAGAGCCTTTGTATTTCGTTGTTGACGAGAAGCTTAACTCTGTAGATTTGACTGACAAAGGTACGGAGTGGCTTGCTAATCAGGTGAACGACAAGGAATTGTTCGTTTTGCCTGATATTACATCACAACTTTCAGCCCTCGAAAACGAAACCAATTTAGACGACCAGCAACGTCTTGACAAGAAAGACCAGTTGCTTAATCATTATGCAGTGCAAAGCGAGAGGGTGCATACGCTGCAACAGTTGCTTAAGGCATACACCATGTTCAACAAGGATGATGAATATGTTGTAATGGACGGTGAGGTGAAGATTGTCGACGAACAGACTGGCCGTATTATGGAAGGCCGCCAGTGGAGCGACGGTTTGCATCAGGCAATAGAAGCAAAAGAGCATGTGAAAGTCAAGGAGGCAACACAGACTTTTGCCACGATTACATTGCAGAATTATTTCCGCATGTACCATAAGTTGTCAGGTATGACGGGTACGGCTATAACTGAGGCGGGAGAGTTCTGGGATATTTACAAACTTGATGTTGTTGAGATTCCGACTAACAAGCCCGTCGTCCGAAACGACATGGATGACCGTGTATATAAGACTGCGCGTGAGAAATATAATGCTGTGATTGAGGAAATCGAGGTTATGCGTAATTCCGGACGTCCTTGTTTGGTTGGTACAACTTCTGTCGAGATATCCGAGCTGTTAAGCAAGATGCTTAACATGAGACATATTCCTCATAATGTGTTGAATGCAAAACTGCATCAGAAAGAAGCAAATATCGTAGCCGAGGCAGGACAAAGCTCTCTTGGAAAGGTTACAATAACAGATCCAGACGGAACAACACATGTTGAAGAGAGATTGCTTGGAGCTGTCACTATTGCGACAAACATGGCAGGACGTGGTACGGATATTAAGCTGTCGCCTGAGGTTAAGGCTGCAGGTGGCTTGGCGATTATTGGTACCGAGCGTCATGAGAGCCGTCGTGTAGACCGACAGTTGCGTGGACGTGCAGGCCGTCAGGGTGACCCCGGAAGCTCTGTCTTTTATGTCAGCTTGGAAGATAAGTTGATGCGTCTTTTTGCCAGTGAGCGTATTGCACGTGTCATGGATCGCCTTGGATTCAAGGACGGCGAGCGTATCGAGAGTCCGATGGTTACTAAGAATATCGAACGTGCTCAAAAGAAAGTAGAAGAGAATAACTTCGGAATACGTAAGCGTCTTCTTGAATACGACGACGTTATGAACAAGCAGCGTACAGTCGTTTACGAGAAACGCCGTCACGCGCTTATGGGTGAGCGTATTGGAATGGACATAACTAATATTATCTGGGACCGCGTAGTCGAGATAATAGATAAGAACGACTATGAGGGATGCAAGGACGATTTCCTCAAGGTTCTGGCTATGGAGTGTCCGTTTACTTACGAGGAGTTTACAAATGAGAGTCATGACGTGTTGGCTGAGAAGGCTTTCCAGATGGCCATGGCTGACTTTAAGCGTAAGACGGACCGTATTCAGGCTGTAGGCTGGCCTGTAATTAAGGAGGTATTCGAGAACCAGGGCGACCGCTATGAACGCATAATGGTGCCTATTACAGATGGTAAGCGTATCTATAACATACCTTGCAACCTTAAGGATGCTTATGATACTGAATGCAAGACGGTTGTCAAGCAGTTTGAAAAAACAATATTATTGCATATCATCGATGATTGCTGGAAGGAGAATCTTAGGGCACTTGATGAGTTGAAGCATAGTGTGCAGAATGCATCGTATGAGCAGAAAGATCCGCTTGTGATATTTAAACTTGAAAGTGTTAAGCTATTTGATGATATGGTTAATCAGATGAATAATCGTATTGTCAGCATATTGATGCGCGCCCAAATACCTGAAATTCAGCGTGAAGAGGTGCGTGAGGCGGCTCCGGAGCAGAGAAGCCAGCAATATACGGAGCAAAAAGACGAGCTTACTGATCCGGGACAAAAGGCTGCTGCAAGTCAGGATACGCGTCAGAACGCTGAAGCAAGACGTCAGCCGATTCGTAAGGATAAGCTTCCAGGTCGCAATGATCCATGTCCTTGTGGAAGTGGAAAGAAGTTTAAGAATTGTCATGGACGTGGTTTAGTCTAAATAGTATTTCAATGAGAGTTAAGGATTGAGGAAATATATTTAATGCAACGAGTTATGTTGTTTTTCCTAATTCTTAACTCTTATTTTTTGTATATATATTATTTAATGTAGAAAATAGTGATGCTGTATGCGTATAAAAATAACGGATTTGAGAAAAAAATTCAATGAAAGAATCGCTGTAGACATACCCGATTTTATGATAAATGATGGGGACATGTTGGGGCTTGTCGGCAATAATGGGGCAGGTAAGACAACCTTTTTCAGGCTTATGTTGGATTTGATTAAAGCAGATGACGGCAACGTATGCATGCATTTGTTGTGTAAAGACGGAAGGTATGAAGATGTAGATGTCGCTAAGTCTGAAGATTGGAAGATTGTTACGGGTGCTTATATTGACGAGGGTTTTTTAATCGACTTTCTTACTCCTGAAGAGTATTTTCGGTTTATAGGAAAAGTGAATGGGTTGTCTGAAAAGGAAACTGACGACAGGGTTATGGCCTTTGAGCATTTTATGAATGGTGAAATACTTGGTCAAAAAAAGTTGATACGCAACTTTTCAGCTGGAAACAAGCAGAAAATAGGAATAATATCTGCTTTTATCAACCATCCTCAACTACTTATTCTTGATGAGCCTTTCAATTTTTTAGATCCAACAAGTCAGAACATACTGAAGCATATTCTTGAAGATTACAATACCCAAAGTAATGCTACGATACTTATAAGCAGTCATAATTTGACTCATACGGTCGACATTTCAAGCCGTATTGCCTTACTTGAAAGAGGGGTGATAATCAAAGATTTACATAATTCAAATCATAGTGCAGATAAGGAACTTGAAGATTATTTCAATCTTAACGGGTAATATGCATTGGGTGTAAGTTAATTTACCACCTTAGTATTTCATGTAATTATATTTATATATATGATTAGTATTCTTTGATTATATTTCTTGTTATAGTCAAAGATTGGTGAATGGCATTGTAGTAAATTATTTATTTAATTTGTACTTCTTGGTATCCGACAAGTCTGTCAGTGCGTTCGCCGTTACCACGGAAGTATATTAATGCTTGATATTTATTTTCTGTTTGATAAAAACTGCCTTCAGAAGGTACGACACAGCTTACTCCATTGTTGTCTAGCATTACAAACTGATATGAGTAATATCCTTGTTTCTGCATTATTTGGGCTGTATAGCATTTGTTTAAGGCGTCAAACTCCATTTTATATTTGGGGATAAATTGGTCGTTAGTCCATGTTCCGTTAATATATATGTCGCCCTTAACTTGTTCTGGTACGAATAGTTTGTAGTTTACGAAAACATATTCAGAAGAAATGTCGTTTTCTATATTGTCACTATTCCTAATATAGAAAGCACCGTTTGCGTCTTCGTCATATACATAGTTAGGGCGCGGCTCGCATGCGAAAGGGTATACCTGGTAATTGGTACCGTCCCAAATAATGCGGTCGATTCCCATTGTTGGATGTGATACATCTAAAATTTCATATTTATGGTATTCGTTGCCGGCTTGAAATATAAGGTCGCGGTTGTGTTCCCATTTAAGGCCATCTGACATAATATATTGTGGTTTTGTATTGCTTCTTGCATTGTCCCAACGCCGGTTTTGCATAATTACAGTTTTAATTTGTGTTGAGTAATCAGTGACATTGATCGAGCCATAGTTGACTTGCATCTCCACTTGTTGATGTGCTTTGTTAATGTCAATGTCTGTATTTGGTGTTACATTCAATTGTACACCCATGAGTGGTTCTACTACCATGAAGCAAGCAGTGAATATCGGGCGGTCGTTGTTGTTTTCGTCATACACGGTTACTTTATAGTTCCCACTCATTTTCAGTGAGCATTGTCTGTTGGGAATTTCCAACTTGTAATGTGTATAAAGTGTGTTTGTATTAATGGATTCTTCGTAGTCTTCTATTGTATTGCCGTCTTGGAAACCACTGATATAGTCGCTTGTGAAAAGTTGGTCGGAAACAGTCCAGTCAGCTTCGCAATGTTCTATTTTGTATGCATAGCGGTGGTATGTGTGTGTAAGGTCGTCAAAGCTGATATTTATTATGTCATTGGGGGTGTGGCTGCCTAACTGTATTACGGGAAGTGACATCCATTTAGAGCCGGCAACAACTTGCAATGACTCAATACCATTGTCGTAAATTTCATTCTTTTGTGCGTATGATATCGTTAAATTGAGAGTCAGCAAAAGGAATAATATTCTTTTCATGCGTAGTTGTTTTGAGGTTTGTGTGCCACTTTTCCATGTAAATGCCGTTAACACATTTATAGTGCATTTATCGTTTTTAGATTAAATCCATCCACTTGTGTAGGCTATTATTTCTTTTTTATCTGCAGCTTGGGTATTTTGAGTCTCATTCCTTCTTTCACTTCTGTTATGCCATTGTGAGTCTGGATGTAACATTCCATGCCTTCACCAAGATAAAATTTAGATATCTTCTTTAACGTTTCACCTTTTTTTACCGTTATGGTTTCAGCTGTTCCTATTATCTTGTAGGCACCAGTTCTGACCATGGTTCTTGCAGCTTCCAATGCAGGTGTATTAATGTCTGTTGTTGCTTTAGGCTGTTCACTGTTAACTTTTATCTTTTCTTTTTGAGAAGATGTGGTGACTTTTTTTGTAGACGTAGTGTCAATTATGTGCAATGTATCTTTTTCAACGGTTGTTGATATAGGCTCATTGAGTATATGTACGGTTTTATATCTTATTATAGGACCAACTGAACTAACCCCCCAATAATATCCGATAATTAGGGTAATAGCTCCAAACAATAAAGTGAAAATCAGGAACATTCCCCATTGTGTTTGGGCTATTTTTCTTTTTTCCTCTGCATAATCGGTGATTGGTGAATCTATATCGTTATTTGAATTTTCTATTACATGTATTTTATCCTGAGGTTCGGTTGTGTCATCATTATCTTTACATTCATTGTTCTGCAACGTTTCTTGATGAAATATTGTTTTTAATTCTTCCTCCTTTTTAATAATAGAAGATTCATCATATTGTTCTTCTTCTTTTATAAGATCTATATCATGTTGTTCCGTCTCATTTTCCTCTGTTACTTCTTCCGGTTGCATGATGGGAGTTGCAGTATTTGCTTTTGGTTCATTGAAGTTATCCTGTATTTTGTCTGTTTCAATAGTGTTTTCTATAAAAGTATCGTTTGTTTCTTGTACGCTATTATTCTTTTCGTCTGCTGTTTCTTCCGTTTTATCAAACTTGTCATTTATATTTGCGCTTTCCGTATAACCATCGTTTGCATATCCTTGTGTATTGCTCATTTCTTCTAAATCAACACCATCATTCAAAATTACAGTTTCAAATTGTGCGAATGGTTTGTTTACAAGATCTCGCATTACAGGGTCTGGCGTAAATGTTATTTTTCCGTGACTGTCTATTAAAACTCGTTCACCAGTATTGACATTAACGCTTTCCCGTTCACGTACGTCAATGACTTTGAATGTGCCAAGCCCTTTTACTTTTACAATTTTTTCTTTATGAAGTCCCTCGTTGAGAACATCGAAAAGTACAGTGACAAAGTTTTCGGCTTCACTTTGAGATAAACCATGCTTATTAACGATGGCTTTTGCTATGTCTTGAATTGAAACTTTTGCCATTATACTTGTCCTCCGTTCTTTAGTTTTTCTTTGATTGCAGCAATAGGCTTGAAACTTAATACCAATTTCGGAGGTACCAGCATACGTTGTTTGGTGCCGGGATTTACGACTATGCGCTCCAAGCGTTTTTTGACTTCAAATGTACCGAATTTCGGGATTGATACGACATCTCCTCCAATAAACGCATCGTTCATTGAATCAATAACAGTGTTAATCATTTTTTGCGTGTCGTCAAGCGTGTAGCCTAATCTTTGGGATAATTCGGAAATGAAAGCCTTATTGTTCATTGTATGAAAACTCTTGATGATACTTTTTATTGCACATGTATTATATAACCGAGCCGTATAAGTCAAACTCTTCAGAGTCTGTTATTTTTACATTGTAAAAGCATCCTATACGCAAACGTTTTTCCGTTGCACGTATAAGTACTTCCGGGTCAACTTCAGGCGAGCTGAATTCCGTTCTTCCGATATAGTAGTCACCTTCTTTCCTGTCTATTATGACTTTAAAAATTTTGCCAACTTTTGCTGCAGCTATTTCGGAGCTGATATCCTGTTGTAAGGCCATTAAGCGGTCAAGGCGTTTATTCTTGACGTCTTGACTAATATTGTCTTCAAAATTGTTAGCACTGTATGTACCTTCTTCTTCAGAGTAGGCAAATGCGCCCATGCGTTCGAATTTTGCCCATTTTGTGAATTCCAGAAGTTCATTGAAGTCGTCTTCGCTTTCACCAGGGTAGCCGACCATTAATGTTGTGCGTATGTTTATTCCAGGCACAGCCTCCCTTATTCGTTTTATCAGATCATAAGTCTCAGCCTTGGTGATGTGCCGCTTCATGGCTGAAAGCATATTGTCCGAGATATGTTGTAGTGCAATGTCGAGATATTTGCATACATTGTCTTTCTCACGCATTATGTCGAGTAATTCGTAAGGGAATTGAGTAGGGTAGGCGTAATGCAGGCGAATCCACTTCACCCCCGGAATGTCAGCAATGTCTGATATGAGGTCTGCGATATGCCTTTTCCCGTCAATGTCCAAACCATAATAGGTTAATTCCTGGGCTATAATCTGGAACTCTTTTACGCCTTCGCCGACAAGATACCTTATTTCGTCAAGAATTTCGTTTTTCGGACGGCTCACATGTTTGCCTGTTATCAGCGGAATAGCGCAATATGCACAATGGCGGTCACACCCTTCACTGATTTTTATGTAGGCATAATGGTGCGGCGTGGTTAATATTCTTTGTCCTTTGCATGAAGGCACTTCTGCCTTACCTAAATCAGATAGCAGTTGTTTGTAGTCGAACTTGCCGTAATATTTGTCAACTTGTGGAATTTCTTTTTCGAGTTCAGCTTTATATCTTTGTGAAAGGCATCCCATTACGAACAGCTTTTTCAGGCGGCCTCTCTCCTTTGCTTCGGCAAACTCAAGTATCGTGTTTATACTTTCTTCTTTAGCGTCGCCAATAAACCCGCATGTGTTTATGACGGCTATTTCACCCTGTGGCCTTTTGATGTCATGGGTGCATTTATAACCGTTTGCCTCGAATTGTTTCATTAAAGTCTCGCTGTCAACAAGATTTTTTGAACATCCGAGTGTTATGAAATCAATCTGATTCTTTTTCACTTTTCTACATTAAATAGTGAGTCAACAAATTGTGTCTTGTTGAAAAGCTGGAGATCTTCCATTTTCTCGCCAAGTCCGATATATTTAACAGGAACCTTCAACTGGTCTGAAATGCCTATGACGACACCGCCTTTAGCCGTTCCGTCAAGTTTTGTTATTGCGAGACTTGTTATTTGTGTGACAGCAGAGAATTGTTTTGCTTGCTCAAAGGCGTTTTGTCCGGTGGAGCCGTCGAGTACCAACAGGACTTCGTCCGGAGCTTGCGGTATCACCTTTTTCATGACATCCTTGATTTTCTTCAGCTCGTTCATTAGTCCTATCTTGTTGTGGAGCCTACCTGCCGTGTCAATCAAGACTACATCGGCTGAATTGGCTTTTGCTGAATTTAATGTGTCAAATGCAACACTTGCCGGGTCAGAACCCATCTGTTGCTTTATTACTGGCACACCGACGCGTTCACCCCATATTGACAACTGCTCTACAGCTGCTGCCCTGAAAGTGTCGGCAGCTCCAAGGTAAACTTTCTTTCCGGCTTTTTTGAATTGGTATGCAAGTTTACCTATGGTTGTGGTTTTGCCTACGCCGTTTACGCCTACTACAAGTATTACATACGGAGAGTGATCTGACGGAAGTTCCCAATTATCGTTGTCAGTTGAATTATTCTCAGTCAAGAGTGCTGATATTTCGTCACGTAGTATTCCGTTAAGTTCCGATACAGATACATATTTGTCTCTTGCCACACGTTCTTCTATGCGTTGAATGATTTTTAGCGTTGTGTCCACGCCTACATCCGAGGTTATAAGCACCTCCTCAAGATTGTCAAGAACGTCATCGTCAACTTTGGATTTCCCCGCTACAGCTCTTGCAATTTTTGAAAAAACACTTTGTTTGGTTTTTTCCAGTCCTTTGTCTAGTGTTTCTTTCTTGTTCTTGTTGAATAATCCAAATAATCCCATATCATATTATATTTTGCTACAAAATTAGTAAAATGAACTCACATTTACAAAAAAAAGGCCGCAAAATTAATTGCGACCTTTCTTAATGATATTTTCCTGTTCAATTAGTTCTTGAAGAAATCCTTAACTGCCTCATTGGGCACCATTTGCTCATCAAAAATGTAAGCGCCAGTCTTAGGGCTCTTTACCATCTTGATAACCTTTGTATATGCACGGCCATCCTTTGATCCTTCATGGAGGGTGGCGACGGTTTTCTTTGCCATTGTCTAAGCGTTTTTAATTATTATTTTATTTCCTTATGAAGAGTCATCTTCTTCAAGATAGGATTATACTTCATTAATTCCATCCTTTCGGGTGTGTTCTTGCGGTTCTTGGTCGTTACGTAACGGCTTGTGCCGGGAAGACCGCTGTTCTTCATTTCCGTACACTCCAATACCACCTGAACCCTGTTGCCTTTTGCCTTCTTTGCCATTGTGGTTATTCTCCTATAACTTTAATTTCTTTCCAATCACAGTAGCCTTTTGAAACAGCCTGCTTCAGAGCGGCATCCAGGCCTACCTTGTTAATCAGACGCAGACCGGCGGCGCTTATCTTCAAGCTAATCCAGCACTGCTCCTCAACGTAGTAAAACTTCTTCCTAAAGAGGTTCACGTCAAAGCTTCGTTTTGTACGGTGTTTTGAGTGTGATACGTTGTTTCCTATCTGGGCTTTTTTGCCTGTTATTTGACAAATTTTCGACATTGCTATCTACCTTTCTTGTTCTAATTTTGATACTTATTCCAAACAGAGTGCAAAATTACTAACTTTTCCCGAATAATCAAAATAATTGTGTAGATAATGTTGTTTTTAATTTTTTTTAGTATTGATTTCGGTTTAGCCGGCTCATGAATTTGCTAGCCCGGCTCCTGTCGTAATTTTGCCTGCGGGTATTTTCACCGTTAGTTGGTTAAATTTGTGCGAGGCAATTTATGGAGAAGAACCGGGCTTGCTTTTTTATGTTTTTCTGTTGATATCGCTGTTCTGCCGGATTGTGGCGTTATTGTTCCTGGCCTTCTGTTGTTTCGCTTTCCTCCGCCAAGTGTTCTTTCAGGTAGTTGAAGAACAGTTGCAAGGCTTGCGTTGTAGCGTTTGACAGGTTCATGTCGCGTCCTTTATCCCCTTCGAGCTTAAGTGTTACAATATTTTCCTCGTTGCCGCAGGCAAGCCATATGGTGCCGACCGGGTTTTCATGTGTGCCTCCGGCTGGACCGGCTATGCCGGTGGCAGATATTGCATAGTCAACGTTAAGTGCCTTGATTGCTCCTTTCACCATCTCGATGGCAACTTCTTCGCACACGGCAGTTTTTTCCTCGAGTACGTCGTGGCTCACACCGAGCAGTTTTTCCTTTATTTCGTCAGTGTATGAAACAATGCTTCCTTTGAAATAGTTTGAAGCTCCAGGCATCAGTATTATTGCTTCGGCTATCCTGCCACCCGTGCAACTTTCTGCCGTACCTAACGTTTTGTCTTTCTCCCAAATGAACTGGCTTATCTCTTTACTAAGTATTTTGTTTTCAAAATCCATAATCTGAAGTTTATTTAAATGTTACTTTTGAAAATGCAGGCTTGTCTATTGAACAGAAAACCTTGTCCAGGTATTTATAGTAACCCGTGATGCCGATCATTGCGGCATTGTCGGTTGTGTAGCTGAACTTTGGTATGTATATTGTCCAACCATACTTCTGTGCGTGCTCGTTGAAGGCGTTGCGCAGTCCGTTGTTCGCACTTACTCCGCCGGCCACTGCTACATGCTTTATTCCGGTTTGTTTTACGGCGAGCCGCAGTTTTTTCATAAGAATGTCGACGATTGTAAATTCAAGGCTTGCCGCGAGGTCTTCCTTGTGATGCTCAATGAAGTCGGGGTCGTCCTTTATCCATTCGCGCAAACTGTACAGGAAAGACGTTTTCAGCCCGCTGAAACTATAGTCGAGACCGGGTATGTGCGGCTCCGAGAATTTGTAGGCATGAGGATTGCCCTGGCGTGCCAGGCGATCTATGATTGGTCCGCCCGGATATCCTAGTCCCATAACCTTTGAGCATTTGTCAATGGCTTCGCCGGCGGCGTCGTCGATGGTCTGGCCTAACACCTGCATGTCGTTGTAGGCATTAACTTTGACAATCTGCGAGTTGCCGCCGCTTACCAGCAGGCACAAGAACGGCAGCGGGGGAGCAGACTGGTCGTCGTCGCTTTCCTTTATGAAATGCGCCATTACGTGCCCTTGCAGGTGGTTTACGTCTATCAGCGGAATGTCAAGCGATCTGGCAAAGCCTTTTGCAAAACTTACTCCCACTAACAGCGACCCCATGAGGCCCGGTCCGCGCGTGAACGCAACAGCTGAAAGCTGCTCCTTGGTTATTCCTGCGCGCTTGATTGCCTGGTCGACAACCGGCACGACGTTTTGCTGGTGGGCACGTGATGCAAGTTCAGGCACTACGCCACCGTAAGCCTTGTGTACGTCTTGCGAGGCGGTGACGTTGCTAAGAAGCACGCCGTTCTTCAGCACGGCGGCTGAGGTGTCGTCACAGCTGCTTTCGATACCTAATATATATATGTCGTTCATGAAGCAATGTTTTTAAGCTGAAAGAATTTCAACGCCATGCTCTGTCATAAGGAAAGTGTGTTCCCATTGCGCGCTTGGCAGTTCATCGCCCGTTATTACTTCCCACCCGTATGGGTCTTCAGCATCGATGAACACTTTCCACGTACCCATGTTTATCATTGGCTCTATTGTGAACACCATGCCGGGAACGAGCAACATTCCTGTTCCCTTATGGCCGAAGTGCATGACTTCAGGTTCTTCGTGGAAGTCTATTCCTACGCCGTGGCCGCACAGATCGCGTACTATTCCGTAGTGGTATTTCTCTGCATGCTTTTGTATTGCATGGCCTATGTCGCCTACGAATCCGTACGGTTTGGCAGCTTCGGCTCCAATTTCAAGGCATTCTTTTGTCACACGTACAAGCTGTTCTTTTTCGGGTGTGGTCTTGCCTATTATGAACATGCGTGACGCATCGGCGTAATATCCGTCCAGAATGGTGGTGAAGTCTACGTTCACGATGTCGCCTTCCTGTAATATGTCGGTATCTTTAGGTATGCCGTGGCATACAACTTCATTGATGCTTGTGCATACACTCTTGGGGAATCCTTCGTAATTAAGGCATGCAGGCACGCCACCGTGCCCTACGCAATAGTCGTAACAAATCTTGTCTATTTCTTCCGTACTCATTCCGGCGTGTATATGTTTTGCGACTTCATCGAGTACGCCGCTGTTTATCACGCCGCTTTTGCGTATGCCCTCAATTTGTTCCGGCGTTTTAATCAGTTCGCGGGTTGGCACTAACTTGCCCTTGTTCTCCCAGTACATTATCTGCTTGTCCATTTCCGTAAGCGGCTGTCCGGGAACGCTGTGCCATCTTCTTTTCTTTTTGAAAACCATCTTCGTATTAATAAACTATATGCAAAAGTACAAACTTTATCTTAAATAAATGTCTTTTGGCGCCATTTTTTGTGAATAATAAAAATGAGTCTTAGTCGTAATTAAATTCCATGCAGCGTGCGGCCTTCATTACACGCACAGGCCGGCAGTGCTTTTGGGTGTTTTGACATAATGTCGGCTAACAGCCGGAAATGGCTTCTATTTGTCAAAATGAAAATTACCGGGATTTATTGCAAAATAGGAATGTCATGCTGTGCTGATACCGTTATTATTGCAGATTTTACACCGGTTAATGCCCGGTTTCATGCTGAATACATGCTGAAAGGTAACCTTTTATTTCTTAGAATACGGTTATTTGTCGACCGGAATCCATGCTTTTTCAGTGTAAAAGCAGGTGTTTTACGTGCTAAAAGTGCCCGAATTCTTTGGTTTTTCAGTTCATGCTCATGCACACTTCAGCCGATAATGGATTAATGTTCATATTGTCAGGCACTCGCGTTTGCACACGCTGTAATGGCTTTTGTCAGTCGAAAGATAAAATATTTTCGAACAACGCCCTTCCTGAAGCGTCAATGGAAATCACAATGTAAGTATAATCGACTATGGGGTGACAGACTGTCGCCGTGACTTACGCATGCCACTCTTGTTTTAGGACTTGATTGCAAAATATATGAAACGGCGTGTGTCGTTTTTAGACTTGTATTTTGTTGGATGTCAGGGAATTTTTGTATTTTTGCAAATTGTGGAGTTGATGTTGGGGCTGGAGAACATGCCGGACGTTGGTTTGCATCCAAGCAGCAGCTTGGTGCTTGTATGAATGTGGCTTTTTCTAGGTCTTGACACTCTGCGTTCAACAAACTAAAACAAACTAAAAAATGAAAAGTGACCCTAAAGATTGTCTTTATTGCCAGAACAATGAGACGCAACACAACCTTATGATTGAGGTTGCCAAACTGAGTGTTTCACGCTTGTTTATATTCAAGGAGCAAACTTATCACGGCCGTTGCCTAGTGGCTTACAATGGCCATGTTGACGACCTTAACCAGCTAAGCGATGAAGAGCGCAACGCCTTTATGGCTGATGTCGCAAGGACCACAAGAGCCATGCAGAAGGTTTTCAATCCGGTTAAAATTAATTATGGCGCTTATTCTGATACCTTGTCGCACTTGCATTTCCATCTTGTGCCGAAGTATGAGGGCGGTCCTGACTTCGGAGGAGTGTTCCGTATGAATCCGCAGCAGGTTTATCTTTCTGATGACGAGTACGCCGAAATGGCGGAAGCGTTGAAGGCTGCGCTTTGATATAGTGTCGTATGTAAAAACAATGAATGTCCGCAAATACCATTCCGGTGTTTACGGACATTCATTGTTTTTTGTGCAATGCTGTTTTTTGCCGGCCTGTTTTACCGTATGCCGTAAGCGTATTGCTGTAATTTGTTTGAGTATCAAATAGTTCGGCTTGCTACTATTTTAGTTTTTGGCTCAAACGTTTGTGTGGATGAGTAAAATTTAGTACTTTTGCGCTCGATTGGAAAAGGAACAACAAAAAACAACGAGTTGCAATGAACATATCTTATAAATGGCTTAAGGATTATGTAGATTTCGACCTTACGCCGCAGGAGGTTTGTGACGCTCTTACGTCCGTGGGCCTTGAAGTTGATTCTCTTGAAGAAGTACAAGGAGTAAAAGGAGGACTTAAGGGACTGTATGTCGGAAAGGTTTTGACATGCGAACCTCACCCAAATTCAGACCATTTGCATGTTACCACCGTTGACCTCGGCCATGAGACGCCTTCACAGATTGTGTGCGGCGCTCCGAATGTTGCCGCAGGACAGAAAGTCATAGTAGCTGATTTAGGCTGCGTGCTATACGACGGTGACAAGGAATTTGTAATAAAGAAATCCAAGCTCCGTGGTGTCGAGAGTTTCGGCATGATATGCGCCGAGGACGAAATAGGTGTCGGCACGAGCCACGACGGCATAATAGTATTGCCCGAGGATGCACCGGTAGGCCAGCCTGCCGCAGAGTATTACAACCTGGAGAGCGACTGGTTGATAGAAATAGACATTACGGCCAACCGTGCCGATGCACTGTCACATTGGGGAGTAGCACGCGACCTTTACGCTTGGTTGGTGCGCAACGGTTACAAAACGTCACTGCATCGTCCCGGATGCGAGGCGTTTACTGTTGACGATAATGCGCTGCCCGTCGATGTGACAATAGAGAACAAGGATGCCTGCAAGCGCTATGCTTGTGTCAGCATAACCGGATGTGATGTCAAGGAAAGTCCTGAATGGTTGCAGGAAAGGTTGCGCACGATAGGTTTGCGCCCTATTAACAACATTGTGGACATTACTAACTATATCATGATGGCCTATGGACAACCTTTGCATTGCTTCGATGCCGACATGGTTGAAGGACATCATATAATTGTAAAGACAATGCCCGAGGGTACGCCGTTCGTAACCCTAGACGGTGTCGAGCACAAGCTGGGCGGGCATGATTTGGCTATATGCAACGAGATAGACGCGATGTGCATCGCCGGAGTATTTGGCGGTAAGGGTAGTGGTACTTATGAAACGACTACTAACGTGGTTCTCGAAAGTGCTTATTTCCATCCCACATGGATACGTAAGAGCGCGCGCCGCCATGGCTTGAGCACTGATGCTTCGTTCCGTTTTGAGCGTGGTATCGACCCCAATGGTGTTATTTACGCCCTGAAGCAAGCGGCAATAATGTGCAAGGAGCTTGCAGGTGGCAAGGTGTCAATGGAAATAAAGGATGTTTATCCTGAACCGATGCAGGATTTCAAGGTATCATTGAAGTATGATTATGTTAACAGCCTGATTGGTAAGGAGATACCTGTCGAGCTGGTTAAGGATATCGTGAAGAGCCTTGAAATGAAGATTGAGGGCGAGACTGAAGATGGACTTGAACTGAGCGTGCCGCCATATCGTGTGGACGTGCAGCGTCCGTGCGACGTTGTTGAGGACATTCTGCGAATATATGGCTATAACAATGTTGAAATACCTACGCAGCTGAAGAGCTCGCTTGTAATAAAAGGTGACGAGGACAACAAGCATAAATTGGAAAATATCATTGGCGAGCAGCTTGTTGGCTGTGGCTTTAATGAGATTTTGAACAACTCGTTGACCAAGAGCGCATATTATGACGGATTGTCAAATTACAAGGAAGAAAACCTTGTAAGGATAATGAATCCGTTAAGTTCAGACCTTAATGTCATGCGCTCGACTTTGCTTTTCGGCGGTTTGGAGAGCATTGCATATAACGTCAACCGTAAGAGTCAGAACTTAAGGTTCTTCGAAGTCGGCAATGTATATAAATTCTCGCCGGAGAAACAGAATCATGATAACCCGATGGCAGCGTATAAGGAGGAGAGGCATATCGGACTATGGGTTTCAGGCAAACGCGTCTCTGGCAGTTGGGCTCATCCGGATGAAGACTCTTCTTTCTATGAATTGAAAGCATACGTTGACAACATATTCCGCCGTGTCGGATTGGTTGGTGGCTTGATTGTAACCAAGGCAAACGATAATGACATATTCTCATCAGCCATGTCGATTGAAGACAGGAGCGGTAAGGTATTGGCTGAATTGGGAGTGGTAAGCAAGAAGCTCCTTAAGAAGTTCGGTATCGACAACGCTGTTTATTATGCCGACATACATTGGAATGCCTTGGCTAAGGCTGCAAGCAAGAAGACTGTAGGCTTCCATGAAATAAGTAAGTATCCGGCAGTAAGCCGCGACCTTGCTTTACTTATAGATAAGAGCGTCAAGTTCAGCGATATTGAGCGAATTGCCCGTCAGACTGAAAAGAAATATCTTAAGAAAGTTGAGTTGTTTGATGTTTATGAGGGTAAGAACCTTCCTGAGGGGAAGAAGAGTTATGCAGTTAACTTCATCTTGCAGGATGAGGAAAAGACTCTTAACGACAAACAGATTGACGCAATGATGAACAAGCTTATTGCAAATCTGAAGAAAGAGCTTAATGCAGAGTTGAGATAATTTATAATGATAAATACAATTAAAATTTAAAATATGGGAAGAGCATTTGAATATCGCAAAGCGACAAAATTGAAGAGATGGGGCCACATGGCCAGGACATTTACAAAAATCGGTAAACAGATAGCGATAGCTGTAAAAGCCGGCGGCCCGGATCCTGACAACAATCCGCATTTGCGCTCGATTATTCTCAACGCTAAACGTGAGAATATGCCTTTGGAAAACGTTAAGCGTGCCATAAAGAACGCAATGGGTAAAGACCAGAGCGAATATAAGGAAGTGACTTATGAGGGATACGGACCTCATGGAATTGCAATATTTGTTGATGCGGCAACTGACAATACAACCCGTACGGTAGGTAATGTTCGTGCCATATTCAATAAGTTCAACGGTAACCTCGGAACAATGGGCAGCTTGTCTTTCCTGTTTGACCATAAGTGTGTGTTCACATTCAAGAAGAAAGACGATGTAGACATGGAAGAGCTTATCCTCGATCTTATTGACTACGGAGTTGAGGATGAGTACGACTCTGACGAGGAGACCGGCGAAATAACTATTTATGGCGACCCGAAGAGCTTTGGAGAAATCCAGAAGCATCTTGAGGAAAACGGTTTCGAGGTTACAGGTGCAGAGTTCACACGCATACCTAATGACCTGAAAGACGTCACTGAAGAGGAGCGTGCAACAATCGACAAGATGGTTGACCTGCTTGAGGACGACGACGATGTTCAGAATGTTTATACAAACATGAAACCTGAATAATAAAAAAGACATACAACAAGGGATGTGCATAAAAGGTTGAGTAGATACCTTCTGCATGTCCCTTAATCTTTTGTTGAAATGAAGAAGATATCTTACGTAACATCAGGCACTTGCAGCAAATTGATTGATCTGGAAGTTGACGATGATAACAAAATCAGTAATATAAGTTTTCTTGGCGGATGCAATGGTAATCTTCAAGGTATATGTTCTCTTGTAAAGGGTATGGACATAGATGAAGTTGAGAAGAAGCTAAAAGGAATCCGTTGCGGAAACAAAAATACAAGTTGTCCCGATCAGCTTTGCAAAGCTATCGAGCAGATAAAATTACAATAATTATTTTGTATATTTATAGACAAACGGGTGTGCGACTTTTATTAAGGTCGCACACCCGTTTGTTTATAGGATTTGATGGAATTTGCTGATTATTTATTAAAGATTTCTTTCTCAGTGAATGCTCCAAGCTTTATATACTCTTTATATATTTCAGCATAAGCCTTTACATTTTCAGGTTGCGGCTTATACTCTTTGGAGAATCCGCTGTTCATCTTTTCAATTGCAGTCTCGACTTTGTCATAAACTCCAGCTGCCGTTGCAGCAAACATTGCGGCTCCGAGGGCGCAAGCCTGGTCTGTGTTGCAGACTTTGATAGGTTTGTTGATGACATCGCACATTGTTTGCATTACAAACGGAGACTTGAGGGCTATGCCGCCTATTCCTATAACGTCATCAATGACAACGCCTTCAGCTTCAAACCTGTCCACGATTGCTTTAGTGCCGAAAGCTGTAGCTTCAACGAGGGCGCGGAATACCTGTGGGGCAGTAGAACCAAGTGTAAAGCCCGCTATTGTACCTTTAAGCAACTGGTTGGCGTCAGGAGTGCGTCTACCGTTAATCCAGTCGGTGGCAATCATTGTGCTTTCGCTTACAGGTATCTTTTCAGCTTCTTCAGTAAGTTTTACTATGATTTTGTCACAGGTTTCTTCAACTATCTTATCAACTTCTTCTTTGTCGAGTTTGCTGTTGATGACTTGTGGAAGGATGTTTCTTACCGGGAATTCAAGAATACGCTTGAACATGGCGTAAACGTCACCGAAACTTGATTGTCCTGCTTCCAGGCCGATCATGCCTGGTATTACGCTGCCGTCAACTTGTCCGCAAATGCCTTTAATGCATTTATTCCCGATCTCGTTGTATGATGCTACCATCACATCACAAGTGGATGTTCCGATAACGCGGACTAACGTATGTGGAGTAACACCGGCACCAACTGCACCCATGTGACAGTCATAAGCACCACCGGCAACAACAACGTCTTCACTTAATCCAAGTTTTTGTGCCCATTCCTTACACAGATGTCCTACGGGTTTATCGGCTGTTTCTGTTTCAGTAAACAATCTGTCACGGAATCCTGCAAGTTTAGTGTCAACGGATGTAAGGAATTCTTCAGATGGCAGTCCGCCCCATTCCTTGTGCCACATTGCCTTATGACCGCATGCACAACGACTGCGCACAATATCCTTTGAAGATTTTACGCCTGTTAGTACGGCTGGCAGCCATTCGCAATATTCGACTATCGAGTATGCTTTTTTCGCAACTTCCTGGTCTTCACGCAGGATGTGTAAGGCCTTGGCCCAGAACCATTCGGCTGAGTATATTCCACCTTCGTATTTTGCATAATTAATGTCAGACTTAGCACACGCTTCATTGATCTCTTCGGCTTCTTTTACGGCAGTGTGGTCTTTCCATAGAACAAACATTGCATTGGGATTCTCTGCAAATTCCGGGAGCATTGCTAATGGCGTACCGCTTTCGTCTGTGAAAGCAGGTGTTGAACCTGTTGTATCGAAAGCTATTCCGACAACATTCTCTGCAACTTCCTTGGCGCATTGTCCTAATGCATCAGTTACTGTTGATTCGAGTACCTCAAGGTAATCTTTGGGATGTTGGCGCCATTGGTTGATTTTAGGATTGCAGTACAGTCCTTTTTTCCAACGGGGATAATATTTTACGCTTGTGGCGAGTATTTCTCCTGTTTCGGCATTGACAACAAGGGCGCGTGCCGAATCGCTACCATAGTCAAGACCTATTACATATTTTTGCATGGTTATATTCTTTTGATTTGAAAATTAAAGAGTTAAGAATTAAGAAAAGGTCAGAATTTGGCCAAATGATTTCCTTAATCCTTAACTCTTAACATAGGATTAGTTTAGTGCTTTGTTAAGCATATAGTAAACTTCGTTGAAACGAAGTTCTTTGCGGAATTCATCAACTTTTGTATCATTGTTGATAAATACTGCCTCGATGCCTGCTATTTCAGCATAATCCTGCCAATATTCGTCTGTCAGGTCATAAGAGAAACAGCTGTGGTGTGTACCGCCAGCATATATCCAGCAGCCTGCGCCAACTTCAAAGTTAGGCTGCGGAATCCATAATGCTGATGCAACCGGCAGTTTGGGCAGAGGTTTCGGTTCTATACAATCAACGTCGTTCACAATCATGCGGAAACGGTTGCCCATATCAACGACAGTTGCCGTAACGCCTTTGCCAACTTTTGACGTGAATACGAGGCGGGCAGTTTGGGCTTTTCTTACGCCAATTCCGAGGTGATGTACTTCCAAGCGGGGCTTTGAAGTTGCAATGAGGGGGCATACTTCAAGCATGTGTGACTGAAGTATTGCGCTTTGTTCGCCATTGAAGTTGAGTGTGTAATCCTCGAGGAACGAACATCCGTTTTCCATTCCCTGAGTCATGAACCATACTGTGCGGTACAGTGCGGCAGACTTCCAGTCACCTTCAGCTCCGAATCCATAACCTTCGGCCATGAGACGTTGTGAGGCAAGGCCTGGGATTTGGTCGAAATGACTACCGTCAGTTTGTCCTAAATCATCAAAGTTTGTAGTGAAACCTTTTGCACCTTTTGCTTTTAATATCGCGCGCAATGCTAGCTCGGCCTTTGCAGCGTTCCATACAGTCTGGTATTTTTCTGTATTAGCGTCGTTTTCAAAATCGCAGTCGTACAATTGCCTGTATTCATCAACCAGTGTCTTGACGTCTTCGTCTTTCAATTGGCTTTGATATTCCATAAGCTCGCTGGCCGGGCAATAGTCAACATGGTATCCGAGTACTTGTTCAGCAGCAACCTTGTCGCCATCGGTAACGGCAACGTTGTTCATCTGGTCACCGAAGCGTATTATGAGCATATCCTGTGAGTCTGCCCATGCTGCGCAAACGCGCTCCCAAACGGCAATGTGGTCCTGTGTTTTTGCTTCTTTCCAATAACCAACAACGAGTTTGCGGCGAATACGCATGCGTGCAATGATATGACCGAATTCACGGTCGCCGTGGGCACTTTGGTTCAAGTTCATGAAATCCATGTCTATGGAATCCCATGGAATTTCAGCGTTGAATTGTGTATGCAGGTGCAGCAATGGCTTATGAAGAATCTGCAAGCCATGAATCCACATCTTAGCAGGTGAGAAAGTGTGCATCCAAGTTATTACACCGATACATTTCTTGTCATTGTTAGCGGCAGCGAACAATTCAACTACTTCCTTGCTGCTGTTGGCTGTCCCTTTATAAACAACTTTAATTGGCAGTCTGCCAGAGTTGTTCAACTCTGCAACCATTTCTTTTGAGTGACCGTCAACTTGTGCCACTGCTTCTCCTCCATATAAAAGTTGGGCTCCGGTAACGAACCAAACTTCAAAATTTTCGAATGCTTTAACCATAGCTATTTATTTTTATTTGTTAGTGTTTGATTGTTATATCATTTTATTTTTTCTTTTGCCCGTAGTAGGCGTTAGGGCCATGTTTGCGGCTGAAATGTTTTTCAACAAGCAATTGGTTCATTGTTGTTTCCGGATTGACACAGAATGAAATAAATGCCATCTTGGCGACCTGTTCCATTACCACAGCATTGTATACAGCATTGTCCGGGTCTTTACCCCACGAGAAGGGACCGTGGTTTTTTACAAGTACTCCGGGAGTATGAACATAGTTCATATTCTTAAACCGCTTAATGATTACTGTACCTGTTTCTTTCTCGTATTCATCCATTTGGTCGGCTGTCATGTCTTCCGTGCATGGTATGGCGTCATGGAAATAGTCTGCATGTGTGGTACCTATGTTGGGTATGTCTTTTCCTGCCTGTGCCCATGCTGTTGCATAAGTGGAATGAGTGTGTACTATGCCACCGATTTCAGGGAATGAACGATATAGTTCAAGATGTGTGGGCGTATCAGATGAGGGATTTAAGTCTCCTTCGATATTTTTTCCTGTCTTCAGGTCTACCACTACCATGTCGGACGCTTTCATAGTATCATAGCTTACGCCTGAAGGTTTTATCACAACCAGACCTTTTTCACGGTCAATGCCGGATACGTTTCCCCACGTGAATATTACTAAATTGTGCTTAACCAAATCCAAATTTGCTTTAAACACTTTTTCCTTAAGTTCTTCTAACATAGCATTAAAGTTTAAAAATCGGGTCTTCCATATACGCTTCTTTGTTGAAACGGTAAAGGGCTGCGCCGCGTTTTGACGTTAATTTATCTATCAGATCTGTTTTTTCGATATATTCAATGGACTTTATACGTTTTCTGAAGTTTCTTTTGTCTATGTTTTCTCCAAGAATTGCTTCATATACATGCTGTAGTTGAGTAAGTGTGAAGAGATCGGGTAGGAGGTTGAAACTTAGAGGTTCTGACGAGATTCTCCTTCGCAACAATGTAATAGCATTCTTTACCATGTCGTTGTGGTCAGAATATAGTTGAGGCATGTCCTCAAGATTTACCCATTCTACTTTGTGCTCATTTAACAGCCTCTCATCATAATCCTTTACATTAATCAAAGCGCAGTATGCAATTGAGATGACCCTTTCGCCCGGGTCGCGGTCGATAGCTCCAAATGCGCCTACCTGCTTCATGTAAATGTCCTTCAGTCCTGTGAGTTGGTATAATACTCTATTTGCAGCATCGTCAAGGCTTTCATCTTCCTCAACAAAACCACCGTATAGTGACCATGCACCTCTTCCCGGGTCCATTTGGCGTTTACCGAGAAGCAATTTTAATTTTTTATCTTCAAAACCGAAGATTATACAATCTACGGATACAAAGACTTTTGAATGTTCGTTGTAATATATTGTCATTATTCCTTTATTTGTGTAGTCTTGATGGCAGCTGACAAATTTATTTTGATTGACAGCTTGCCATCAGACTGCGAATCTTTTCTTACCAGAAATAAGCATAGAATGCGGCACATAGTGCAACAACGCCGAGAGTTGCCACAATATCCCATTTGTTCCAACTCCTCAATATCTGTGCTTTATAATCTTTTGTGAATGTAATAGCTTCAATTTGTTCTGCACTGGGTTTTGGCGTAAATATGGACACAACAATCATCAATGCAATAATGAATACGAGCAGCCATATCTCGAATACGAGCCAGTTAGTCTGCCAGAACCATGTCGTATTTTCCCAAAAAGCTCCTTCCATTACAGCGTTGCCATTCTTGGTTATTACGTTTGTCAGTAAGCGAACCATGCCGATAATAAAGCCGCCTATAAGGCCCCACTGTCCAGCTAACGGAGTTATCCTCTTTGAGAAAATACCCATCGTGAATACCGCAACCATGGCCGGTGCCAACAACGACTGGATGTTTTGTAGGTAGCTGTAAAGCGTGTCCATGCTCATCATTACGGGCATCCAAATCAGGCCTAATATTACTACTACCACAGTAGCTATGCGGCCAACCAATACATAATGAGCTTCGCTCATGCCTTTCTTCATTGGTTTATAGAAATCTTCAGTGAAGAGGGTGGCACATGAGTTAAAGAATGCGGCCAATGAGGCTACAAGAGCGCAAATGAAACCTATTGTAACAATACCTTTTACACCTGCCGGCAAAATGAATTTTACCATCTGGGCGAAAGCTGCATCTGTGTCAGGCTCAGTCGTCCCGGCTTTGAGTGAGAACTCAAAAGAGCTTGCCGGGTCTTCTGCAAGCGCAGCGGCAATCATTCCAGGAATCAGGAACATGAAAACTGGTAATAATTTGAAATATCCAGCTGTAATAGTTCCTCGACGTGCACGCTTCATTACTTCTTCATTTGTTTCCCCTTTCTGCTGTCCAAGTACGCGCTGAACGATGTGCTGGTCTGTACACCAGTACCAGAATCCAATGATGCTGGCGCCGATAAACACCACAAAGCCAGGATATTCTTTGTACATAGGATCGCCTTCATCCCAATGGAACATGTGTGTCGTTCCGTATCCGTCGTGAAGTTTGCCGCAGAAGTCCATCATTGTTGTCCAACCTTCACCGATGCTTCCTCCGCCAAGGGTGGCAAGACCAAGGAACAAAACAAGGAATGAGCCAATGATAAGTATTGGAGTCTGAATGGCTGAGAGAGTCATCACGCCTTTCATTCCTCCGAAAACGGTGAATATTGCAGTAATTAAAATTAATCCGATAGCTCCATACCAGAAGGGTATGCCAAGTAAATATTCAAAGAATATACCTCCGGTAAAAGCTGTTACACTTACTTTTGTCAGAATGTATGCTACAAGTGTAATTATTGACAACCATGAGCCTGTTGCTTGTGTATAGCGGAACTTGAGAAAATCAGGCATTGTGATAATTTTGCCCAATTTGTTGTTTAACAGCTGATAAAACGGTACGAATAACCAGCCAAGAATGAGAATCATCCATCCCTGCATTTCCCAGTGTGCCATGCCTACACCGTCTTTTGCGCCCGTACCTGCAAGGCCTACAAGATGTTCTGAGCCGATGTTTGCGGCAAAGATTGCGGCGCCTATGACATACCACGGTTCACCTTTACCGAAAAGGTAGTCTTCACTGTTTGCGCCTTGTTGCATTTTTTTGTCTTTTTGTATTGAACGGTAAACTGCCCATCCAACCAAAACGACTCCGACAATCAAAATTGTCCAGTCGAGCCAAATAAATTCATGCGTATTCCAATTCATTGTTTATTAGTTTTGATTTTAGGTAAAGTCTTAAAATTTATTTTATGCTAAACTTGTATGCTACATGGCTGTAATACTTTTCACCTGGTTTGAGATATGGTGACGGCCAGTCTTTTTTATTTGGTGAATCCGGATACTTTTGGCTTTCAAGACATACTGATACGTGTTTGGGATACTTTATGCCATGTTTGCAGCTTACGCCAGTACCTTGGAAGTTTCCGGTATATACTTGAACTCCTGGTTCGTTGGTATACATTTCAAGGAATATTCCAGTAATAGGGGAGTACAATGATGCTGCGACGGTTTTGTCATCTCCTTTCCCGTTTTTGTATGTATTCAAACACCAGTTATGGTCATATCCGGAGGCGTTTTTTATTTGGTCGAAAGTTGTATCATTGATCGTTTCCATTATAGCGTGGGCCTTACGGAAATCCATAGGTGTTCCATCTACTGATTTTATCTCTCCTGTTGTCATATACGTTGAATCAGCAGGGGTGAAATTGTCTGCGTTGATGTATAAAATCATGTCCATGCCTTCTTTTGACGGGTCGCCGTTCAAATTGAAATAGCTATGGTTTGTCATGTTTATCACAGTCTCTTTGTCTGTCGTTGCTTCAAATACTATATCCAAAGTGTTATCGGAACACAGAGTATACGTTGTTGTAGCTTTTACTGTTCCAGGGAAACCGTTGTCGCCATCAGGCGAAACAATGTTTAATTGTAAAGTAGAGTCGTTCAATAAATTGGCATCGTAAACTTGGTACATCCAGCCTGAAGGACCACCATGTAGGCAGTGTCCGAAATTATTTGTCGGAAGTTGTATTCTGTTGCCGTCGATTGTTAGTTGACCTTTGTTAATACGGTTTGCATATCTGCCGACTGATGAGCCGAAATCGCTTGGACTGTTAACGGTGTCAGCGTATTGAGTTATGTTGTCGTAACCTAATACAACGTCTGTCGGTTTCCCGTTTTTATCAGGCACAACCAATGAAACAACTCGTCCACCAAAATTTGTTATGCAAACTTCCATTCCATTTGAATTCTTTAGAGTGTACAGCTTGACAGGTTTTTCATTGATTATTGTATCAAATGCAGCTGGATTAAGTCCTGACAATGTAAGATCACTCTCTGGTTTTGTAGTGCAAGCTGATACTAAAGCTATGGCAATTCCGATGCTAAAAAAGCTAGATTTTATGTTCTTCATAAAATTTGGTTATTAAGTTTCAATTATTGGGTGTAAAATTACATTTTATTCTTCTATATGCATATATTAGAACGGTATTTTTATAATAAAAAAATGTCTTTTTACATTTCTTTATTATTTATATGCATCGGGGTTGGATAATACAGTTTGATTAAACAGCTTTTTAAGGTTTAATCAAAATCGTTTTTATTAAAATAAAACACATAGCGAAAAAGTAAATTAGAGCAAAGCGTAGCGAATTAGCTGATAGAGCGTTCGTTACGCTTTGTTTTTCTATGGGACAGAGCCAACGAAATACCACCTCGAAGCCAAACGGTGCAGAAGTTCAGTTACCACCTCGTTACTCCCGTAACGGGTGCAAATTTCTTGCTAAAAGGTTCTTTTTCTGCGTTTTGCGTTGATTTACATAGCTGTCGGTAACTCACTAATAACTAATTTTGTAACCAAAAAAAGGAGTGAGTTATGCGTAGTACATTCAAGGTATTATTTTACGTGAAGAAAGGCAGCGAGAAGCCGAACGGCAACCTGCCTCTGATGTGCCGTATCACGGTGGACGGCGAGATTAAACAGTTCAGTTGCAAGATGGACGTTCCCCCACGGCTGTGGGACGTGAAGAACAACCGTGCTTCGGGCAAGAGCGTCGAAGCGCAGAGAATCAACCTTGCAGTAGATAAAATCCGTGTGGAGGTAAACCGCCGCTATCAAGAGTTAATGCAGACGGACGGTTATGTTACCGCCGCCAAACTCAAAGACGCCTATCTCGGTATCGGCGTCAAGCAGGAAACTTTGCTGAAGCTGTTCGAGCAGCACAACGCCGAATTTGAGAAGAAAGTCGGGCACAGCAGGGCGCAGGGTACATTTACCCGTTATCGGACGGTCTGCAACCATATTCGGGAGTTCCTGCCCCATACCTACAAGCGTGAGGATATTCCATTAAAGGAACTCAACCTCACGTTCATCAACGACTTCGAGTATTTTCTGCGCACGGAGAAGAAATGCCGCACCAATACCGTGTGGGGCTACATGATTGTGTTGAAACACATCGTTTCCATAGCGAGGAACGACGGGCGTTTGCCCTTTAATCCCTTTGCGGGATATATCAACTCTCCCGAAAGCGTGGACAGGGGCTACCTCACCCAAACGGAGATACAGACGCTCATGAACGCACCGATGAAGAACGCCACCCACGAGCTTGTACGGGACTTGTTCGTCTTTTCTGTTTTCACGGGTTTGGCGTATTCGGACGTGAAGAACCTCACCGCTGACCGCCTGCAAACATTCTTCGACGGCAATCTTTGGATAATCACCCGAAGAAAGAAGACCAACACCGAATCGAACATCCGTCTTTTGGACGTTCCCAAACGTATCATAGAAAAATACAAGGGGCTGGCTCGGGACGGTCATGTTTTCCCCGTTCCGAGTAACGGCAGTTGTAACAAAATACTCAAAGATATAGGCAGACAATGCGGCTTCAAGGTGCGTTTGACCTATCACGTTGCACGCCACACAAATGCCACGACCGTACTTCTGTCGCACGGTGTACCCATCGAAACGGTGAGCCGCCTTTTGGGGCATACCAACATAAAGACCACCCAAATTTACGCCAAAATCACCGCCCAGAAGATAAGCCAAGACATGGAAACCTTGTCGCACAAGTTGGAGGATATGGAGAAGAATATCTGCCGAGCCATCTAATTAAAAACAGAATCCCGATGAAAGAAGAAAGGAACATTATCACGATGGACGGGCAGGGCAATATCTCCCTGCCGAGCGATATAGGCGCAACCGCCATGACCGAGCGGGAAATCTGCGAACTGTTCGGGGTTATCGCCCCGACGGTTCGGGCAGGGATAAAGGCACTCTGCAAAAGCGGAGTTTTGAGTATATATGACATAAAGCGCATTATCCGCATATCGGACAGATACAGCATAGAGGTTTACAATCTTGAAACGATAGCGGCCCTCGCTTTCCGTATCGAATCGTTCGGGGCGGCGAAAGTCCGCAAAGTGTTGTTGGAAAGGATTATGCACGGGCGAAAAGAAAAAACGACGGTATTCGTGTCGGTTGTTTCGGACGGCAAGCCCAACAGCCGTTGGAAAGCATGATGATATATCAGCATACCAACATATCAACATGCAAACCTATCACTATGGTGATATATATTGCAGGTTCTATTCCTCTTTTCAGAGGAAAGCGGAGCAATCGTTTTCGTTTACAAAGGCAAAGCAAGCACGGGGCTTTACGTCGGCTAAAAGGTCGGGCGGCTGCGCCGTTTCCCGATAAATCTTCCTCTCGCTTCGCTGCGAGCGTATTTATCGGGAAAACCTTGTATCCGACTGCCCCATACAAAAGAGCCTTTGAAAATGGAAACGACCGCCCTGCCACCGACCGAAAGGGAAAAAATAAGGTGGGGTTATATGGGTAAGCAGACGGCAGGGACAGCCACCGCCGAAAGGTAGACGGACAGACGGACGGCACACCGCAGGGTATTTACGAAGAAAATACCGTAGCTTATTAGGGAATTTTCCGAGCCGCAATACTACGTATCGCTGAAAATTCCCCAATAAGGCAAGGGGCAAGCCCCTCTGCACACCCCATCGGGGACGGCATTTGCCGCCCCGAAGATACGAAAAATCATTGTTTCACAAGTCAAGGAAGAAAGGAAAAATATATGGGTTTCGTAGTTTTACACATGGAAAAGGCGCACGGCAGCGACAGCGGAACGACCGCACATATCGAGCGTTTCATCATACCAAAGAACGCCGACCCCACACGCACGCACCTGAACCGCAGGCTCATCGAATACCCCGATGGGGTGAAAGACCGTTCGGCGGCTATACAGCAGAGATTAGAAGAAGCGGGGCTGACACGCAAAATCGGAAGCAACCAAGTACGGGCTATCCGCATCAACGTATCGGGAACGCACGAGGACATGAAGCGGATAGAGGAAGAGGGGCGTTTGGACGAGTGGTGCGCCGACAATCTGAAATACTTCGCCGACACGTTCGGAAAGGAGAACATCGTGGCGGCTCACCTGCACAGGGACGAGGAAACGCCGCACATACACGTTACGCTCGTCCCCATCGTCAAGGGAGAGCGCAAGCGCAGGAAACGGGAGGAACAGACAAAGAAGCGATACCGCAAGAAACCGACCGACACCGTAAGGCTGTGCGCAGACGATATTATGACACGGCTGAAATTGAAGTCATACCAAGACACCTATGCCGAAGCGATGGCGAAATACGGGCTGCAAAGGGGCATAGACGGTTCGAAGGCTCGCCACAAGTCCACGCAGCAGTATTAT
>OHGK01000042.1_pt1 | contig 84902 bp, 112 predicted proteins | sample 1567671 | NCBI WGS metagenome assembly OHGK01 (sample SAMEA3879577, study PRJEB24766) | human gut metagenome | biome: human-associated habitat; feature: feces | place: USA | collected 1985/1987 | reverse complement strand
CGAGGAAGAAGAAGAAGAGGAAGAGGAAGAGGAAGAGGAAGAGGAAGAATCCGACGATGAGGACGATTCAGATGACGAAGAAGAAGAAGAGGAAGAGGACGATGATGATTCCGAAGACGATGAGGATGACGACGACTCTGAGGAAGAAGAAGAAGAGGAGGAAGAGGAACTGACCGGTGAAGAACTTGCCGAAATGGACTTCGAAGAACTCGAAGATGTCTGCGACGACAAAGACCTTGAAACTGACCCAGACGATTACGATGAAGACGACGTCGAAAAACTCCGTAAAGCAATTGCCAAAGAACTCGGTCTCAAATTGCCGGCAAAGAAAGAAGCCAAGGGTAAAGGCAAGAAAGGGAAAAAGTAATCTGGTAACCGTATTCAAGATTTAAAAGAAGGTAGGGAAATTTCCCTACCTTTACTATCAACTATTAATAAACGTAGAAGTTTACTTATAATAACCATTAACTTATAAAACATTAAAAATTATGGCAACAAAGAAATCAGACTCCAAGAAGAAAGGGGATAAGGAAAAAGACCCCGAAAAAGAAGCTAAACGTAAAGCTCGTCAAGAGGCACTCAAGAATCGGCCGGCTGAACAACGCCCTAACAGCAAGCAAATAGACGTTATTGCCATTAACGACAAATCCAAGGTAATGAACTTTGGTTATGCCGTTAAGAACAAGGAAGGCTATCAGGGTGTAGTGGTTACTTCTGTATTGGTTACGGATGGCAAACCGGTATCAACTTCAGTTTCATTCGTTCCGGGAACTCTTACCGTTAAGTCTAAGAAAGGACATGGCGTTATTTGTTCTCCGAAAAACAAAAAGGCTAAGGAAGAAGAAGAGGAAGAATCAGAAGATTAAACTCTAACTTACTAACTACTATCCCATATGTCTGCTATATAAATTTAGAGTTTAAGTTCATATGAATAACATCTACACTTAGGACGTTGTTCAGCCAAAAGCTCATTGCCTGCGAAGGTAGTGGGCTTTAATTTTTTATACCCATGGAAGAAGAGAAATTAGCAATTCGAAAGAACATTCGAATACTTGCATTGGATAATCTAATAAATACTTATATTGATGCACTAGAAGATAAAGAATTAAACCTGGGACCAGATGAAAGGGAACTTGCCATCAATATAATAAATGAGGCAAGAGAAATGCTATCAGAAGAAACTCAGGAAGTATCTAACCAAGTAATGCAAAGACCCAAATGGAAAAAGACTTAAGATTATTAGTGGGAAACATTAATCAAACTCTTAGAGAATTAGATTATGTTTCGTACCTTAAAAAGGTAGCTCTTAGTAAGGGTAAGAAAGGCGAATACCAATCCCATAGGTTGAAGAGTAATTATCTGAAAAGAAAACTCATATCTCTTAAAGGAGCCCTGAATAAAAAACTTCATGGGACTTATATTGTTGCCCAATTTAATTTTATAAGGGGGGAACAGAAAGAAACTTTTGAACAAACTTTTACGGACTTATCTCAGAAAGAGGTAGAAGATATACTTCAACTCGAGGCAGTTTTAAAACAATGCAGTTTAGAAATCCTAGAAATTAAAGAAATCCCAACCCAAATTAGGAAGGTATAACTATGGTATTATGTAAATCGGAAATTCATTATTCACCTAATATAAATGAAAATGGCTAAGAAAACAGAAAAGAAGAGTAAATCGGAATCCAAGACTCCGGAACTCACAAAGGCTAAGAAAGCTTTGGATGCTTACCTTAAAGAGAACAAGTTGGACCCTACTAAGGATTGGACCAAAGACAAGAAACATGGTAAAAAGGTTACCGAACTTGTAAACAAGCTCAATAAGGAAAGAGACAAAGTTGCTGCGGCCTATCCCGAAGCTGACCAAGAGAACAACAAGAAATTGGTAAAACTCAAAGAAAAAGAGAAGAAGGAGAAGAAAGGTAACGGTGGTAGAACAGCTACCAAATACGATTATCCTCTCATCGATGGCAGAGAGATGACTTCGGCTGAGAAGAAAAAATACCGTATGGAGCAAAGAAAACTTGCTTCAGGTAAGGCTCCCAAGGAGGAAAAGGAAACTAAGAAAAAGAAGGAAGAAAAGGTAAAAGAGAAACCGGCTTCCGATAAGAAAGATAAGAAGGCCAAAGACAAGAAGAAAAAGAAGGCCGCTAAAGAAGAAGATTAATAAGAGCACTTTTTACTTTTACTTATCATATTTTTGAGTATTCGTTAATAATGGTAGAAGGCCTGGCAATATAAAAATTGTTCAGGCCTTTTATTTTCTAATTAAGTCGAAAATGGAACAAGAAGTATATAAACCAAAACTTAGAATCACTACACTATCAGAGAATGGTACTCCCTTATCAGATAGATTGGTAGATGCCTATACCGAGATGAATTCAGGTCCAAAGGTACAGCATAACGGTCCCATAAGAGTAGAAGTAACTCTTACTAATAAACAAGATATTGATAACTTCAAAGAATACTTAGATAGGTTATCTGGTACATTGCCTGCTAAGGCACCTAATGTTGGCAGAGGAAGACCTGCTGGGTCTACAACTAAGGAATTGGAATCACCAAGGGAGGATATTCTTGCAGATGTAGAGAAAATGATTGAAGAGGGTAAAAGCCAACAAGATATCATTAAATATCTTAGGGGATTGGGATTTGTATTTATCCTTACTGAAGATTTTCTATTTCACTTTCCTGGATTTGAGTTTAATAAAAAAGATGTGGGAGAAGCAACGGACAATAAGCAATATCCCAATTCATTCTCTTGGATGGCAAGATGTATCAAACGGGCTAAGGACCCAAAAGCAGATAAATTTGACCCAATGGTAATCTTTGGTTTTAGCATTCTTGGGGGACCCTCGAAAAAGATTATCCCATATCTCTATAAGGAAAGGAAGAAACCATTAAGGGCCTCTGTTGGTAAGAAAACCATATCCTTCTCTCAAGCTGAGTTCACCAGGTTCCCAAAATATCAACTAGAAGAAGAACGATTAAAGTTCTCAGCTGAGATGAGGCAATTGATGATCAACCCAGAAAAGAAACCTTCAAAATTCTTTCTTCGTTGGGCACCAGATGTATTATTATCTCCTAATGCTTATGAATCACTTAAGAGATTGAATATTAAGTTTGCTAATGATAATCAAAAATGATAACATACCATTTCTGGAAGGTTACTTTATAAGTAAGAATGGAAGACTTTGGAGTAGGTATGATAAGTCTGGCCATATTACTAAAGATTCCTGGCATAGGGTTAAGTATAATACTTCTAATGTTGGGTATAAATTTATACAGCGTAAGGGTAAAACCTACTCTATTCATAGATTAGTAGCTATGGTTTATATACCTAATCCTGAACATAAATCCCATGTTTGTCATAAAGATAACAACCGAACTAATAATAGGGTAGATAATCTTTATTGGGGAACACCAAAAGAAAATATGGAACAATGCTCTAGAGATGGGAGAACTCTTAATGGGGATAAGAATCCTATGTGGGGTATATCTAGAAGAGGAGCTGCTAATCCTAATGCTAAATTATCTAAGGCTCAAAGAAAAGAAATCTTATTTCGATACAAGGCTAATGAAAGGATTTGTGATTTAGCAAATGAATTTAAGGTATCAAGATTAACCATAAGAAGGATTATAAATCCTAAGTTGAGATCCTTTAATAGGCTTAAATAACTTACCATTACCTAAGTAATTATTAAAAGAGTATTTTATATAAAATAATTTTAGTATATTTGCATAAAGAAAATTTAATTATGGACAAGGAAACAAAAGACATCGTAAAGCTCATTGCTGGTATTCAGATTGAATCACTCAACTCAATCAAAGAGGACGTTAAAAATGGAAATGATATTGCCCAAGACCTAATCAAAAAATTCCTTCAGATTGAAGATGATGAGATTATACGGGCATTAGATGAGCACATTGAATTATACGTAGAAATGGAGAATACCCCTCAACTGATAAATATACTAAGTGAATACCAAATGCTGGTATGCTCTCACATATTGTTCAGAATGGAAGATGAATGGGTACATACTAATTCTCAGGGAGTACTTGGTACTTGGGCAATATTCCAGAGGGCAAATCTCAAATTCCACCCAGAACTAACACTTTTAAAATTTTAATATAGACATGGAAAAGAACGAATACTTAGAATCAGTAGAAATGAACACCGGAGTCGAAATGATTCCTTGCGAATCCTCTAATATTGAGGGCTTTGGTTATGACTCAAAGAAAAAACAACTTTGGGTTGCTTTTAAGGGTAATCGAGTTTATCGATATGATGATGTACCTTATGAAATCTGCAATGGATTACATCAAGCAGAATCCAAAGGTAAATACCTTTCAAAGAATATCAAAAATAAATTCGAAACTACAGGTTATGAGCTCAGAAACTAAATTCATATTGGGCCTGGTAACTCTGGGAGCAGTGATTTACTTTATTGGTGAGAATAGAACTCATCCAATAGAAGTGAGCACTGCTCCTTCTCGTTTAGAAAGTCCCATAACCAAGTTAACCTCTCTTCAAGATAGCATGGGAATTAAACCCAAAGAAGAGAAGAAGCAATGGTATAAATATAGGGTAGAAATAGAAACGATTCCAGAAAATCAAATCTATAAGATTGAGAAATCTGGATACCAGCAATATGAAGTTTCTAGATTGGGTGAAACTTATTCCTATGTAACCTACGAATTTACCTCAGACAAGGTAATGACTACTCAAGAAGCCTATGACTTCGTAAAGAAATATCCTGAAAGATGTACAAGGGTACCTAATACATCACAAGATAACATTTACGATATATATAACGAGGATTATGAAGATTACATAAATGACCCAGAGGATGAAATTAACTATCCTCCAGAAATCTTCGACTTCTTAGCCGATTAACCCGAGCAAATAGAAAATAATTCAAATAAAATTTTTCTATTTAAAATAAAGTTCTTATATTTGTATCAGAAAAAGAAATTAATCATTTTACTAACATTTTAAATATAGACATTATGAAAAAGAATGAAACAAAGGTTACTAACCTGGTTGCAACTAAGGTTGCCGAACAACTTGAAGGAATTAAAAATTCTAAGACTGCTAAGGCTTCTGCTCCTAAGGCCAAAAAGACTAAAAAGGAATTGGTAAAAGATGCTCAAGAAGCTGCCACTAAGTTTGCCAATGCTAAATTGGTAGAACTCTCTCCTAAAACCCAAACTTCCAAAAAGGAACAGGTTGTCAAGGAAGTTAAGGAACAACAAAAACCCTCAATCATCGAACAGGTAATCTCTAATCGGGAAGTTAAATACGTATATCCTGCCGATGTAGTTGATACTCTTGCTCGAAAGAAATGGAGACAACAAACCAGAAATGAACTTCACCGATTGGAACTTGCAATGGCTCGTATCAAGGACCAGAATTCCAAGGAATTCAAGGCTGCTGCTAAAGCATATGAGGACTTCAGAAAGAAGGTTCTCAAACCAGAACAAGTTGCATAACCCTTTACTAACCAGGTGCCCGGGTAATTATCCCGGGCATTTTAATTCATACAAAATGGATTACACAATCTTCTCTGATAAAGAGATGCTTAAGCAGGACAAAGAATTGGTAGAATTACATAAACGATGTTGTAAGTCCTATCTAATCCAACATTCACTTAAGCACTCTAAGATTAAGAAGTTCTTTATCGTTTACGATTGGTATATAACTACCGATAACGTAAGGAATTTCTTTTTCAGGCCTATAAACCTTTTCATTCAGGCTTTGCTTTTAGGGCAGCTTGATGAAATATCCGATTACATTAATCCTAACAAAAATGGAAAACGAAAAAAGAAACGAACCCGAAAAGTATAACGTACTTTATTGCAAAGGCAAATATCAGTATAAATCTAAATATCCCCAAATAGAAACTAAACATAAGGTTATCTATGCAGGGCCAGTAGAACCAATGGCACCCATCTGGGATAATGTATCAGATATATTAAGGAAATCCGATAGGATTTGTACTGAATCTCGAAGAGAATTAAAGAAGCTAGAGGAACGTTCACAGAATAACCTTTACTTCAAGAAAAATGGTATTACCCATATAATCGTATACAAATGTTTAGAGAAATAGTTAAAGACCTATATATAGGCAAATCAAAATTAACCATAGAATGTAACCAAAAGGAAATACCCCAAACTACTTTGGTTCAGGATGTATTACAGAATACGGGGTTTACTGGTAATATGCCCGACTACGGTACCTATGGTAATTTCAAGGATGGGAAATTTGAGATTACTCCAATGATGCCTAAGCATTGCTTATTTATTACTGGAGTACCCAAAGGGGCAATCCTTGATAATTTCAGAGTTAGAAGAACATATTGGTCCTCTTATTATGAGGATGATGTAAGAGGGTACTTATTTCAAATTACAGATGAAAGTATACCTCGTTTAATAATCACAAACTAAATCTATATGGAAGCAATCGACTACGTAAAATTATTTAAGCTCGACCAAGAGAATTATGACTTTAAAAGGGAAGAGTTTATATCTGAATTAGGTAAAGAATTTCTAGACTATTGCCAAACTACCACAATTGGGATAGATAAAAAGACTGGCAATATATACTACTACCGATTTAGGGAAATAGTTAAGAATTTCGAAACTAAATTCTGGGCAATCTCGGAACTTAAGATAGGAGAACCATTAACCCAGAAATTATGGAATGCCTTTTTCGCTACTCAGGTAGTTCCCTTAAGGCAAAGGTTATTCCCAAAGGTTCAGAAATTAATCGAAGAGCAAAAGGGGATAACTAATAACCGTAGTAAACAAGACAAAAAACCTACGAACCGTAAAAAGGCAAACTATGGCAAAGGAAATCACAGACCTGCATGGGAATAAATTTAAGGTAGGAGATTATAAACTTTGCCTTAAAATCCCCATAACTGGGAAAGGTAATTTAGTATTCACCAGGGACCTAATCTCTGGTGAACCTTTTAATTTATCAGTAAGTAAGAAAAAATATAAGGGATATTTCTATAACCTATCTTTGAATCTGTATGTAAGGTTCGATTTAGAGTATATGGGTTATGATGAAAGTTCCGATATCAGAAAATCTCATTTGTATGTCAGAAAAGGAAAATAAAATGGTAAGATTCCCAAGACCTATGGGGACTACTGCAATGGCATTAGAATATCAGAAGAACCCAAATGATGAACTTCTGATAAAGATACACAACTACATTATTAATCAATGGCTGATGGGTAATGGTGTATTATGTGGTATCACTTATGATATCAACACATTCTCATATCGTATGGGTATAGATATTAATTATATACGAGTATTTATGAGAGATAGGCTATTAAGCTCTAGAATATGGGATAAAGATAAAGCAGAAGATCTATTGCAAGCATTAATGGGAGAACAACTAGCATGGGCTTTGGAAGACCGTATGGAAATAGCCCATCAGGTTAATATCCTAAGAGAATCCCAGGGAGGTAAATACGTACCATTTATATCTGCCGAGCTGGGAAAGGCCCTTAAATTAAAGCTTGAATCCTCTACATCATTGCAATCCATAGTACGCAATCTCACTGGAGGAAGTACTACAAATATCTTTGCCCAATTCAATCAACAGAACAACGTAACACAGCAAAATGCAATCACTGTTGAAGAGGCCCGTCAAATCGTATTAGAATCACAAAGGGTATTAGATAAACCAGAAGAGGCTAAACTATTAGAGGATAGGTATGACATTAAGTCATTACCCGAAGTAGTTGCTACTAAACAAGAGGGAGTAGATACAAGTAAAGAGGGTCTTAACCTTAATAAAGCAGAGTTAATGCAAATTACTGATGATTATAAGGGAGCTATGTCTTCATTCTCTAAAGAACATCATGAACTACGTAGAGAAATAGAAATGCGTATAGACCCTGATGAAGAAGACCCAGAGTTATATCAATATGAAGATTTTGAGGAAGAAGAAAAAGAGGATGGCTCATTTGCATCCCAATTCCTCCGGAATAGTAAGCTCCCATAGTTATATCCGGATATTGCATATTTAAAAAGAAAGAATTATATTTGCATATCAATTTTAAAAATAGACAAAAATATGGAACTACCAAAGACATCTTACAAAGAGACTCAGGTTAACAAGGTTAATCAGGGTACATACTTTAAATTAAAACCAACTGATACTGCTCCAGTATGGGTAAGAGACCATTATGATAAGTCCTCTAAGACTTATGCTTGCCATAAATATGATGACTCGAACCATGAAAAATTTCTCAAGGGAACAAGAAAAATATACATTGACTTTACATTTTAATCACATGAACTTATTTAGACGAAAGAGATGCTGTAGTGAACTCATTGCTATTAAAAATGGCAACTTAGTATTCAAATTGAGTAATACTCATATTGATGCTGCTTATAATACTTTACAGGCAATAATGAGGAAATCCGGTATATTCGATGAGAATCTATATTTTGACTTGTATAGGGAATATAGAAGACATTATGCTATATACGACATAGTACCATCATTGCTAAGGTATAAGCTACCTTTGATATTTTCAAGTAGACATCCTAATAACCTATTTGATAATCAGTTTACCTTTGAGGAATTGATACCGAATGTTCTGACTTACCATAGCTTACCCGAAAAGTTTAGATTACCAGAAAGCTTAGAGAAAATCCTTTTAGAAGTAAGAAAAAGGGTATCTGCTTATATAGACCAAGATGGTATATCAGACCAGGGTTATAGGGATTTGGTTCGAATGAATTTCGTAAAACAATGGGATGTATTTAGAAAGGACCCATCTCTTATAGATTGCTATATGGATGCTCAATTGGGCATGCTATATATGTGGACTAGAGTAGAAAATAAAACAATAGTAAAGAATATAATCGAAAGAACTCAAGATGAACTAGCTCAAGAGTTCTTATCTAAAAACGACGAGTATGGAAAATAAAGAAAAATTTGCCTTCAGAAATGTAAACATGTCTCAAGGTGTAGAGGTAGAATTTATTAAGTTACTCACCTCATTAGAAACTAAAAGTGATGATGAAATCATCAAAGCTTTTAAAGAGAAAATTTCATCTGACTTAGTAACTTGCCATGCAGATATGTTGGTAAGAACTACCGATAAAATCATCTTTCAGACCTCCAAGTTTAATAAGAGGGAAAGAGTATATAACTCTTGGGAAATGTGGGTATTTATAAAAACACCCTCTTTGGAATCTTCATCATGGACTTTAAATAGATTTAGAATATGATATCAATGAAAACTATCCAAGTTGAGGATATAAAAGACGAATGGTTATACAATGCGCTAACTAAGGGACTTAAGGAATGTGTAACTGCTCCAGTCCTAACTTTGGACCCAACAAAGCCAGAACCTATTAAAAGAGCCGAAATGATATTGGAAAACTTTTCTCAAGAAGGCAATCCAATAAAAGCAACTATAGTTGCTCCAGGCAATTTTATACAGATGATACTACCGAAGTATGAAATATTACTAACGATTATGTTCATCTATAAAGAGAAAAATACATATATCCAAGTCATACTACAAAAGCTATATTATGAATCCAATGTTAAGACAGACGATTCAGACCAAGAACCTGATAGTGGGTCTGAATCATGAATTTATATATAAGGTAGAGAATATCAGTACTGATATCTCTTTATTAAGTCAACCAAGTGAATTATATAAGATGTTACTCCCAGTAATACATCTCTATTCAGGTACAGAGTGGGGTACAGTAATTACTAGAGAGGAGTATATGGAATTTATAGAAAACCTTCATGATATAGGCTATGAGATATTCATATCCGATAGTCGTTATGAGGGTGTATCTATATTAAAAGATACCAAATCCCTTACTCCAGGTAATGAGGGATTAGAAAAGATGAAGAAGAATCTTATAATGGCTTGGGATGTACGAGAATTATCTGAGTCTTTAGCAATGTCCCTAAAAGAAGCAATCAAAAAGATATTTAAAGAAGAAATGGAGAAAGGAGAGAAAGGCTTACTAAGTTCCATACCAGATTCTGGAAAAGAAGAAGCTTTATATCAGGCTTTAACCTATCTAAGGGCTTCTACCCCATTCCTTTAACCCTTATTCAGAAAGGCAGTTTAATCGCTGCCTTTCTTAGCGTATACACATCCTCAGCCCATTTAAAAATAAAAGGGATATATTTTTCTATAAAAATAAAAATGCTTATATTTGCATATCAATTTTAAAATAGACAAAAATATGAAAACGAACTCAGTAACTTACAATCAGGCAGACGAACTAAATAAGGTAGTTCGCAATTTCTTAAAAAAGAAATCTACATTTGAACTTGACTCTGATGAACAGGGTAATCTCCTTAATCTCTTAATGGGACTCTTAATCAAACTAGAGGAAGATTACAAACTCAATTGCTTGGATATAAACCAGGTACAAATCTATGATACTACCTACTACTCTTTTATCTTTGAATCTATTATAACGGCAGATACTAATCCTTACAAGGGACAATTAGCCAGTGCTGCAGTTCAATTCATGAATGATTTTACCGATAACGACGGAGAATTCATATCATTCAATCAACTAGATAGAAACCATTGGATTTTCCAACTTAATTTCTCAATCGCATGACAAAGTATAACGTTAGTCCATTAGTTGCCCGGGAGATAGAATTCTCTACGGGCACTATCTTTGGTGGTAGTTGGTGCCGATACTTTATTTCAATCACCCTACATCAATGCTATATAGAAGCAACATGGAAAACCCGTCCTAAAAATGATTTAGACGGGAACAAAGAAATCTTTAACTCTTTACAGGAGTATCTAGATTGGTTTGCTAATCTTAAGAAAACTTACGGAAGGAGAATATCCCGTAAACAAATGGTATATGCTGCATACGATGAAACAACACGTACCTTCAGTTACAAACCCTACGAGAATTGGGCTACAAGACGTTCTAAAGAGAAATTAAATAAGCCCAAGGAACCATTATTGGCCGATGAATTATATTAACAAAATCTTCTGGGAGGCACTCAAAACACCTCCCAGAACCTCTATATTTATAAAAATAAAAGTAATTATAGAAACAAGTTTAGAAATAATTTTGTATATTTGCAGTGAGAAATATTTCTCAAATAATTTTAATATAGACACGTTATGAAAGAATTAAAAAATTTAGAGGCCATCCGGGAACTGCTTGCTTCTCATCCCATTTATACTTATGATTATAGCGATGGTCTTTATATTAACAAGGAAGCTACCAATATCCAGGTTTACTCAATCGACTTAGAGGATGAACCTTTTGCTGCTTATATCTCAGGATATATCATCACATATGCTTCAGAGGAAGTTCTCTTCGAAAATCTCCGGGAAAACATTATTTCTCACATGGACTTAACAAAGGGTGCCGACGACCAATATTATGATTATTCACCCTCACAGGTAGAGGCTATCTTATTCGGAATCCTTCAATTAACCCCAGAACATCAGGATTATATCATAACCGGACTCAAAAAACATCTCCGGGAATTTATCCAAGACGATGAACAAGATGAGGACATGATATCCCAATATACCAATATCTACAATGATATCGAAAAATGGAAATCAGACCACAGGGAAACAGAAATCTTCCAACAACTTGCAGTATCAGAATTATTTAACCAACTAAATAAATAATCACTATGGTAAACTTATATAAATTACTCAACGTACTGGAACAGGGCATGTCTCTGTTCCAATTTAATAAATGGAAAACCGAAGGACTTTGGTACCCAATTACCCAATATAAAAAGGAATCAGACGAAATCCAGGTAGTAACTAATTTATTTATTGCTGACCAAGAACAGTATCATATCCAACTATCAGGTAATTATCCAGAAGAATTCGATGACTGGAATAACTTTCTAGAGGAAAACCAATGGAAAATCTATCCCTTACTTGCAAATATAATGCAAGTCTTCTTGCCCACAGGGAACTATCAACTTATGTATACCCTATATCCACAAGGGTTCATATCAGTAATTGCTAAACCCATAAACAAATAACTCTATGATTACCGAAGAACTTAAACAGAATTTAGATTCATTGCCTTCGGAGGTACATGAACAGGCCAGGGAACTGGTAAAAACTTGGATAAACAATATCAATAGGGTATCAGAAGAACCAGAACTTCCTGAAGATGAATCAGATGCTTTTGAACAAACTGCCGAAGAAGCTAAAGATAAACTATTTATCCTATTCTTCGGTCCACTATATTATCCTTACACTTCCCAATATGTATCAGATGAGAACTATTACGATGAGGAAGAACAATTTCTTGAAGACTTATCTAAATATTATAACCTATGACAGAATACATCAAAAACCAATTAATCAAACTATGCGATAATCCCCAATGGTTTGAAGATATGCTAGAAATATGGGATAACAATCCAGAAGAACCTCATGCAGCTATTCGCAATTATTTATCCCATGTACAACTAAATGGATTACTAGAAAACACCAAAATAGTACATGTATCATTCAATGGAAATGAACCCAAACCAGGATTTTATTTCGAAATACCAAAAGACCCTAATATGTATCTCATACTCGGAATCTTGGATGAAGATGAACTCCCACATACAGTACTATTAGGTAAACCAAAGTTTAACACTCAACTCAATTAGCATCATGAAACTAACAATAACAACTTTAGTCCTTATAGAAGATACTAGTGATAACTGCAATGAATCAAGCCTTTGCTATCATTCATTCCAAGAAGACCCAAACCGAGCTAAATCAGAAATCATAGCTGCAGTAAATGGGGTATACGCTCCTGACAAAGTATTCAACACCATTGAAGAAATCCAAGAATACTTTGACTATGTTCATCTTGAATCCCAAGAGATAAAATTTATTCAAACTACCACTGCAATAAAAAACATGTAATATGGAACCAATCATAACAGTAAACGAAATCCATAGGAAAGGCTTAGCTAACTTCCTAAATGAAGATCAAGGCTACGAATCAGGCATATCAATGTACGGTCATTACATAGCATGTAAATGCTTAGACATATCCTCAGAAAGGGAATACACAAATCAGTATACTGATATCCGAATACTAACCAATGAAATAGAGCCATGCTAACAAAAGGTAAATTCCTGGTATCTTTCGAGGTACCAGGACACACTAAAGAATACACAGAGGGATTCACAGAGGAAATGGTAATTCCCTACAGAACCGAGGAATTAAATACCTATCTAAGGTACCCCAACCAAGATATAAACAACAACCACCTTCACTCCGAACACATAAGATTACAAATAAGAGAAATCCTAGACATCCCCCTAAGAGATATAACCATAATCGATATAATATCACTACCATGAAAAAGAAAGACCTAATATACATACCCCACCAAGATACCTGGACAAAACACTTCCCTAACCCAGGCAGTAACAAAAAGGATTACACTCTATACCTAAGTGATCCCCAAGCCCAGTATAACAAGCTACTCCGTACCCAACAGAAACTAAGAAACAAAAAGAGATGAACATCCTCTATCACATACTAAAGGTAATCCTATCAGTAGGCACCATCCTAATCCTTATACACAATGAGAATATATACCAAGCCCACAAGCATACCCACCCAACAAACAAATTAAGGTATATACTATCACAATCACTAACCCTAATCCTATATACCCTATCACTAATATCACTATCCTATCTCTATAGGTACCTAACCATCTACCTATAACCCATACTACCCCTCCCCCAACAAAACAAAATAACAAAATCATATAGAGCCTAACTAAGCTACCATCCTAACTAAGGTACAGATAATAATATAATACCTAATACACCTATCCATCATTATACATATAACCTAATTCTATATACTAATCATATAATACATATCAAGGTACCTCGCCGGGGGTTTTGGGGATTTAGGCAAACAAGGCTAGGTAAATTCCCAGCACTATACAAAACACTATAGCCAACATACTATATAGCTCAATAGCTCTACTACCCTCCACTTTAAAGGCAAACTCAAAAAGGCCTAAAAAGGCAAATAAATCTGACCATTAATGGCCCCTAAATCCGATTGCCTTGAGTACCCTTTATATGTATTATATTATAGATTGCATTCAAGGTAATTCGAAGGTAGGGGATTATATAATACAGATATGTTATGTAGCTTCTATGTATGTAGGTAGTATAGCTTTAGTACATCGTCGATTAATGGCCATCACAATTTACCTTGATTACCTTCACCAAGTTATTATATTATGTATTATATAATAAGTATTGGGTTGGGGATTAGGTAAATAGGGTATTAGGTTTTAGGGCTAAATGGTTTATAGGATTTAAGGCCTTCAAGGGGCATATTTAGGTAATATTCCTAGTAAGTATGTAAGTAATTTGCTTAGTATTTATATTAGCATTATTTGTAAAGCTCTAGGACAATTTTGTGATTTAGGTACCCCTAAATTACCGAGAGCCATTAGGTATTATATAATATTAGTTATAGGTAGGGAAGGTAAATGGCAATCTCCATTAATGGCCTCTGGGGATTTAGGCAAATATAATTCAAGGCCCTTAATAACCTACGAAGGCAATTAAGGATATTGCATATATAATATATTATATTTATATTTGCAGTAAGAAAATAAAATAATAATCACTTAAAACTCACTTACCTATGAACACAGAAGAATTATCAAACCGATTAACACAAATCGTACAAGGCATTACTAATACTCACCCTATTAGGATTAAGGCTACTATCGAGGTTTTCCTTGAAGAATTTGATCCAAGCCAGAACTATCTTCTCTCTATTTCAGATATAGAAGGCTATGAGACTCCATTTATCGAATTCGAGATTTGGGACAAAAACGATGGTCCTATACCAGGTATCAAACTTTTCAAGGATTTCAATATATACCCTGAACGAGAATATTGCGAATACTAACCAATTAACCCCAGGCCTAACTTAGGTTCTGGGTTTTTACTTACGCTAACTTAGTAAGCCCTTATAGGCTATCTTAATCTCTATAGGCTTACCATAGTCCCTATATGGCCTTATTGAATTAGGACCTAATAGGTTTATAAAGGGCAATAATAGGAATATAGCTAATCGGCCTTAATTCTTTATCACCTTAGTCCATTAAGGGCCTTATCAATATACAGGTATATAATACACTCTCAAGAGGGTAGGCATAAGAATATCCATATACATATCATATATGCCCACTACAAGGCGTGTGAAGATTACCCTTGTGAACCCCCAAAATTAAGTGCAAATATTAAGTGCACAATATTTTCTATTTTATGAATTTTTCACAAAAATAATTTTGAAAATAAAATTATTCATTTTCTCAAAAATTTTTCTTGAAAATGTTTGTAGATTAAAATAAAGTTCGTATCTTTGCAATGTGAGAAAAACAAAGCGATATTTGAATGAATTTTTAATTAAAACTTTTTAAGAAAATAATTCTCTAAAAATTTTGTAGATTAAAAAATAGTTCTTATATTTGCAATACAGAAATGAAACAAATACTACCTTATTAGAATAGTTTAAAAAGTCTTGAGGGTCTATTTGAAAAGGTAATAAAAATAATAAATAATAAAACTTTCAAGCAATTTAATTATGAAAAAGCAAATTAATAACGTGAATGTAGAAAAAGCAAGTGCAAACGCAAAAGCAAATAGTTTGATTGCTTTAGACGTTTTAAAATCAGTCAAAGAAAAAAATCAAGGACTTTTTAAAACGGCTTTAGGGACAAAAACAGAAATTTATAAAAAAGAACTTTTTGCAGGTGCAAACGAAAAGCAAATCAAATCTTTGAGAAAAAAGTTCAGAAATGTTACTTTTAATTTTCTTTCCACGATTGCAAACAATGCGGATAAAAAACTAATTGACGGCTTTATAGACTTTTATAAACAAGTCTACGTTTTAAATGATTTTTCTTTTAATTCTATTGCATCAGAGAACACAAAAGAAGAAAAGAAAGCAATTCTAATAAAAGGGCTTGAAATAGTGAAAAACTCCTTGAAATAAAAACAAATCAGAGTAGGGAAATATTTCCCTACTCACTTAAAAAATTAAATTCTATGTTATTAAATATATTTTTATTTGTTGGTGTAACTTATTTAACAATTCAATGCTATAAAGATTTAAAAGAAATTTTGAAAGACGATAACGAAACATTTAAAGATTGAAAGAAAGCAAAGGGACAAACATTTTTATTTGTCCCTTACTTTTTATTTTCAAATGTTAAATTTAACGGAACCGTACTCCCCATTTAGTACCAGGAAATTTTAGGCTTTCGCTATAAGAGGTACCTTGAAGGCAAATACTCATTTTAGTACCACAACTTTCGAAGCCTTCGCATTAAGGGCATGCCCAGATATCCCACACCACACACATGCCCACATAACACACAGAGAAACCAGAGAATAAAACATCCCTGGCTCTCATCCACACCTTATCCCTTTGGTATTGGCGATATCAAAGTTCTTTCTATAAACCAAAAACTTATAAAGATATGGAAAAAACATTATTCAAACTAGCACGTGCAATTACAGATACAGGTACAGATACTGTATCTTCAAAGGGTGGTACCGTAACCTATCGTATCATTTCAATCAAAAGAAAATTGGTAAATGGCAAAGTAGTTTCAACCTCTACACTCCTTTGTACTTTGGGCTCAGCCTCCGTAAGTTGGGCTATTTGGGGAGGAGTTACCGTTGGAGATGGTTACTTAGATGTAAAAATTAACTATTCAGAAAATAATACTGGGTCCTCAAGGTCTACTACTCTGATATTTGTCCAAAATGAGCCTAATAACAAAATCAATCTCACAGTAACTCAGAAAAAGAACTAATCATTCAGATTACTTCAAGAAATTCTGCTGGAGGTACTTCTGCTATCTGTTCTCTTACTCAAGAAGAATCAGGAGAACAGATAGATATAAATATTTATACTCCAGAGACTAAGATAGAAAACGACATCTTAGTAACTATACGTTCTGACCCCTTCAATGGATTAATAGCCAATTTAGAGATATCTGCTAGACATGAGGTAGCTAGTGATATTAACTTTTCTATGGTAATCAAATATGGAGTATCACCAGGTGATACTATAACTAGAGAAACTACCCTTAACAGTGGAGATTCTTATACGGCTGAAACAGTTGATATTCAAAAAGAAGCAACCCCACTTATTTTATCTGGAGATTATTGGCCAAAAGAAGATGATAAATATAAGTATATTGTAAGCTTTATGTAATAGCCATAATAAATACAATAAACCAAAATATCAAAGCCGTAGTATATGCAACAGAATATCTATGCCAGGGATACCAGCAAGTAATATAAGAATCTGCTTTTAGTATTTCTGGATGTTCTTCTTCGTATTTTTTATCTTCTTCTCTAGAATCATATTTATACAATATGAAGATTGGTAAGAATACGAAGAAGATTATTAAAGTAACTGGGAATAAGAGTAGGAGAATTATCTCCCACCCTTGCATTGATGACCCAGCATAATCACCATCTCTATCAAAAAAGAATCTCATAGCAATCTATGTTTTAGGTACTTGGTTAATAGGTAAATCGGAAATAGAGGTAATACCAACCATACCGATATAAATAATATCAGGGAATGAACCCTATGAGTGTACGGTAAATAATCTAAGCAAACTTTTACAAAGAATACCGTGAATGGCAAACATACCAAGTAAATTATAGCTAATACCGTAATCATTGTTCTTTGAAGTATTTGTTAATAATCTTGGCAAGTTTCTTATCAAATTCAATCATCATATCGAAAGCATCTGTATCTTTCATACTCTTCATTTCTTTGTCAAGGAATTCTATATTTCTCTTAATCGAGAAATAAGCCTTGTATGCAAGGTAGCATTTCTCATTTTCTTCTGTAAGAGGAAGAACTTCTCCCTTTTGCCCATCCAATCTCGGATATGTATTATCAGGACCGAGAGTTCTTGCAACTTTTACCCGGTTACTGAGCATTGCAAATCCACCTTTCTTATCAATGGATTCTACTGTTACCTTCTCTGTGATGGGTCTTCCGGATAATACAAAGATAACTTCATCACCCTCTTTGAGCTTTTTAACTTCTTTCTTTTCTTTTTTCATATCTATTTTATTTAGAAATTTTCTTTATGCAAATATACTAAAATTATTCTTTATTTATTGCATTATCTATTTTATTTTTAATAAATTCATAGGCATTGCCCCGGTAATCCTCTAGCATTTTGTATTCTTGTGGAGATAGAAATATTCCGTTTACTTTAAAAAGTTTTCTTAGATGCTCCGGTATAATTCCCTGGTGAGTGATGTTATTATATCGGATAATAAAGAGTTTCTCTCTACTTTTATCAATAACTCCCAAAGTGTTGACTGGTTGGAGTTTAGTTTGGTAAATTCCCCCGAAAGCTGAAGGAACCATTAAAATATCCCCAGGTACTCGAGTTATCCAATGAGAATAATCGGGAGTAATCACTGCAATTTTCTTCTCTTTTTCAAGCTTTTTATCATATTCAAGTCGAGTATACCAAAAAGCACATCCATAACAAATATCCTGAGCTTTCATAAGTTTAGGGATCTCCCGATTCATATCAAAATCCCCTAAATTAATGAGTTTGCCACATATTCGGCACCGATTTGTCTTATTCATATTGCATTATTTTATAAGTTATATATGATAATAGAACTCCGAAACATCCTAAAAATAGGTTATAAGCAATACTTTTGTTACTAAAATTGAACCATTAAAACTGATAAGTTATGGATAAACTAACAAATGAAATGATTAAAGACCTTGCTATTCGCTTGGGTCTAGAACCTGCTCTATTGAAGGCTGTTCAATTGGTAGAAGCTGCAGGTAGAGATGGGTTTTTAGCTGATGGTAGGCCTCAAATTCTCTTCGAGGGTCATATTATGTACAAAGAAGTACATAAGAAATTTCCTGATAGGGATTTAGCTTACCTTTGTAAGAAATATTCTACGATTTTCTTCCCTAAATGGGATAAATCGAAGTATTTGGGAGGTGTACATGAGTATAAAAGACTCGAATTAGCCAAAGAGATCGATGAAGAATGTGCATTGAAGTCTGCAAGTTGGGGGATGTTCCAGATTATGGGATTCAATCATAATCTTTGTGGGTGTAAAGATGTCTTCGAATTTGTTCACAAAGTGTCGGAATCTCATGCAAATCAATTGGAATTGATGTATCACTTCATGTATAATTCGGGTTGTTTGAAAGAACTTAAAGCAAAAGACTGGGCTGGCTTTGCCAAAAAGTATAATGGTCCGGGGTATGCCCAGAATGCCTATGACCAAAAGTTAAGAAACGCTTACGAAAACTTCAAAGATAAATTATGAAAAGATGTCATTTTAACAGCTGGATAGCAAAGGTATTCCTTTTCCCCAGTTACAAAGCAATTACTCTGGTGTATAATTCATTCTTCAAACACAAAGTAGAAGAGTGTAAACCAGACGATATCAATCATGAATGTATCCATCAGATACAACAGATTGAGTGTAGTATAGTGGGCTTGGTACTCGGTATCATACTCTGGTTATCATTTGGTATATCCTTTTGGTGGGTAGTAGCTCTGACTTTTGGATTCTTCTACCTTTGGTATATCCTCGAATACATAATCATCCTATGCTTTGCCAAGTGGGATAAACAGAACGAAAGGTATCATGATGTAAGTTTCGAAGAAGAAGCTCACAATAATGATAAGAATCTGAGTTATCTTGAAGACCGTAAGCCATTTGCTTGGATTAAGTACATTAAATTGAGAAGCTACAAGAAATGAAAAAATTAAAAGTATTAGGGGTGTCTGCTGGTGCAGGCATCCTTTTGTTCCCTTTTAGAAAGAATTTGATAGCTAATATAGAAACTCGAGGAGTATTTTATACTAAAGGCTTAGAGCAGTGGAAATTGAACTTTGGTGGTATACCCTATTATAAAGATGAAACCCTCCCAGATTGTAAGCCAGACATTATACTTTCAAGTCCAGACTGTGGAGCATCTTCTATTATGAGGCTTTCAAAAGTAAAAGAATTGGGCAATCCCCAAGAGAATAAATCCCTGAATCTAGTAATTCAATCAATCTTACATTATAAACCTAAGATATTTCTTATTGAAAACTTACCTCGTTTGCTATCTTTGCTCCCAAAAGAATATCTTCAAAAAACTCTTGAAGACTATAAACTTATTTTTCACGAAAGAAGCGTTTCTGACTACGGTAACTCACAGTTATCACGAAAGAGATTACTTATCATTGGAGTACATAGAAAAACTGGTAAGAAATATTTGAATGCTTTTGATGAAGTATTTCAAGTAAAAAACCCAACAATTACTAGAAATCTACTTAAACCACTCACATTCTCTCAGAAAAATAATACTAACCAGATTCCGTTCATGAGTAAAACTCTGGCAATGTATGACTATCGGAAGCTTCCTGAAAAGAAGAATCTTACAGTAGCAAAGATACATAGACTCTGGGTTAGAGATTTTAAAGATGAAAAGAAGTGGCCTATCAAAACTGCAAAGATGAGTACTCTTCCAGGAGTATATCGATTAGAGTATGATAAACCCCCATTAACTCTCAGACCTGCAGATAGGCAATTCAGACCCGATGGTTATCCTTTGGGAATCGAAGACTTCAAGGCAATTATGGGATTCCCAGATAAATTCAAAGTTTACCTTCACAAGAATGGTGATACCTTCGAAGGTGATTTTAAGGATTACCATTATTGGCTTAACAAGGCAAGATATACAATTGCCAAAGGGGCAGTAGGTGAAATAGGTTATTGGTTTAAGGAATGCCTCAAAAAGGCAAATACCAAGAAACCTTGAGTTTCAGCTTTATATATAAAGTCTTATATATAAGTTTCTGGGGTGCCTTGAAATATATAGATATATAATATACTACGTATATATATCTATATATTTATCTGCGTATATATAGCTATTCATATATCATATCGTAAGTAGTATATTTGGATATTATCTCACTTCGTTCGATAAAGGTAATCGCTAAGCGATTACCGAATAGATAGTATCATTAAAGCGTGCGAACTTCCTAAAATTTTTGAACATGAAGAATTTAAAGAAGGCCTTGTTCATTGTACTTCTAGGATTTACTATTTACCTTTGCTTCAGGAATTACAAACTTTCTCGAGAGGTTGATTCCCTGGAACTAGCGGTCAATGAAATCCCAGATACAGTATACACAGAGAAACCCTTCAAACCAGAGAAGAAGTACTCAGAAAAAGTTGAACCAGGTAAAATCTTAGTTCATGATAATAAGCAGCCAACTCTCTTTCCTGATTCCATGCTAAGGCAGCCAGTTATCAGTAACCAAGATTCCCTGGTTCAAATTGTTTTGAAGAAAGATAAGTTGAACTTAAGTCTGTTCAATAAGGAGACTAACACTTATTCAACTAGACTATTCCCAATCGACTTAGATAAGTACAACTACAACTGGTATGAAGGTCAATTAACTCGAAAGAAAGTTGCAAGGTTATCACTTAGCCCATACGTCTATGGCAAATACAGACCTTTCAATAATTTCTTCGATATGGGAGCTGGTCTTTCAATCAAGACTAAGAGATTTAATTACAAATTCGGAGTCAATACCTTTTACTATCCGAAGATAAAATCAGGGATGGGTACTGACATCGAATTTCAAATAACATATAACTTTTAAGTAATGGCAAAGACTATCTCAGAAACTAGAACTACATTAACTCGGGAGGAGCTATCAAACCTATCCCGAGTTTCTAGTGATGTTTTCTTTTTTAGCCTTTTTTGCTATGTGATACATCCAGTAAGAGGAAAGGTAAGATTCGATTTATACCCATTTCAGAAATCTGTTCTCTACAATTTCATTGCCCAACGATTCAATATCATTCTCAAATTCCGTCAGGCAGGAATTACAGAACTTATTTCAATGTACTGTCTTTGGTTGGCGATGTACCATCCCAACAAAAAGATAAACATTATCTCTATCAAAGACACAACTGCTAAGAAGGTGCTTAAGAAGATTAAGTTCATGTACAAGAATCTTCCATGGTACCTTCAAACTCCCATAATCAATGGTAGAGCTGGAGAATACGGTTCTGCTTCCATGATAGAATTTGATAATGGGTCATTTATTGAATCAATTCCGACATCATCCGAAGCCGGTCGTTCGGAATCCCTTTCTCTTCTGGTAATTGACGAGGCAGCAGTAGTAAGATGGGCTGCTCAAATTTGGGCTGCTGCATTCCCTACTCTTTCCACTGGTGGAGCTGCCATCGTCAATTCCACTCCCTATGGAGTTGGTAATTTCTATCACTCAACTTGGGTAGATGCCATTGCAGGAGGTAATCCTTTTAACCCAATTCGATTATACTGGCAAATGCACCCAGAACGAGATATTAACTGGTATAACCAAATGTCCTCTGCTCTGGGAGCAAAACGAACTGCACAAGAAATAGATGGTGACTTCTTATCATCTGGTAATACAGTCTTCGACTTAGCTGATATTAAGGCTATCGAAGACTGCCTTAGTGATTACCCGGTTATTAAGAAAAGGTTTAATGGTCAATATCGACAGTTTTGTGAACCAGAACCAGACAAAGAATACTTTATTGGTGCAGACGTTTCAACTGGTAGAGCTTCTGACTACTCTTCATTTACTTGTATGGATAAGCTAGGAGAAGAACAAGTAGTATATAAGGGAAGAATGGCAGTGGGAGCTTATGCTAAGTTACTTGGTGATACTGGGAAGTTGTTTAACTGGGCAGTAATAGCTCCAGAATCCAATGACGTTGGTTTATCAGTAACTTCTAAGCTTCAAGATGAAGGCTACCCTAACCTTTACTACTACCAGAAGATGCTAAAGAAAAAAGGTAAAAGTAGACCTGAAATGGATAAATCCCCTGGTTGGTTAACCACCCAAAAGAATCGTTCAGTGATAATAGAAAACTTAGAAGAAGATATTCGATTAGATCACGTAACCATTAAGGACCCATTCTTTGTACAAGAAGCTTATACCTTCATATACGATGGTTTGGGCAGACCTGTTGCAATGGGTAAACATAGGGCTAATAATTCAGCGGTAGATGTAGACCTTGAAGGAGATGTATATGCAGATGATGATATCTTCGGAAAAGCAATATGTAATCACATAAGGAAAGGAAAAACTAACGTAATCGTACAACCAAGATGAAAAAGTACTTCAATTTTAGTTGGGGTTGGGGACGTAAGAAGGACCCTCCCAAGAATGGTACATCCTCTAATAAAGAAGAAAAGCCTGCCACATCAATTTCACCTGGTAGGGTTTCAGTTGACGATGATAGTGATAACTTAATTACATCATTACAAGGGTTGACTAAATTAGTTGAACCCTCTTTTCGTGTTGATGTGATACCTTTAATTCGGGATTTATATAAGGTAAATCCCGATATGGGCATTGCATTACAAGATATGTTTAAGTTAGCTAACACCAGTCATACAGTAACTTTCCCTAATAATTCCGATGAAGAGGCTTCAAAGATGCGAGAACATCTTAAGAAAGCCACCAAGGGATGGACCAGATATACTGCTGGTATAGATGGTTTAGTTAATAAAATGATTGTTCAACTTCTTGTAAGTGGGGCAATATCCGTAGAAGGAGTACCAAATGATAAGCTTGATGGATTGGCTACGGTATTATTCCTTAAGCCAGAGCATATCAAGTTTAAACGTGAATTAAATGGGGTGTATTCTCCTTACCAAAAGAATATGAATTTCTTTGTTAAGCAACAAGATTATATTAAGCTTAACCCAGAAACTTATTTCTATGTTGGTATGTTCAATGATACCGATGAACCTTATGGAGTTCCTCCATTTATGCCAGCATTAGATTCTCTCAAGGGTCAGAATGATATGAAGGTTAACTTCAAACATATCATGGAGATTTGTGGTATGGTTGGTTTCTTAGAAGCTAAGATGCAGAAATCTCCACAAAGACCCAACGAGAGTATCAAAGCTTATGAATCTAGATTATATCATGAACTCAATATCCTTAAACGTAATGTTAAAGAGGGTATGAAGGATGGAGTAGTTGCTGGTTACATAGATGACCATGAATTCAAACTTAACTCTACTACTAAGGAACTCGGTAATATCGAGAAGCCTTGGAATATGAACCAACAATCTGTAGCAAATGGGTTGGGAGTTAATGGCTCTATCATTGGGGTATCATCTACTACTGGTGAAGGTGCAACGGGTATAATGCTGTCTAAGATGATTAGCCAGTTAAAAAATATCCAAATGCTTGTAGCTTATGTATTGGACCGACTTTATTCTCTAGAACTGCGTTTGGCAGGCTTTAATAATAAGGGAATGAAGATTGATTGGGGAACTTCTACAGTTTCTGATGAAGTTAAAATCCAACAAGGTCTTCAGTATAAGATACAGAACCTTGACTTATTGTATAAGGCAGGTATCATTAGCCAAGAGCAATATGCTTGGGCAATGGGTTATGATTCACCAGATGAAAAGGAACCAAGAGTTTCACTTGAGGACCAATTTGCTAAGGGTGGTAATATAGACCCACAAGAGGGTACCAAGAAGAAACAAAGGCAGGATGATAAAAACCAATCTGCTCGTAGGTCAAGAGATAAGACAAACCCGGCTCCTTCTCGAGGAGACCAAAATACTAAAGCAAGATGAGTAAATTCACAAAGAAAAACAAAGAGCATCTTGATTCTATGGTGATAGGTCAAGGCCATACCATTATGGCTGGGTATATCCCAGAAGCAGTGGGAGCCAAGGCTTTCTCAGAGAATTATTACAAATGGAAAAACCCTACACCGGATTCCATTGCTCAATTTGGGTTTTGGGGAGGGGATATAGATTATAATACTTACTATCCCAACCTAGACAAATCGGAACTAACTCCTAAGGACGAAGAGTTTATCGAACCAATGTTCAGATTACTTTCAGAAACGATTGTATCTAAGAATTGGAACCCGACAGACTTTGGTCAGAATGGAGTACTAAAGGCTTCTATGAAGATGCTGCTTGGTCAAACAGTAAACTGTGACCATGAAACAAACATCGGTAATGCTATTGGAGCTGTATCACAAGTAATGTGGCAGGAATCTTATAAAGACGGTAGCTTTACTATACCAGCAGGTATCAACGGTATTCTGAAAATCGATGGTAAGGCAAATCCAAGAATTGCTCGAGGAATTCTTATGGAGCCACCCTCAATTCATAGTAATTCGGTTACTGTACAATTTAAGTGGGATAAATCCCATCCCCAAATGGAAGATAACGAATTTTATCAGAAACTGGGTACTTATGACTCTAAGGGAGTTATGGTACGTAGAATTGTTACTGAAATTGTTCGTTACCTTGAGACCTCACTAGTTTCACATGGTGCTGATTCATTTGCCCAGAAAATTGGTTCGGATGGTAAAATCATTAACCCAACCTTTGCCAAAAGAACTTGGGCATCTTATGAAGAATACAGAGATGATAAATCGAAGCAATACTTCTTTACTGATTATAAATCAGATTTAACATCATATCAAGAAAAGAACGATACTCAGGGTTCTTTTAATGATAATGATGCCAATGATAATCATTCAAATAAAAATAACATGAACGAAGAATTACTAAAATTTCTTGAAAGCCTTTTCGGGGATAATATGCTTACCCTGGAAGAAGGTAAAGAGATGAATCAGGAAAATGTAATTGCCTGCATTCAGACTTTGGTATCATCCAGAAACGAATTGCAAACTTCGGTAGATAATCTTACTACAGAGAAAACTTCTCTTACGGAACAGATTACCAACTTGAATGCCGAAGTAGCTAACTTGAAGGAAATGGCAACCGTAGGAAAGAATCACATTGCTTCTCTCCGTGAAAATGCCGTAGAAACCTACAAGAAGTTAATGGGTGATAAGGTAGATGAGACAATCGTTACGATGCTCAATGCCGAGACTACTGGTATTACTACTCTTATTTCCTTGACCAAGGATTACCAAGCTCGCTTGGAAGAGAAGTTCCCTCTCACTTGCTCAAAATGTGGTTCTAAGGACGTCAACCGTGCTTCCTCAATTGCTGAGGATGATACCGAGGGTAAAACTGGAACCCAGGGTACTGATACCCAACGGAATTCAGAATCTCCGAGTACTAAGAATGTAATCGATAACTTGTATCGAAACAAAATCAAATAACTAATATAAATAATCCGCGTTATGGAAAAAACTAAAATCGTAAACGACCCTCAGCAACTTACTCTCTTTGGGGAAAGAACCCCGAGAGCGGTGATTTACAAAAGTGAGTCACACAAATTGCACCAGGCTTTCAATGTTAAAGCTGGAGAGAAAATCGTACAGGGTATGCCAGTGGCTTTGAATGAAGAAGGTTTGATTTACCCTTGCACTGATACAGCTACTCAAGTTTATTTGGGTGTAGCAGTAACGGATAACGTTAACCCTGCTTATCAACCTCAAAGAAATTTCCCGGTAGAGGTAACAGTAGCTATGGAAGGTTACATGATTTGTAACTGGGTATCAAACGGAAATATCGAAGCTGGCTATGTAACTCCCGATGAAGAATTGCTTAACGATAGATTCGTAAAAGCTAACCAAGCAACTTCAACCCAGTTCATTGCCCTTAATCCAGCAGAAGAGGCAAATGAGGTAATTCAAGTACTCATCAAATAAGAGAAAAGAAGTTATGGAAAATAAAATAGATATTACAAAGTTGAAGGCTCAGGATTTTATGAATGAGCTGCCGGAAATGGTAAGAAGCTTGGAAGCTGTTCGTTCCGGTTCACAGGACAAGAAGCCTGTAGAGGTAACTTTTGGAGAATTGGTTACCGGTAAATGGGGTATTTCAGAAGATGAACTTTTTGAAAAGATGGGCATCAATCCAAAAGTGGACACGATGCAGAACATCTTTACAATGCCCCAACAGAATATTCGTTGGATTGTTCCGGAAATCATTCGTGCTGCTATCACATTGGGTATGCGCCAGGCTCCGTTCTATCCAAGTATCATTGCATCTGACCAACCAATCAATGGTTTACAAGCAATCATGCCGATGGTTAACATGTCGGATGCTGCCCCTGCAAAGGTTAATGAGGCAGAAACTATCCCATTGGGTGATGTTAGCTTCGGACAGAAATCAGTTAGCCTCTTCAAAATCGGAAAAGGTTTCAAACTTACTGATGAAGTTCGTAACTATGTTTCACTCGATGTCTTGGGAATCTACCTTCGTGATTTTGGTGTTCAGTTGGGTTATGCTCTGGATACTTTGGCTATGGACGTTGCTATCAATGGTAACAACCCTGATGGCTCTGAGTCTGCCCCGGTAATCGGTGTATACGAAACAACTAACGGTATCACTTACAAAGACCTTCTGCATATTTGGGTACGTGCTGCTCGTATGGGACGTAACTTCCAAACTATGATTGGTGGTGAAGACCAGGCAATCGAAATGCTGAACTTGCCGGAATTCAAGGATCGTCACTCTGGTACTACAGAAGCTACTCTGAATGTTAAGTCTCCTGTTCCCAAGAATGCTGACTTCTACATTCACCCGGGTACACCCAACCAACAGTTGCTGTTGATTGATACATCTGCTGCCTTGATTAAGCTTACTGCTCGTCAGTTGATGCTTGAATCTGAAAGAATCGTTTCTAACCAGACTCAGGCAATCTATGCAAGCTTGACTACTGGCTTCTCTAAGATGTACCAGGATGCAACTCTGTTGCTGGCGGCTGACAAGAAGTTCTCAGAATTCGGATTCCCCGAGTTCATGAACGTAGACCCGTATTTGATGGTTAACCTCGAATAATAATGGCCGTCCGGTTTCATCTATATAAATTCCCTGAGAGGGTGGGTAACTAAAAAGACTCATCCTCTCTTTAATCATTTTTAAATCTTAGGAAATATGGCTAAAGATAAATATACAGTAACTGTGGGACCAAGAGCTTACAGTTTTCATGACCAATCAACTGGTATTACCGTTTGTAGAGGAGAAGACAAAGAACTTACTCGTCGTCAATTCCGTGCACCGAAGATTCAGAAAGCAATTGCTTCTGGCCATCTGATTATCATTGCTGATAAATCGGAAATTGAAAAGTATTCAGAGGCCGACATCGAAAAGTTGGATAAGAGACTGAATGCTCAGTTCAAGAAAGGCATGACTCTTGAAAAACTTGCAAAGGGCTATTCCCTGGAAGAACTGAAACTGGTAGCAGGTCTTCATGAAATCGTTGCCGAGAAAGATGATACAGTAGAAACAATTCTTCAGGCTTTGCTGGAAGAATTCGAATCCTCTTCTAAAGGGTAATCTATGAAAATTACATAAGACAGACTAATATGAATAACAATCTGGACTTTTTGTACGTTACGTCAGGTCTGGAAGTTTCATTCAGAGTCATATCCAAAGTCCCGGCCAAATCCATTTTTGACTGGGACTTTGGCGATGATAAGGGAGAGGTTTTCAATGGTGGAAGACATGTTTCCTATTCTTATGAAACTCCCGGTTTCTATACAGTAACCCTACATGTAACCAACTCTAATGGTTTAGATATCACCGTAGATAAGACTCTGGTAGTTTGTGATTATGGGCATACGGCATTAGCCGATACAATATATAACTTAATCGATCATTACATTCCTTCAGAGATATCAGAGGGGATGACCAGGGAAGATAAATCTATCTACATCACCAAATGGCAATATTATATTGGTCCTCTAGTAAATCACCAAATTCCCGCAGATAAATATACTGATGAATTATGGTATGAAGCACTAGAAAACCAATTAATAATGGAATTGGCTGCCTGGGATTTTCTCAATGTGAAGATACTTAACCTATTAACAAGTACTTCAGAATACCTAAGCCAATTAACTTCTACCAAAGAACAGAATGGTGATGGTAGTTCTAAACCTGAACTTGCTCGGGGTGATAGGATAAAACAAATCACTACTGGGCCTACTGAAGTGCAATATTATGATACCTTGGCAGATGCTACAAGTTCCCTATGGAAAACACTTTCTCAAGCAATGCAACCAGGTGGATTAATAGATGAATTAAGAAAGAACCTTTGTATGTTAGCTTCACGATTGGAAATCTACTTACCGTTCTGTGATGAAGTATTCAGAACCGTAGTTCCCAAAGTAGTTAACAGAAGGCAACCTGGAGTATTAGATGGACCAAATCCAAGTGCTCCAGTGAAAGGCGGTAAGAAATCAATCTTAACTAAGTTATGACAAAAGAACCCTGGAGAATGGTAAAGAACCGCTCTTGGGATAGATACAAGAAAATTATCACTGACTTCTTAGATTGGGATGCTGGTAGACAAACCATAACTTGGGCCAAACATGTTAATCAGCTTCTTAGTCATGCCGAAGACAGTATACCTAAATATTATAACATTCAAATCGAAGCATTATGTTATTACAATGCTTTCAGAAACTGGCCTATCAACAAGGCAACTGTCTCAGGAGAATTGGATGACGAAAACTTATCGATACTAATTTCTAAATCTTATATAGAACAAATCGGTTATCTTACACCGGAAGGTTATTGGGATTTTAATTGGGAACAAGATAGGTTTGTAATTAATGGTATAACGTATAAGCCTTCTGGAGATACCCAGACTGCTCAGGCAAAGGATGAGGCTTTAGTTTTCATGATTATCCTAAAGAGAGACCGAGATACCAAAATCGAATTTGTAGATTAAAAATTAAGTATATGGCAAAGATGTTAGTACTGAGGTGGACCCCAATTACTACTTCCAGTGGAATCTGGTTTGATAGTAATCTGGTTATCCTTAATGGTACATCTGGAGTTCATATTGAAATGAAAGGTAATGGCAATGATGTAACGGCATTTCAATCAATGACCGGAAACAAATTTGTCACCTGCTTTCAAGATTACTTCGGTGATATCTGGGATAAAATAATACCTCATCCTGGTATAGGCCAGGTAATGAAATTCCGTGTAAATAAGCTCCCTGACTATGCTTGTATTCGGGGGGATGTTGAAGACGGTGGAGATGTAGACCCCGAAAATCCAGACGTACCAATGAATGCCTTCTGTGGTTCAGAGGGAGAACCATTCAGAGATATCGATTCGGAATTCTTACTGGGTCGTCAACGTGCAGTAATTAATCCTTAAATTTTATAAAATATGTATGTAAGTAAGTATTATACCTGCGAAGAAATAGACCAGCGGTTATTACAGGGTTACTATGATGACTTTGTTAAAGCTGGCTTTGGAGGAACTATAAATGAGTTCTGGGCCTTCGTACTTTCTATCAAGAATAAAGTAGATAAGAAAGAAGGATACGACTTATCGAAAAATGATTTTACCGATGAGTTGAAGGCTAAACTTGATGGAATCGAAGAACATGCAAATTACATCACTAAAGTTTCTCAGCTTGAGAATGATTTGAAATATCAAACTGAGGAAGAAGTTAAACAGATGATTAGTGATTTGGTTGATGGTGCTGATGATGCCCTTGATACTCTTAAAGAGTTGGCAGAGGCATTGGGTAATGACCCCAACTTTGCAACTACTATCACTAATAAATTAACCGACCTTCGTACTGCTTTAACCGAAGAGGTTAATCGTGCTAAGGAAGCCGAAGCTGCTCTGGGTGCTGCAGTAGCAGCAGTTCAGGATAACCTCGAATATGGGTTAGACCAAATCAATAAGAAGATTGATACTGTTAAGGCAGACTTAAAAGCCGAAATCGACAGAGTTGAGAAGAAGGTAGATAAGAATGCTGAAGATATCAAAGACCTTGAAGATAAGGTAAATCAAGGTGATGATGAACTTGAGAAAGAATTTAAGGACCTTATCCAAAAGGAAAAAGATGAACGTATTGCTGCCGATAATGAGATTAAGGAAAGTGTAAATGAACTTAAGACTCTACATATCAATGATAAGGCCGCACTCGAGGCAAAGATTGCTGAAGAAACCGCAAATCGTACCAATGCCGATACTGTATTGGATTCTAAGATTAATGAGGAGATCACTAATCGACAGGCCGATACTTTAGCTCTTCAAGGTAAGATTGACCAAGAGAAGGTAGACCGTCATTCTGAGGACCAAGTTCTTCACAATGAAATCTCTAAAGAGGTAACAGATCGTACCAATGCAGACAATGCTCTTCAAGGTAAGATTGACCAAGAAGCTCAAGCACGTACTGCTGCAGACCAAGTATTACAGAACAATATAGATTCAGAGGCTACTACTCGTGCTGCTCAGGATCTAGTTCTCGAACACAAAATCGAGGATATAAAAGAGCAGGGTGTAGAAGACAAAGAACAATTGCTCAATGCTATTGCTGCCGAGGCTGCTGCTAGAGAAAAAGGGGATAAAGATCTTGATGCTAAGAAGGTAGATAAACGTGAAGGTTATTCTTTGACTAAGAATGACTTTACCGATATCCTTAAAGCTAAACTTGATGGCATCGAAGAGAAGGCAAACTACATTACCCATCTCTCCCAGCTTATCAATGATGCCGGTTTCCAAACTGAAGAAGAAGTAAATACGGCTATCCAAAAGATTATTGGTTCAGCACCCGAGGTACTTGATACTCTTAAAGAAATTGCCGATGCCCTTGGAAATGACCCCAACTTTGCAACTACTATCACAAAGAAGTTGGCTGCAATCACAGAACAGGTTAACCAAGAAATCGAAGACCGTATTGCAGGAGACGAGGCAAACAGTGCTGAGGTAGCTGCTGAAGTTCAAGACCGTAAAGATGCCGATACTGCTCTTGAAACTAAACTGAAAGAATATGTAGACAATAAGTCTGCTACTGGTGATGCTGCTCTTGGAGTTGTAAGGGATAACCTTAACAAGGAAATCCAAGACCGTAAAGATGCCGATGCTACAATTCAGGCTAACTTGGATAAAGAGATTGCCGAAAGAAAGACCGCTGATGAAGCTTATACTCAAAGTCTGGCTAACGTTAACAAACGTATCTCAGACTTGGCATTGAGTATGCAAGAGTCTATCAATACCTTGCGTAATGAGCTTACCGAGCAGGTAAATGCCAATACTACGGCAATCGCTACTAACCAACATAATATCGAAAGAAATTCAGAGGCAATCACAAATTTAACTAAGACTGTAGGGGATAACTACAAGGAAGTTAAGGATATGATTAACGAGGAAATCGTTGACCGTACCAATGCAGATAGTGCCTTGAGTTCTCGTATCGATACCCTTAATATCGACCTTAACACTGAAAGAGTAGAAAGGACTGCTGCTGACCAGGTTCTCCAAGTAAACCTTGATAAAGAAGTAGCAGACCGTACTGCAGCTGATAAAGCCTTGAGTACTGAGTTCACTGCTAAGTTGGATAATACTAAGCAGGCTTTGGAATCCGAGGTGGCTAATCTTAACACTAAGCTTGAACAAGAAAAGGAAAATCGTATTGCCGGTGATAATGCTTTGGGAGTTCGTATTGATTCTCTAGAGGCAGGTAATACCGATGCTATGAATGAATTAAAATCAAAGGTAAATGCTAATACTACTGCTATTAATGCAGAGAAAGACCGAGCAATTGCCAAAGAGACTTCTCTTGAGGCCAAGATTGATACCAACCTTCAGAATCATAAAGATGATATGGCTGGTATCAACAAAGATATCCTTACCGAAAAGAATGACCGATTAGCTGGTGATACTGAATTACAGAATAATATCGATAAGGAAGCTACAGAACGTGCTAACCAAGATACCCTTATCAATAATGCTTTGGCTCAAGAGAAGGCAGATAGAATTGCTGCTGACCAAGCCTTAGATTCTAAGAAGGTAGATAAGGTAGATGGTAAGGTACTTTCTTCAAATGACTTTACTGATTTACTCTTTGCTAAGTTGGATGGCATTGAGGAACATGCTAACTATATCACAAAGGTATCTGAATTGTTGAATGATTCGGATTTCCAAAATTCTGAACAAGTAGAGGCAGCTATCCAAAAGATTATTGGCTCTGCTCCAGAGGTACTTGATACTTTGGCCGAGATTGCTAAGGCTCTCGGTGATGACCCCAACTTTGCAGCAACTATGACTGCTAAGCTTACTGAGTTGGAGAATAAGCTTGAAGCTGAAAAGAATCTGCGTGAACAAGGAGATAATACTCTGCAACAGACTTTCACTAACTTAAGTAATACTCTTACTACTACGGTAAATGAGTTGAGAACTTTCGTAACTGAAACTCGTACGGAGCTGTTAACTTCCTTGAATGCTACCAATGCTCTGGTAACTCAGAATGCTGCCAATATCCAACGAAATCTTGAATTGATTCAGGGTATTCAAGATAATATAAATGGTAACTATACTGCAATTACCGATTTGCTGAATAACGAAATTGCTGCTCGTAAGGCTGAGGATATTCGATTAGAAGCAAAGATTGACCAGAATACTTCTGACTTAAATACAGAGAGAGAGGAAAGAAAGGCCGCAGATAAAGTTCTCCAGGATAACATCGATGCAGAAGAAGCTGCCCGTATTGCTGCCGATACAGCTTTGGGTAAACGTATCGATAAAGAAATTCAGGACAGAACCGATGCTGATACTGCCTTAGATAATAAATTCACTAACATTACCGATGACCATGAAGAAAGACTGGTAGCTGAAGAAGGTACTTCTGATGCTTTGCCTGATACCATGGTTACCGATGTTAGTACTGTAACCCGAACAGGTACTCAGCTTTCTTTCAAAGTAAAGACTTCAACCAAGGATAAGGCAAATAACCAATATGGTGAAGAAGTAGAAGCTACCAAGAATTTACTCCCGGTAACTCAAACTCTTGCTGGAGTTATGTCTGCTGCAGACAAGGTTAAGTTAGATGGGTTAGACCCAAATTCTTTAACTGATCTCTCTGCAGCTTCTGATGCTAATAAGGTAACAGTAACCGTAACTAAGGATAACGGTTTGAATGCTGATACTACCGAAACTTTCGATTTGCCTCAGGTATCGGCTACTAAGGCTGGTACGATGACTGCTAAGGATAAGGTTGAGTTAGATAGAATCTCTACGGCTAACTTTGCTCTTGGTGCAGTAACTCCCAATGAAACTACTGTTGGCATAGCTGCTACTAAGACCGTAGTTGAAGATGGTACAGTAGAACAGAATCCTATTACATTGCCTGCCTCTACTGCAGAGAAAGCTGGTGTACAAACTGCAGCAGATAAGAAGCTGTTTGATTCTATACCAGATAATATTATTATCTTATCTGGTGATAAACTCGTTGAGGTAGGTCAACAAAGCAGTCATGTTACTTTAACTCATAATTTCTCTTCTAAAAAAGAAGAGGGTATTTATACTCATGAGCCTGAAGATTATAAGACTACTCATATCCCAGCAGCTACTACAGAGAAAGCTGGTGTAATGACCGCCCAAGATAAAGTTAATCTGGATGAGACATTACCCAATGCTATTGCTCAAGAGGTTCAGGACCGTAAAGATGCTATCGAAGCTTTGGACGGTAAATCAGAAGCCGCTCTTGCTCAAGAAGTAGCTGATAGAAAAGCTGCAGATACTGCTTTAGATACCAAGTTTACTAAAGCTGTAAACGATGAAGCAACTGCTCGTACTTCTGCTGATACTGCATTGGGTGCAAGGATTGATAAAGAGATTGCTGATAGAACTGCGGCAGACACTGCCCTTGATACTAAACTGCAGAATAACATTAACACTCTAGAAGCTAAGCATGATGCCTTTGTAGCAACTAAGGGTAAGGCTGATGGCTTTGCTCCATTGGATGGGAATGGGTTAGTACCTGCTAACCATTTGCCTTCATATGTAGATGATGTACTTGAAGTATATGCTACCTATGATGTAAGCCCCACTGGAGGTCTTACTAATGTTCAATTGTATACGGATGCAGGTCACCAAACTCCCGTAGTTGGAGAATCTGGTAAGATTTATATAAATGTTGCCGATGGTGAACCTCCATACCAATTCCGTTGGTCAGGTACTAAATTCGTAGACAGTAATACTTCGTCTCTTATCATTGGGGAAATCGCAGGTACTGCTTTCGAAGGTAGTAGAGGTAAGCATCTTGAGGATGTGGTATCTAGCATGCCTAAAAATTTAATTAGTAAGGTTTCAATAGCTAACAAAAATAAGCGTAATGTTATTATCTTATGTAACTATTCTGCTACGGATGGTCAAGGGCATTACATTGATAAACCCGATGGGATGGTAATCCCTCTAACTCCAGCCACTACTAAAGAAGCTGGTCTGATGGATGCCGATAGTGTAATAAAGCTTAATCAAACCTTACCAGATGCTATTGAAGCTGAACAAGAGGCCCGTATTGCAAAAGATAATGCTCATGATACCTTTAATAGTTCTCTTCCAGGAATTATTCTTACTGGATTCACTCTTACCCATAATTCAACTAATGTAAGAGCTACTCTTAATAATAAAACTAAGAGTGCAGATGGTAAGACTTATGAAGGTGCTACAGATTTAATTAGAGATATACGTGCAGCAACTAAGACTACTGCAGGTGTAATGACTGCAGCAGATAAGACTAACTTGGATAATACCGTACAGGGGTTGGCAAATGAGATTACCAATAGAACTAATGCCATCAATGCTCTTCGTACAGAATTGAAAACTTACGTTGACGATTTGATTGCCGATACTGGTTCAGATGTAACTGCCTTAGAAACTAAGGTAAATAATCACATTGCCAATAAATCTAATCCTCATACAGTTACTAAAACTCAGGTTGGATTGGGTAATGTTAATAATACTTCTGATGCAAATAAGCCAGTATCTACTGATCAGGCTGCTGCTATTGCCGATGCTAAGGCTGCAGGTACTGCTGCTCAGACTTCTATCAATAGTCATGCAGGTAGAAAGGATAATCCTCATACAGTAACTAGAGCTCAATTGGGATTGGCAACTACTGACCAGGTAGTATTTGCTAAGACTACTGCTCCTTCCGGTTTCTGGAAAGAGTCTTCCGATGAAAGATTGAAATCTAACATCAAACCATTAACCCATACTTTGGAACAGATTTGCAGTATACCTACAGAATCCTTTATCATGGATGGTAAGGAAGATGAAGGTACCATTGCACAAGGTTTGGAAGCAGCAGGGTTTAACCATTATGTGGAAGAAGACCCAAGAACTAAGGATTCAGTTCCTAATCCTGAGGAATTCGAAACGGTTGTTATCGACGGTGAAGAATATGTATTGGTAAAACAAGTTAAGTACCATAAGATGTCTACTCTGGCAATCGAAGGTATTAAACTTCTTTACGAAGAGATTAAGGCTTTGAAGGCCGAAATCTCAGAACTCAGAAATCTTAAAGATGTAGATTAATATGGGAGAGATAGCAACATGGAGTGCTGTCAAAACTAAAGTAGGCCTTGGTAAGACAGGTAATGACTGCCCTACCAAGGCTGAATTGTTAGCACTCGCCTCTACAGGAACGGGGGAAAGTTACGTTGGCTTGGAAATCTCCAATGCTAGTTCCTATGGTAATAACGAGGCTGTTAAACTCGAAGATATTCATAAGGTAACTTATAAGTATACATTCACTTTGAGATACTCCAGTATAAGTTTTGATGCTTTAGGTAACCCCAGTAGTTCTAATTTTGGTTTTGAGTTTACCAGTACGAAGCAGAAATATTGGGATAATGTAGCTAATGGGTCTGCTGTTAGTGTTAATTACGTAATAAACAGTAAACCAAGTTGGATTACTAACTATAGTAAGCCGGCAGATGGAAAGCCTTGGAAAGCTTCAGAGAATCTAGACCTAACCTCAAGGTCTGGTAAGGGGTTGGCTACTCAATCTGAATCTGGTAAAACCGTGGAATTCACATTTACCCAGGCAGCAGCATCTCAAAGTTGGTCTCAAACATTCTCAGTGAATCCCACTTCTCTGTCTTTTGGGGCAACTGGAGGAACAAAAACATTTACTGTAACCTCTTATAAACAGGAATACCGAAATGGACATACCTATGGTAATCAAATTCCCTTAAGTTATACCAGGGCTAATACCGGAGTTACAGGTACTGGTACTTCAGTAACTATGGCAAATAATACTTCTACTTCGGCAAAGTCGGGTAGTGTAGTATTAACTCAGGCAGAAACCAATAAGAAACTAACTATCAGTTGTTCTCAATCTGCAGGTTATAGAACCTATAGTGAAATCACTGCAAGTGGAGGAAGTGTATCCGATATACCTGCAAGTGGAGGAAGTAGAAGTTCATTCTCAACTATGCCCTCATATTCTCAGACTTGGGGATGGAATGGTTCTACAACTGGAGGAGGCACAATTACAAGCGGTGCTAGTATTAGTTATGGTACTGCAGTTAGTGCAGGTTCTTTGGGAACTACAGTTAAATCTAGAACCCAGGTAGGAACACTTACCGGTACCCTATCACTAAATGGTAAAACTAAATCTGTAAGTGTACCAGTATATCAAGCAGCAAATGAATTTACTGGGTATACTTATGGCTCTTGGAGTGTAAGCTTAACGGCAAATTCCTATACTATCGGTAATACTGGAGGTAGTGTAACTTTGTACCCAAGTGCAAGCAGACCAAGGTATGCTAATTATACCTCAGGTTCAAGTACAAGGGATGGTTCTGATAGTGCTACTCCAAGTTTAAGTACTAGCGGTACCTCAGGATTTAGTCTATCAGGTACTACACTTAGTGCTTCTGAGAATACCAGTACAAGTAGTAGGTCTATTAGAGTTACTGCTTCTTATGAAGGTGCTTCCGATTATGTGAATATCACTCAGGGCGGTGCAAGTGTATCTTATAATTATTATTTTAATTGGAATGGTGTTGGTGCAAGTGAATCCATTAGCCATGCTGCTTCAGGGGATACTTTATCTAAGGCTTTTATATCCTATAAGAAAAAAGTAATTAATGGTTCCGAAACTTCAGATACTTATGATGTAGGCGTAAGCTTATCTGGTGCTCCGTCTTGGGCTACCGTTTCAGCTAGTAGTGGTAAGGTAACTAGTAAAGCTTCAGAGAACGTCGAAGAATCCTCAAGATCTGCTACGGTTACAGTTACACAAAATGAATCAGGTAAGAAGATTAGACTCGCCATTAATCAATCTGCTGCGAAGATTACCTATGAATACGTATTCAAACTATCACAGATTTAATTTACAACACCAGGATATTTTTATATGAGATAATTAACTTTATTATTAATTTCTAAATCCAAAGCATTATGGGAGTAGAAGTAAAAGGTGCTGGCGATGGCGTTGTAATTGCGGATAGAGGCTGCAATGATAATTGTTGCTGTGGTAATCGTAATTCTGGCTGGGGCTCCGGTTGGGGTGCTGTTGGGGGTGCATTGGTAGGTGGTGGCTTTGGTGCGGCTGCAGTTTCTGTATGGGACAAAATCAATGATACTAAAGCTGACATTCAGAAGGTAGAGTCTACCGTTCAGGAAGCAAAAGCAGGTATCTATAAAGATATCTCTGATGCTGCCAGAGGAGTAACTCAAGAAATCAGTGGAGTTGCAAAAGATGTTGCCGGTGTAGGTAGAGAAATTCTTAACAACCGTTTCACAACCGAAAGAGGTCTTTGTGATCTGGGTTACAAAACGAATTCGGATATCCGTGATTCCCGTGACCAAATGGGAGCAGGCTTCAACCGGGTTATGGACCGCCTTTGCCAAATGGGGTTTGAACAACAGAATTGCTGCTGCGAAACTAAAGGCTTGATTAAAGAAGTAAAATCAGACTTGGCTCTTCAGCTGGAACGTTGCTGCTGTGACCTCAAGAATGGACAACAGGAAATCAAATGTCTCATTGAGAACACTGCAAAGGACCAGGAGATTGCCCGTCTGAATCGAGTGGTAGATGCCCAGAGAGACCAGAACATTATCAACCAAGTGGTTGCAGCTCTGAAGACTACTGGAGGTACTACAACGGCATAACCAATTGTCATACCAGGATGATTAGAAAGGAGTACATCTATCAGGGGTGTACTCCTTTTTTCATTTTAACCACTTGAACTAAGGAATTATGGAAAAAGAACAACTCACCGAATTTAAGATACAGTTAGCTCTACCGGCTCCAAATATAGAGATTGCACAAGAAGTAGCAAACAAAGCTCAGGTACTCATCGATCAATTTGGATACTATCAATTCTTAAACCTGGTAGACTTCATGCAAAAGAATCCGGGTGCAGTTTCATTTGGTTTAAATTTAATAAATAGAAAATGATTATGGACGAAAGAACATTGATTTTCCAAAAGTTACAAAAGGGTGAAGTAATCTTTACCTTAGAGAAAGACAGAAGGTCTGGTTATCCCATTTTCGATACCGCAAAGATTGTAAAGGTAGGCGAGAGTAAACCCATGGCATCCGGTACTAAAGATGGCTTTGTTAATAGTATCGAATTAGTGATCCAAGATTCTGTATCACAGCTTACAATATACCTACCTTCACAATCCGATGAGGGTATTTATAATGGGGTATATTATACTACCGATATAGTGAATATAATTAATGAGGTTACTATGCAAAAACAAAATGCCTTAAATATACTTAACAATCGACCAAAGTTTGAGGCAGTTGTTTCTGAATGTGATAATATTCTCAATTCAATTAATCAATCCCAATCTGCTCAAAGTAGACCTGCTCCGGAGTTTGATGAATTTCGGCAATATATAGATCAACGGATAATCACGCAAGAAACTCTTTTACAAAGGATTGCTCAGGAGTTGGGATTAGATAAACCCAAATAATAAATAAGAATTATGCCAAGTAAGTCGGTTAATATTACACTATCGACTCCAATTGGTCCTCTAGAAATATACGTAGATAAACGAGAACAAGCTCGTGCAGAAAGGTTGATTGCCAAAACTCCAAGTATCTTAACTGAGGGTTATGCGAAAGGTACAGAAAAGTTTGGTAATCAACTTCTTCGTATAGTAAGACGAAGTTTGAATACTGGTGTACCTCCAAGGGGTTCCGGAGTATCTTGGCCACCACATGCTCCTGGTACCATAAAGAAGTATGGGGACCATACCATGCTAAATCTTACAGGGCAATATGCCAGGTCAGTTACTTTAGTAAAGGGTAAGAAAAGAACTTTCGTTGGTTTACCAATTGGAATCAAGAAGATTACCTATACGGGTAAGACTTCAAGAAAAACTTTGAATCAGATAGCTATCATGTTAGAGTATGGTAGCAGAGATGGTAATTTACCACCTCGTCCTCTTTGGAATCCTGCATTTAAGGCTGCTACTGGAAAAGCTGCCTTACAAAAGGAAATACGTAATGAAATTAGAAAAGAAATAAGGAGGGTTATATAATGGCAGCAGATTTCGAAATATCATCCTTATCCGGAACTGGTACTGCAACTATTAGGGTAAAGCCTAAGGCAGTAAACGAAGACATGAATAATATAAAAGAGCAGGTTCTCAAGGTAGTAGTTCAGGGTGTAGAAAGGGAAGTAACTCTGGTACAAAAGGCCGCTCCTAAAATAGTAGAGACCTGGGGAACTTATTTTAGTATCACTCCAGAAACTACTTCCCATACTTTCGATGGTACTAAAAGGGGTGAGACCCTAGAAATAGGTGTATACAGTTACCAACAGAAGTTTATCGATAATAAGCCTCAAGATGAATATCGTGCTGTAGATTGGAAAGTTGAAAGCTCCTCAGATTGGTTAGAGGTAACCCAAGAAATTGGAGAAGCTAATGCCGCAGGTAAGCTTACTATCAAAACTAAATCTACTAATCAAGAACATAACCCCAGTAACTATGACCCCTTGGAAAGAACTGCTATAGTTAAGATTATCTCACAGCAAGAACCTAACACTGAGATAGTTTTAAATATAACTCAATCTCCAGGTACTAGAACTACTAAGTATGGCTTTGAACCCACTCCGAATATACCATTTCCAATTGGTCAAAATACTAGTACTGCTCAGATTAGTAATGTAAAGGGTTATCGGTATTACCTTATCAACGGTACTCAAGTTGCTAAATTTGTAAAACAATTTAAGATAACTGATATAAGTAAGACAATAGATGGTCAATTCCTTGGTATAGGAATTGGTTCAGACCCCATACCATTTAAAGTATGGCTTACAGATTATCCTTCAAATATTGCTACTCAATGGGTTAGTGAATTGAATTGTGTTGGTCATTTACAAACTATAATGAGTGGTTTTGGGGGTATTTATGTAACTTATAATGGATATATCAATGACAATGGTAATCAGAGTGTTCAATTAGATATTAGATTAGGACTTTAATGGTAAACTCAGAAGAAATAGTAGAAAGAACTTTTTATATCTCTCTACTTAGTACAATGCTGGAAATGGGTCTTACCTTAAATCCCGAAGACTTCTTGCCCTTGTCTCAAGAAAACGAAAAAAGGTTTCAAGAGGCAATTAAGGGTATGAAGAAGTTTATACCTCTTTTTGGTATAGGGAATAACCAAGTAAAAGGCCCAAAGACTCTCCCAAGAATAACCATAGAATTACAGGGTTATTATGCTGGAGATATTGGTGTGAATAAATACATCATTGGTGATAAACTTGAGGATGGTAATTATCAAGCTTCAGAGTTTCCTTATGAAACCAAAGATATTACCATAGATGTACATCTAGTTTCTCAAACACAAGCCGATATGAGATTGCTACATACAATCTTATATACTGGCTTACCTGCTAGAGGATACGTAAGACCATACTTCAATGATTTAGAGGAATGGGAAAAGGGCAGGCTTGCTCCCACCGGAAACCTATTCATTGAGATTGGTAATTATTATGACCATCCAGATGTAGAACATGGTATACTTGAGAAGGTATACACTTATGTATGTAAGGACGGTATTCTTCCAGAAAAAGCTTTGGGAGAAGGTACTCTTACACCTATCAAGGATATATCAGTTCTTATTGGATTGTTAGAACAAAACGAAAATGAAATGTTAGAGTTAAAAGTACCTAAGGTATAGGTACAATACTCTAGGGTATAAATTAAACAAGTAATTAACTTTAATCACAATAGAATTATGCCAACTTCACCTCATGTTGATTTTAAGTTTAAGAACAACAATGTTCTTCAAACTACTCCTATGTTAGGAGTTTCTTGTGTATTGGCTAGAACTACTAAGGGCCCTTATGATGACCCATCAGAAATCATCTCTACATTCTCTCAGTTCCAAAGAATCTATGGTTCTGAAATTGTACCCGATGGTTCTGTATCAAATATCGAAAAGGCTTTGCAAGGTGGTTCTAAGCTTCGTGTTATTCGAGTGCTTGGTAAGGGAGCTACTCAAGGTACAGTAGCTGCAACTGCAGGTAAAGCTAAAACAGTTGCTAAATCCGAAGAGGAAGGTATAGTACCTGCTTCTGCTACTCCAGACCCTGCTACTCCTGCAGCATTGATAACCATTGCTTCTGGGGGAACTACTTATAGTTTGGGATTGGTAACCAAAGGTTATGGAGACCCCATCGGTAGTACTGATACCTTCCAGGTAGGTTTCTATAAACAATCCAATACCTTGTATTATAGAATCTATTCAGGCAATGGCCAGGTACTTGAACAAGGTCCGGTAGTAACTTATAAAACTGCCGATGATAACAATAATACTTCGGTAGATTACCTTGCTCTTAGTGCCTTTGCTAAGAACTCAGAGTATATCAAACCGGTAGTAGTTGCTGGTTCATCCTTTGAGAATTTAATAAAATGGCTTACCGATAGTGTAGATGGTACAAAAAATGCCGTTACTGTAACAGTTGGGGGAGCAGCTCCTACTGATACAGAGAAGATGTTTACCGGTACTGTAGGTAGTGCTGGAACTACACCCACTGCTGATGAGTGGATTGCTTCTCTGGACTTGGTAAGGGATTATACGGATTTCTATCAGTTACTCATTTCTCATATTTCTCAACACCTTACTGCTGATGCTGATGTACTCAAGGTATATAAGGCTGCTGCAGATATGGCAAAAGAGTTGATGGAATGGGTACTGTATATCGAAGTTCCAAAACACTTGACCCATTATACTCAAGGTACACAACCCAGAGATTACAAAGCTCAGGTTACTTGGGTACAGACTTGCCTCGGTACTGTAGGTAACTCTAAGTACATTGCTTATTTTGGTGGTGGCCTTAAGTACTACAACGAAAACGGTAACCTTCAGGATTCCGATGTAGTGGGTACCATTGCAGGTTTGGGAGATGCTTCTGCTACTCAATACGGTCCTTGGAAATCCTTTGCTGGTATGAACCGGGGAGTTATTGGAGATGCCGTTGGACCAGTATGCCCAAATTATGGTTCTCCTTCTCGATATAATGAACTGAACACACTTGCTCAGAATTGTATCAATGAGATGGTAATCAAAGATACTCCCGATGCAGGTAAACAAACCATGCTATGGCATTGCTTCTCTTCTCAGGTAAAACAGGATTCAGAAAGATTCCTTTCAATCGTAAGATTGAATTTGTATTTGAAGAAGTTCCTTCGTCCCGTATTTAACAAATACCTGGAAGAGCCCAATGTTTGGAGTACTTGGAAAAGAATTTGGTTGGAAGTTAAACCTACATTAGATTCTTTGGTAGATGAAGATGCCATGACAGAATATACTTGGATGGGTGACCAGGATGCAACTTCTTGGGATGATCTTTCCGTAAATAACGAATCAGATGCCCGTCAAGGTAAGTACCGTGCTATCCTTAAGTATAAAGACGTAGTTCCTATGCAAGAGGTAACTATGGAGATTGTAATTGATGCTGCTTCTAAGTCGGTATCAGTTGTAGAAACAAGTAATAACCTATAAACATATAACGATGGGAGCAAAAGTAAAAAATCCACGGAAGAAATTCTTGTGGAGTATCATGTTCCCCAAACACCCTATCAATACTTATCTATTCCAAAGTTGTACTTTGCCTGATATTGAGATTGACCAGGTGGCTCATGGGGATGTCAATAGAGATGTTAAAACTGCTGGTAGGGTTACTATAGGTAATCTTATCGTAGAGAAACTTATGACTACTGCAGGTTCAGATACCTGGCTTCATGACTGGCTCTATTCTTGCCAAGACCATATAGTTGGTGGTGGATTAGTACCAAGCCAATATTGGGAAACGGCTATTGTAAACGAACTTGCCGAAGATGGAGTTTCGGTTCTTAATACCCACGTCTTCGAAGAGGTATGGCCATGTAAGATTACCGGCTTAGACTTGGACAGAATGGCTTCAGAGAATACCATAGAGTCCATAGAGTTCTCGGTGGGTACTGCAGACAAATACTAATTTCTTAGTCTATTTTCACTAAGATTCGGTGGAGGGGTGGGATTCCTGTGATAGGAGCTCACCCCTTTCTTGTTGTTATACGGAGTACTATGAACATTTGTAAACATTAAATATATCAAAGTTATGGAATTTAGAACATTTAGATTTACCGGACCCTCTGGTTTCGAATATGAAATTAGAGAGCAGAATGGAGCTGATGAAGACATTCTCAGTAACCTTTCAGACATGAAAACTTTAATGAACCTTACCAAGTTCATTGCAGCAATCATAATTAGAACTAATGCCACTCCTAACGGTAAGCTAACCGTTGATGATGCTCTCAATCTACCAGTCAATGATCGCTATGCAATTATTTTCAATTCTCGTATATTCTCACTGGGAGAGGAAGTAGAATTTGAATATGACTGGGGTAAAGAGAACGGTGGTAAAGTTACTTATGGCCAAGACCTTCATGAGTTCCTTTTCGATTATTCAGAAGTACCCACTGATAATAAGGTATTTGATGAAAAACCAGATGCCATCCCTTATTATCCAAAGGGTATTCAATTAACCGGTCATGAATATCTTCTTTCATCGGGCAAGAAAATCAAATTTGATTGTATGACTGGTAAGGGAGAACAAGAGTTCATGAAGTTACCCTTGGATAAACAAACTAAGAATGCCCCCTTACTTTGTCGGAATCTCTACTTAGAAGTAGACGGTAATTGGGAGAAGGTAGAAAACTTTACTCCATTTACAGCAAAAGATATGGCTGAGATGAGAAAATATATCCTATCTATTGACCCTATTTTCAAGGGTGAATCTCATATCACTAATCCCACAACGGGAGAAGAGAGAACCTATCCTATAGTTTGGGCACCAAATTTTTTCTACCTGACGGAAGAGTAATGTTAGAGAGTGATTTTGTTTATATCACCAGAGCCGAGATAGCCTTAGACTATTTCGGCTTTTTACGTCTTCCGTATAGAATCAGGAAAATATTTAAGGAAATGGCCGAACAATATTATAAACAACTAAAGAAAAGAAAATAAATTATGAATACCAGTAGGAGTATAGTAGAGGTCGGTGTTGCCATGGTTTTAAAAGACCGATTCTCTCAAGAGGCTGGCAAGATATCCGGGTCATTCAGAACAATGATGAATGATATGAATACCTGGAATAGAGGTATACAGATGTCAGCTTCCAATACAATGGACTTCGGAATGCAGCTCGTAGGGGGAATGGCAAGGGCCTATAAATACTCTGCGGGTGTTCAGAATGAAGTTTGGACTGCTTCGAAAATTGCTGGTGCTACCATTGCAGAACAAAGGGAGATGTTACAATTGGCAAAGGACGTCAATGAGATAACTCCTCTTACTGCTTCGGATGTTGCATCAGGACAAAGATACCTGGCTATGGCAGGTAATAAATTCGATGCTATTAAGGAAATGATTGGGCCAGCATCTAAGCTGGCTTCAATCTTTACAATGCCAGTGGGACAGAAAGGTGGTGTAGCTGACTTGATGACCAATATCATGTCAATGTACCAAATCCCAATGACAGAAGCCGCTAGAGTAACCGATGACTTATATACTGCAGTTACTAATGCAAATATATCTTTAACAGACTTAGCCCAGTCCATATCTTATGCAGGAGCAGATATGGCAACTGCTGGAGTAGACCTCCGGCAAACAGCTGCTGCTATTGGTGTATTGGGAGATATGGGTATACAGGGTTCTATGGCAGGTACCTCACTGGCTAATATGATTCGTTACCTACAACTCTCTCTTGTTAATCAAAAAAAGAAAGGCTATAACGCTTTAGCAGACTTGGGCTTAAGTCCCGATGAATTCTTCGATGCTCAAGGTAACCTTATAGACCTTTACACTATCTATCAGAAATTTGCCAAGGCGGCAGTAGACTTACCTTCACGGATAGAAACACCAACCTTCTTCAATATCTTTGGTGTTCGTGGTAATCGAGGCATGCTTCCAGTACTTAGAGATATTGCTTCTGGTAGAGATAAGATGGGTAAGATACTTGCAACCTATGACCAAAACATGGGGGCAGTAAATAGACTTAATGAAGAACGTCTTAAAACTGATGCGGGTGTTATCGACCAATTCGAATCAAGTATAGAGAACTTAACAGTTACTGCAGGTGCAGCTTTGGGTAGAATCTTTACTCCAGTACTAAACGTAGGTAACTCTATAATCAAGGTAATAAATTCTATAGCTGAGACTTGGGTAGGTAGCTTTGGCCTTAGAGTTGCGGCTACTGGAGTAGTAGTGGGTACTATAGTTGCAGGTTTCAATACTGTAAGAGGTATCATTAGGTCTGTTGGGTATTTACAGACTATTGCTACTGCTTCTACCGAGGGTATGTCTGCTGCTGCAATAAAAACCAATACCCAATTTGCCATTATGGAGGCTCACATGGTAAGCATGGTTAACCTTATGAGAACCATGGTTCAGCTTCAGATGATGTCAAGCGGTATTGGTATGAATTCTGCTGGTAGATTTTATAATACTAAGAATGGCAGATATGTTAAAACTCCTAATCCCGGAGTACCCTTAGCAACTACTATGGCTGGTAATTTAGCAGGTGGTGCTATGATGGGAGCAGGGGCCCAAGTTGGTAGTCAAGTGGCTAAGCAAGGTGCTATAAAGGGGCTGGCTTCCGTAGGAGGTAGGCTTTTGGGTCTACTTGGTGGACCTTGGGGATTAGCAATTACAATAGGTCTTCCATTATTAATCGAAGTTGGTAGCAGACTCATAGATTCAGTAGATAGGAATACTAATGCCCAAGATAAAGAGAAAGAAGACCCAACTACCATTAGAGCTCAGAATGAAGAAAGATTTATTAATGCTGTTAGGTTAGCTATTAAAGAAGGTATGAGAGATTCTCGTATCAATATCTCAGTAGATGGTCAAGCAGTTGGGGATTATGCTCCAGGTTCTCAACAGGATTTTACTGGAGCCGCATTTGTAATGGGAATATAAAACTAAAACACTATGGCTAGAGTATTAAATAAAGCAGCAGGTAAGATTGTTGAAAAGTACAATGACCTTACAAGAGATACAGCAGGTGTTCTTACTGGTCCCCTAAATAAATTATGGAGAGCTCGGATATTACTCAATCGAACTATCTCTACTCTTCCAAAGGATGATTCTCAAAAGGGTAAACTCTATAACCCAAATGGGGTAATTGGAGAAGCTCAAATATCATCTAAGAATCCAATCTTAAATAAACAACTCCAGGCTAAATGGAGAATGGAATTACAATTCCCAAGGTTAGAAGAAGGTGAAGGAGTAGACCCGGCAAAGGGGAATAAGAATACTACTAATTACAGAAACTTCGAGGCTAAAGCAGATGTTATATATCAGAATGAAGTAAGGATATATAACATGACTGTTAACCCTACTCAATATATTACCCTACAGAATAGACCTCCAGAGATAGACTTCCGAGGAGAAACTACCTGGGCAACCATTAAATCCATGGGTCGCAATGTACCAATGTATCATTTTACGGGTGCTGAGGACATCATTCAATTTAATATATCTTGGTACTGTAATGACCCAGAAAATCCCGAGGAGGTAATCAATAAATGTAGGTTATTAGAAGTATGGTCTAAGTCTAATGGTTACCAGGCTGCTCCTCCGATTGTTAAGATTGAGTGGGGGGATTCTGGTATATTTGATAACCACAATTATATCCTTACTTCAGCAACTTATACTCTGAAGAACTTTCAGAATGGTTATCGAATAAGGGTACCTGGAAAGCCAGCTACTTTTGGTAATGGTAGGTTATTACCTGCAGCAGCAACTCAAGAATTGATTTTCAAGAGAGTAAGTGCATATAACTTATCCTATGGAGACTTTATAAATTCTGATTCACTTAAAAAGACGGGAGGTATTAAATATGATTGATGTTAACCAATATCTAAAGGGAGCTAGCCCATATAATAATGCCTATGCTCTGAAGTATAACGATGGAGATTATTCCTTAGAGGCTAAACCTCCAATAGTACCAGAATCTCCCAACGATATTCAACATACTGTTAAAGATGGAGAAACCCTACAAAATATTGCTTTCAGGTATTATGGTGATTCGGGTAAGTGGTACATCATAGCTGAAGCTAATAAGATACTGAATCCTTTTAAGGAATTAGAAATGGGAACCTTAATAAGAATACCGACTTATGGCAGCTAAACAGAAACCCATATTATATAAGGGAATGGGCCAACCTTATTTGGCTCTTTTCAATTTTGGAGGTATGCCTATAATGAATCCTATTACAGGTATACCCCTTGGAGCGTATATAAGTACCTGGATTTATAGATATAATGAAGAAAAAGAAAACTTGGCTACCCTTACTTTCGATACGGGTAATCCTGATACTGTAGACATTGCCGAGATTCAAGAGAACCAAAACATTTGCCTTCAATGGGGATATATATACCCAGATGGTCAATTTATATCAGGACCCATAAAAATAATTAAAGTAAGGGAGTTCGAGGCAGTATTTGACTCTACAGGTACTCATGTAACTATTAAGTGCATTGACTCTTCAGGAGATTTAAGATATCAACCAGCTTATGTCCATTCGGACATGGAAGGTTATAAATTATCTACTTATTTAGACAATGGCTGTGGGAATGCTACTGGTGTAATCATAGAAATATTTCAGTAATGGAACAACAGATAATAAGTAATAAAGTATACGAGTCACTACAAGTACCTACAGAGAATACCCGTACTACTACTGGTAAAGTACTCTATGCTAACAAATACAGTGGTATAGCTGAAGTAGCTATGCCAGAAGATTTGAAAGCTTTAATTGATAGTGACTTTGGATTGGTGGGCAAGAATGTCTTAGTTCAATTAGAACAGAAGATGAAAGGGTACACTAATGGGCCATGGTATGTAGATTCAAGGGATGGCGTTATCTATATACATAATCGGAAATTCCATGAAGAACCGGTATGTACTTATACATATCAAGGAGAGAATGGGGAAGTACTTAGAGTATCTTTTGCTACTCAGAAAATAACTAAAAGGGTTAAAGCAGTATTAGCCCCATCCCTGGACCCTGATAGTAAAGACTTATCAGTATTATCGACTAATATAAACGAGCCAGAGGATAAACCTCCATTAGCTTTAAGACCCGTGGTGGCTCAGGTGGATAATACTATGGTGTCTAATTTTACTGGCAATGGATTTGAAGATTACAGAAGTCACCCCACTACACCAACTGAGGTAATAGATGCTTGGGATACTCAGCTTCAGTATAATATGGAAAAAACTGCCGAATACAAAAAGAGAGTAGAGGAATATGAAGCAGTTGGTCCAGTAGGTGCTTATGAAGCAGGTAAGCAAAGAAAATTTGATGAGATGTCTACCGAAGAAGTACGAGCCACCATTAATCAAGCAGCTAATGAGTTACCAGACGATAAGAAGAATGCTCTTAAACAAGTATTAAAGAATTCTAAGAATGGTAAAGAATTAGAGGCTAATCTTAAGAAGCTATTAGAGTACGAAAGATACCTTTTCGAAGATGAAGATGGCATGGAGTTTATGGTAGAAGAATACGTAGACCCGTTGGATTATGACCCGGAAGGTTATGCTTCTAAACAATCAGGAGCAGGAGTAGCTTCTGGTATTAATTTCCAAATGGGGGTACTACCTGCATCAGAACGAGGATTCAAAGCTTTAGATAAAGACCCCTATACCGAAGTACTATCCGGTATGGAAATCGATTATAATAAACATTATGGCCAAGGTCAATACGGTAAGAAGGTTAAGGTAAGGCATATGAAAAGGGTAAATCTTAAGGTACCTCTTTATAAACTTTATCATAACTTATTCAGTAGATATGGAGGTGCTGATAAATATGCTTGGGCAGCTAATGCTAATGCCAACGGTGGTTTAAAGCAAACTGAGAAAAGGTTAGTATGTCAACTCCAGGTAGTGGGTAGACCAATGCTAGCAACTTCTCAAGTAATACGTATAGATAATGTAGGGAAACGTTGGTCAGGGCTCTGGTATATAAAACAATGTACTCATTCTATGGACGCTGGTCAAGGGTATATAACCAATATGGAATTAGTAAAGAACAATTCCAAGTCTGGCTCTGTAACTTCTAAGACTGACCTATCTACTCAAAACATTGTAGCCAATGATGCTAAAGCTAATGCTAAAACTACAAAGGGGCAAGATAAAAAAGCCCTGAGTACTTCTCAGAATCTTAATCTTAACTTTACTTATAATGAGAAGGTATATTACAATGAGCATTTCTTGAATGATAAGGGGGACATAATTGATATCAAGGGTCAAGCTGAGTTCATTCGAAAGAAGGCTTATTATACCGAAGTAAATGCCGATAATCCTCAAGCCTTAGCAGAAGGTATAGTATTATCTACAGGTAATACAGTTACCTCTAAGGGCAAGTTAATTCCTGGTAAGATATCAGTTAAACAAATCCAAGTGCCTGAAGATTATGGGGTTAAGTTTAATTATATGGCCATAGCTAATCGAGTATACCGAGACATAGCTAAAAGGCATAAGCGAATAGCAAGTCAAATCTATGTAGAAAAATAAGGATATGAGTTACGAAACAGCAAAGATAATAACCGACGAAGGCTTAGAGGGTCTTGGTCGGTATTACTCTGTTTATCGAGGCATTGTTATTGATAATGACGATGTAGAGAAACATATGAACAGAGTAAAGGTATGTGTTCCAGAGGTAATGGGAGGAGTATTTGCTTGGGCATATCCTAAAGGACAACATGGCTCAATTAGTTCTGGTTTCAAATTCTTAGCTCCTAAAGTGGGGGATACAGTATTCGTTACTTTTGAATTTGGGGACCCAACTAAACCTCTCTGGGAATACCATGGCTGGGGAATGAGTCAAATACCCCAACCTCTGGATGGCCCCAATAAAATGGGGATAGTTACTCCTGAAGGAAACTTAATAGTAATAGATGATGATAACGGGGAACTTAATTTACATTTCAATGGACCTGTAAATGTTCGTTCGGAGAAAGAAATAGTAATAAATGCCGATGGGGATATAAATGTATCATCTGGTGATTCAGTGATACTTAATACTGGAGAAAATGGTGGAGTAATCAATATTTTTCAATTAACCGAAAAATTAAATCAAACCATCAAAGAACTAGAACAACTTCGTAGTATGTTCAATTCTCATGTACACTCAGGTGTAACTACTGGACCAGGTTCTTCGGGTCCAACTTTAACTCAAGTAATTAAACCTTTCTCACAATTCGTTGTAGACGATTATGAGGATAAAACCTGCATACACTAATGGAAAAGAATTACTTTACAGACTTAGTTGGTATAGGTGTAACTTACCCTATCCAACTTACAACCAATGAAAATGGTGAAAGAGGTTGGTACCCAGTAAATGGGGATTTTAAACTTATCAGGGATAATATAAGTTCGATATTATATTATATGATAGGCCAGAGATTTCGACAGGAAAACTTTGGTAGTAAACTATGGCAATGTATTGAGGAACCAAACTCACAAGCCCTAAGTTTTATAATTAAAGAGTTTTTAAAACAAGCCATAGGTGCATGGGAACAGAGAATAACCTTCCAAAATATCACAGTTACTAGAGTTGATGCAAAAATACACATAGAAGTAGCTTATGTAATAAATGGAACAAATTCTAGTCAGTACCTCGATATCACCTATGATAAGTCAGATAATTCATTAAATACACAATAATATGGGAATCACAAATAAATGGCTTAACCCATACCAGAGGTCTTATCAACAGATTAAGGCCAAGCTGGTTGAATCCCTTATGGGGCTCAAGGATCCTCAAGGTCAGAAACTCATAACGGATTATTCGGAGGGGAATATCTTAATTATCATCCTCTCATTGTTTGCGGCAATTGCCGAAGTACTTCACTATTATGTAGATAATATGGCAAGAGAAACCTTCCTATCTACTGCAAGAAGGTATGATTCGGTAGTTAAACATGGAGCTCTGGTAGATTATCATGCTCGAGCAGCGATTGCTGCTACAGTAGATGTAATCTTATCCAGAAGTATTACTGGTAATTCCATTGGAGCTAAATTAACCATACCTCAAGGAACTCTATTTACGGATTCCAGTGGTAACTCTTGGTTATCTGCTAGAGATGTAACTTGGTATTCAAATGTAACCACATGTAAAGTACCTATAATTCAACATGAGAAATATACTGCAAGTGCTCTTAATAATATGCTAATACCTACTGGAGACAGGGTAATAGTTCACCTTGGTACATTGCCTAATGGTAAGTACTATGAACAGGGCTCTATGTCTTTACAGATAGGTGGAGAAACTTGGGTATTGGTAGATACCTTTGCAAAATCAAAGCCAACGGATAAACACTTTATGGTTTCAGTAGATGAAGCTCTTAACCCTTACATAATGTTTGGGGATGGAACTTTCGGTAAGAAACCTGCAGCAGGTGCAAAGATAACCAATGTAGTATTCTATTTAACCAATGGTTCTCAGGGTAACGTAAAGAGTAATACTATTACATCCGTACCCTCAATCATTTCTTCTTCAATCACTGATGCTACTGTAAGTAATGCTTATGATGCTGGAGGAGGTTCAAACTATGAGAACTTTACAATGCTCAAGGAACATATACCTTTGAGTGTAAAGACTCTGGGAGTAGCCATTACTAAGGAGGACTTTGAAAGCTTAGCTATGTTAGTAGATGGTGTAAACAAGGCTAAAGCCGATTATGAATGCGGTAGAAAGCTTACAGTATACATTAGCCCCGATGGTGGAGCTGTTGCATCTTCTGAATTAATAAATAGGGTATACAACCTATTATCTCAAAGGGCACCTATGACTACTTGGTTAAAGGTTAAATCTGCAGGCAAAGTTCAGATTATTCTAGAGATGGAAGTTACTGGTAAGAAGTCCTATAAGACTCCCGAGATACAAACTCAAATTCTTACGGCATTATATAATGCCTATTCTTCGGAGCAAGCTCAGATAGGGGGAAGCGTAAGAATATCTGATATCTATGCCCTGATAGATAATTTATCAACCGTAGACTACCTTCATCTTACTAAGTTCTACATTAAACCCTGGCCTACTACCATTTATGGTAATAAAGAATTGAATCTTGGTCAGTTTAAGTTGAATAAGGCCACTGGTTCTATGACTTATTACATTACCTTCAATTCATCTACTACATTTACAGTACGTTCTGTATCTAATGGGTATATGGCTACTGGTACTGTAGGTAATTCTATACAGGTAATAGATAAGGCTAATGGCTTTGACTTCTCTTTGGATATTCAGAACAATAGTTATCAGTCTGGTTACCGATATTCTATTACGGTATCAGAACCTAATCATGACTATGAAGACCCTGGCTTTAATTTACCAGTATTTGAAAACGCTTCACAATTGACTTTAACCGTAAACGAAATCGTATAATGATAAACCTCAAAAATCTAATCGACTTTTTGCCATTTGAGTATAAAGCTCAAGATACTTATAAGGTAAATGGCAAAGGCATCTTAGAGAGGTTTCTAGAAATTTGTGGAGAGCATTTTGAAGATTACATTACAAAGGATATTGAGAATATATTAGACATTATCGATATAGATAAAGCTCCAGATATGTATCTCAATTTCCTTTGGCAATTCCTTGGAGAAATGCCCTTTGCTTATGGGAACACTATAGATGCACAGAAATGGACAGAGTACTTTAATGGGTTCTACTCTGATGATAAACTTCAAGAGCTATCTAAGCTTTGGATAATACCAAAGGAGGGACCCTTTACATTGACTAGTACTCAAGTAAGAAACATACTGAAGTATTCAGTATCTCTTTTCAAGATAAGGGGTACTTCTGAATTCTTCGAAATAATGATGAGACTGTATGGGTTAACCTGTGTAGTATCTGACCCATCAAAATCGGATAGCTATGATGGTTGGATAAAAGGCCATCCATATTTCGACCAGTATTACCAGTATGACGATAGGTATACTTTCGATAATACCTTCAATTGTTCTCAATGTATACCAGTAACTTTTAGACTTACTGGTCATGGATATACTTCCAATTCTGATGCTTTTAAAAAATTCCGGGAAGCTGTAGAAAGTTTCTTTACCAGATTTATACCTTACCATGTATCTTTCAATATAGATTATGGTTTTACGATAAATGATGGATATTCTATTAAAGCAGAATTAGTAAACCCAGACCAACCCAATCTTATTACTTCAGAAGTAAACGAGGTACTAGTAAGAGTAACCGTAACTTCCGATTGGCACAATGCAGATTTAAGGTACCAAATTTCAAGTGATAAAGTTAATTGGGGTTATACTAAACATGAGAGTGGCTCAGTATTTAGTATACCAAGGGCAGGTACTTATTATTTTAGAAGTGTTGGAGATAACTCTAAAATAACTCAGATTACTGTACAACAAGAAACATATAATCGTTCATACTTTATTTCATGTGAACCTCTAACCGATAGGATAACTCCGAATAAGTTAAAAGTTAGTACCGTAGTAAGAGCTAGAGTAACTTATAAGGGTACACAAAAACTTTGCAATGTACGGTTGGTTGGTACTGACCAAGTAAAAATTTCAGGTTTTACTTGGGAGTTTGATAAGCCAGGTACCTATGTATTTGAAATTGTAGAATTCCCCGTAAAGCAAACTTCTTTTGTTGTAACTCAAGAAGAGATTACCTATAAGGTAATGTGTACACCCTCAGAGTTTAGGGTTGGAGATAGGCAATCTATTAAGGATGCAGTTACTACTCTTACCATAACCTCTAATTATCCAAATTCATTCACTGGAGACCTATATTGTAAGTTAATCGATGATACTAAAATCTTTAAGAATGGAGATAAGTTTGCAGCTAGTAGTTATGGTACCTATAAATTCAAGTGTACTCTGGATAAAAGGGAAACCGATGAAGGTGTAGGTATCTTTGAAGTTGCTTTTGGTAAAACTGCAATCTATCGAATTAGTATTAACCCAACTACCTCTACTCTATATGATGGCTCCGCCAAAACTACAGTAAAGATACAACGTATCTCGGGTAATGGGGATGACTATCGAGTAAGAGTAGTAGAAACAGGAGAAACTTTTGATGCTAGACAAGGCTATGTATATACTACCCATAAAGCTGGTACTTATACTTTCCAATCAGTAGCTTACCCTACTGCTAAGTCTCTTTGGGTAGTTAAGAATGTTCCAGTAGTGTACCAGAATAAACTAAATATAGTTCCTTCGGATATTACCGATAAAAATTGGAAAGAGCCAGATTGGTCATTACCCGAGGAACAAATAGATAGTACTTATGCAGTATATGGGCTAGTTGATGAAACCTCTGCTTGTAGATTCCATCTAGAAGAAATGAAAGATGGTATGAATGTAAGTGGTACTGTAGTTTGTGAAGAAACCGATGAGATATATAATTTGGGGGATGAGATAACTCTTACTAAAGCCGGTACTTATAATTTCGTTGCTAATGATGGTTCTTCTCTAAGGTGTCAGGTAATCCTTGAGGATTATCCTACCATAGTAGAATTAACTATTGACCCAGAGTATGCTGAATTAAAAGGTTCAATAAAACAAGTATCTTGTATAATCAAATGTGTTTCAAATAAACCAGACTTTGATAGTAGGGTTCGTCAAGTTGGTAAGCCTAATACATTTGATGCAGGTGGGGTTGGTTATGAATTTACTACAGCAACTGCTGGAGAGTATGATTTTGAATTGGTTGCTGATACCTCTATAAGAGCTAAGTTTACTGTAGTAGATGCTGACCTTTTAAGTGTTAATCCCCGAAAGTTGGAATGGGCTCATGATGATACTTCCGAGAAGACATTTACCATTACCACTTATAGTAATCAACCTTGGACAATCGAAGAAGTATGATAAAGAGCACAATAGATAATGTAACAGAGACTACTACCAAGTCTCTGTTCAAAACCTCAATGGTGGGTTTATTTGGAGAATGTATACAAATCCTATATGACCTTAGGTGGATGATATTACTAGCAGTTATTCTAATCCTATCAGATTTATGGTTTGGTATATCTGCGAGTAGAGTACAAGGTATAGCTATTCGGAAATCTAGAGCAGGTAGAAGAACTTTAAATAAGTTAGTAGATTACATATGTTATATCCTACTTGGGGCAGTAATTGGGAAAGCCATTGGGGAACCCTATGGAGTAGACCCAATGGTTGTATCTATTACAGTAATGATATTATGTTATTGCTTTGAGATAGATAGTATCTATGGGCATATATGTGAAATACATGGTATTAAGAAACAGTATAGTATCTGGAAGATAATCTTTAAGTTATTTACCTTTAAGTTTAGTGAACTTGGAGAAGCTTTCAGAGATATGGCAGAACAGAAAAATAACTTTAAAAATACGAAGAACAATGAAAACGTACTTTAAGTATGAAGGTATAATCAAATCAAAGGAAGCAGCAGAGGCAATTGCCGCTCCTTCTGGTTTGGGACCATTCTGTGGATTTGGCTCAGCCTCCATAAATGGTAATAGATTAGTAGTATCTCCTCAGGGAGTTTCCGGTAGTAAGTATGCTAACATAATCAAGGATAGGATTATGGCAAGGTACATGGCTAAAGCTTCTGAGGATGGGGAATTACCCGATATAAACTTCGGATGTATTTCAAGAGATGGTTATGTATTTATCTCTGATGAGCAAACCCTTACTATTGAAAACATTCAGGGTACCCAGGGTTCTACAGAAGAGGTATTATTGTTTGCAGTGCATACCATGATATCCGAACCGGTAGATAACCCGGTAGATTTCGTAGCCTATTGGAATGAATCATCCGAAAGCTTCTATGACCTATTTAAGAAGTCTACGGATATTTATTACCCAATACCCGAAGAGAATCGTAATCCAAATGTACTTACTAATGACTCCTATTCCGATTATAATATGACGTTTAGCAATCTTCTAGAAATGGTAGAGACTGCTTGCCCATATTATTCTAATAATAAAAATTCGGTTGTTCTTATAGGAATCTACGGAAAGGGTACCGATGCTATGACCAAGAGAAATGAAAATTTCTCAATTGTTCCATATCAAGGTAAATTCCAAGAGATCCCTTATACTACTGCTACTCACAGTATGATGAAGGAATCCCTCAAGAGAACTGAACAGAACAATAGTGGATTTCCAGTAGTTGATGAATCTGGTAACAAGCTGAACATCAAACAATATATCGATGCTCAATTAGAGGCTCTTAGGAAAGAGTTTGCTGGTTCCCTAAGTACTGCAAATCTCCCGATAGGTTCAATTATACTTTGGGAATCCGATGTAATACCGGAAGGTTGGGCAGAATATACAAAAGCTTCTGGTAGGATAGTTATCGGTTATCAAGCTGGAGGTATTCAAATTGGAGATGAGGTGATGTTACAAAATGTTGGTGATTATTATACTCCTTCTAATGGGAACTTCATAATCAATATTAAGGGAGACGATTTACCTAAACACAGACATGCTCTTGGTGTATCAAATGGGCAACAGGATGATGCTAATAATTGGCAAAATGTTCGTCCTCAATCTTTCCAAAATAGAGAGACTAGTTTAAATGGAGACCATGGTAGAGGAACTCCCACTAAGGGTATTCAAAATGGTGCTATCGTAGTAAGTTGGAACTTATTAGGTGAATCATATCTGAATGAAACTTCAGTAGAGACTTTGACTATTGAAAAATTGCCACCGACTATTACATTACGATATATACAAAAGATATCATCATAAAGTTGTTATTAGTTATTTAGTAGTATTAAAACTCATGTGTATTATTTGTATTGTTTAAGAGTAAACATTGTTTTTGTTTTGCATAGTTAAAAACACTCATTTGGGAAAGGGACGTTGGGAAACGCCCCTTTTCTTTTGTGTTAATACTTAAGTTCTTCTTTAGCTCGGTCTTCCCAATATTGTATATCTTGTCTAAGCTCTGAGATATATCTCATAGATTCGTTAGTCTTAGGCATTTCAAAAAATTCGATAAGCATTATATTAGTTATCCGAGTACTATTTTCAAGCCTTTCCTTGATAAAAGGTGGAGGAGTAATTAATACTTCAAATAAAAGATAGGCATCTGGAGAAAGTTTATCTTTCATATAAGTATACATCATATCAAGCATTTCTGATTTAGCTTTCTCTTCTTCACTATCATCTTCTAGTTCTTTGTCATTATCGAATAAATCATCCAGTTTAAAGAGGCTTTGATTATACTCTGCTTGTTCTCCGTATGCAGAACGAAGCAATTTATTCTTAAATGTACTCAAGGAAGCAAGAATCCTTGCTTTGAGATGTTCTTCAGTACATTCACCATAGTATTTATTAAAAACAAATAACATTTTGTCCCAGAAATAAGATTGGATAATATCCGGTGTAAGATTAAACCGTTTATAATCAATCTGTCTGGTAAGGTTTCTAATTACTGGCTTACAGACTTTATAAAGTCTATTGAAAGTAGCTTCATCATATTCTTGCATAGGTTTTAATCGATGAAGCTCTGAGCCATTATTTCCTTTACTTTTTCCCATGTTTTTAAATATTCGTTATGCAAATATAAGTATTTTTTCTTATATAAAATAATAATATTAAATATTCGGGAGCTTAAGGTAGTGGATTAGTAGTTTCTAGATAGATGTCAACATACTTAGAACTATCTCGGTACTATCAAAATCTATTAGTTTATATAATATTGCAATATAGATATGAAGAAGTTTAAAAACCAAGTTAAATTTAGTTTCACACCAGATTTCCAATTAGAGATACTCCGGTTTGTTTTAAGAGATAAGGAAGGAGGTTTAGTTCTAAAAAGGATTAAATCTAATTACCTGGTCCTTATAGAGCATGCTCTTATATTCGAGGGCATTGCTAAGTATTTTAAAAAGCAAGGTAAGATGCCTTCAGAGAATATTCTAAAGCAAGTAATAAAAGAATTGCTAGAATCCAAAACATACGTTGATTTGGTAACGAAGGATGATATACCCAATATAGAAAAAATAATAAGCAATCTGTATCATATACCCTTATCGGATTCTGATTATATCAAAGAAAGGATATATCAGTTCTCTACTTATGTTGAGATGAAGAACTTAAATGATTCCTTCGATTTGGATAACTTCGAACAATACGAAGAATATTCAAGGAAGATTGAAAAGGTACTTCAGAAAAGTAAACCTAAGAAAGAGGATGAACCTTTATATATGATTCGGGATATTACAGAGAGACAGTTTAGAAGACAATCAGAACCTTCAGTTATACCTTGCCCATTTAGGCAGTTGAATGAACTAACTAATGCCGGAGGTTATCCAGAACATTCGGTTAATGTGATATTGGATAAACCCAAGGCAAAGAAAACATTCTTTATGGTAAACCTTGCAAGAGGTTATCTTAGAATGAAGAAGTCTGTATTATATATTGATACAGAAAATGGTCAAGAACAAATCATGGACCGTTTCATTCAATCCAGTATCAATAAAACTAAGAAGGAATTATACTCGGGTGAATATGATAAACTTGAGGCAAAGCATTTAAGGAAACTTGCAAGGTTTGGAGTTGAATTAGTAGTTGAGCGTGTACCAGCAATGATTACTAATGCCACTTATATAAGGGAAAAGATAATTCAATTCCGTAATCAAGGAATCGATATTAAAGTTCTTATGGTCGATTATGCAGGTAAGCTTGCATCAATAGCTGGAGATAGGGAGGATTTCGAAAGAATATCGAATGTATATGTAGACCTTCAGAACTTGGCAGAAGAATTACATTTAGATATTATATGGACTGCTCATCATATTACTCGTGAAGGTAAAAAGCATAGGCTTACTCGATACGATGAAAATGATATCTCTGGTTCAATTGCAATTGTTCGTAATGCCCAGGTTATCATGGGTCTTAACTCTACCGAGCAAGAAGAGAAAGATAATATTCTTCGAGCTGAGATAGTAGTACAAAGGGATGGTCTTCCTTCCGGTAGGGCATTATTCAAATGCGATGTCGAAAGGCAAAGATGTACGGAATTTACAAGGGAACAACGTAAACAATATGATGAAGTGTATGGTAGTAAATTGGATGAACAATTTAAAAAGAATACTAACCCGGATGCGGATTCTAAGAAAAGGGAAAGAACTACTGGAGACATTTAGATGCAAGTTGGGTTATCATGAATGGGTAGCTGTTCATTGGACCCGATATAAACAGAGACCTCGTAAGGCAATCTTTTCTAAGAAAGGAGGGAGAAGAAAAGCCCAGTATTATGAGAAACATTATACAGAGTATTATTGTAATATATGCGGAAAGAAGAGATATGAAAATAACAAACCAGTTTAAATCTAGACTAAGGACATACTTTATTAAACGATTGGGAGCATTCGATTATAAGCACGGATGGTTACGCATTCCCACTTGCCCATATTGCGGGAGAGAACAGAAGTTGGGAGTTAACCTTTCTATGTATAGAACCAATTGTTTTAGATGTAATGCCCATCCTTCTCCTGCTCAACTAATAATGGACATAGAAGGATTTACTGAGTACCATGAACTAATTAATTTTTTGAACAATGGACAATTTGATGAACTACAGTTTAAGGAAGAGAAAATCGAACTTGCCGAAAGTAAGCCCGTATATCTCCCAGATGGATTTAGAAATATTTCGCTCGGAGACAGCCAACTTGCAAAAAGCATTCGTGGATATATCAAGAAACGCGGCTTTAACCTCGAGAAGTTTTCAAGATGTGGTATCGGATATGGAACAATGGGTACGACATATGGGTACCTTATCATCCCGTTTTATTATCGAGGACAACTTAGGTATTACAATGCTCGAAATGTTATCGGCAAAGGACCCCGGTATAATAACCCAGACAAAGACATCACCGGTTTGGGAAAACAGTTTATCATCTTTAATCATGATGCGTTGGAGATGTATCGGTCGGTATTCATTTGCGAAGGAGCACTTAATGCTCTCACAATTGGGGATAGAGCAATTGCCACAATGGGCAAAGCTATTAGTCAGTACCAAGTCAATGAACTACTTAAATCCCAATGCCAAAGATATATTATCCTTTTAGACCCCGATGCCAGGTCTTATGCTGTTAATCTCGCACTTAAATTAGTAGCTTATAAAAAAGTCAAGGTAGTATTTCTTCCAGAGGGTTTTGATGTAAATGATTTGGGGAAGAAACAAACACTTAAGCTAGTATATGCTACTCGGTATCAAAGTTATCAAGAATTGATATCAATCAGAAACTCATTGAAATAGGGAGTTCCTATTATATTATAAAATAATATATTTATGCGTGAACCATCTATCCATATAACTAAGTCTCAGTTTGAGGAAATATTAAATACCCTAGAGGTAGATAACTTCCCAGTTGAGGCTTTTTTTGTTATTGCTCGAAAGGAGGCAATAAATCATAGAGCAGTCTTAGTTTCTAATAATAAGAATACTAAGCGAGTTAATAACATTTTACTAGCATCTAAGGGGGATGCTGCCCTTGTTGCTGATATTTTATATGCAACTCGTATAAAGTTAAAGCATAGGGGAGTTCGTAAAATAAATGAAAGTAATTCTCGAGAATGGGCAAATTGTAAAAAGCTTGCAGAGATATGTAATACCTTCTGTGAAGATTTTAAATTTGATACTCGTGAAGGTTTTATCAAGTATATAGAGACTGGATTAAAAAGGATGACTGATTATCGTAATGTTATGCAAAGGTTATTATCTATGCAAGAAAACATCACTAATCAAGTAGATGCTGAGATAGAGTTACAAAATTCAGATTTAAAACTTACCAAAGAGATACATGATTACTTTATAGGTAAGATTGCTAAAGCAACTGGTATATATGAATCTTATGAAAATCAACCAGAGAAGTATGTACACTTTGCAAAGGTTGGTGATTTCTTAAAAGAAGAAGGTTGGGATTATAAGACCTTCATCGATGCTCAGTTTGAATCTCTTGCATGGTGTAATGGTTTACCAGACATTGCACAGATGTATACTGATAAAGCAATTGAAAGATACAATAAGTATTTATATAAGAATAAGAATAAACAACTACTCGAAGATGAACCAATAGTAGAGGGAAGTCTTTGGGATAAAATCAAAGAGTAATATGAAAGGCTTACAATTTTTAGGAAACAGAGTGGAGGATGCAGCTAATGCTTTTATTGATGTCCTCAAGTATTCAGACCAGTCAGTAGATTATCCGGATTTTAAGGATATTGAACCTTGGCCTGATGAGATAGTTAATATGTTTTATGTAATTTGGAAGAACGCCAAATTCTCAGAACTAAGTGCAATCATTATGTATACTCAGCAGTCAACTAGATTTAAAGAGATTTCGGAATTGATGTTGGGTATTGGATTAGTAGAAATGAGACATTTTGATAAGATATCAGATTTCATACAATTGGCAGACCCCTATGAAGATTACTCTGTAATCAACATTAATCCTACAATTGAAATAGGTCCTACTTGGGAACAAGCTTTGAAGATTGCCTGGGATTCCGAGATAGAAACTATTGGTCACTACAAGAAAATCCAAAGAGCAATTGCTCAATACGAGGAACGTCCAGATTACGATGATGTGAATTATTTCCTTGAGAAATTGATTGCCGATGAGGAACATCATATCAAACTTCTCAAGGAAGCAATGGGTATGGATAAATCTACTAAGGGTGTAACTGTAATTATCAAATGAGTAAGCTAATTATTCAGAATGGAAATATGTGTGAACTTGACTTACCTCTTAAGTTCGCACAGAAACTTTATAATGAGTTTGCCATTCGACATCCAAATGCTTTCTACTTACGTACAAGGCAAAGAGGTATGCAGAATTGGGATGGTAAAATTCACTACATTACCAAGACTGGGCAATTTAAAATAGGTTTACTTCCTAAGGTATACGATATGTGTATTGAAATGGGGATTAAACCTAAAGTTGTAGATATGAGACAACCCTTACCTAAAGTCAGTAAAGTAGTTACGAATATAGGTAAATATAAATTAAGACCCGAGCAAGAGAAAGCAGTTAAGTCTGTGATTAATAATCGAGTAGGTGATACACCTTTCCATATTGGTGTATTAGATTACACGGTTAATGCCGGTAAAACTCTTATCATGTCGTCTTTATATTTAACCTATAAGAAGCAGTTAAAGACTTTGCTAATAACTAATGACTCAGATTGGTTAAATCAAGCTAGAGAAGAATTTAAGCAATATCTTCCGGGAGAAGATATCACTTTTGTTCAAGGCAAGGTTTTAAACTGGAGTAACTTTACTATAGGTATGGTTCAATCCATCTCAAGGAATATGAGGTTCTATCAAAAGGAATTATCTCAAATAGATATGGTACTTGTGGATGAGGCTGACCAGGGAGGTAGTAAGCAATATCAGAATGTAATCACTAGATTGTTTAATACCCGAATTCGTATAGGATTATCCGGTACCATTTATATGAGTAAACTTGCTAAGGATAAGGTCAAGAACATGAACCTAGAATGTTTCTTTGGTAAAGTGATTGCTGAGTTTAAACTTAAGGATTCCATCAAGAAGGGTTACTCAACTAAAACTATCGTAAAGATGGTACCCGGTAAACCTTGGTATGGTAATTGGGAATCTGATTGTATATCCTATAAGGAGATATATGATGATTCTATTACCGAAAATAATACCGCGTGGACCATGGCTTATAATCGATTACGATGGAATATTAATCAAGGTAGATATCCTGCTCTTGTAGTATGCAAGCATATTGCACATTGTGAAAATCTATATAAGTTCTTTAAAAAGAAACTGGGCGATGCCTATAATATTGCCTACGTGCATGTTAATACTCCCTCTAAGTTAAGACAACAAATAATGAGGGATTTTAGGGAAGGCAAAATAGATATCCTGGTATCAACTACAATCATTGCTCGAGGTAAAAACTTTCCTAAGCTTAGGTATTTACTTAATGCAGCAAGCATGGATAGTCAGGAAAAATCTATTCAGTTTCTTGGTCGTTTGGTAAGAACCGATAAATCGAAAAAGAAAGTATATCTGGATGACCTTCATTATCCTGGCCCTTATTTAGATAGGCATGGTAAGCATAGGAAGCAATATTATCAGAGACAAGAATTGAAAGTAATATTGTTAGATAAGCTATGGAAGAAACATCCTAACCATAGCCTTATTAAGAGTTAACTAGAAGTACTATGAGTATTTACTTTTTCTCCGTAGGAGGAAAAGAAGATTACAACTAATAAGCATATAGGCATTATGAATAATGATAAACTAATATGTATCAGAGATGAAGATGATACTAAACTAACTACTCTCTTATCAGAGGGTTGGAGGATAATTCAAATCTCTGCTGCTGGCATTTATTGCTGGGTACTCTTAAGGAAACCCAATAACACTAAAAAGAAAATCAAAGGCTTTCAGTGATGGAGAAATATATTTTAATTACAGCGGTTGTTATTATGATAATAATACTCGCTTTAGACCTCATACTTTCTAAGGATGGCTATCAATGCCATTCCTGTAAGAAACGTTTTCATAAAAGGGATTTGGAAATCAAGGGATGGCATTTCAAGGAATGGGTATGTCCCAATTGTAAACACATTAATTACACTTATGATGAAGAAGATTAGAGAATGGTTTAAGTCTCTTGTTGTTGGGGAGGTACGTAATCCTAAACATGTATTCAACTGTAGAGATTTGATATGGATATCAAACTTGGAAACTTCTCAAAATACTCCCGAATGCTTTACTCATTATTTCTATCTGTACTGGAGTAATGGTATGGTAGTCAAAGTATGTCAAGAGAGCCATGATAGAAATTCATACCAAGAATTATATAAACTCAGGGAACTATTTATAAATAACATGGGTTATTCCTATGTTCCGATAGAAGATAACAGTGAGATATACATTTATTATAAACGTAAAAAGGATATATAATGGCTAAGAAAAAGAAACAACTTCCTGATTTATCAAAACATGATGTACTTACACCAATAGATGTTAGTCAATTGGGTACTAACGGAGATCCATGCTTTGGTATTGGATATGATTTATCAACCAAAGAATGTAAACTATGCGGAGACTCAGAACTATGTGCATTCAAGATGTCACAGAACTTGAACATTACAAGGAAAGAATTAGAACAGAAGAATCAATACAAAGATTTGGATGTATTAGAAGACACGGTTGGTATCAAGAAATACATCCGAGGCTTGATTCGGAAAGGGAAAGACAGAAAAGAAATTATTACCAAAACAGTTGAGAAATTCGAAGTACCTAAGAAACGTATTAGAGAACTTTATAAAGAATGCAATGAGAAAAATTGACATGATATGGGCTATGTTTAAAGTATACTTTAACAACCCCAATTATTTAGTAAAGCAAAGCGGTATACTTGCTAGTTTGTGTATGGAAGGTTCTACTGATGTATTAAGAATGTGTAATTCATTGGGAGTACATGTTTCCAGACCTGAGAAATTAACCTTTGGACAACTTTTACATAAATGTAATATATTATGAACAGATTCAGATTTATCAAAGTAAGGGAGGTAATATCTCCAAACAGAGCAAACCCCAATGATGCTGGGTTAGATTTTTATGTACCAACTGATTTATACCCAGAGCATATTCATTCTAAAAATGAATTCGACTCCGAAGGTTATGATTTAGATGTTCCTTTTGGTGAAGCCTTTGTAAGGCATATAGCTTTACAACCTGGGCATAGGATACTTATCCCATCGGGTATCAAAGGTTTGCTAGAACCTCCTGCATCTATGTTAATGGCAGCAAACAAATCTGGTATAGCTACTAAGAAAGGATTAATCTTTACTGCCGAGATAGTGGATTCTCCCTATGTTGGAGAGATACACATTGGAGTATACAACACTTCTCAAGAAGCCCAGGTTATTGAAGCTGGCCAGAAGCTGGTACAATTTATTCATGTACCTATCTATATTACTGAACCAGAAGAGATTCAACAAGAGGAATTTTATACTGAGTCTCAAATGTGGGGAAGTAGAGGAGATAAGGGATTTGGTTCATCTCAAAACATAAAATAGTGGAAGATAATATATTAGGATTCCCAGGATATCATATTACTCGGGAGGGTAAGCTTTATAATAAGGGACATCCCGTAAAGACTTTCTTCCATAAAGGATACGAACGTACTAAACTTAGAAATAATAAGGTATCTAAGAATGTAAAAATACATAGATTAGTAGCAGAAGCCTATATACCTAATCCGAATAATTTACCAGTAGTAATGCACTTAGATGACAACCCTTTGAATAATCGTTTAGAGAACCTTAAATGGGGTACTCAAAAAGATAATGTATATGATGCCATTAATAAGGGTAGGTTGAAATTAAAAGGTATAAATAATCCTATGTATGGAGTAAGTAGAAGAGGTCTATTTGCTCCTCATACTTCATTAACAGTACGTAGTATTCGAAGATTAGAGAGATTGAAATTAAAAGGTAATACTAACAAGTACATAGCTAAAAGGTTGAAGGTTAGTAATGCTACTGTTGGTAATTATCTTAATGGTAAACATTATAAAAGTTAACATTTTGGATATAAGAAATATAAGTGAACCAGTACCTAAAGTAGAAACTAATGGGGTACTATTAAAGATGTATGAATTGGGGTTAGAACAATTGCAGGGATATAGGCAAATAGAGCAGTTACCTGATTATCCATTTGATATCAATAATGCAAAGAACCAGGTAATACTCAAAGACTTTATAGGAAGAGTAATAGAAGAACTCACCGAGGGGTTTGAATCTACCGAAGAAGTATTTGAATTATGTCAGAAGAATGGTTGGAATATCGAGATGTTCAATGAAAACGAATATCAATCCCTATTGAATTCTCTTGCTAATGCAAATGAAGAACAAGCAGATGCTTTAGGCTTTTTCTTTACTCTTCTAGTATATTCAAATATACTTCCTGAAGATATTCTTAGCTATAATAAGGCAAAGAACTTATTTGATGTGATGGCTATGGGTGTTAAAGAGTTAGTGGTAAAATATTCCGACTACCAGAATTTATTGAAATTCGATATTATTTGTGAAGAGGATTTTTTTGATGAAGATGGTAAATGGGAACAAATCATCTCTTACATCCCCGGTTTTCATAAGATGAATGCATTATCACATGAGGCAGAGAAGTTATACTTATGGGAAGTGATATATGAATTGAACAAGGCAAGGAATTTCCTTAAGTCTAGACCTTGGAAACAAACCCAAGTAATGACTAAAGAGATAGACTTCCAGGAATCACTGGTAAAAGCTTTCTACCTATATATGGGATTCCTTGCATTGAATGGGTTCACAGACCAAGGGTTATTCAGTTTATTCTTTAAAAAACAACGTCTCAATTTATGGAGACAAAATACTAATTACTAGCATGTCTGGATGGAATCATAAGCTAGAGGGACTTCAACTTAATCCGGAGGAGTCCCTCCATTCGTTAGAATTTGCTACTTCACAAGAGGCATGGGAAAAACTCAATGAGGGATTCCTAAGATTAGAGCCTGCTTTATTTGCAAAGGGGGCTATTGCCAATAGTGGGGTAGCTGTAGTGTATAATGTATTTATAAAGATACGAAAAGCATGGGTAGACCCAGAATTTGATTATGGTAGATGTTTCAATTACAAAGAAACTAAGTGGACTAGCTTATTGAATAACTACATAGATTTTAATAAGCTTGACTTATTACGTAGTAAGCTGAGAGTACTAAGAAACAAGTACAATCAGAATTACAATATAACCTATATGTTTAACAATCATCATGATAATGGTAAACAATGTCTGATAGCTGCTACATTCTCAAAACGGTTTGGGGAAGATATACCGGTAATAACTATGGTAATACGAGCTTCCGAGATTACGAAGAGACTAATCTTCGATTTCCTCTTAATCCAGCGTATGTCAGAATACGTATACGGACCGGATCAGTCAGTACAAATCAACCTATTTGCGACTCAAATGTACGGAAATGTGGAGACACTTCTAATGTATCATACCCATAAACCTTTGAAGAAGGTACTTAAGGGGGCAGAAGAGAATTCATGGAATAAGAGAATAAAAGAGATATGGAAAAAATTCCAAAAGGGTACAGAGAAGGAATTCTCTTCATTCAAGGTATTCTTTAGAAGTTTTAAAGTACTCAGACCAGATTTATATGAGGAAACATATAAATCAATGAAAGCAAAAGAATTACTTCTCGAGTATGAGGATATAGAATATCCAGAGAATGTAATCTCTTACTCTCAACGTAAAGCATATAAAAAGAAACTTTTATTAAAACAAAAGAACAATGGAAGATAAGGAATTTTTAAGTCAGAAGCGTATAGGATTAGTAAACAAATTCTATTACCAAGTTTTTGAGATTAAAAAGAACGGGGGAAAACCAGATATACCATTATTAATAAAAGAGGTAGAGGATTTTGATAATTTTGTATATCGCTACTGGCATATGACCTGGGTTGTTTCTACAATGTCATACAATTAAATATTTATATTATATGAGGATATATTCGAGCAGTTTTGAGTTAATGTCGGAAACTGGCAGAGAACTCAACAGTTATGGTCAATTGGTAAAACCAAAGACCTATCAGAACAAAGTGATTGAAGGTAATGAGGATTTTATTACTAAAGAACTCATTTGCCAACAATATTGTTTAACCTCATTGGGAGACCCAGTATGGTTATTCGTATTCTCTCATTCAAAGGAATGGGCAGATGCTGAATTTCAGGAAAGAGTTGGTTGGTATGAACTAAACCCTGGTAAGGCTTGGGAATTAAGAAAAGATTTATGGGAACAGTTCTTGGTAAATGGTAAATTTGATTATACTTACCCAGAACGTATTTGGAATTCATTATATCATCAGGGCAGTACTTCTTTCAATTGTGATTCAGCAATGCAATCAATTATCGAACTTCTTAAGAGAGATAATGACACTCGTAAAGCAGTACTCCCTATATTTCATGGTACAGATTTAAGATTCCTTGATGGAAGTAGACGTATACCTTGCTCTATGTATTACGATTTCCTTATCCGTCAGAATGGTAAAGGGGAGAAGGTATTACATATTTGCTATCACCAGAGAAGCTCGGATTTTGTTACCCATTTTGGTAATGATGTATACCTTGCATGGAGACTTATGGAATATGTAGCTAAAGAGGTTGGAGTAAAACCAGGTTATCTATATCACACTATTGATTCTCTTCATGCTTATAAGAAAGATTGGACAGCATTAGCATCTAATCTGGAAGACTTACAAGAGAAATACTAATATACGAGGGATGTATCTACTACTGGTGGGTATGTCCCTCTTTCTATTTTAAAATATGGAGACACGGTATACAATAATAAAAAACAAAAGAGAGCTTAAGAAACTTATTGCTTGTTGTAAAGCTACGGGTTATGCTTGCTGTGACTATGAAACAAATGCAGAACCAATATACAACAAAAGTTTTAAGCCAACCATACTTTCAGTATCTTGGATGCCAGGATTTGGTGCTTCTATTCCCTTAGACCATTTCCAAACAAAAGAATATACTTCACCTGGGTGGAACTGGAAGAAGATGTTAAGGAAATTTGGGGAAGAGGTAATCGAGAATTATGAGATAACTAAGGTTGCATGGAACTGGAAATTTGATGATCAGATAAATCAGAAGTATCAGATATTCTACAGAGGTACATGTTTAGATGGGATGCTTGCTAAATATGTTCTCAACGAGGAAAAACCTCATGACTTAAAGTCAATGGTAAGAAGATATTTACCAGAGTATGGTAATTATGAAAAGCAAGATGCCTTTGATAAGATACCATGGGATAAAAAGGAATTGGATCCACTCTGTCATTACGGTTGTCAAGATACGGATTATACTCTTAGGTTAATGATATTTTTTGAAAAGAAGTTGGTTGACTTGGGTATGTATTCGGTATTCCGTAATTTATTTATGTGTAATTCACGAGTACTTACTTCGGTAGAGAAAGAAGGTTTATATCTAGATACTGAGTTCAATAAAAAGCTTTTAGAAGAATATAAACCAAAAATAGATGCGGCTAGAGACGCAATATATGCTTTGCCAAGAGTAAAGAAATTCGAAAAGAAGTATAACCAAGAAAAGATTGATAAGTATATTCAATCTATCGAATCAGAACTTGAAGAGTTAGATTATAATGACCCAAAAGATAAACGAAAGATTGCATCAAGGGAACAGAAAATCTCAAATATCAAAGCAGGTATATTCACAACTAAAAAGGAACAAGAATTAATAAGGCCCATTAATTTGGGTAGTCCGGTTGATTTACCTGCATTGATGTATTCAGAAGATGGTTTTCATTTCGATGTGATTAAGGATAATGAATCTGGTAAACCAAGTACTGATGAAGAAACTCTTACTAACCTTAGGCTAACAATTAAAAATCCAGATTCACCAAAGGCAATATTCCTTGATAAGCTTCTTGAATTACGAGGATTAGAGAAAATGTATAAGACCTATATTTATGGATGGTGGGAAAAAGTACAAGATGATTCCAGATTACATGGTAGGTATAATATACATGGTACAGATTCTAATCGGTTTAGTTCTGCAGACCCAAATATGCAGCAGATACCGAAGACATCAGTAGACCCTAACATCAAGAAACAATTAGTTGCTCCTCCCGGATATTTATATATGGCATTTGACTACTCTCAAGCAGAGTTAAGAATGATGGCTCATCTATCTGGTGATGAAACTTATCTTGATGCTTTTGCAAAGGGTGCTGACCCTCACTTAGGTATAGCAGCAGCAAAATATGGTGTATCAATTGAAGAAGCCTCAAAAATATACGAAGATGAAAATCATCCTGACCATAAACTATGGAAGACTAGAAGAAAACAAGCTAAGCAAATTGCATTCGGTTTGATTTATGGTATTGGAGAAGCTTTACTTGCAGTAAAACTATCCGACCCAAAAGCTGGTATTATAGTTACTAAAGAAGAAGCCCATAAAGAAATGGCAGAGTTCTTTGAGAAACACCCAAAGATACTTAAGTTCAAAGAGAAGCAAGAGAAATTTCTTCGTAAGCATGGGTATTACACTCAGCTATTTGGTACTAAGAGAAGATTACCTCAGATATATTCAAATGACAAACAAGAGGTTGCTTATGCTATACGCTTAGGACTTAATTTCCCATGTCAAGGTGCTGCAGCAAATATGACCAACTTCGGAGCTATTCTTGTTTATTGGTTAATGAGACAAGGTAAATTACCAATGATGAAAGAAGCTTGTACAGTTCATGATGCAGTATATATGTATTCTAAACCAGAAGATATAAATACCTGGACTGTATATACCATTTGGAATATCCTACGTAACCCAAGTACTAAGAAGTATTTTGGTTTTCAAGTAGATGATGTAACTCTATCAATGGATTTTACAATAGGTAGGTCTATGGCAGAAGAATTACCGTTTATGCCAGGCTATGATTATACTAGAATGTTAAAACCAGACTTTTCAGTAGAAGAGTACATGGAAGAATATCATAAGTTTAAAACCCATAAGATTGGTAATTTTAGTGCAGCTTCCCCCGAGGTATTTATGGAACTATATAAAAAGGAAATCCATAAATATCAACGAGAATATGAAGAATCGAGAAAAGGGTAATATACCAGGATTTAGTAATTACTACATATCCCGTACTGGGAAGTTATATTCGAAATTTACTGGTAATTGGAGATTGGTAAAACCTGCTATGAAAGATAATGGTTATTTATCTAACTCTTTAGTAGGAGATGATGGTAAACGGAAGAATTTCTATAGACATAGGTTAGTGGCTTCCACTTATATACCTAACCCAAACCATTATCCTCAAGTATGCCATAAAGATAATGACCCTGAAAATAATAGAGTAAGTAATCTATATTGGGGAACTGCTAAGATGAACATGGGTCAATGTATAGAAGATAAAAGGTTCTATTTTGTTGGCAAAGAACGAGAACGTAAGGTAAATGTAGAATTATTAATTTCTAGGTACATAGAAGGTATACCAAGAAAGGATATACTAGAAGAATTTGGTATCTCAGTTGGTGTATTGTATAAAATATTACGGTATAATAACATAAAACTAAGAAAATGAAAAAGATTTTGAACGGTCCCACAGTATGGAGAGCTAAATGCCCATGCTGTGATTGTGAATTTGAATACGATGTCAGTGAAACTTTCAGAGTTTACGATAAGAGTAATTCAAGCGTTTTTAGGATATTACAATGCCCATCTTGTAAAACCAATATAAGGCATTCTGATTCAGTATCTACATCTACAGAAATGAAAAGAGAGGATACTATGTCCACATAAATAAAATAAATTTAAGAAACCATGGCAACAAATGAAGAATATCAGAATGCAAGTAAATTAACTGCCCTTACCTATATGATTGCAGGATGTTTGGGTTATTCTATTGAGAATCTGTTTAAATACCTGGATGCTACGAATTTAAAGGTAAGTGGACAAGAAAAGATGTTATTCAATCGAGTAAAGACCCAACTACATCAATTACAGACTAATCTTACTACATTAGAGGATATGGCTTTTAAAGTAATGGCCACTGATGAGGATGGGAAACTTGCTTATGAAGATGCTACTCATATTTATTGGGCTGCATTTTTGGCATTACTTGATAGGGGTGGTACAGATAACTTATGCGACTTAAGATTAATGGCTTTGGTAGATAAGATAAGCATCTATAAATCTCTTCTTAATTTGCCAGGTATGAAACTCTCTTATCAAATGGCTTTTGCTCAAGTAACTAAAGCAATAAGTAAGGGGGAATTTAGTAAAGAAGACTTTAAAAACCTATTAGAAGTTTATGAAGACGGAACTGAAAAAACTAAAGGTTAAGTTCGAGGGTAGGACCCTAGAAATTGATATTCAAAAAGAATTGTCTATCAATGAGAATATCATTAATTCTCAGCTACGAGAATCTCCTTCTAGTTATTATATTCTTTGTTCTCTTAGAGATAAGTATATAAAGGAAAGAGATTTACTAGCAAGGGAAAAGGATGAAGCCTATTCCAATGCTTGGGTATATTATAAGGATGCCAATGAAAGGTGGAATAACGAATATGTTTCTCATAAGGCAAATCTTAACAAGAAGTATTCTTCCATTTATGAAAGATACTTAAAAGCTGTAGAAAAAGCAAATAAGTTCATAGCTATATGTAAAGCTTATGAGAGTCGGGAGAATATATTAAGAACTATTAATGCGAATCTAAGAAAGGGTTAACCCATTGAACTATAAATAATTACTAACTTTTAAAAACAGTATTAGAATATGAATTATTCAATGACATTTATCTCACCTCTTGTGGCTGAGAAATTTAATCAAGAATTACCTGGATGCCCAACAGAAAACCGGGTACTTATTTTATCTCCCAAGGAGGTAAACCAAACTAAATCTGGTTTGATTATCCCTGAACAAGTAAAAGAGGGAGTTCCTCGTAAAGGGGTTGTAGTAAAGAGTGGAGAAATTACTGAAGAATACAAAACCTACCGAGAATTGGTTGCTGTAGGTAGAATAGTTACCTATGGTTTGTATGCAGGTAAAGAACTTGAATTCGAAACAGATAAATTATCTCCTGCTCTCAAACAACTTTTAGAGAAAAACGTTCTTACCGTATTGAGTATGAACGAAGTAGTTTACTCAGAACCGAATAATTAAAACTAATCATTATGATAAAAGACAAGAAGAAAAAGAAAGTTTCATCAGAAGGACTTTCTACAAAAGAAAAGATGCTAGCTAGAAAGAAACAGCTAGAATCTAAGGGAAATGGTAGTGGGTTAGTATATCCAAAAGAAGGAACTCTGAGAATGAGAATTAAGTCTCCTGGTGATGACCAAGAATTGGGTATCGAAATTATTCAATTCTACCTGGGAGGCAATTTGGGAGGAGTTATATCTCCGGCTACTTTTGATGAACCTTGCCCATTTATGGAGAAGTATCAAGAATTGAAAAACTCTAAGGATGAAGACGACAAGGAACTTGCCAAGAATCTGGTACCAAGAAGAAGATATGTTATTGGTGGTATAATCTATTCAGATGAAAAGGGTAGTAAGGTAGATTATGAAGGTAAAGATAAGGGAGTTTTAGTTCCTCGCTCAGTATACCAGGATATCATTGACCTCTATCTTGACGAAGATGAAGCCGGTGATATGACAGACCCAAAAACTGGATACGATATCAAGGTAATTCGTTCTGGGTCTGGTAAACTAGACACTACCTATTCTGCCCGTGCTTGCAAACCAACTAAGTTGGACAAGAAATATCAAGGTACAATTGACCTTGAGGGAATAGTTCGTTCTCAAATCAAATCCTATGATGAGTTGGAAGATTTACTTTCACAGTATCTAAATGAAGACCATGGAGATGATGATGAGGATGATAAATCCAAGAAGAAAAAGAAAAAGGGAGTTCACAAAGACCATTACATGGAAGATGATGAACCCAAGAAAAAGAAAAGAAAATACAAATCGGATATTTAAGGGTTAGTAATATGGTTTCATTCGAAGGTGGTAATTAGATTCGTTCTGTTATTACCTTCTTTAGTTTAAAGACATTACATTATGGCAAAGAAATCTAAGGTTGGTTTAAAAGTACCAACAGCAAATGAGATGGCAAAGAAATATGGGAGTATGATTAAATTAGCTTCAGAAGTTACTGATACCGATTTATACATACCATCTACTTTCTTTGCTCTGAACTACCTATTTGGTAAGGGTATTCCTTATGGTAAAATCGTAGAGATTGCTGGAGAGGAATCCTCTGGTAAATCTTTGGTGGCTTATAACTTTGCTTATGCTACTCAACAACTCGGTGGTCATGTAATATGGGTAGATGCTGAACAATCCTGGATGAATTCATGGGCTGAAATTAATGGAGTAGACCCTGCAAGAGTAACCATTGTTAATGATACTCGTATTGAATATATTGCAGATGTAGTAGCAGACTTAGCAATATATTTACGTTCTCAATTAACTCACAATGAACCAATACTCTTAGTAATTGATTCTATTGCAGCTACTGATTGTACTGATAACATTGATGCTAAGATGGTTGATGGTAAAGCCGAAATGGGAGGTAGGGCAAAGGCTCTTTACAAATACTTCCGTATCAGAAGTGAATTATTCTACAAGCTGGGAGTATCTCAGATTTATATTAACCAATTAAGAACTGCTTTAAATGTCGGATTCGGAAAAGATAATACAACAACTACAGGAGGTGCAGCACTTAAGTTCTACGCTTCAATCAGAGCTGCTTTCTATTCGGGAAGATCTGTCACCATTAAACAAAATGGGAAAGAAAGGAAAGCTGGGAAACTTGTCACAATTAGACTTATTAAAAATAAGGTCGCTCCTCCTCGACCTACAATTAGCAAATGCCCAGTATATTTCAACCCTAAATTCCATGAGGTTGGATTTGATAGATGCTATGCTTTAGAGGATGTATTGGTAGATACTGATGTAATCGAAAAAACTACTGGTGGATATAAACTAAAAGGTAAGACACTTGCAAGAGGTGAAGAGAAATTCCAAAAGCTTTTGGAGGAGGATGATGAACTTCGTAGAAAACTTTTACGGAAAGCTGGAGTAAATACCATAGGTACTACTAAAAAACAACTGGAAAAGATAGAAACAAACCTCTTCCCAGTCGATGGAGTAGAATATGAAAACTATTCAGATTCAGAAGAGGAGGAGGAAGAAGATGAATAAGAAAGAGATAGAAGGCATAGAGAAAGTGATTAAAGAATACCTTAAGAAGAATTTGAGATTAGAACCCAGGGTTAAATATATTGATGAATATAGCTCACCAGAGAATTATTTGGATGTTTACCTTGGTAAAGAGAAGATTCAAGAAGTTTTATTGAATTAGATTTTAGAGGATGAGTAACAGATACTATGAACTTTTAGAAGAACTCCTACAAATGGTTAGAGAGAATTACTTACTACGATGTATCAATTACCGTTTAAAACAAAAGCTTAAAAAGTATGAGCAAGAAAACAATATTATTGGTTGATGGGGAGAACATTCTCCATCAATCCTTTCATAAGTTCGAAAAACTTAAATCTACCGAGGGTAAACCAAGTGGAGCCATATTTGGATTTTTCAAATCATTACACATGTATCTTACAAGGTTCGAACCAGATGAGGTTTATGTTTCATTTGATAATGGTCATTCACCAGTAAGGATGGAGTTATTACCGAATTACAAGGGTCATAGGAAAAACTTATCCGTAGATTATGAATCATTGCAAAATCAAAAGGCAATCATAATGAAAATGCTGGGTATGCTAAGAGTTAATTATATCTTTGATAAAAAGAAATCCACAGTATATGAAGGTGACGACTTCTTAGCATACCTTGCAATTAAAAAATTCCAATCCGAGAAAATGATACTTATATCATCAGATAAGGACTTTAATCAGTTGCTTACAAATAATCTACGGATATATAACCCAAGAAAAGATGAGATGATAAGGATGGATAACTGCAAAGAGTTATTCGGATATCATTCCCATGAAACGGTAGAATACCTTGCAATGGTTGGGGATACTTCTGATGATATATCTGGGTTCCCAGGTATAGGGCCAGTAAAGGCAAGGAAAATCCTTGATGAGGGTAGAATAGAGAAGTTCATTGCCCAGAGTAAGAACAAAGAATATCTTCAAATATGGAAAAGGAATGAGCAGTTAATCGACCTTTTCTGGTTTGTAAGACATAATCCATTGGACAAGTTACCCCTCAAGTCAAAGAAGAAGTTTAAATATGAGAAATTCAAAGAACTTTGTATCGAATACTCTTTAGCATCATTTTTGACAAATGAATTTATAAAACCATTTAAAGCATTATATCATGAGTAAGAGGATTATGTTTGTAGGTCCATCTGGTATAGGAAAGACCACTTTAGCACAAGCAGTAGCTAAGAAATATAATATATCATTTATATCTGGCAGTATGTCAGATTTATTGCCTGCTACTAAGGATGTATCTCATAATGAAATATTATCTTTGGGTTCCGAAGCAATGTATAAATCCGATTTTCAATTGTTAAACCTAAGAAACAAGTTATTCAAGGATAAAGAAAACTTTGTAACAGATAGAAGTTATGCAGATTTAGCTGCTTATTTCTGGTATAAACAATCAAGAAATATGCCAGAATGTGAAATGGAGCATTTCTTTTGTCAATGTAAGGAACTGATGGAAAATCAATGCGACTTAGCAATATTTCTTCCATTAAACTTAAGTACTTACCATGAATGGCCAATGGAAGATAATAATAAGAGGATTATGAACAGATTCTTTCAAGTTCAGATATCTTCTCTTATGAGTGAGTTACTTGCAAATTGGGAAATACCAACAGTATGCGTAGAGAATCTCGATTTTTGTACTAGACTAAACCAGATATTGTATCATATTGATAGGATATGGGAAAAGAAGTAATAGCAATAGCCTTTTCGGATTTACATATAAACCTATGGGCTAAGTTTAATGAAAACAATCACAGGACCCTGAATAGTTTCAGGGTTTTGTCGATTATAAAAGAACAATGTAATAAGTATCAGTGTCCTGCTTTATTTTGTGGTGATTTCTTCCAAAAGCCAGAAAATATGGATTCAGAACTTATGGAAATTGTCTATGAAGAGTTTAGTAAACTTAAACTAAAGGAATCAAGGATAGATATGTATGCTATATCGGGAAACCATGATATGAAAAAAGTGAGTAAGATGGGTACCAAACCTTTTTCATGGATTAGGTTCTTAGAGCAATTCGGTATAAAAAACTTGGATTACAGTAAAACTATAATCGGTAATAGAGATGCTTATACGGTATATGGAGTACCATATATAGATAATAATGTTGGTCTATCTGAATACCTAAAGAAGTTAAAGCTTAAAGATAAGAATATTCTTTTACTACACACAGATTATCCCGGAGCTAAAGATACTGATGGTAGAGAAGTTGATTCGGTAGAGAATCTTAATGTAAATATCCTTAATAAGTTTGACTTGGTATTATGTGGGCATATACACAAGCCCCAGAGATTATCAAAGAAGGTTTATATGATAGGTGCACCTAATCATCAGAGAAGAACCGATAGGGGTTGTAAATTGGGGTATTGGAAAATATATTCAGACCTAAGTATGCAATTTGTACACTTAAAACAATTCCCAAAGTTTATTGATGTAGAAAATGGAGATGATATTAAAGACGATGGCAATTATTATACAGTAATTCCTCAGAAATCTAGTACTCCAGTTAATAACAAACATAAGATTACTAAGCAACTTTCTAAGAAAACTCTAGCAAAGAGATACCTAAAGGAGAAAGGTATTAAAGACGAGGTTAAAACTAACCTATTAATTGAAACACTTAAAAAGGCTGAATCATGTTAACGTTTTTAAACTTAGAGGCAGAAGGATTTTGTTCAATAGAATCCTTACACCTACAATTAAATCCTACTTGTACCATACTTATCAAGGCACCAAATGGGAAAGGTAAATCAACTATTCTCTCTGCCTTGGTATGGGCAATATATGGGAAAAACCTAAAAGGGGTTTCTGAGGTAAATACCTGGAAACAAGTAAGACCCAAAGATTATAAGGGTACTAAAGTCCAGGTATACTTTCAAAAAGAATCCCATACTTACAAAATAATTAGGTGTCAAAAATATGATGAAGTACTTGAAGACGGAGCTAAAGGCAAAGATCGACTTATCTTCATGAAAGATGGGGATATAGTTGATATCAAGGGAAAGGGAAAGATACAAGATTCTATAAACCGAGAGATAGGCTTATCATATACTCTGTTTATGAATTCAATTATGTTCGGGCAGGGTATAAAGAGACTCATACAAGAATCTAATTCTGATAAGAAAAAGATATTCGAAGAAGTATTCGATTTGGAGTTCTTAAATCTTGCTAAAGGCATTGCATTGCAGGATAAAAATAACCTGGTATCTCAAATAAACGAGGTAGAGCATGAGTCTCAAATGCTTAAGAAAGAATTAGAAGCTAACAAGGAGGCTTACTTCGATATGAGAGACAGAGAAAAATCCTTCAAGCAAAAAATCAAAGAAGAACGAAGAGAGTTAAAGCAAGATAGGGAAAAGCTAACTAAGTTACTGATTGAGAAACAAAAACAAATTAAGGATGAAGTAGATGCTTCACTTCAGATAAAGATTAAGAAACAAAATGAACTAATCCTTGATTTAAGAGGTAAGATAAAAGATGCAAAGAATTTATCGAATGTACCCCTTAAAAAAGTAATCAAAGAATTAGTAATACAGTTAGAAGCCGGCCACTACAAACGTGCATTACGTGATGCTAAATCAATATATAAAGCGTTCTCTGACCTTGATAAATATGATAAGGAGTATCAAGAGGCTTTAGAGAGGTTAGAGAAACTTAGTAGTGTAAATGATAAATATAGGAAATTAAAATCAGACTGTGATGATATTGCTTCCGATATTGCTTCTATTGACGAAGATTTGGCTAAGCTCAAACAGGAAAAGCTTAAGGTCATGTCTCCCAAGTATAAACAAAAACTTAAGGAGATTAGGAAAAACTTACGGAAGGTTGATGAGGACTTTCATAATAAAGAATTAGAGTTAGAGAATTATAACTGGTTAATTAATGACCCATTGGGTAATAATGGGATTAAGGCCTACTTATTCGATTCATCACTTGAGTTCTTAAATAAATGCCTTGATAAGTATTCAGAGGTACTGGGATTTAGGATTGAGTTTAATATCGATTTGGGCACTGCTAGAAAAGAATTTGTTACTCTTATTGAAAGAGATGGGCAAATAATTGATTATGATGAACTTAGCGGTGGGGAAAAACAATTATGTAATGTTGCAATGGCATTTGCAATGAATGAAGCTCTCACTGCTTCTAAGGGGATTAACTTAGCATTCCTCGATGAAGTATTCGAATCTTTAAGTTCAGATAATGTAGAAGTAGTTACCTCATTAATACGTCACATATTCAAAGAGAAAACTTTATTCTTGATAACCCACTTAGATTCACTTCCTCTTGGTAATACCAAAATCCTGCAAGTGGAAAAGACCCAAGGCCTGAGTAGGTACCAATTACTATAATGGTATATAAAATACAATACACCATTATATCATGAACTCTAAGAATAAAGGAAATCGATTTGAAAGAAAGATAGGTGCTTGGTTTACGAAATGGACCGGGTACAAATTTGAAAGAAATAGAGCAGGGAGTGGAGCTTGGCATTCAAACAAGGACTCCACTTCCGATTTAACATGTACTGATGAAAGGCATGCTCATAGATGTAAAATATCCATCGAATGCAAGAATTATAAAGAGATTAAATTTGAACATTTACTCTTAGGTAATAAGGGATGCGATATATTGAAATTCTGGGAACAGGCTTCTAAGGATGCTAAAAGGGCAAATAAAGTTCCAATACTCTGTATGAGATATAATTCAATGCCCTCAGAAGAATTTTTCTTTGTAGTGGGGAAGGAGTTATCTTCTGTATTCTATAAACCTCTATTCGATAAGGCAAATATTATGGTAATTGATGTACCAAAGATAGGTGAGATTCTTTATGTATTCATGGCTAGTGATATACTGAAGAACGTAAACTATAAGTTAGTACATAAACAAGCTAAGTTAATTCTTAAAAACCGGTAACCCATGAAGAAGCATACCCCATACTCATATTGTATATTTTACCTTGAAAGGAAGTACTGTGATAAAATCAACAAAGAACTCAAAGAAAAGGGGTATGACCAAATCAAGGCAATTATTCCTATGGTAAACGTGTTAAGAAAAACCACAAAAGGTAAGATGGTATTTGAAGAAGTACCCGTATTATTTAATTATGGTTTTATGAGAATGCCAACTAAACTAGCATTTTCAAGGCCTTTTCTTAATAAGCTACGCAGGAATATATCTGGTATCAGAACTTGGTTACGTAATACCGAGACAATGCACCCAAGAAAGAAAAAGGTAAGAATTGACAATGCTGAAGACTTCGATGATTTTTCTTTAGTGGCTACTTGTAGTAGAAAAGAAGTAAGGCGATTTAAACGTATTGCTAGAGAGAACAAGAAGTTTTCGGTAGATGATTTAGTCAATGTAAAACCTGGTGATTACTTAGTATTACGAGGTTATCCCTATGAGGGAGTAGATGCTACAGTATTAGAGGTTGACCATCTCTGTAAAAGAGTAAAAGTTCTTATATACCCAGAAATGGGTAGAATGGAAGTATGGTTACCTTTCGATAACGTTATCTATAGTGTATATTTAAATCATGACCCAGATAAGCTTTATGCTAATTCTGGGGAATACGACCCTAATCAGATAACCAATGAAGCAATTGATAGTATAATGAGATATAGGAGAATTTAATGTTATGAACGAAGCTCAACAAAAAGCATGGAGTTGTTTAATCGATAAAGAACAACAATCATTATTCCTTCAACTATCAGAAAGTAAATCTTCATGGGAAGCTGGTGAAATTTTAAAGTTATCTCATTACAAGTATCTTGAAATCCGGGAACGGTCCGAGAAATTCTTTAGGCTATTCTCGGATTTTTTTGAGAAACATACTTCTATCTTTCGACCAGATTGCCCATGTGAGAGGAATTTCCAAGATTATATGGAAGGATGTTTAGAGAAACGATTAAAAAGAAAAGAAGCAAGTCTATTCACAGGAGACTCAGCTCAATTACTTCCAAAGGTAAACTCTAAAAATATAGAGAGAAACATGAAGAGGTTAAGGGAGTCTGAAGATGAATGGGATATGGACACTCTAAGATTAATCCTTGAATTTGACAGGTGGAATAACTTTAGAATACTTCCAAGAATGCTACAACAGCCTTCTGCATTTAAAAGACGGTCGAATAAAAAAGATAAGATATATATCAAATACCTACTTAATAGGGTACCCGATTGGATGCACACTAAACTAAAAGAAAGGTTTAGGTATAAAGTAAAACCTGGTAAGAAAAAGTATTGGGTAGCTTTAATATCCGAGGACCTATATACTGACGGTTATTTACTACTACCAGTAAGACCTTTGGATGAAGTAGTAGATGAATTCAGCAGATTCTATATGTATGTATTCAAAACTAAAGATGATGCTGATACTTTTGGTTTTATGGTATCTAAGTTCATGATTAAAACCGAATCTGTTAAGCTCGGACAGAAATTCTGGCCAGAGTACCGTTGCTGTGTGGAAAGAGCAGTAAACTATAATCAAGTGAACAATATAGAATTCAATATTAAGAAGTTGGATATGGCTTATAACACACATATCAAGAGAAAGCCCAAAAAACTAAAATCCACTGCTGCGAACCGAGCAAAAACCTCGGATTTTTATAAAAATAAATAGAGAAATAAGATAATATTAAATTATTATTCTTATATTTGCAAAGAAAATAAATGAATACTTTAAAATATTAATGATATGGCAAAAAAGAGTAGAAAAGACATGAAAGCTCCATCCAAGGAGAAATCAAATTTCCTTGGTGCTTCTGGGAGAAACATGACTTATAAGGATTTAAAGAGAAAGGCTATCATATTGGGAATGCCTTTCCCAGATGCTTGTTCTGCTGGAGTATTCGACCTATTACATTATATCAATGTATCGGAAGAAAAGCCAGATAAATCGTTAATTGATAAATATGACGATTGGATGGATAAGCAATTGGAAAACATTGGGTATTCGAAAGATGACCCATTGAGAAATTCCCGATTAAGGCTTGGGTTTCTCGGAGAAGAAGGGGAAAATGGGCAAAGAAGAACCAAACGAGTTCCCGGGATAAAGAAACCAAGGGAAAAGAAACCACCCAGAGAAAGGGATGAATTTAATCTTATCAAGGGTACAAAGAAATCTTATGTATTCGAATTAACTGCAAAAGGTTTTGAACTTGATAGAGTTATTCGGAGAATGAAAAAGAAATTCCCCGAAGCAAATGAGAAATCTATCAATCTTTGGTATAGAATGGCAAAGAGGAATATAAATGGTAAAGCTAAAGGAAAGTAATAACGGACCCATACGACCAGATAGATATTATATATGGACTTGGAGACCAGATACTACCAATAAGATTGTTACTGAAAAGAAATTATATAGGAAACATCTAACCGGTATACCATACTTTACTAGACACCAAGTAAAAGTTACCTTAGTTTATCTTTATGGTGTAGATGTTCTTCAATATATTCATATAATATCTGGGAGGAAACTTATAAAACAAGGCATTAGAGAATTATCCGATATGAATGGTAAACTTCTTAAAAAGGGTAGTACTAAATTCTGGTTTAAGGGTAAATTCGTAAAAGCAAGGAAGTTCATAATGCCAGATGAATATCACATGGATAAACACCGACGAAGAAGATTTATGGTACAAATGCACCGAGTCTTTAAGTCTAAAGGAAAAAAAGAATTCAATGAAAGGTACTCAATCAAACTCTATGGACAACGGCAGGGCATATCTCCCAAGTATACAAGGCAAAAGAGATTACAGATCAATCTTGCTATCCTACAGGATTTACAACAGGCTGAGTCAAGAGGAGAAAAATAAATTCAATCTGTTATTCCTGCAGTATCCTCCATTGGTAGGTTCATTGGCTTTATACTTAAGAAAGAAGATGAACATCCCAATGCAAAAGGTACTATTTATCAAAGCACAAAGGGATATGATTGAAATATTCAATGAGGCATCACTTAAATTTTTAGGGTATCTACCCAAAGAAAGGTTTATCAAGAAGTCTCTTTTATTTCAATGCTTTGTTCCTTTGGAGAAGATTAAACTTAGAAGGTCTTATGCTTATATAATGACCAATAGGATGATAGAAAATCAAATATGGGTCTACCCAATTCGATTATCCGATAACTATAAAACAATGATAAAAGGGAAATACAAATCTTATACCGGGGTATTTGGAAAGGTGGGTATTCCTGGGATAACTAAAATTAAATATAGCGATGAGTAACGAAAACGAAGGATTTAAAATTACAGCCCACCAACCTGCTAATCCATTTGCAGGTAAGAAGTTTAAGATAGTCACATATCAGGGCGAAGATGAACTTGCCTCTCAGGCAATAACCATTGAATCTCAATTAGAATTAAAGACAACTCTAGATGAGATAAAACAATTCAATATTGCTCAGGAGGAATTATTAAAATCTGGGTATTCTCCGAAATCTATACTGATAAAGAGACTTATAACAGAGTGATATAAATATAAATTATTAACCAACTTAAACATTACGAAAATGGCTAAGAAGAAAAAAGAAGTGGAACTGAAAGAAGTTTCCAGAACAGAAATCAATGGTGCAATCATCATTAAGTACGAAGACGGCTCAGTAAAGATTATCCCTGCTCCTATCATGCTTTCTGCCGAAGAAGCCGAAGACCTTTTTGGTTCTGAATCCGATGACGAGGAAGAAGAAGAAGAGGAAGAGGAAGAGGAAGAGGAAGAGGAAGAGGAAGAATCCGACGATGAG